>Ga0209254_10001458_pt1 | contig 21245 bp, 24 predicted proteins | sample FrelakmetDIP11DI_FD_187148 | JGI IMG/M metagenome (GOLD analysis project Ga0209254, IMG submission 187148) | Freshwater lake sediment microbial communities from the University of Notre Dame, USA, for methane emissions studies - DIP11 DI (SPAdes)... | ecosystem: Environmental > Aquatic >...
TCAAATGGAATAGCCTTTAAATCTCTTTCTATCTTTAAGACATTTTCGCCCTGAAACTTAATGACAGAGCCTGTAACATTGTGCAGTTCAAAAAATTGTTTACCCAAATTGAGTTTCTGGCTAAAAACTATATTTGAACTTAAAATTATGGCTATTAAGATGGTTATTTTTTTCATTTTATTTTTTTTAGTGTTGAATTAAATTTTGGCTTTCGCTTCGGTTGCGTTTACGGGTTTTCCAATTGCTCCAAATTCGTGTAAGTCACCAAAGACTTCGATACGAATTGATTGGTCTAAACCGCCCACTTTTACTGCGTCAAAACCACTGTCTTGAATTAGCTGTTCTGCTTCTGCATCAACGGTTGTGTCGTCAGTTGCATAAAACAAAACAGCTTTTTCAGCTGATTGATGAGCTGCACTTGCCAACGAAGCTGCACCTAATGTTCCCAATGCTTTTACCAATTTTGCACCTATTGGAAGTATGGCGGCATTAATTTGTCCTGCTGATTCTTTTTCACCTATTATTTTTTTGAAACCACCATTTTCATCTGGTGCAATTGGATTGGAAGGATCAATAATAATTTTCCCCTGTATTTCCGTGCTATATAGTTCAAACAATTCCTGAATGGTATTGAACCAAACAGAAAGCACAATAATATCCGCATCTTTAATGGCTTTGGCGGTTTCGGTTGCAGTTGCCAGTGTTCCTAATTCTTGTGCCAATGTTTTTGCATCTTCCAGGTTTCTACTGGCAATAATTACGGGGCGATTTCCTTTTACAAAATTTTGGACTAATGTTTTTCCGATGTTTCCTAAACCAATTACAGCTACTTTTGATGTTGTTATCATACTATTTCTTTTTATATAATAATAAATTGATAATACAAAGGTGCATCGGGCAGAAGCCTGTCTCCAATGAACTGTATCAAGAAATAGTATTGATGTAGATTAAGATTTTTTAGTTCGCTTGTTTCGTAAGCGACTTAAAAACTCTGGCGAAATGCCCAAAAATGAAGCGATTTGTGTTTGTGGCAGCCGGTTGGAAAGGTGAGCATAATTATCTAAGAATGTCAAATATCGTTCTTCGGCAGTTGAACTGATATTTTGCAACAATCTTTTTTGCAGTGATACAAAACTGTTTTCAATTAACACCCTGAAAATACGGTCGAACTTAGGTGCTTTAATATAAAGGGAAAGTAAGTTTTCGTGGCTGATTTGTAATACCATCGTGTCTTCCAATGCATCAATATCCAGTTCAGATGGTTTGCGTTCGTGAAAACTTCAAATATTGCTCAACCACCAATTCTCGGCAGCAAATTGCAGGATATGCGTATTCCCTTTTTCATCAATTTTATACATTCTTAAGCAGCCACGAACTATAAAATTGAATTGATTGCAAACATCACCTTCCTGCAATACATATTGCTTTTTTCTGTACAGGCGTGGTTTGAAAAATTCAGTCACCAAAAGTTTTTCTTCATTATTTATAGGAATTACATTTTGAAAGTAGACCAGCAATGGCTCAATTTGTGACTGTATAATGTCGTCTTTATTCATATTTTATTGCAAGGTTGGCCGGGCTATACTTTGGTGATTTTAGTAATATATCAGTAAGGGCAAAGTACAAAAGCTGGTTCAGAATTACAAAAGATTAAGAAATTATTCTGTTTCAGGTTTTGAATAATTTGGCACGACTAAGCTGATGTTGCGCGAATGTTGACTTTTTTTATGTAGAAAGAAGGCAGCGATTAAATCTTTTAATACAAGACCTGATAATTTTTCATTGTTACTTTATCGTGTATAAATATTAAGTTTACCAAAATGTCGTTTTCGGGTTTCTGATTTTACGTATTATACTATTTCTCCTGCAATGAAATTTCCCTGCTCATACGCTTTTTCCCCTAATACCCTTTCCGGCAATGTTAGCCAAATGCTTAAAGTGCTGCATTCGTTTTTGGGCTACTGCAGAGAAGTTGGAATCAATACGATATTAAAAATTTAAAAAAGTTGATTTTAATCAAGAAACACTCTCTAAGAGAAAGTTTACTTTGTCCGGGTTATGTTGAGCCTTCCTTTGTATATCTCTTTGGCTGTTCCGTAGCGACTTTGCGTGAAATATATTGTATTCTTATCTATCGCCTCTTATTCCCTGAGAAAGTTGGCCTTCTCGACCTTGGCTGGTAATTCGGTACCGGCCCCAGCTCATCAGGCACTTTGGCCTTGGGCACTGGTTTGCCCAGCAGTTGTTCAATGGCCGCCATTTTATTTTGTTCCTTCTCGGTTACAAAAGTATAGGCTGTACCATCGGTTTCAGCGCGGGCGGTACGGCCGATACGATGTACATAGTCTTCGCCGTCATGCGGAACGTCGTAGTTGATCACCAGGTCGATATGGTCGATATCGATTCCGCGGCTAAGGATATCCGTTGCCACGAGTATAGGTAACCGCTTATTGGAAAATGAGCGTAGCACTTCTTCGCGCTGTGCCTGTTCCAGGTCTGAGTGTATCTCTTCTGCAGGGAACCCGGCTCTCTTCAGGTCACGGGTAAGGGCTTTTACATTAATTTTCTTGGAACAGAATATCAGTATCGATTTGAAGGTTTTGCTTTTCAGCAGCAATTTCACGAGGGGTATCTTTTGTGTTTCGTAGATCACGAAAGCTTCCTGGATGATCTTCTCCGGTGGTTTGGAGATGGCAATATTGATTTCCGCCGGGTTCTTGAGGATCTTTTGCGCCAGCGATCTGATCTTTGGCGGCATGGTTGCCGAGAAAAGAAGCGTCTGCCTTTTCTCCGGAATCTGTGAAATGATCCGCATGATGTCGTCATGGAATCCCATATCGAGCATACGGTCCGCTTCATCCAGCACCAGGTATTGCAGTTCTTTCAGCTTCACATAGCCCATATTGATGTGAGAAATGAGTTTGCCGGGTGTACTAACAACTATATCGGCGCCTTTTGACAGGGCTTGTTTTTCCTGGACAAATGTATTGCCATCACCTCCGCCGTATACAGCAATGGAGCTTATGTCTGTAAAGTACGTGAGCCCGTCCAGGTGGCCACTGATCTGCACCGCCAGCTCGCGCGTAGGCACAATGATCAGGACATTAATATGATGATCAGCAGATGGTTCTGTGATCAGTTTTTGCAATAATGGAAGAAGGAAAGCGGCTGTTTTACCGGTGCCGGTCTGGGCAGATGCTATGATGTCTTTTCCCTTGAGGATCAGGGGCATAACCTGTTCCTGCACCGGGGTAGCTTCTTCGTAACCGCTGGCGGAAATGGCTTCCAGTAAATTTTCGTGGAAATTAAATTCAGTGAACTTCAAAAGAAATAAAAGATTGGGTTTATTAGGATAGTCGTAAAGATACGACAAATATATGAGGAAAGAGGGGTGAGGGGAAGGGATAAAAAGATAATAGGATAAGGGGTTAAAAAGATAATAGGATAAAGGGTTAAAAAGATAATAGAATAACAGATCGTATATAATGGGGAGTGAATATGCCATTTTCGTCAATTATCCGTACATACCGCATACAAAAAGTTAAAAAGGACATCTATTATAAATGCAACCCGCTATGTCTCTTTAATTTTGCTTTTTGTATGTAAAGACCTTGGCTGTTTATTAACCATTATCCATTTTTCTTATTATCTTTTTATCCCTTTATCCTCATAACTTTTCAAAATGATCCGGTTCAATGCTACGATAAAGAAGTATGGCCAGCAGGGTGAAAAGACGGGCTGGACCTTTGTGGAGATACCAGAAGCACTGGCTCAGCAATTGTACCCGGGGAACAAAAAATCGTTCCGGGTAAAAGGCAAATTGGATTCATTGCCGATTGCCGCCCAGGCGCTTATACCCGTTGGCGGAGGTGTTTTTATCCTGCCGTTGAAAGCAGAACTTCGCAAACTTTTGGGTAAGCGGATGGGGGAGAGCATCCTCCTGAAAATCACCCTGGATAATAACCCTGATCCGGTACCCATGCCGGAGGATTTCGCTGCCTGCCTCGACGATGAACCTACAGCTGCGGAAAATTTTAAAAAACTACCCAGGTCGCATCAACACTATTATATCCGCTGGTTTAATAGCGCCAAAACAGAACCAACCCGGGTAAAGCGTATGGCACAGGCAATCATTGCATTGTCGAAAGGAAGGCATTATGGTGAAATGATACAAGAACTGAAAAAAGAATCCGAAACATAAAACCTATGATCATGAAAAAATCTATGAAACTGAGTGATGGCTATATAAAAAGATTTTTTCTTTCAGGGCTTTTTTTATTCTCCCTGCATTTATCCATAAGCGCTCAGACAGCAGGTGCTAATGTGAAAACATCTTCGGTTGTGGAGTTATACGACGAGGAAGGAAAGCCTATGTCTACACCGGGAAAAAAGAATATAACCGGTTCGCCTTTGTTGAATCCGGATTGGGGCTCGGGCACCATCTTTTTTAAAAACGGGAAGGTCAACCTAATGATGGAGATCCAGCTGAACCTGCAGAAAAATGAATTGTATTTTCGCCGTGAGGGGAAATCATTCATGTTCTCCGATACGGTTTCTGGTTTCAGGATAATTTATGCTGTTCAGGATTTGGTATATAATGATATTTTCCGGTCTGGCTACCCGGAAAATGGCAGGAATAAAACGACATATTTTTACCAGTTGCTGGTGGATGGGAAAGACATCCAATTGCTGGCCGACAGGTATAAACAATTGGTTGATGCATATACATACTCGGGAGGTGAAAAATCCACTTACCGGGAAGATGAAGCGCTGTATATTTTTGATGTGGCTAACCGTAAGATGACTGAGATAAAAAACCTGAAGAATGCAAAAAGTACCCTATTATCCGCCTTCCCTGATCGAAAAAACGACATAAATCGGGTCTGTGAGCAACAGAAATTAGGGATGAAAACAAGGGAAGATCTGATAACATTAGTAAAGGGATTACAGTGAAATTCTTCCTACTCACCCTCGTCCCCTCTCTTCCAGGGAGGGGAGCCTACCATAGCAACTACTCTGCGAACCTTTGCGTCCTCGTTTTCTCTGCGGTAAAAAGTATTAAAATTTTTGGGTCTGTAATCCTTCTTCCTGCCGTATCAGCTTATCCAGGTAAAAAGTGCCAAAAGGAACCAGTGAAAGGATAAAGGCCAGTGCCACTTTTTTGATTGACCATTTTTCCGTTCTCCATACATGGGCCAGTGCCACCATAAAAGCCACAAACAGGAAACCGTGTATACTGCCGGCAATTTTAACTGCCTCAGGAATGCCCGCCAGGTATTTCAGTGGCATGGCAACCCCCAGCAACAGTAGGTAAGAGATACCTTCTATATTCCCAATTACACGTAATCTCGACAAAGGGGTTTTCATTTCGCTAAAATTTTGCGCAAAGTTAATGGCCGGAGGCCTCTCTGGCAACTTAAATTTAACCTTTAACAAAGCGATTTTCTCTTTTTCTTCGTACCTTCCATTTTCTCCTGAGATCCGCATGGGAAAACCATCATTATACATTATTTACCACTTTTAAAACGTTTCAAAATGTCAGAAAATCTTGCTAACGAACCGGTAAAGGATTCAGCTGAAAAGATCGTCAGTACATCACCAACCACGACAGAAAAAATCACCGCTGCTGCTGATCAGCTTGCTGAGAAGGCAGGGGAAGTGTGGGATAAGGCTGAAGATAAGGCCGAAGAACTTTGGGACAAAGCCAAGTCCGGTGAACTGAAAGAAGAAGCAAAAGAAAAACTCGAGGACCTGAAAGAAGGCGCTGAGAAAATATGGGATAAAGCAAAATCAGGCGAGTTGGCTGATGAAGCAAAAGAGAAACTGGACGACCTGAAAGAGGGTGCAAGTAAATTATGGGATAAGATCGTTGACAAATTCGACGGTGACGATGTTCCTGAAAAGAAAGCTTAACTAACGCTATTTATCTTTTTTAAAAACCTGCTTATGGCAGGTTTTTTTATTACGCCTATTTTACGAGTTTATCGGCCATGCCATTGAAAATGAAAAAATGAAATGGCAGTACACTATACCAGTAAAGCCTTCCCCACAATCCTCTTGGCCGAAAAGTTGCCGTCTGCCGCAGGTAAGGTTTATTGTTTTTTTTCATGATCCTGAATTCTAGCCATGCCTCTCCTGGCAATTTCATTTCGGCAAATAATAAAAGCCTCTTTTTTTCTCTATCGGCAATGAGTACGCGCCAGAAATCCAGCGCGTCACCGGGTTGTAATTCCAGCGGGTTCGTACGGCCTCGTCTTAAACCAACACCACCAAAAACTTTGTCGAGCAGACCACGTATGCGCCACAGGAAATTGCCATAGTACCAGCCCCTTTCTCCTCCAATCCCCCAGATATTTTTCAGTACCGGATCTGTAGCGCCTTCGATCTCCCGCCATTTCTGGTCTTTATAGCAGCCAAAGGAGGGCACTTCAATTTCCTGCATCATTTCCTGCATCGCACCAGAAGCCACAAAAGCATCTTTCCAACTGCTCACCACTTCGTTGTTTTCAATGCGGTCGAATGCCATAGCTACTGCTTCCTGGTAAGGTATGAGTTTGATATCCAGTAATTCCGCCAGGTTATTGGGACGCCCCACCACGTTTATTTTCATACTGTTCACCAGGTTAACGGCCAGCGGATATGACGTCGACGTGATAAAATACAACCAGTAAGATGATAAACGAGGGGTCATAAATGGAAGCGTGAAAATATACCGTTTCAGTTTACGTACTTTGCCGAATTGCAGGAGCATTTGTTTATAACTTAATACCTCCGGTCCGCAGATATCATAGTCGTGATTGAATGTTTCTTTCCTATCTATAACCCCGGCCAGGAACTGTATTACATTCCGTATACCGATGGGCTGACAGAGTGTGTTCAGCCATTTTGGGGTAACCATTATCGGTAGTTTTTCCACCAGGTCGCGGATGATCTCAAATGATGCACTGCCGGAACCTACAATGATACCGGCACGCAGTACAGTTACGGGTATGGGCCCGTTCCGGAGTATCTTTTCCACTTCGAGCCTGGATGTAAGGTGACGGGACAGTTTTATTTCATTAACGATACCGCCCAGGTAAATGATTTGCCGGCAACGGGTAGGCGAAATCAGTTCAAGGAACCGACGGGCAGTCTGTGCTTCCAGATTTTCGAATTCACCACCGGCGCTCATCGAATGGATCAGGTAGAAAGCGATATCAATATCAGGGGGAAAAACTTCCGAGCCGGGTTTGAGGAAATCTGTTTCAATGGTAACTATCCGCTCATGCCGGTGATCCGTCTCAAATCTTTGGCGGTTGCGGACACAGCAATAAAGGGTATGTCCACCTTCAAGTAAAACAGGGATCAGTCTTTGACCAATGTATCCGTTGGCACCGGTGACGAGGATATTCATATATAAAGAACACGCAATCTAGTGAGCAGGACGGACATTGTTGAAAATTATGTTAACCGGGAGTTGCTGTTGAGATATTTAGGGGTAATGGGGTTTAGGGATTTGGAGGATATTCAGGATGAACAGCCGGTAGACTTGGCGAAGAAGTTTGATTTAATAGTGTTTCATCATTTTTTCAAGCCATTTTAATGTTGAAAATTATGTTAACCGGGAGTTGCTGTTGAGATATTTTGGGGTAAAGAGGTTTAGGGATTTGGAGGATAGTCAGGATTAACAGCCGGTAAAGGAGTTATGGGGATAGATTAAATTGGTTAAACTATATAAAGTGGGTAAGATTAATGGGTTTTGAAATTAATGGCGATTTAGATTAAAGCGTTTCATCATCTTTTCAAGCCATTTTATCATCTAAATCCATGTAATCCCCCCAAATCAAGGTTCATACAATGATTTATTGCCATTTAATGCCGCGTTTTCCCGAAATTTGCCCATTGAAAAGTAAAATAAACCATTCAAAACCACGTTTTTAGTCAGATTCTAAAAAGAAATCCTTTCCTATGTTCAATTACAAATTTTTTTCAGTTGCTATCATAATTTTATCTTTTTTACAATTAGGTTGTAATGATGCACGGTCCACTGTTGCTGACGCTAAAGATTCAGTCGAAGTTTCAACATCGGTTTCACAGGATTCTATGATCAGTGTTGCCGTTCCTTCGGCAAACATAGACACTGTTTTATATCATAATATGCTCAGGCATATAACCAATGGTGACAGTACCGGTAAGTGGCCGGTTAATGCTCCCCTACCAAAGGAAGGCGCAATTTTGCCTTTCAAGCGTGTGATTGCTTATTATGGAAACCTATATTCTACGCGGATGGGAATACTGGGTGAATTACCGAAGGATCAGATGCTTGCCAAGTTAAAGGGTGAAGTGGCCAAATGGGAGAAAGCAGATCCGCAAACTCCTGTCCAGCCGGCCCTGCATTATATTGCGGTAACCGCCCAGGGTAGCCCCGGTAAGGATGGCAAATACAAATTACGCATGCCTTTTAAAGAGATCGATAAAGTGCTGGCTATGGCTGCAGAGATAAATGCGATAGTATTTATTGATGTACAGGTTGGCTTGAGTAACCTGCAAACGGAGATTCCATTACTGGAAGAGTACCTAAAAAAACCGAATGTACATTTAGGTGTTGATCCGGAATTTTCCATGAAAGGTGGCCAAAAGCCCGGATCGGTTATCGGAACTTTTGATGCTGCAGATATAAATTTCACAACAAACTACCTGGCAAAACTGGTGAAGGAGAATAACCTGCCGCCAAAGATTTTAGTTGTGCACCGTTTCACACAGGGCATGGTAACCAATTATAAAAATATTAAGATCAGTCCGGAAGTGCAGGTGGTTATGCATATGGATGGATGGGGAGAGCCTGCTAAGAAGATCAATACATATAAATCATTTATTCACCGTGAACCGGTTCAGTATACAGGGTTCAAGCTTTTTTACAAGAATGATTTAAAAAGGGCGCCGTATAAATTCATGACACCGGAAGACCTGGTGAAGCTGAAACCTATGCCGATGTATATTCAATATCAATAGGATTAAAAGCAAAATAAATTTCAAAGATGATATTAAAAAAGTCCGGTGTTCAGCCGGACTTTTTTGTTGCAGTTGGTTTTGGTTGGTTAATCAAACCAGGGACTATATGGGCAAGTAATCGCAATGGGAATCGGGATGGTGTAAGTTCTGGTAAGCAGTGTTGATGCTATGTAAAGCGGTGTAAAGGAAAAAAAATATTTTTAATTAACAAAAAGTATTTTTTAAAGTAATTTCAGGTATGCCGATTACTGAGTCAGACCTGATAAAAAATTATCAACTGTTGCCTCATCCTGAGGGTGGATACTATAAGGAGACTTATCGATCTGCCGAGGTTTTACAAGAGGAATGCCTGCCGCTTCGTTACCAGGGTGAGCGGCTTTTTTCCACGGCGATTTATTATTTGCTTGGCGCTGGTGATTTCTCTGCTTTTCATAGGATCAAAAGTGATGAAACCTGGCATTTTTATGCGGGTTCAGCATTAAATATATATGTGCTGCATCCGGATGGAGGCTTTGAACTGGTGACTATGGGAAGTATGCTCGATTTCGGGCAGGTTTATCAGGTAACCATCAAAGCTGGCCATTGGTTTGCTGCAGAGCCCACTGACCCTTCAGGGTTTTCCTTTCTGGGATGTACCGTTGCACCGGGTTTTGATTTTGAAGATTTTGAATTGGCTAAGGCAGATGAACTGGTTGCTGCCTTCCCGGATCAGGAAATATTGATCAGGAAGTTTTGTAAGCAGGATGGGTAGGATTTGATGAATTAGCAGGATTTGCAGGGGTGAGTCATTAAAAAAGGAAAGTGTATTTATATAAAAGGGGAAAATATAAAAACATAAAAAGCTTAGAGATTAAATTTTTTTAAAAGTGTTATGGCAACATTTGCCATTTTATCAAATTTCTACTTTATTTAACCTGTCCTCCTTTCCATGTAATCATCAGAAACAATAGCACAGGCTTATAATTAATAGTAACTCTCCAATTTTAATCAGGGAAATTGAATCCAACTTCCTTATTCCTTATTTCTTATTCCTTATTCTTTATTTCCCTATGCCGTCGTATACATCCGGTAAATAATATACGCCAATACAATCAGCAAAATTACGGTGACGGTAGTAAAAATCAGCCAGCCCGGAAACGGCAGCCTGTTGCTGAATTGGAGTTTTCTTCTTTGCTGTGTTTTTTTGTGGAGCTGGCTGTTCAGTTCAAATAAAATGGAAGCGATCTTTTGCTTGTCTTTCATTTCATTCAGTCCTTCTGCAGCATCGTCCATAAAGGCTGAATCAGCCAATACGGATTCCACTTCGTGTTTTTCCTTATCAGACAATTTTCCTTCCAGGTAATCCATCAGTTTCTGCGGATCAAGTGAAGATTTTTGGGTCAATATGTCTTTCCATTTATCTGTCATGACTGTCCCAGTCGTTTTTGCAAAAGTATTTTTAAATTTCGTTTGCCGTTCTGAATATAGCTTTTTACCTGCATATAGTTAAAACCTGTTTTTTCAGCTATCTGCTGGTAAGTTTTTTTGCCCAGGTAGAATTCTTCAATGCAGGTTCTTTGTTCCTGTGTCAGTTCTTCCATGGCTTCGTTCATCAGGGTATATTCCCGGTCCTTCATGAGGTGGAACAGCTGTTTGTTTTCTTCTTCTTCAGGAATGGCCAATGGCATCTTTTCGGTGATCTCCAGGGTTTGTTTTCCCTTATCGCGCAGTTTCATCAGGCAGTGGTTACGGGCGATTGTGTACAACCAGCTTTTGAAATAGTCAACTTTATATTTAGGTAATTCGGTCAGCGCTTTCAGGAATATTTGTTGTACTGCATCTTTGGCTTCTTCTTCATTCTTCAGGTATTTCATACAAACGCCAAAAAGAAGAAGGGTGTAACGCTCCAGCAGGGTGCCCAGCCAGACATTATCCCCGGTCTTCCGGAAATTGTCCAGAAGAACCTGATCAGACATATGGCTGTAAGCGTTAGTTTTCACTATATGAAATTATGATATTTCTATCGGTATGATGCGGAGTAAGTAAGATTCCATAATAATGGAGGTGATTATTAACAAGTTGTTTTTTGACGAAAGTTTAAGACTATAATATATTTATGTTAGTGTGTAAAAGTTTATGATATTAACGTGTTGTGCAACGAGAGATTACCATTCGCTGATTGTATATGAGATCCATCACCCTGGCCACTTGAGTAAGCAACTCTTTTAGAAAAGCCCGGGTTCAGGATGACAATAAGCTCTTTTTGTCAAGCCGACACAGGAGGCATCTTCCTGGTGTGCATTGATAAGATCCCTCCTTCGTCGGGATGACAAACATAGGATGACAGTAGAGAGGTCGACTAATCGTTGCTATGTTAAATGACTGATCTTCCCCCACCCTGTCATCCTGAACCCGGGCGGCTGATGAATTTCATTCACTTCTGTTGACAGGGTGAAGGATCTATTTTCGTAATCGTGTAAACTTTTGCCTCAGGTATTCATTCACAGTTAGTGGTAAACTTAATTTACTTAATCGTTCAATAGCACAACACGTTATGATATTAACAATAGAATTTCGTTACTATACAGTATGTATATCCAGTTCATTTATTTGATCTTTATATGCCGGGGGAAGAAGGAAGGTTTTAAATAGCCGGTCAATCTGTATCAACCTGCTAAGTTTGTATACTGGTATCAGGAGTTTGAGAACTGAGAAGTCCGTAAAATGCAACAATTCTTTTACGCGGTCGGGGACAACCAATTTTTGACCTTCAATCAATATCTTATATCGAGTTGATCCTAAGTGCTTTTTATATTGTTTAAAAAGATCTGAAGTATATTCACTTTTTTGCAGGTCTGCCATTAAATATGCCTTTCTCATAGGTTGCCATTCGGTATACGTAAGAGGTAAACCTTTCAGTTTCATCCTTTCGCCAAGGCGATAAAATACATTGTATACATCTTGCTTTTCATCATCGTTTAATTTTTTTTCGAGCAGTTCGTAAGATGCAATCGAATAATGTATCAGCATAAACAATACATCCCGGTAAGCCCAGTCAGGTATGGAGGAGCCCCGGTTTTGTTCCACTGCTGTATGTATATGCCGGAGGGTGTCTACTGTTTTGTGAGCTTCTTCCATAGATGAAAAAACGATCTTCCTTGCATACGATACGGTAGAGAAAAGACGGGCGAGGGGATCGGAAGGCAGTTTGCCGGTAAAGTAGAGCCAGTCAACAGCTTTGTTTAGGGCAAATTCAGCAGAAGCTCCGGCAAAAATGAAAAGTACCGTATCGCTTTTGCCCCATATTTTCCTGACAACTGAATTATGTTCAACAAAGAATTGCATAAGTACAAATTGCTTTTGTATAGTTATATTTCATGAGGGGATAGCAGTGTTTATGTAAGTATGAATTTGTGCTTGTTTTAACCGCAAAGAATTATCAGAGGAGCGCAAATAATTTTTAAGCTCTGTTTTTATTCAGGTTTTAAGGGTTCCTTATTTATGATCCGCTGAATGGTGAACCAAAAATACCTACTGCCAGTTCCGCCCAAATGAGGAAGAGTATTACCAGGATTACTGCACAAAGGGCGATGCGTTGTTCTGTTTTGTTAACTTTCCGAAGTACAAGTTCACACGCAAGACCTGTACCAAGCAGCAGGACAGCAGCTACAATAAAATCGGAGGCTGTCCAGTTCACTTCATGGGTGAACTGCATCGCAATAAATGGAATGAGCAAAATAAACACAACGGTGAGTACTATGCCAATAAGTCTTTTGTTCTGTGTAATCATATTATTTTGATTTATTTATTTTACTTCCTGCGTATAATGATTAAATATTTTTTTACCACTTCCTTCATTTGACTATTATTTTATTGCTGAGGTGTCGTATGGCTATTTTTTAGATTACTTAAAAGCACTTTGAAATACAAAGTAATAATAATTACTGCGTATTTCAAAGAAATGGAGGAAAATATTTTCAATCCTGTCTGACTTTGGCCACCTTTAGATTGTCCATGGTATTTTATTGACAAAATGCCGGGCAGGGGCAGCATTAAATTCTCTGTGCATTGTAAATCCTTAGCGATGTTTATTGGTTTAATTGGCTGTCAGATTGCAGATACCGGGTTTTATCCTTTACTTTATCGAACTTTCAATTATGTTATTTAATTTAGAACCATGGCTATTGACAAGATTAATATTGCGCAAAAATTAGCATTGTTCAATGACTATTGGAATCCACGAATAGCAGGGGAGTTAAATGGGCAGCACATAAAACTGGTCAAATTTAAGGGCGAATTCGTCTGGCATAAACATGAAAATGAGGACGAAATGTTTTTGGTTATCAAGGGAGACTTTACAATGGAATTAAGGGATAAAATAATTGATTTAAAGGAAGGAGAGATGATTATTATTCCAAAAGGAACCGAACACAGACCTGTGGCAAAAGACGAAGTTCATATCATGCTATTTGAGCCTGTGTTAACTTTGAATACCGGGGATGTGAAAAACGAATTAACGAGAGATTCCCTGGAAAAGATATCGGAATGACATTTTATTGGATATCCAATTTTTGAGAAAGCAAGGCTCAAATCCTTATAAAATAATTATACTAAACTTGTTAATTCAAAAATATACGGAAGGCTGGATCAATGACTTCAATGATATCCAAAAAGCACTCCTTGTTGCCCTTTCTGAATTAACCGTTTCTATTGAGCATATAGGGAGCACAGCGGTACCCGGGCTGGCCGCCAAACCTATCATTGATATAGATCTGGTATTTAATCAGGATGTATCCTTTGATCAAATAAAAATAAGGTTGGAGAAGATCGGGTACTATCATAACGGAAACCAGGGAATTCCTGGACGGGAAGTTTTTAAGCGGAGTAAAGCCACCTTGTATCATCAAGTACTTGATTTCATTGTTCATCATTTATATGTTTGCCCGGCTGACAGTAAAGAATTTCAAAATCATATTTTATTCCGTGATTATCTCATTGCCAATGCTGATGCAAGGATTCAGTATCAGCATTTAAAACATGATTTGGCCGATGAAGTTAAGCAGGACCGTAAGAAGTATGCAGCGCTAAAAGAAGAGAAAGCTAAAGATTTTATAAATGCCATTATTGAAAAAGCAAAGGGAGATAAAAAATCCAACAGCTGAACTAGAAATCTCATAATGAGCTTGTATCGAACTAAACGTTAACGTCATTTATGTTTAAGGAAACCCAGGTTCCGGCCTGGACTAAAGTATTTAATAGCATTGTTCTACTGCGAAACCAAAGTTTGATTTTAAAGAACTTCAATCTTATATCTCAATGAACTATTTACAGAAAATATTTATAGACTTTGAACTTCATTCTGTGGAGGGTATAAAGGATTGTTTTGATAATGGGGTTGATCCAAACGCTATAGTTGATGGTAAGCCAATTGTTTTCGGCCTGATAAATATGTACACCCGTGGGCCTTTGTTCAAAGACTGTATCAAAGTATTTGTGGACTACGGTTTGGTGTTTGAGGATAAGGTTTTATTAGCTGTTTTGCTGGATGACGCAGCATTACTTGACCATTTGCTTTCCAAAAGTATTGCCGAATTGCATAATAAGCATTCATTTGACTATACATTTACCCCGCTTTTTGAAGCCTCCTTACTTCACATTTGTGCTGAATACAATCATTTGGCTTGTGCAAAAATCCTGGTGAATCACGGATTGGATGTGAATACAAAAGCAGGCCTGGATGAAAATGGTTTTGGCGGGCATACCCCTGTCTTTCATACCGTTAACCAGGATGCAAACAAGGGATTGGATATGCTGGTTTATTTGATTTCACAAAATGCGGATCTGGGATTAACGGTGAATGGTATGATCTGGGGTAAGGGATATGATTGGGAAACTTTCATTCCTTCTGTGAATCCGATAAGCTATGCAATGATGGGGCTGCTCAGGCAATTTCAAAGATCCGAACAACAGATTTATGAGGTTGTCTCCATTCTGATGAAAGCAAAGTATGGGATTGATTATAGCCCGAAAAATATCCCAAACAAATATCTGGGTATATGAATAATGTTCAGCATTTGTAAATACGCAGGCCGCCAAGTACTTAAAAACATTGATTTTTTATGTAAGAACGATAATATTTATCGACTATAGGAAATGTGTCTGAAACTTCATCATTTTATAAATACTACTATGCAAAATTCAATACTTGATAGCACCTGGAGCCAATTCGGTGCCAGCATTGATTCACTGGAAGATGCAATCCTGCTATGTCCGGCGGATCAATGGGATACAGATCGGAAAATTTGGTATAATGCCTTTCACTGTCTCTTTTTTCTCGACTACTATTTGACGATGGATCCCAAAACATTTTCACCTCCTCCGCCTTTCACACTGTCTGAATTTGAAGATAAAATGCCGGATCGTGTATATAGTAAAGAGGAATTACTTAACTATTTAAAATATAATCGGGAAAAATGCATAAGGCTAATGTCAGGACTCACTGAGGCTTCCTTATCCGGGAGATGGACAAATGCATCAGGTTCCATGGATTACACTGTTATGGAAATCCTGTTGTATAATATGCGTCATGTACAACATCATGCAGCACAATTGAATTTGCACCTTCGACAATCTATCAACGATGCTCCGGAGTGGGTTTTTCGGGCAAGGGGTTAATCAAATATATATTTTAAAAAAGATTCTGCAAACCTTATAGTAAAGAATATATGTATTGCTTTTATTGAGGTATGCTGGCAATCTGTAAAATAAATATGATCTTAGCACCTTCAATGCATTGCGGTTTTTGCTTTTACTTTTGTTGTTAGATAAGTTAGGGCTATTGTTTACTTCAAATCAATCAACATGAATACTTTTACAAAACTAATTTCGCCGTTTATTATCACGATATTATTTTTTGCCTGTAGGCAAGATACACCAGGTACTGCTACTGCAGGACTAAGTTCAACGGTTGATTCGGCATCTTTGTCAAAAGAGCGGCAGCATATTGCCGACCTGTTGGATTCATTTAATGTTGCAGCTGCAAGGGCCGACTTCAATAAATATTTTGATTTTTATGCGGAAGATGCCGTCTTTATTGGGACGGATGCCACGGAAAACTGGAATAAGGAAGCCTTCAAAGTATGGGCAAAACCTTTTTTTGATAAGGGGCAGACCTGGAATTTCACCTCACTTGACCGGCAAATTTTCTTTGACAAGTCGGGTAAGGTAGCCTGGTTTGATGAGTTATTAAGCACCCAAATGAAACTGTGCAGAGGGTCAGGTGTTTTGACAAAGCAAGGTGATGATTGGAAGGTTCAGCAATATGTATTATCGATGACTATCCCCAACAGCCTGTTAGACACTGTTGTTGGCGTTAAGGCCAAAATTGAAGACGAAATGATCAGTGCTTTATTGAAAAAGTAACTGGGAATTGTAAACCGCGGAGTTTCGCAGATTGAATTTATGGCTATGCCGTGTTAGGGCATACAGATAGTTGAATGTAACTTATTCGGTTTATAAGATGTTCATCAATGAAAGTAAAGTATATACTAGGTTCTATGATGGTTTTCCCTCTTTTGCCCCTTATGTATATTCAGGGAAAACGCATCCGCAAAAATGTGCCTGTTCTGCCGGAAGCATCTGGCCCGGAAGGGAAGTGCTTTACAGGATCCGGCTCCAAACTTACAGTACTTTACCTGGGAGAGAGCACCATGGCAGGTGTTGGTGTAGAAACTCATGCAGAAGGATTTGCCGGTACTTTATCCCAATTGCTCTCTGAGGAATTCGATTTAGCCATTGATTGGAAGGTCTATGCCAAAAGGGGGTATACTGCGTTCGAAATTCACAAAAAGATGCTTCCATTAATTACTGAAAATACAGCAGACCTGATTGTAATTGGCCTTGGTGGGAATGATGCTTTTACCTTAAATACGCCCTGGAAATGGGGGTCGCAAATCCGTGCGTTGATCAATTCCCTTCAACAGCAGTTTACTAACACACCTCTTTTGTTCCTGAATATGCCGCCGATCAAGGAGTTCCCGGCATTTACCCCTTTGATTAAATTTTCCATAGGAAATTTGGTAGAAATCCTGGGTGAAGAACTGGCTGTTGTTGTACGAGAATTCAAAGACGTATATTATTGTACCCAAAACATAACCCTGGCCGATTGGGCAAAGAGGCTGGATGCAGATGCAGATGTTACTGTGTTTTTTAGTGATGGGGTTCATCCGGCAAAAATCACTTATCAAATTTGGGCGAAGGATGTCTCTGGGTTTATTGAATATAATGAGATCCTACATAAAAAAATGTAATGGAGAAATACAAACTGTAAAATATAATTGAATCGAAAAAAAAGTAGAGTAAAGTTATTCAAGGGATTTTAACTGATGTTTTAATGCAAATTAATCCCATCTGGTGCTTATAATATCTGCTGATCTTTCGACAATTTTAGTAATTGCAGTGTGGTGCTTGCGTTCATTTTCTGCATCAGGTTTTTTCTGTGTGTTTCAACAGTCAGGGGGCTGAGGAATAATTTTTCAGCTATTTGCGGTCCATTGAGCCCGTCGTAAAGTAATTGCAGGATTTCTTTTTCCCGCCGGGTCAAAACCGGTTTATTTTCAATTGCCTGGTTTACGGAATTATATTGCTCCAGGATTTTCTGATTAGCGGCTTTGCTTAAAAATATTTTGCCATCCATTACTTCATCGATAGCGCTGATCAATTCGGCGCGTTCCATGTTTTTCAGCAGGTATCCATTTCCCCCCCTGGAAAGGAGTTGCGTGATGATACCGGCTTCGTTTGTGGAGGTAAGGCCAATGATCTTTGAATCCTTATTCTTTTTTCGGATCAATGTACATAACTCAAGCCCATCCATATCGGGCAGGCTGATATCGAGCAATATGATATCGGGCTGCTGATCTGATAAAAAAGCGAGACCTTCTTTAGCGGTTTTGCAGGTTCCGGTAATTTGCAGATGCTTTTCATCGCGGAGCATGGTGGCAATACCATCACCAACCAAAGGATGATCATCAATGATCAGGATTGAAATCATAGCGCCGTGCATTTATGATGAAAATACAAAAGGATTTTTAAGTTAGAGGTTATTATTCATTGATTAGGAAATCCATCATTACGGTAGTACCGATTTCTTTTTGAGAATCAATCGAAAACTTTCCATTCAGATAGGAAACCCTGCTTTGCACAGACTCCAACCCTGCATGGGTTTTGTTATCAGCATCCTGAAGATTGAAACCACGGCCATTATCTTCCACTGTAACACTCAGGCGGTTCCCTTCTCTGTTGAACTGGATGAGTGCTTCCGTTGCATTGGCATGCTTCATGATATTATTCAATAATTCCTGTATGATCCTGAACAGCATTATTTCAGTGGAGGCATTCAATCTTTTTTCCATGCCGTATGATTGCATGGAAACGTCTAATAATTTACCTGCACTGATACTGTTACAAAGATCTTTTGAAGCCTGCACAAGGCCCAGTTTAATAAGTACTTCCGGCATCATGTTATGAGCTATCCTTCGCACTTCTTCCGATGCCGTATTTACCATATCATAGCTTTTGGTGAAAAGTGAATTTGTTTTTAATTCCTGGTTCTCATGTTGCAGTGTGCTGAAATGCATTTTAATGGTGGAAAACAGTCCGCCAAGCCCATCGTGCAGGTCTTTGGCTATCCTGGTCCTTTCTGTTTCCTGGCCATTGATCATAGATTGCAGGGATACTATCTGTTGCTGGCGTTCAAGAAATTTGATTTGATCCTGCTGGAGGATCCTGTCTTTTTCTGCTATGATCCTTTTTTGCCGGCTTGACCTGTACAGGAGCCCCAGCACTAATAATAATGATGACAGGGAAATGCCCACTATCAGTAACTGCCTGCTGCGGATGGTTACAGCTAATGCTTTTTCTGCATTCGACAATTTGAGTTCCGCAATTGTCTTTTCTTTTTTCTCATTCTGGTAGCCCGCTTCAAGGAAATTTAACTGGGCCAGATTTTTTTGAGAAATGATACTGTCATTTACCTGGGAAGCTTCTAAACTGAATTGATAGGCTTTGTTGTAGTCTTTTTGTTTATAGTAAATTTTACCCAATGATTTTGCGGATAAATAAACAACTTGCATGATCGAGTCTTTTTTGGCACCGCTATATGCCTTTTGCAGGTAGGGAAGGGCCTTGTTCAGATTATTTTCCTGCACATGGATCTCTCCAATCTGCAACAGTGAATTATATATTTCAGCGCTGTTCTCCAGTTCTGTGGCTACGGCAAGTTTATTTTCATACTGGTTTAACGCTTCCGGAAAGTTTTTTAAATAATCTGCCTGGTAATTGGCCTTCATTTCATATAGGCTGAGGCTGTAATCCTTCATTTCATAGTCACTTAATTCCATGATACTGAGGGATGACTCCAATGAATCTATAGCTGCTTTTACCAGTTGGCCATTTTTCTGTTTATTTGCAAGACTCTGTTTTTCCGACCAGTAAAGATATCTAAGATAAGATTGGGCTGAATCCAGCAAAGGGGTACATTTATCCAGGTATTCTGCTGCTTTTTCATTTTGCTCGAGTATATTGTAATGACTGGCGATGTTTACATATACTATGCAGAGTGCGGAATAGTCGGGTTTCATTTTTTCAAGCAATTCCCTGCTTTTAAAATAATATTCAAGTGCCGTTGTATAGTCCCCGTTTTTACTGTAAATGCCTGCAAGGTTATTGAGGGACATCATTTTTGTCCGGTTTCGTACCGTGGTATCAATGATATAGAATGACTGATCCTTTACCTCCGTAAAATACCGTATGGCATTTGTCCAGTCGCTTTTCCTGTAATGGTAATTTCCTCTGGTCATTAATATCTCACATATGCCGATGGGTAAATTTATTTTCCGGGCAAGCGTTTCTGCTTCGTCCAGTAATTTCAGGCCGGCTTCTTCTTCCCCTTTATGAAGGATCTGGTAGTTGGCCAGTTTGCGCATCACAAGAACCTTGATACTGTCATTTTTCGACTCCCTGAGAATATTCCTAAGGCTGTCTTCATTTATTTTCTGGGCATATAGCTGGGAGAATGCAAGAATGAGAAATAACAATGACAGTAATCGGACTGAAAGAGAAACGGAATTGCGCATGTTTTGAATTAGTTAATGGCCTGAAAATTAATCAATCATTGATACGGGGCATCTACCTGAAATCAGGTATTTTAAAATGCCTTAAAGCATTTAAAGACAATTTGGTGTTCGGAATTATTTTTAAAATTAGTGTCTCCAAACCATATTGAATCAAAATCAGTTATTAATGTAATGGAAGGAATTGGAATGTATAAACCGGCCCGGGTTAAGGCCGCTTGTTTGGAATCTTTTATATTGTGGTTGCCTATGCTAAAATAAATAATGCCGGTTGTCAAATAGCATTGATTGTATGTAGCGTAATAGTTGGTTAATATTCAATATAGGTCATAATTTGAATAACGGATGGTAAATATTTGACAGCTTTATATATGTGTGATTTGATTTACGCATGTCCTTATTTTTTCTTCAGTTCTATAAGCCAATCAAATCAGCAAAAAACTTTCACATTTAAAATATTAACGTGTTGTGCTATTAAATAACCAATTAAATAGTATTACAAAGTCATAAGAAAAAAATTGAAAATATACCCCGCCGGCGTTATTAGGGTATATCAAACCAGAACCTGTACTATCCAGACTGGCTTGTATTTACTTTAAGTATAGAAATAGCGGATATATAGATTTGGAATTTTAAATGAAAGAGCGAATAGAATGAAACAAAAAATACAAGGCCACAGAGTGAATTGAGAACCCCAGCGTTCAGGTAGATGATTACCCGGAGGCCCCGGTTCGTGTCTTCACGAACCGGAAAACGAAATTTTTTCGGTGATGGTTCGTGAGGACACGAACCATGGCGCCTCGTAACAACCCCGATTTCAGTTTGTAAACATAGGAGCCACGGAGTTAAGAGAGGGCCACAGAGCAATACAGGTTGTACTCTGTGGCCCTCCATTTTCTCTCTGGGGCTCTCTGTGGGCTAAAAATATTATTAGCCAGGAGCTTCGAGTATCCTATTCCTTACAGCTTTGATCTGATTTTGAATAAAATTTAATAGCACAGTAAGTTAAGTATTATACCTTTATTTTACCTTTTGTTTCTGATGAAATATTCTGACAATGAATTCTTTTGGAATTAATGTAAAAGATCCTAAACTGAAAGCTGTTTTCAGGGTGATCCTTTTTTGGGTTGCATTTATACTTTTACT
>Ga0209254_10001459_pt1 | contig 21239 bp, 23 predicted proteins | sample FrelakmetDIP11DI_FD_187148 | JGI IMG/M metagenome (GOLD analysis project Ga0209254, IMG submission 187148) | Freshwater lake sediment microbial communities from the University of Notre Dame, USA, for methane emissions studies - DIP11 DI (SPAdes)... | ecosystem: Environmental > Aquatic >...
AGATCGCCGATGCCGTCTCCATTTGAGTCGTAGAAGGTTTGCGGATAGATCTGATAAAAAACCGCGTTGTGAACCCATTCCGGGCAAGGCGGAATGATGGTTTTTCCAGTAATTTTAGACTCCGACATGCTGCTGACCTCCTGTTGAATTCAATATTGCACCACCTATTGAAAGATTTCCTTAAAGGATTTCGACAAATCCATGACTCATGATATTTTCAAGCAACTGATAATCCCATATCTGTATTTCATAACGCATCCCTTGTGCCTTATATTTCCGGTGGATTTGCTCAATCATCGAAAATGGAAAGACCTTGTTATGGTCCGGTAGAACAACAGGAACATTTACATCTCCTCCAAACTCTATACCGGCTTCCTTTATCCTTTTCCAATACGCAGTGTGACTGTCGTTCAGGGTAAATGTTATGTTTGTTGTATCTTCAATATCCTCTATCTTCACCATATCCTCTATCTTCACCATCAATACTTGAGGCTCTGTTTCACCATGCATCGTTCTTTGCCGTGCCAATTCGATGGCCTTCTGCTTTGTGATATTGGGGATAAGGTAAAAGAAAACCGGGACCTTTTCTTTCAAGCTCCCGTATTCTCGAGTGTAGTCATCATACAACATTCTTTCGACAAATAGCCTTCTCTTCAGATAATCCTGACGTTCGCTTTGGGAGTAGCGTATCCAAAACCACCCTTTTTGGGACGAAATCGTATTGCAGATTTCATCCACCTGGGAGACTCCTGCCATGGTGAGTGTCTTGAAAAGGTAGTGTTTATCATTGAAAAAATGAATAAGAAATTGTAGTTCTATATCCATGTGTTTCGTCATCCCATATTACATTGCCTAACGGTTAACTCACTTGCCGTGCGGTTTTGTTTCGAGAATCGCTTTAACCAAAGCCAAATGCTGGCAAAACACGCTGCTTATCCTCGTGCGTAGCATGGTCAAGTGCAGCTTGGGTTAGGCAGCTGCTTTTTGATGATAAAACTCTTCTTTTGTAAGGTCACCAGCCTCGCGCCACACCAACGCAGCCTTGCGATAACTTTCAGAAGTGCCTGCTTGAATGGAAAAGGCTGTGTCGTACAATTCTCCAGCCTGCCGAGGCAAACCCAAGTAGTTACTAAAGTGTTCGGCCAGACTCAAGTGAAATTGATATGGATGTACAGGAATATCCACAGTTGCCAGGTCTCCGGCGCAGAAAAATCCCAGGCTTTCCGCAAGACAGCGCGAAGCAATATTGGGAGCGTCGTTTATCCAATAGATTGTTTTACCTTCTTTTAGACTTTCGGTGAGAAATGCGATCGTTGCGTTTCGTGCTAATCCTTTCCGTCGATGTTCTCGATGCGTCCATATGTTAATTTGGTACGCTTTCGCACCGTATCCAATCGCATAACAGGCACAAACAACCCCATGCTGCTGACTTTGAATACAATACCCTAGCCCTAATCTTTCAAAGTGTTCCAAGGACTTCCAACAGAATAAAATGTCTTCACGAAAACCTTGACAAACTTCCCGACCAAGCGTTTCCCCATTAAGCTTGATCAGTTCAAAATCCGGTGGGAGCAGATTGGCTTGAGCCCGCAGAATCTCGAACTTTTCTGGCTCAAAAATGTATGAGTTGACGCCGAAACTTACTGGCTTACGGTGAGGAAACCACGCCTGCACATCTGCTGGCGAAACACCGTAAGGAAAGATCGAGAGAAAACCTACCCCGGCTTTATCCAGGATAGGCAGGATTGTTTCCTCAACAATTTCTATAATCCCGGTACCGATGCCAGGGGAATCGCTGATCAGATATGCATATTCCATGTTGCTCCAAATAAAAGCTGCAGAAGGATTTGAAACATGATCTACAAAAATATGCCCTGTTTGGTTGCCTTCGATCACACTATGGAGCATAGGATCTCGGGGTATCGATTGAAGCAGGGGAAGCAGGATATCAAATTTAGCTTTTTCTAACTCAGCGAACATTGTTTTCCTCAATCTACTCACAAAAGTACTGTCTAACGCTGCAGATCAGGCGCGCTGCCAAGCATCGCCTGGATCTGCTGGTTGGCCATTCACTGCTTCTCGGGAGTCCATCGAATGACCCCCATGTGGTGTTGGTCATGGAACTGCAGTACACAACTGCTGTAGAAGGCCGTCACAATGGTGCCATCACTCAATTCCACACTGGCGGGGTATCCCCCATCACTGGCCGGCCACTTCTTGTCGGCCTGGTGGTTGCTTTCGTGGAGGACGAGAGGCGACGACCAGGTGCGGCCGTGGTCGGTTGACCGGAACAGCTCAAGATGCTGATCATCGAGAGTGCGGGCGCAGGCCAGCAGGTCCCCGTTTTCCAGTACCAGCGGCGTGGTTTCGTTGATGTCTCTCTCCTGGATGACGCCGCGGATGGTCCAGGAACGACCGTCGTCAGTGCTGCTGTAGAAATAGCAGTTGTGCTCGTCCGGGGGCTGCCAGCTGTAGATGCAGACCCCCAGCCTGCCGTCCCGGAGCTGGACGATATCACCGAAGGGGATGATGCAGGTCGATTTGTTTTCCAGCGGCGGCAGCGTTTCGGCACGAGTCCACGTTCGGCCGCCATCGCTGGAGCGGCAGACCCAGGGCAGCAGCGGGCGGGCGTCCCCGCCCTCGCTCGCCCAGCACTCGACATCCCCCTCCCAGAGGCCGTGACAAGGCTGGTTAAAAATGGTAGCGATGATCACGCCGTCCGGCATCTTCGTCAGATTCGGCCAGGCGCACACATTGTCTACTGCAACGTAGTGTTCAAACATGGTCTCATTCCTTTCAGGCTAACGGCCCATCATACCGCGCTCAGGAGAGCAAACAAACCCTGTGATAAGTGCTCATTGAAGCATATGCGCCATGGAACACCTGGGCGGCGATTATCCATTTGAACCTATCTTCTCCCCAAACTGGAGTAATTCAACAGGCGCCCCATTATGGACGATCATCGCGACCACCACACCATCTGACAGCGAATTGGGTGGCGTAAGGATCTCCTTTCCTTGGAGAGCCTCCTCAAGGTTATCAACCTCAAATGCGAGGTGAGGTAACGTTCTGATAATTTCTGGAATTGGACTGCCTTCCTCAAAGCGCATCCACTCGATAACTGGTTACCTCTTGCTGCTTGGTCGTGTCCAAGATAAGAAACTGGCGGCGAATCACCGCCGTCCAGTGCGCGCTGTTAGGTTGCATGTCCATCTTACTTCTTTTGCTTTTTACTCCTTGCCAGAACTATATCTACTGGAAGTCCGAACATTGACATCTCTGTGGCGTCTTCAACAATGAAACCAGCTTCTTCTAATGTTCTCTGTGCGTAGATTGGGCGACAATCAACATACTGTGGAAATGTTTCGTGGGCCCACTTATACAACATCACCATTAGATTGCTCTCTTTTTTTAATGCCATCACCACTACGCAAATTCGGCCCCCTGGACAAAGAACTCTTTGGCATTGTTGTAATACGATTGGGATTTCTGGCGTATCAAACAACTCCAGAGTAAAGCTCATGTATATTGCATTCATGCTGTTTTCGTTGTAAGGAAGTTCGGTGGCATCTCCACAAATCAATTCAACTCTCTCTGACAATCCTGCCTTCTTTGTCTTATTTTTTGCCACCCTAAACATTCCCTCAGAGAGGTCTATACCATAGACCTTGCCAAAAGTACCAATGGACTGCGCTAATGGCACTATGCACTGGCCTGTGCCGTATCCAATCTCAAGCACCTTCTCGCCACTTTTTGCATTTAGCTTTCTTAGTCCTTCCTCTTTGTACTTTTTCTCTGCAAAACCTGCTAATACGTCGTACCACCTGCTCAACTTGTCGTAATTGGCTTTGGCTTCTGCTTTTGTTCTTGTAACTTGACTTGGGATTTCTTTCTTGTTCATGGTTTTGTGTTTGAAGGTTGCCAAACTCAACATATTTCAACGGTTCTTGGCAACCCGCCTGCGACGAGTGCAGCGAGGAGCAAGTCAGGTTCATGCCATTGATAGGCGGGTATAGATTACAGTTGATAATACACGATACGATGTGCCCGTTTTAGTAAAACGCCGTAAAGCCTAAACGCCAGTTGTATTTATTTTTCCTTCATTGAAACTTTTCTGCTCGAAATAATTTGTTTCTTGAATAAAATTATACTGCCCAACGTGATTTCTTAGCGTTGGGCAGTGGGGGATTGACTATGCGAGATTTTCAATCCATTCTTTTATTCGTTGCTCAATTTGGTCACGCACTTGGCGGAACTTCGCTAACTTTTCATAATCAGTTCCTTCAAAGCTAGCAGGGTCTTCAAATGACCAATGCAACCGATGATTTACGCCTGGCCACACAGTTGGGCAATTTTTCTCGGCGTCATCACAAACGGTAATAAGATATTGGAATAGAACCTTGCCAAGATATGTATCAACTCCTTTCGCTGTTTGAGCAGATATATCTATACCAATTTCATCCATTACTTTGATCGTTAAAGAATTCAAACCTTTCGGCTCTAAACCAGCACTGTGGGCTTCAAGCGTTTCACCCGCATATTTTCGGACAAATGCTTCCGCCATTTGACTGCGGGCAGAATTACCAGTACAGAGAAACAAAACACGAGTTTTTGCCATCACAATCTCCATTATTAATGAAATTTAGTAATTTTATTCCCTATTTTCTGTCCGCACTGTTAATGATTTGTAAAGGATTAACTTATTTCACTAAATACAAGCCCCAACGCTCCGGTTCAGTGATGAGCCGCGCAGCGGCCCGTCCGCTTCAAGCAGTTGCCGTATGCTAAGGTGCATTGGCCACGCGCTCTCACTCACCCCACCGGCTTCGTTCAACACAGGATTTGAGCGCGCTTGCGCTTGAAAACATCTCAGTCGCATGATGAGCACACAGACCCCGGATGAAGAAACCGATGTGAGCGATAGCCTCCCGGCTCTCCGGGAGGCCGCGAATCTGAAACACATGGACCTGGCCTTGCCAGACCTCCAGGCGTACCCTTACGCCGGCCGTACGGGCCTTCTCGGCCACCCGAATACTATCGTCGCGAATCACCTCATACTCACCGACCTGGATAAGCAGCGGTGGAATCCCCGCGTAATCGCCAAAGACCGGCGACACCAGGGGATCGTGTGGATCATGGCGGCCGACGTAGAGCTTCACGAATTCCGGGAGGCAATTGGGGTGCATATAGAGTTCGTTCTCGGCCTGGCTCCGGATGGTCTCGCTGGCCAGCGTCAAGTCAGCGAATGCCGACATCGGGATAGCTCCTTTCGGTAACGTGCGGCCACGGTCTCTCAACGCCAGCAGGGTCGCCAGCGTCAAGCCGCCGCCTGCGGAGTCTCCCGCAATGAATGTTGCCTCGGCCGCCGCGGAGCCAAACGGTCCTACCCCCGTCATCCATTCATAAGCGCGGATGCAGTCCTCAAGCCCGGCCGGAAAAGGAGCTTCCGGGGCCAGCCGGTAGTCCGGGAGAAGGACAGCGCACCCTGCCGCAGCCGAAATATCGGCAGCAAGGGGAAGATAGTTCGCATCTGAGCCAGAGACATAGCCCCCGCCATGCAGGTAGAGGAGGCGCACGGCAGGGTCGGCGCCGGGGGCGCCGACCCATTCACAGCGCATGCCGTCCATCTGCGAATGGCGGCATGTGACGTTCGGGTCGGTGGGCTCCTGCCGTGCCCCCATGCTCTGGCGCAGTCCGGACAGGTTGAATTAGTTTCCCGGAGCACCGAACTGTGGTCGCTTGCGGCTCTCCCGCCAGAACTCGCGACTCTCCTGAGATGGTTTCTTGCGTCTCGTTCTCCCTTCGAGCACAACGCCTACTTCTCAGGTGCGGCGCGGTTAGCGACGTCGCCTGGAGAAGTTGGTTGGGCTCGTTTACGCAACTGTCTCACAATGTCCCGGTATCCCATACGCTCGTAAACTGCAGCGGCGGAATTGAGCACGGCAACCTGGATGTCGATAAACTCGCAACCGGAGGCTTGAATCCGTTTCTCACACTCCAATATAAGCTTGGTCCCGATTCCCTTTTTCCTTGCAGAAGGTTCCACATAGAGGTCGGATATGGTCCCAAAACCGTCCTCTATTCCAGTCACGACACATCCTCGGATGACATCTTGATCATGCCAGACAAGGAAGACTTTGGATTTCGAGGCAAATATCGAATCGACGTATTGCGTTACGGCGTTGATGTCGGCTTTTTTTGAGAAATCAGCAGGTACCCAACCTTCAGCTTCTTGCCACATAGCATAGGCGAGCTTTAGAATCTGTTCTCGATCAAAAGTATGTGCTTCGCGAATCATGATTATCATTCTCCTGCCCAACGGTTTGACTCACCTACCGCCGGTACTGGCAAGACAGCTAACCCATTATGGCCCCAATTCTCGCAAATTACCGCTCCGTACCCATGCCAAAGGCGGTCAGGGGCAGCTGGTGTTGGGCAGCCCTACTTATGATTGGGATTCCAATTGTAACCAATCTATGACACTGGATGTTGGTAAAACTTTGACCTCATTTCTTGGAAGAATTAGGTTTTCCCACATCCAGTTGTGGTGATCAATAATCAATTTTGCACTCAAGTGCGGCCTATCTTTGGTAGTGTGCCCATCTTTCACGACTACTACTTCATAGTTCCTGCTTGCGGCTGCACGGACAGTGGTGTCAACGCAAAAATCTGTCGCACAGCCTGTCACAATGAGTTGCTGAACGCCATGCTTCTCAAGAACATCCGCCAAGCCTGTTTCGTAGAACGAGTCACAGGCTTGTTTATGCACTAATAGATCTGAATCCTTTCGCTCAATAGAGGGGAGGATCTCCCAGCCTCTTAGTCCTTGCTTGAGGCTTCCTTTGTCTTCATGCTGGATAAATATCACGGTGCCGCCCGTTGCGCGCATATTCTTGGCGATCTCGTTCACTCGCTGGATAACGCCATCTGCATCGTAGCGTGGCGGATCCCCTTCAAACAAGCCAACTTGCATATCAATCACTAACAATGCTTTCATTCTAAAAACCTTATCTTCGTATGGGCAGCCCAACGTTTGAGCTCAGACCGCGGCCCGTCAGGGACGTCGCGACTGCAGCGAATGATAGGGCGCATGCTATAGCATGCCGACCCCTTCAAGTGGCACAAACCTTACCGCGTGCAAAACGCCGCGCCTCCTTCCACCAGCAGGCATGACTCGGTTCGCCGGCAGCCCCTGCGGATCGGTTAGCGCACCTTGAGCAGACCGTTTCAGGTCCGGCTCGCAAGATTCCCAGGCAACGCCACCTCCACCATAACTACTGGCTTGATCTTCAGCACACCGAGTGGTGCCGAGAACGGCTTAATTCCGAAGTCCAGCTGGTTGAGGCGGACGCGGGCCACGTATTTTCCCCCCTGCCGCTCGACGAGCAGACAGATCGGGCGGGTTTGCCCGGTCAGCGTCAGGTTACCGCTGATGTCGAAGCCGTTGGCCGTCGCCGTCACCTTCGTCGATACGAAGCGGATCTCGCCGTGTGTGCGCGTGCGCAGCACGTCGTTCTGGATGTGGCCATTGATCTTGTTCTTGTCGCTTGCGGACAGCGCACCGTGGTCATCGCGGCCGCTGGCCTGCGCGCAATTTACCTTCACCTGTCGTGGGTCGATCAGCGCCTCGATACGAAGCGGCTTCGTCCCGCCCTTCTCCAGCGTGCAGGACACCGCGTGGGCTAGGATCTTGAGGTCGTGCCCCAAACGGGAGGCGATGCCGTCCTTGAAGGTAAACACGGCAACGGTGACATCGGGCGAAGTGAGTGTTGGCAAGGCTATGCAGGTCTCCGGGAGATGGACCCGATTCTAGCGCTGCGGCCCATGGCAACACTTATCCAGCGCTATCATATGCCTGACGCACCCACTCCATTAGTTCACGGTCGACTTCATCTACGCTACTCAAAAAGACCTTGAACTGACACATGCCTCCAGCCGGCACCTCTTGTAGTCGATCACTGGCTTTCACTCCTTTCATGTTTAGACCAACTTCTAGCCGTTGCTTCGTTCCAGGCCCAACCATCGCAAACTGCTTCTTACGCCTCAAGCTTACATAGCCTTTCTTTGGTGAGATTTCAAAAGCGCCTAACCCGGCAATCTCGGTCATCAGCCGTTCATGGATTGCCCGAAGTCCCGCTTTCGGGCCAACATAGATGTCATCTTGCACATCATTATTCTCCGGCTGTGGAGCTTCCAAAGTCTTCTTGTAAGCAAGTCCTAGTGCATTCGCATCACCATGCCCGAGGCCCAACGACTTCTTGAGCATATCCCTTATATCGCCGTGCTTCGTGAAACCGCTTTCACGAATCACACCATAAAGTTGGTCAAGCGTTTTGCCAGTTTTTGACTGGATGTTTGCCAATTGCGTTTGGGTAGCTTTATCAACACTGTTCACGATTCACCTCGCCAGAAGGATTCTAATACACGTCCGCCTAAATGAAGCAGGGATTTCCACCAGCTTTACTCCCTCGTGGGATGGCTCCGAAAGTCATGGGTTGATTTAGGCTGCGCTGTACTGGTGTCAATCACGTCGAAAGGCCAACGGAATGGCTCAGGCGCAGCGGCGGCGAATGCAACACTCCACACCATTATCGCGCCACTTCTACCAAATCGAATACCATACCCGCAGGGCGTAAGCCCCGTCCGGTGGGCGCTGTGTCAGGCGGCTCTTTACCAAGAGAGTGAGATGGGACTGTCTTCCGAGCAATATCTAATCAGCCTGCTCCAGGTGGGCCTTGCATCACACGAGTTCGCAATACGGAATACGCTTTTGGATCGGTTGGGTTGAAGCCAAATGCTTCTGGCATAAGCAGCTCCAACCACCATGTCGCACCTCCCTCGGCTGCAGAATTGATACGAGCAGCGGCTTCTGCCGGGTCGTCGCCTGGCGACATACCCATTTTGATCACATCAAACGGCCCATTCAGACCAAGTCGTTCGCGCTCGGCCTTCACAAAAGCAACTGCCTCCGCAAAAACCGGTTCCTGCTCTGGTCCCCATACGTTAAACAGTGGAAACATGCCATCCCAGCGAGCCATTCGGCGGAATGGAGGTTTTTTTGGCCATTCGCCGCCCACCCACACCGGAATACGCGGCTGTTGGAACGGCGTCGGCAGAAACTGCGCTTGTTCAATACGATAGTGCTCCCCGTTAAATTGAAATGGCTCACCAGACCACAGACCGACCAGGATCTCCAACCCCTCATCCAGCATACGGCCACGTGATCGCAGGTTTGTCTCTTCGCCCAGGTGATCCCACTCGCTTTGCCCCACGCCAATACCAACGCTCAATATCAAGCGCCCACTGGAAAGCCGATCAAGTGTAACGGTTTCGCGGGCCAGTTTGTGTGGGCGGCGGCGCGGCAGCGGGGTGACAGTTGTACCGAGTATGATGGATGTGGTCTGCATTGCAGCAGCAGTCAGGGCCAGCCAGGGATCGGTATGGGGAAGCGAGCATCCATCATCACCGTGTCTTGCGATGTGATCCCACAGAAAGAAACCATCCCACCCGACGGATTCTGCATCACGCGCCAGGTCGGCGATGACGCGGGCATCACCGAATGGGCCAAAGTTAGGAAGATAAATGGCAGTTTTCAACCTGACAGACATGTTTGGACTCCTTTAGTATCCCAAAAGAAACATGAAAATAAAATGTTATTAGGCGGTAATGTTCTTTCCCAATATGTGTTGACCACCTCAGTACTCAACCAACGTGGGCAGTTTTTTCGCTTGTTCCACCCAAAAATTAGTCTCTGTCAAAGTTGGATGACGTGTAGCGATACTCTCTCTTTGGTTGATCTTTATGATTTGTTCCCGCATTTCTACAGGGTCTTGGGCAGCAATCTTCTCAATGGTATCGAATCCTGTATCGAATAGTAATCGGACACGCATGCCTTTAATATCCGATATGCGACATAAATCTGCAAGCTTGACCAACTCTACGATTGCATCATATGGAATTCCTGTTTCTGCCGATAACGCTAACCGGGAATTGGGCGTTTTCGCGGCATTTATGAGCTGGGCAGTATTGCTTATTCCAAGCATCCCTAGCGCCCCAATGTATTCTGATTTAATCCCTTCGATTTCCTTAAGCGAGAGCCTCGGACGCTTTGACCGTCCCTTTTCTATTTCCCGGCTTCGGATCTGATTGGCGTAACGGCGCATTGTGTTATTGCCGACGTATTCATAATACCGGCTGATGGCCCATAGGTAAGAGTTCATGGATGTATATTTCCCCTTTCCCCATACCAAGAAGGCATCTAAATGTTCAGGTTGGGCGATCTCAAGTTCAATACAATCAAAATGAGCCGCCAAGTATTCTTCGAATACCCGTGTAAAATCCACGCAACTGTCCATCGTTCCCTGAGAACGACGCTGTTTCTGCATGAATTGCCGAAAGCCTTCCTCGTCCATTTTTTCTCCTGACTCGTTGCAAGCATATTCAAATTCATCTCTTGAGTGTTTTATCGCCCAACGATTGGCGTCAATGGCTGGTGCATGAAATCGTACCCTTGTATGTCAACGTGCCGCAGGACCTTCTGGTCACCTACAAGCTGATCGCCAGGGTCAGGTAGGGATACGCCACGCGGAAACTCCAACACAACATGATCCGACTCCGGACGAATCCGGCATATTCCGTCGCTTACGGGTCCGCTCCTGCCTGCACAGAAGTAAATCAACCCGTCGCGATGGATAGCCTCCAGGACATCTGGGGCGGATTGGCAATCCTACTCAACATTATCGCGCCAATTAATCAGCATCGTAAACCAAATTTCCTATTTGATCTTCCGATAAGGGATTGACACGGGTATAACCATTAAACAGGGCATCCATAAGTGGAAATGGAAGAAAGCCATTCCAGTTCCAATTCCACCGCTGTAGGTGCTTGATAACCGGGCTGGTAAATCCGCCCTTAGGGTTTCCAATCATCCCCTCAGATAATGGGGTGAGGGAATAACCTTCCAGACGGCCTTCCTCCATAACCCTGGTACTCACCCCCTAACCGTAACGTCCGGCTTTCCGGCCGGCGTCCACAAAAGCGCGCAGATTCTCGAACGGTGTGCCGACAACCGTGCTGTCCGCGGTTCCCAGGATAAAACCACCGCCGGGAGCGGCAGCGACCAGGCATCGTTGGACCGCTTCCTCAACTTCACCCGGGCTCCCCTTCAGAAGCACACCCAGCGGATCCACATTGCCTTTTAGGGCGATACGGCCGGCGCAACGCTGCTTTAACGCTCCCAGATCCGCCACGTCGCCTTGCGGCGGCGGCAGCAACGGGCAGAGGAGGTCCACCCCAGCTTTAATAAGGTCTTCGAGTACCGGAAAGACGTAGCCGTGGTGGTGCAGGTGCAGCAGCGCTCCCCGTTCGTGGCAGACTTGAGCCACCGCGGCCAGGACGGGCACGTCCCATTCCCGGTAAAGCGCTGGGCTGACCATCGGCGGCGCGGAGTAACTGCTTTCGATGAAGAGAACTTCGGCGGACGTGGAGGCGAGGAGAGACTGCGCCATCCGCACGCTGTGTTCGACAAAGCGCCGGCACAGCTCCCGGCAGTAGGGTTCGTGATCAAAGAGATCCAGCAGGGCTTGCGCCATTCCTCCCTCGCGGGTACTGCCCAGGAAGCTGGTGAACAGAGTCCCGACATAAGGCGTCACCAGCCCCTTCTCACCCACCCCCGCCAGCGCTTCGCGGACATACGCCAGGTCGCAACACACCGGGTCGTCGAAGAAATACTCCTCATAGGCCGCCATATCCTCCGGGAAGCGCTTGATCGGGTGTTCCAGCAACCAGCCGTCATAGACTTGGGTGGTGCGGGCTACGGCCCGCAGGTCACCCCGGCGGGTCCGCCAGACCTTCTGCGTCTCAATCGTATCCGTGTCCAGAAAGCGCGATTCGGACAGGCACATTGCCGCCTGGCGTGGGGTCGGCCCAGGGCTGGGCACGATCCAGGCGTCCGCGCCGAAGAACTCGAAAGCCGCCAGGTGCGTTTTCCACCAGGGCTGCCGGGCGAACGGCCCGATCAGTTCAGACCACGGTCTCCCGTCCACCGCCAGCGCGGTGGCATCCCACAGCTCCGGGGAAACAGGAACCCGATCCGCCATCTGCCGGCGATAAGCGGCCAGCATCCGCTGTCGTGGCGTTGACGGACGATCTGTGTCCGCCGTGTCGGCAATGATAGGTTCGGTGCTCATGGATTGTTTCCTGTAAGGTTAGACGCGGACTACGGCGAAGGCCTGAGGGCTGAGAGGTGTCGGAGGCACCCCGGTGGCATATAGATCGCACTCGAACTCCATGATCCCACTCTCGTCCCCGGCGAAGTTGGTGTACCAGATGTTGAGGAAGCGCGTCTGGAAGAGCCGGCAGACGACCGGTTGATCGGTGAAGCCGATGCCATAGTAAGATCGATTGATAATGTCGGGGTGCTTGATCATCTACTCCTCCAGAACAAACTCCACGCCAGCCAGGCGGGCCCATTTCTCCAGGACTCCCGCCACCCATCCGGGGACGACGGCAAAGTGCTGCGTCAGGCCTCGCCGCACCAACCGCGGCAGCAACTGCGTCACAGGGACTTCGGTCTGGACCACGGCATGGGCGTAGCCCTCCAGGCGCAACGGCTCCCCCTGGGAGGCCCCATAAAAGGTGATCATGCGGTAACGGTCGCCGGCATCATAGAGGCTGACGCAGGTGACAGGTCCAGCCGCCAGGATGAACTCGAACCAGGCTCCTTCCACCGCGTCCACGTACCGGTACTCGGCATCCGGGATAATCCGCACCGGGCCTGGTGCGGCCAAGGCTGGGTTATGCACTCCCGCATGGCCCATGAGCAGCAGGTTCGTGGTGGCGTCAAAGGTGAAAATCTCAGTATACATTCCCGGTGCGGCCGCCGCCATGGTGGCTGCCAACAGGCCCAGCCCGGTGGTGAGGTCGCTTTCCATGACGATGGGAATGCCGTGTTTGGCACAGTAGGGAGGGCACAGGCAAGGTCGCGTCTCCACCAGGTGGTGCAACGTCGGGTCCAGGTCCTGGATGGCCAACACTCCCAGGTCATACTGCTGCACCAGGATGTCCAGGGCCAGAGTGGCGCGGCAGGCCAAGCGCAGGCTGGCCGCGGAAACCTCCAGAAGGGGAAATTGGGCCTGAAGCGAAGTGCAGAGGTCCTCGACATCGGCCTCGGGAACCTGCTGGCAGCAGGCCGCGTATTCCTCTGCGGTAATGTCGACCAACTGAACCCCCAACCGTGCCCGCAAGGCCTGTTCGTCAACGAAGGTTCCGGTCATCACCTCACAGCGGCCGGCGATGCGGCCAGCCCGCATCCCGCTCAAACGCCGGCGGATCGTCAGAGCGGTCGCATACTCTTCCAACTCGCGCCGCAGTTCCTCGTCCTCGGGAGTGCCGGTAACCAGGTCGAAAGCCACGCCTCGCCGCTGCAGGACCGCGCTGCTTTGCAACAGGCCCACGGTGCCGCTGCGCCGGAACATGTCGGGGATCGACAGATAGTCTGGCAAAGCCTTTGTGGGATAGTAGTTCCAGAGCAATACCGGAGTCTCCGGCAGACCCTCCAGCAAGGCCATGAGCGGTTGGTCTTCGCTCCATAAAATATGCACCAGGAGCAAGGCGTCGATCGGTTCCTGGTGGAAGGCTTCTAGGGCCTGTCGCACTTCCGGTTCGGTGGAGATTACACCCGGCGCCACCACCTTGTCGAAGGCCAGAGAGAGCGCCTGAACCAGGGCCTTGTAGTCGTCCTGGATAGTGGATGACACGGTGTGGTCCTGCAAGCCCACCTCCTGGAACCAGGAGGCACAAAGGGCCGCAAGCCCAATCGTGACCCCCATTAGGGCCGGGCTGTCGTTCTCTTGTCGGATCATCGTTCCTCCTTTGCAATCCGTAAAATTTCCGTGGCCTCCACCTCCTCCAGAGGTTGCGGCCGGTGATGTACCAGGAGGTCGCGGGCCACCGCTGTCGCCCGGTCGATTAAGGTGGGACTGCCCGACTGTCGCCAGGCTGTGAAACTGTCCGTACCGAAGGCGAGCGGGTGCCATTCCTCGTCCCGCAGGTGGGCCACAGTGTGAGGATGGGCCCCGAACCGGAAGGCGCGAAGGGAGAGATCGGTGGCGACCTCGTGGATCGCTTCTAGAGCCAGAGCTTCCGGCGAAGTGTCCAGGGGGTTCCGAGCCGCCAGGAGGTAGCCCACGATGTCGTGGTCGATTACCGCCTGTGATAAGCTGGAAAGCATCATCTGGTCCATCATCGAGGTCGGTCCCTGGATGAGCTGCGCTCCTCCTTCCAAGGCCGCCAGGAAGGTGGCCGTTCTTTCGCAGGCCGCTTGCCCATCCGGCCAGCGAGCGTCCGTGATCGCCAGTCCATAAACCGGCAGCCCATAAAATCGCCCCAGCGCCGCCGAGGTGCGCAGGATCTTCACCGCCGGCGGAGAAGCCAGGCACGGCTCCAACGTTCGCGGGTTCACCGCTCCCGCGGCGCCGACGTAATAAAAAGGCGCGCCGGGGTGGGAGAATTGAGACAGCAGGAGGGCAGTCAACTGCACCGCGTTGCGCTGTATCAGCGCTCCCGCCGGCGTCAGCGGGGCGGTCAGTCCCATCATCGGGTAGTCCCCGATCCCGCATGGGACACCCGCAGCGGACGCGGCCAGGAGGATGTCGGCGGCGGCCTCCGGGATGACCAGAGGCGGTTCCGCATTGGTTCCGGTCAGGAAAAGAGGCTTCTCGGCGACCGCCTGGCGTGACCCGCGAAGCACCGCCGCCATATCAACGAAAGCTTCCACATCCTCGGCCCCTTCAGCCTGCAAACAGAGGGGTTTACTGCTGCCCAGGAACAGCTTCGCCGCAATCCGTCGATAATACCCCTTACCGCCAGAATCCGTCGGGTCCACCTGGTTGAGGAGGATATGCACCTGGGGCAGAGCATCCAGCAAGGTGGTAAACTGGCCCAGATGTTCCCAGGTGGCTTGCTCGTATTGCCCCTCCAGCGTCAGAACCCGCACCGAAGCGCCTCCGGCGATCACGTAAACCTGGTCCCCCCCGATCTCAAGCGGCCGGTCGGCGCGTCGGTGGTAGAGTGTGAAACCTGCCGGAGCCGTGACCAGTGCTTGAGCCACGTGTTCCAGGGTGGGATAGACGCGCCGGGTGAGGAAATCGACTCGCACCCCGTGATCCGCCAACAGCCTCAGCGCGGGTTCCGAATCGAGTAAGACTCCGGTGCGAGCCAGGAGTGTTCCCGTGGCTTCGTGCAGGATTTGTAAGGTTTTTTTATCCATCTATGATCTCCTGAGAGGGATAGGCCTGGTTCAAAGGTTAAGGTTCTGCCCCTGGTACCGTCCATGAGCCCATTCGATTTCGTCCCAACATAACGGCAGGGCAGAGAAAACTGGCGAACGACCCACGTCGCTACCGATCGAACGGATCATCTCCAGCACGTTCTTCACTTCCTCGGGGGACGTGCCGGCATCGATATTCCAGAGGGCCAGGTCCGCAACATCCGCCGCGAGAGCCCTGCGAAGTAGATCCCGGAGCAAATCCGTCTTGCCGGACAACAACCCAGGGGACACGAGTGCGGAAAAGTCGGTGTGGGGCAGGGCCTGGCGTGCTGCAGCCAGGTCGGAAGTCACGGCGGCCTGCAACGAAGCGACCCCGGGCAGCCTGGCATAGGCTGTGAGGAACAGGTCCGCTGGCACATCGCAGTGATGCACCGCGGCCCGGGGTGGGCACCCGAATCGATGTTCCGCGAACCGGTTCTGCCGGGCATCGAACGGCAGCACAACTTCCCCATAAAGACGCGGCCCCATCAGGCTGACGTTGCAATTGCTGATGGGTACCGGGTCCGTCGGGCCAAACAGGCCATCTAGAAACGTATACAGGTGCTCCATGGTCTGGAGGATGACCTCGAACAAGGCGGTGACGGACGTCGGGTTCGCGATCAACTCGGCATACAGCGACTCGCCCAAAATACGGAAAGCGTTATTAGTGACGCTGCCGAGGTCCAGGCAGTGCAAGCAGCCACCGTAGCGCGCCCTGAGCGATGCTGCCTCCTGGATGAGCCACTCCCCTTCCGCGTGTTGGGCAACATCCACCGCCTGGAGAGAGCGCACTTCATCGAGGCCACGGAAGCGTGGGTAGAATCCCCAGGCTTCTGTGAAATCAAGCCGCGTTCCCAGCAAAGCCGGCACGAGGTCAAAACCGTAGCGGATGACGGTGGCGATCTGGCCCGGACCCAGTTCTGGGTCTTCCTGACCGCAACCCCAAGCCCCGAGCTGCTCGAAAAGAAAACGCTGCCGATCGAGATACATCGCCTCCAGCGCCGGGCGCGAGGGGGCGTCGGGACGGGGAATCAGAGCATGGAAATGCACATCCCACCACTCCGGCATGAAATAAAGACTTACAGGCAGTACCGTCATTGATCCTCTGTTACTCATCTACACATCCCTCCCCTCTCGGGGTCATCTGGAGGCCATCCTGTTCAGTCCTTTTGAATATCATAACATCTTGAATACCCGGGTCGTAGTCTGTGTTGTTCGGAGCATTGACGGTTAACCAACTTGATGTAAGCTATTGGGCGATTCTGACGATTTCATCTCGGATTGCACCGGATGGTCTTTGATGTATTTCAATTAGGTCGCCAATAACTGAATTTTACCGGCAGAATCCCCAAGGCTTGCATCAAATAATCACACGCCGAAAGTAAACGATAGTGAGTAATCCCAGCACCAAGCGTTTCCCATGTGTGTTCCACAGTCAAATCATCTAGCAACCAGTCAAGGTGCATAATTACATCATCGAGGCGTTCCTGACAAACCTCATCACTGAAACACGTTCGCTGTCCGCTGCAGCCGGTGTTAGGCACCCGTTTCACGGATTCAAGCTGGCCGGCGACGGTTGCGAATAAACATAGCAACCGAGCCAACCGCGCCAACGATGAAGGCCGCGGTGCAGATCATAACGATGATAATACTCAAGGTATCGACGACGGGGCTCTGCAGCAGATCCTGGAGCGCACCTACGGTTGCCAGATCCTGGGCAGCGGTATCGAGAATAATGTTCAGAATGATGAAGAGGACAAAACCGAGTATCGACGCGAAGAGGAGGAATATGAACTTCCTTGCGGTTCTCCAGGGATGGATGAATGCAAGGACAAAGGCTGTGGCCGCAAGAAAGGCTAAAATGATACCGGGCAGATTATCGTCGATACCTGCAGCGGTAGCGGCGATTGCCAGCAAGCCACAGATCGCCAGGAGGATCAGCGACATTTTTCTGTTATGCGCAGTTGAAAAAGCACTGGTCATGATCAACTCCTTTTGATTGTGAATTATTTCAATGGCTGCCAAACCGGTAAGTGACAGCCACTTTCCAAACGCAATGCAGCAAGTTCAGCCAGGTATGCCAAGGCGGATGTTTTCTTTTCTCAAGCACTTGCATTTCCCAAACCTTGAACCATCGTACCCCACACTCGGCGCCCCAAGCGCTACTCTCCCTTCCATGTCCGGAAGATGATCACCCCTCCATACACGCGTGGCTCCAAGCCCCCAAACCCCGCCTGGGTAAGAGCCTGCTCCAGTTCCGGCACCTCAAAGAAGTGCATCTTGACCAGCTTGTCGTTCCGTGCTTCGGCTTTCCGGCGCACACGCACCAAAGCCTGACCGCGGTTGACGAAAGTCAGCACCACCAGCGGTGCCCCCGGCTTCAGCGTACGCCCTATCTCCCGCAGCGAGCCAATGGGATCAGGGAACCCGTGAAGCGCACCGCCGCAGTACGCCGCATCGAACTTACCTTCACAGAAGGGCAATGCCTCGACGCGAGCGTGAGCAAAGTGCATGTTGGCGATTCGTTTCTTGGCAACGACCCGTACGCCCTGCCGCAGCATAGACCAGCTGATGTCAATTCCGTACACTTCCATGGCCGGTGAAGCCAAGCGACGCCCCCATGTCCCCGGCCCGCAGGCGACATCCAGCAGCATCCCCTGACGGACCTCCATCAGTTCTGTCATCAGCCGGATGACCTCCCCGTAGCTCGGTGCACCCTTGCCCCCGGCAAGCTTCAGAATCGGCACATACCACACCCGTGTCTCGTAGAGGCGCACAATTGTCGCCACCATCGAACGCGTGATTGGGCCAAGCGACTTTTCACGATCTTCGAGCAGGAAATCAGGTATTCCATCCAGAAGTGGATAGATAGTCGTGCACGCGTCACACCGCAGCGCGTTCTGGGCAGGCTCCAGCCTGCCTTTACAGGTCGGGCATACGTACACGGCGAGACCGTTCGATTCAGACTTCGCAGTCACCATGGTTTCACCTGCTTTTCATATCCTGAGAAAGACAGCCTAACGACCTGCGTTACCCGCAAGTGGGCAGGCATGGACTCGGCTTGAGGGAAGTATAACCCCAAAGCCAGGAAAAGGCCTGTAAGTCGCGCGGAATCCCACGTGTCCCCGAACGGGATTTCGCTGTCGAGCACGGTCAAGGCTGTTTTAGTTTCACGACGCGATTATCGTGTATGTCAGAGACATAGATGTAACCATCATCATCAACGGTCATCCCCAGAGGGGCATGGAACCTTTCTTTGCCAAAGCGCACCCAACTGGCAAGGAAAAAGCCATTGGTGTCGAACTTCTGAATGCGCCAGTTACCAGAATCCAGGACATAGACACTCTTTGCTTTATCCACGGTGACAGCGATTGGTTGGCTGAACTGGCCGCTGCCGCTACCCTGAGTGCCCCATGCCACTAACAACTTCCCCTCGCCATCGAATTTCTGAATGCGGCTATTGCCGTAGTCCACAACATACACATTCCCTTGCGTGTCCACTGCGATTGAGTTGGGGTGTTTGAACTTGCCGCCTTCACTGCCTTTCCCGCCCCACTTCAGCACGAATTGCCCCTGGTCGTCGAATTTCTGAATGTCATTTCGAGTGAAGTCGCTGACAAAGATATTGCCTTTGGCATCCACCGCGACGCCGTAGGGAGATTGGAACTGACCATCGCCGTCACCTTGCGCGCCCCATTGAGTCAAGAACTGGCCGTTGGCATCAAATTTCTGGATGCGATGGTTGAGCGGGTCAGCAACATTGATGTTGCTTTGTCCGTCTACCGCAAGAGGGGCAGCGGCTGCAAGCCCAACCTCAACCCCAAACTTAAATTGCGTGAAACGGAACTGCCCAATACGGCACGCCGGCAGGTGAGGCAAGCACCCCCGAAAGCGCCGCCCGCCGGGTCAGCTTCAGCGAGTTGTTAGGCGGCCGGAAGACTCTACTTACCTCGTCACGCTCAAATAGAGCTGGTGGCTGCCAGGCGCTTGATCTCGGCGATCATGTAGTCGACGCAGGGTCCGAGGGCGCCGCTGAGATCGTCCCATCGCTCAGCTTCGCTACCCAGATAGGCCTCACGTGCGCGCACCAAAACCGGATGGTGTGCGACGGGCAATCGCTCGAGCACCCAATTCGCGGCTGCGTCCTTTGAGCGAATGGCCCCCGTCGCAAAGGTGCTCCACATCCGAGCGAGTGTCAGGATCACATTCCTTGTGTCGAAGTCAATGTCGCCGCGGAGCCTGTCAATATCACTAACCATTGCCCTGAGTACGTCTTCCTCCGGCACCGCATCGAGCAGCCAGATGCGACGGTCCCGCCCCCTTTCTGCCACCGCGCGGAATAACGCCTGATCGCTGCTGGTGTGATAATTCCCACCTACCAGCACCAGTCCTTGCGACACGCGGCCGGCGATAGCGTCGAAGCTGGCAACCAGGGTGCTGACGTTCTTGTGCAGCCCCAGCCCGCCAACATAAAGGATATACGACTCAGGCAGGCCATAGCGGCTGCGCACGGCGGCGCGCGCGACCTCACCGGCCACCTGCCGGTAACGCGGATGATAACAAGGATAAATCACTTCGACCTTGCGTTCATCCAATCCATAATAGCTGATCAACCCCTGGCGCGTGCTCTCCGAAATCGCAATGATTCGGACAGCCCTCCGCAGCATAAACGGTTGGATCCACCTCCAATACATATTGTCCAGCCAAGGGTAGTATCGCGCCAGGAGGACATGTGTTAAGTCATTGACCGTAATGACAACTGGACAAGGAACGCCGATCACGCTCAGATTCTTCGTGGCATGGTACAGGTCCGCGCCGGTGCGCCGCAGAAAGAAGGGGATTGTAGCTTGCGCCCACAACCTGACCAAGAAGCGGTTCGCCACCGGCGCGACCAGTTGCTTCAGGTTAGAAAACTCCGCCAATTCCGGCTCGTGACGGGAAACGAAGACCCAGTAGTGGTGTTGCGGGCCATGTTCTGCTAGCGCGGTCAGCCACCCTAACGCTGATGAACGCGCACCGCCGAAGCGCGGCAAACCTAAGGCATCGAGAACGATCTTCATAGAACACCAACCGGTTCCCTGTCCTCGACGGCTTGGAAGGCAGCAAGGTATTCTTCAATCACATAGTCCCAACTGTAGCGGCTCGCGATACGATCGCGTCGAGCCTGGCGAGCTGCGGGAGTGAGCTCCGTGTCAAGCAATCCGTCGAGCGCGGCCACGAACGCCACGCTGGCCAGGGTCCAGCCGAGCGTCTCGTGCCGCAGCAGCCGGCCGAGCCGGGCCGCCGGGCCGTGACCAGGTCGCGCCGCCTGCAGCCGCGCCGACTCGAGCCGCCACGCACCGCGCAGGGTCCCGACGACCGAACGCGGCACGAAGCGCCACAGGCCCTCGCCACGCACGGCGGTTGCGCTGTCGAGGGGGGTGGCGACCCGCAGATGATGACCACGGACGTGCTCGACCTTGAATGCACCGTAGCCCACGGTGGCCAGCAGCAGCCCGCCAACGGTGCGCTCGAGGCGCGTGTTGCGGTGAATCAGTTCGTGGGCCACGTTGATCGCGACGATGCCGCCCACCGCGCCGGCCGACGCGGCCAGGCCCCACCAGGCCAGCGCCGGCAGCGCGGGCGCCACGGCGGCAGCCGCCAGCAGCGCGGCCGTCCAGGCGGGAAGGCAGACGACCGGCAGCCAGCGGTTCAACGGATGGGCCGACCCCGGCTGCGGCGGTTCGCGATCGGCGCCCACCAGCGCGTCGAGCAGGGGGAACAGGGCGTGGATGCTCAGCAACGGCAGCCACGCGTGCCACGCGGGCGCACCGCCGGTGAGCGCGGCGGCGGTGGTGGCCAGCCCGGCGGGCAGCAGCAGCACCGCGGCGTAGCGCCAGCGCGGCCGAGCGGACGGGGTGTCCGACCCAGGGGTGCGCGTCATGGTGCGGGT
>Ga0209254_10001460_pt1 | contig 21225 bp, 27 predicted proteins | sample FrelakmetDIP11DI_FD_187148 | JGI IMG/M metagenome (GOLD analysis project Ga0209254, IMG submission 187148) | Freshwater lake sediment microbial communities from the University of Notre Dame, USA, for methane emissions studies - DIP11 DI (SPAdes)... | ecosystem: Environmental > Aquatic >...
AATGAAACCAAAATTCACTCTGCCCAAAATTAATCTTTCCCTGGCCCGACAGATTATTTTCGGACTGATTGTTTTGGCCGCAACTTTTTCGAGCGGTTATTTACTCGGCTTTCGGGGTTATCAGGCCAGCCTTAGCCAGTTTCCAAAAGTAACAATATCAAGAGAGCTTCCGGCAGATAAAAAGAACCTTGATTTTTCCCTTTTTTGGCGCGTGTGGGATACTCTGAATTTGTCCTACTTTGACAAAACAAAAATAATACCGGCTCAGATGGTTTATGGAGCAATAGAAGGCCTGGTTAGGGCGGTGGGTGACCCTTATACGGTTTTTCTTTCGCCCGACAAAAACAAAACGGTTCAGGAAGATTTAAGGGGCAGTTTCGACGGAATTGGTCTTCAGATAGGCTTTATTGGTAATCAACTGGCCGCAATTGCGCCTTTGCCCGGTTCTCCGGCCGAGAAGGCCGGCATAAAAGCCGGCGATTATATTATCGGCATTAAAGACGAAAAAAAGGGTATTGAATTGGGTACGATCGGCCTAAGTGTCAATGATGCCGTAGAGGCAATCAGGGGTCCGGCGGGCAGTGTCGTGACTTTAACTTTATTAAGAAAATCAGTCGATGATCCGATTGTTATCGACGTGGTCAGACAAAATATCGATGTTCCCAGTGTTTCTATGGAAGTGGTCGGTGAGGAAAAAGACATTGCCCTGGTTAAGTTAATGAAATTCGGGGGAGAAACACAAGGCGAGTGGGAAAAAGTCGTTGCCGATGTTCTCAAAAACGAAAATACGAAGGGAATAATCCTGGATTTAAGAAATAATCCGGGCGGTTATCTGCAGGGGTCGGTCGATATTGCCGGTGAATTTATCAAAACGGGAAAGGTTGTCGTTATTGAGGAAAGGGGAGAGGAGAAAACAGAATATACGGTCGAAAATATAGGACGATTTTTAAACGTTCCTTTGGTTGTTTTGGTAAATAAAGGCTCGGCCTCCGCATCTGAAATATTGGCTGGTGCTCTGAGGGACAATAAGGGAATCAAACTGGTCGGTGAGACTACTTTCGGGAAAGGGACGATACAGGAACCCCAGGAACTTGACGGAGGGGCGGGATTACACATTACGGTTGCCAAATGGCTGACACCCAACGGTTATTGGGTGAATGAAAAGGGTTTAAGTCCGGATATTGAAATAATTGATAATGAGGAAACACCCGAAGATGAGCAGTTGCTAAAGGCCATCGAAGTTTTAAATAATTAAATACCCTTAACGATGATGAAGCTAAAAAATATTAATATGAAGCGTTTTTTAATCGGGGCCGCGGTCGGTATTTTTGTCCTGGTCGCTCTAACCGGCGGGGCTTTGGCCGATCGACTTTTTAATTTTAAACCGCTTGATCTGCTCTTGCCTCGTTCGGACGGATTTAGCATAGGGCAAAAGATTTTAACCGAGGAAAGTGTCGTAATAGCCGTTGCCGAGAAAGTTTCGCCGTCGGTTGTTACGGTATCCGTACAGACTCCGGAAAAACGAATATTGGAATTTAATCCTTTCAGCGGGTTTTCGCAGAGAGTACAGGGAGGACAGTCTCAGGATATCGGAACCGGTTTTATCGTTTCCAAAGAGGGCCTGATTGTAACCAATAAACACGTCGTTTCGGTCCAGGGAGCCAGTTATAAGGTGATAACCAAAGACGATAAAGAATATGAAGTAAAAGAAATTAATAAAGACCCTTCTAATGATATAGCGATATTAAAAATTGACGCGGGTAATTTAGTTCCTGTTGAGTTGGGCGACTCCGCTAATTTAAAGGTCGGCCAATTTGTTATTGCCATAGGGACCGCGCTCGGGGAGTTTCGGAGTACGGTGACGACCGGAGTAGTATCGGGCCTGGGACGGGGAATAACGGCCGGAAATCCTTTGGAGGGCTATGTCGAAAAACTGGATGATGTAATACAAACCGATGCAGCCATTAATCCCGGCAATTCGGGTGGACCTTTAGTTAATTCCTTAGGCCAGGTAATCGGTATAAACGTGGCGGTGGCTCAAGATGCCCAGAATATCGGTTTTGCCATCCCAATAAATACGGTAAAAGAATCACTCAGGCAATTCCAAGCGACAGGAAAATTTCAGTCTAAAGCCTATTTAGGAGTCCAGTACCAAATGATTTCCAGACAAACTGCCGTTTTAAATAATGTTCCCCAGGGTGCTTATGTGGTCGATGTTGTTAGCTCTTCACCGGCCAAGATGGCAGGTATACAGGTCGATGACATTATTACTAAACTGGATGGTCAGGAGCTTAACGATAAAAATACTTTAGCCGATGTCGTATCTAAAAAACAGTCTGGAGATAGGGTAAGTGTTGAAGTGTGGCGGGACGGTCAAACATTAACCTCATCCGTAATATTATCCGAATCTCAAGGTAATTGACTTGACTCCTATCTTCAATTAATATTCTCGTTTAATGACCCCTGAAAGAGATTTATTTTCTTCTGAGCAAAGAACGATGCGCTTTTTAAGCAGACATAAAGTGATTTTGGAAGGAATGAAAGGAGAATTACTAGGCGATTGTTTAGCCAAAGAGGGACTGAGATTAAATGTTTTCGATACCGATCAGGGGTATCTCCCGACATTGGAGATTGTTAATATCGCTCCTTATATGATTTGTATGGTTTTTCGTAAAACCGGTAGTCAGGGGTTAACCCTCAAAGAGAAAAAAGAAACCAACCGTTTAGAATTAAAGTCTTTGATTATCGGAAAGCCCGGAAGCGGATTATTCGTACAAATGGAAGGCAGGACAACTAACCGGATTTATCAGATTAGAAGTACGGATTTCAGAGATTTGCGGTAAGTTGAATTATCTTATCCAGATTTCCGTCGAGGATAACTTCAAGGTTTCCCCAAGATTTGCCGATTCTGTGGTCAGTCACCCTATTTTGAGGAAAATTATAAGTTCTTATTTTTTCGGAACGCATACCGCGGCCGATAACGCTACGATAACCGGCGATTGTTTTTTCTTTTTCGGCTTCTTTTTGCTCCCAGAGTTTAGCCCGCAAGAGGTCCATGGCAATATTTCTGTTTTGTTCCTGAAAGCGCTCTCTTTGGGCAGAAACGACGATACCCGATGGTTTATGGGTTAACCTTACGGCTGTTGAAACTTTTTGGACGTTTTGTCCGCCCTGGGATGACGAGTGAAAAAATTGGATTTCCAGATCCGAGGGATTTATGGCGACTTCGCTTTCCGGAATTTCAGGAAGAACGGCTACGCTTGCCGTGGATGTATGAATCCGTCCGTGGCGTTCGGTCGTGGGTATCCGCTGGACCCGGTGAACGCCGGATTCATTTTTAAATTCGTTAAAAACACCCGTACCGGTAATCTTTAGAACGTTGATATCGATCGGAAAAACTTTCCAACCCTTTTTTGTCGCATATTTGAAATACATCCGAAGAAGATCAGAGCCCCAGTTTTTTGCTTCATCGCCTCCGGTAGCTCCACGAATTTCCAAGTAAACATTTTGCGGTTGATTGTCCATAAAAGAGAATTAATTAACCTTTTTGACGAAGTGCTTCCAGAGTATCCGGTCTTTCCAGTTCTTCGAGTAACTTCTTCTGCTTCTTCATTCTTCTTTTTTCAGCCTTAGAAAGAAAATCTTTCTGGGCGCCGGCTTCCCGGGTTTTAAATGCCTCGACGCGTCCGGCCGTATCAACATATTTCATTTGGCCGGTATAAAAAGGGTGGCATTTATAACAGACTTCCACTCTTAACTCAGGTACGGTTGAGCCGAGACTAAAGCTATTTCCGCAGGCACAACTTATTTTGGCTTCCGGATACCAAGTTGGATGTATTTGCGCTTTCATTAGATTTGAAATTATATCAGAAATAGATAAAAATAGCATATAACAAAATGGAACAGGAACCGAAAATTGTTAAGGAAATAGCCTTAACCGACCTTGAGAAAAGCGTTTTTGACTACATTAATATATGGTCAAAAGAGCATTCAGGTCCGCCTTCGAGTAAGACTATCGCCAAGGAATTTATTCTTTCCAGAGGATGTATTGATAAGGTAAGAAGAAGCATTCAAACAAAAAAGGGTTTTCGTCCCGGATCAGTCTGACTTCTTTTTTAAAAAAGCCCAGTAATTGATCTGACCCAAGGATTTCTTGTTGCTCTTTTTGATTTTGACTTCCGCGATTATTACCCCGATGGCGATAATTATTGCTCCGATGACAAAAGGGAAACTGACTCTTTCTTTCAGCCAGAAAACTGCCAAGGGTGTTCCGAAAATAGGGTAGAGATAGTCAATAAGACCTACCTCACCGATTTCAATCGACTTGGTGGCTTTGTGCCAAAGAAAATAGGCCAAAATTCCCGATAGGAAAGCCATATAGACAACGCCCAGATGATAGGACAATTTGGCGTGAGAAATAATTTCGATTATTTGTCCGGGTGAATAAACAAACAAAGTTAGAGGCAAAATTGTTAAAAAACCTACGACGAATGAGACATTGGTCACAAACAAAGGTGCCACATCTTTTCGCATCAGTATCTTTGCGTAAACCACCGTTAAGGTTGTTACGATTACAGAAATAAAAACCAAAAGGTTTCCGGAAATTAAGGAAGGATGTCCCCGGCTGCCCATAAGCGGTTCCATGATGGTAACTGTTGTTCCGGCAAAAGCCAGCCCAATTCCGATCCGTTCACGTAAAGTGACGTGCTCCTTTAAAAATATCGCACCGGCTGCGGCAATTGTAATTGGTCCGACCGCGGTAATTAAGGTAGCGTCAATGGCCGTTGTAAGTTCAATACCCCAGAATAATAATCCTAGGGCGAGTGTAGAAGATAAAAAGCCGTAGAAAAGAGTATGCCCCAAAAGATGTTTGTCGTGTGGTATCTGCCTTTTAAAAAGAATAATAAGAGGCAGTCCTATTAAAACGGACAAAAAGAAACGGTATGACAAAAAGACAAGCGGGGGAAAACCGCGCAGGGTATATTTAATAACGGCTCCGGCCATGCCCCAAATAAGAGCTACAAGCAAAAGAATTAAGTAGGTCTTAATTCGACGGGAATTCACATTTTAATTATGTATTAATCGGTGAAAATAATGAAGTAGGGGATTAAATTAGCTCGATTAGTCTTTCTACGCCAAATGAGAAACCGACAGCCGGGATTTGGCGGCCGGCGAAAATACCGATTAGGTTATCATATCGGCCGCCGCCGCCGATTGACTGCTCTTGGGTTATTTTGGATGGTTTTAATTCAAATATTATTCCCGTATAGTAATCAAGACCGCGGGCCAAAGCAGGGTTAAAAATAAAATCCTTATCTTCTTTAAGTCCGAAGTCTTTAGTCAGAATTTCGAATAAATCCGTTAAACTAGAAGTAGGTTTGCCGGATGCAATAATCGATTGAAATTTTTCAATTTCGCTTGCTTGGTAATTTTTTTGCTTTAACTCTGCAAAAACAGCATCGATACCTATTTTATCCAGCTTATCGAAAGCCCTCACGACGTCGGAAGGGATATCGGTAAAGCGAGCCCTGTCGTTTATGTTCATAACAGCCTCACTTATTCCGACCTTGCGGGCTGAGATAATTGCAGCAGCGATGATTGTTGCATCATCTTGAAGATTGGAACTGCCTACCGTATCAAAATCAAATTGGGTAAACTCCCGATATCTTCCTTTTTGCGGATTTTCACCACGAAAAACCTGACCGATTTGATAGCGTGAGAAAGACGGTGTTAGTAAGCCCAGATTATTGGCTATAAACCTGGCCAGGGGTACGGTTAAGTCATACCTTAAAGCCAAATCGCGTCCGCCCTGATCGACAAACTGATAAATTAATTTTTCCTCTTCACCGTACTTTCCGGTTAAGGTTTGGCTAAATTCAACAGTCGGTGTTTCTAAAGGGACAAAACCGTATGTTTCCAAAACCTCGGCAATTTTACCAATAATCGTTCTCCGCTTTTTTGCAAGCGATGGGGGAATGTCCCGAAACCCTTTTGGTGTCACCGGACCTTTTATCATATATCTAATAGTATCCGATTTAAGATAATAAAACCAGTTTCGAAGTCGAAATAATAAGGTTGAATAGGAGTTTAATTAATTAAACTTGTCAATCAAATTTATTGATGAGATAAACTGTTCTGGCATTAAATGAACTATCGCCTTTTGTACCAAATAGAACGACTTGGTTGCCATCGGCAATGTCGGCGAAGGTAACTTCATTTTGACCCTCATTGTTTAACAGGATAGTCGTTAGTTCATCGGAATCCTTAATCGAAAAAGATTGAGCATCGCCTTGATTGGTAAAGGTAAAAGCCGCCTTTTTGATATTTGAAGCAGTTCCCAAAAGAATATCACGCCGGTTGGTTTTAAAGTTATTATCAATTAAAATCCTTTTAGCTTCCAAAACGCCGTTTCCGTTACGAAAACCCATGGCGATGATAAAATCGCCGATTGCTACATCGGTAAATTTTACTTCCTGATTGGTTTTGGCGATTTTTACAAAAGTAACATCGGCCGGAATGACCGAGACCTGCTTAATTTCGCTAAGTTGGTCCTTAATTTCAAGAGACGCTTCCAATTTGTCGGTAATTAATCCCATATAAAATTTGGGAGATTGTCTGGCCAAATCAACCTTTTCCTGAACCTTTTCCCGGACCTCTTGGGTGGCCGTATTGGATGCGGAGGTTATAGAAGGAGAGGGCGATAATAGATTTACCTGCTTGGCAAACTCGGTAGAGTAGACCAGGGAAACGGTCTTTGAGTTCGGAGTTCCATCGCTGTCAAAAGCGGTTATCGTTATTTCGTTTACCCCCTCGATAAGCTCAATTTCAGTTTTAAAACTACCGTCGTTTTGTGCTTGAACCAATAAATCGTCATTTTCTCCAGATAAGCCTACCCATGATAACGGTTTGGTCATACCGGAGAAGGTTACGGGAGAATCAACTAATAAATCCAAATCCTCTGGTGAAGCTATAGTTAGGCCGAAGGCGAGCTCCTGTGTAATCTCTTCTTCCGTTTCTTCTTGGGCTGTGTCTTTGGAGCGAAGCGCAACATTAGCCCGCCAAACGCCAAAAGCCAGAATTAGACCTAAAACGATGCCCGCAAATATGGCTAATAGGACTTCTTTTCGCATAAATCCGACTTCAGCCTGTAAGTCTAGGGGAGGCGTATTCTATTGTCAAGTTTGTTTACTTTTGGTAGGATTACTGGTTATGGATATTTATTATTTAGGTCATTCATCGTTTCGGATAAAAGCAAAAGATGCATCGCTTATAACCGACCCGTTTGATCCCAAAATGGTAGGTTTGAAATACTCGGGTGTAGAGGGAAATATCGTAACCATTTCCCATCACCACGACGATCACGACAAAGCGGAACTGGTCAAGGATGTCAAAAGGGTAATTGACGGTCCGGGCGAGTACGAAATTATGGGTATTTCAATTATCGGACTGCCCAGTTTTCATGATGAAAAGAAGGGGGAAGAGCGGGGCTTAAATACGATATATGTCATTGAAGCGGACAATTTTCGGCTTGCCCACTTGGGCGATTTGGGACATATGATAAACCAGGAAACAATCGAAGATATGGGTGATATTGATATTTTAATGATTCCGGTCGGCGGAGAATATACGATCGGGCCCAAAGGCGCAGCCGATATTGTCAGAGAAATTGAGCCAAAGATTGTCATCCCCATGCATTTTCAGACGCCTGGTTTATCGAGTGAATCTTTCGCGAAGCTTTCTCCCGTTGAACCCTTCTTAAAAGAGGTTGGTTTAAACGTCGAAAGATTACCGAAATTGTCGATTAAGAAAGAGGACCTTGGTGAAGAGCAAAAAGTAATTATCCTGGAGAAAAAGGACTAAAACGTCTTCTTTACATATAAAGTCTTTAATGTTAATCATATTTCATAATGGCAGATAAGACTGTTCGAATTCCGCCTCACTCTGCCGAAGCCGAAGAGTCGGTCTTGGGAGCACTACTTTTGGATAAAGATGCCGTGATCGCGGTAGCCCAGTTTCTTCGTCCGGAAGACTTCTACGACGATAAACACCGGGAAATTTATGAATCGGCTCTCGAGCTTTTTGAGGATAGAACCCCGATTGATGTTTTGACGGTCAGCGAGAAGTTAAAAAAAAGAAAAACTTTAAAAGAGGTTGGCGGATCCGGTTATCTGGCCGATTTGGCCAATAAGGTTCCTACGGCTGCCCACGTTGAACATTACGGCCGGATTGTCAAAGACTCGGCAATAAAAAGGGCTTTAATGGCTTCGGCAAGCAGGATTCTTGACATGTCCATGGATGAAGGATTGGCGGCCGATGAGCTGATGGATAGAGCCGAAAGTGAGGTTTTCTCCTTAAGCCAGAGACATTTGGCACAAACGTTTACAGCCATAAGGGATGCCTTGGCCGAATCTTTTGACCGCTTGGATGAGCTTCATAAGCAGGCAGAAGGTCTTAGGGGAGTGCCGACTGGATTTAAAGACCTCGATGATACCTTGGCCGGGATGCAGAGGTCCAATTTGCTTATTTTGGCTTCCCGTCCGGGCGTCGGAAAAACTTCACTGGCCCTAAATATAGCCCAAAATTTGGCAGTTAAATATAAAAGACCGGTCGGCTTTTTCTCTTTGGAAATGAGTAAGGAAGAGCTGGTCGACAGGCTTCTGGTTGCCCAGGCGGATATCGATGCCTGGCGCTTAAAAACGGGGAAGTTAACCGAGGAAGATTTTACCAAGCTATCCAATGCCATGGGGGAATTGGCCGAGGCTCCCCTCTACATCGATGACACACCGGCCCTTTCGATTTTGGAAATGCGGACCAAAGCCAGACGGTTGCAGGTGGAAGTGGGCATAGATTTATTGATTGTCGATTATTTACAGCTGGCCCGCTCCCGGCAACTGGAAAATCGGGTTCAGGAGGTTTCGGAAATTTCACAGGGTCTTAAGAACTTGGCCAGAGAGTTAAAAATTCCGGTTTTGACGATTTCGCAGTTATCAAGAGCTGTTGAACAAAGGGGAACAAGAAAACCACAACTGGCCGATCTTAGAGAGTCGGGGAGCATCGAGCAGGATGCGGATGTAGTTATGTTTTTATGGCGGGAGAATGAGGATAATACCGAAAATATCATATTGGATATCGCCAAGCACAGAAACGGACCCCTTCGCTCGATAAACTTGTTCTTCAAGGGCGATAGAATTAAGTTCTACGGCCGGGAAACAAAAAGAGAGAAGTAAGCGATTTAGAGCTTTTCAAAATCCTCAAATACTCAAAGACTTTGAAAAACTGAGGTCGGAGTGGAGCATTTGTGCTTGCGCACTCCGACCTCTTGAGGTCATGCTAAGACTGATTGCTCAACGGCGATTTCAACGGCCTCTTTTTGGGGAAGCCGAGGATCAGGGCAATTGATCCAGTCTTTGCCGCTGAAGATCTGGAACCAGGTTCGGTCACAGACCGTGATGCCGATCGGATATTCGATCAGATTCGGCGACGAAAGGTCTCGTCCCTTCCAGAGAGGTTGGACCTTGTAGATTTTCTGCCCCCTTGACCAGAGGACGACTCGGTAAAGAGGAATCTCGCCGGAATCCAACGACGCTTGGATGTTACGGAATTCTTCCGCCGTACTCCAGTTTATGGCGATCGGCCCCCTTTCGTTTTCGTCCAAACGGTAAACGATTTCGGTGCCCGGATCGAGTCTGGGAAGAGCGTCGTCAAGGCGTCCCTGGCTACAGGGAAGGTAAGCCTCGTGGCTTCCGGGTTTCGGATGGCGGAATCCCTCCCTGTGACAGAAGAGATCCCTGCCTGCCGGTACAAGAATGAACCCGTAGCCGAGATCGACAAAGAAAATCCTAAGTAGACCGAAATGGTACAACATCATGTCCTCCTTCTGGGTAAGACCGTGCTATAGGTTTCCTCGGTCTGAGTGCGTAAGATACGCATTACCTCTCTGGCCTCGGCGTATCCGGAATAGAAACCCCACTTCATTGCGAAATATCCTTCTTTGGTGGGAGCCACCAGCATAAAGATGGAATCACCCTTGGAAGGGAATTGACGATTTCCGTTAAGGTTCACCCATTCGGGTTCGTTGTATCCCGGTCGAAAGCCAAATTGGTGCAGGGCATCGATTGTGACTAGGCCTTTTGAGCCGGCAACGCTTACAGTACCTACCTTGCCATTAAAACTTTCGACAGTTCCTCTGAGCAGTGTGGACATTGGCGTCTCCGACTAGAAGTGCTTTTTTAAGCACTTAGCATGACTTTAAATGTGCAACGAATTCTGCCAATTAAGACAGAAACAGGCTTCGATGATAACAAAAAAGGGGAGCAAAGTCAAATTATAGGGTATTATTTGGGTTTAAACTTCAGATTAAATTCTTTAGCTAGGTTTTGGCATTCATCATGAGTTAGAGAATGGGGGAGCATTGTAAAATAACGCTGTCGACCCTTCGGCGGTAAGGCTTCCAGACAGGTTCGTTCAATTTCAAGGCTGGGAATATTTAAAGCCTGACAAAGACGGTAATAAAAAATGTATTTTTCTTCAGCCAGCCGGACCTGTTGATAGAAAGCACGCGGGGTTTTGTTGTTCCGTGTATTACAGATTTGGAAGCGCTTAGTTAAAGCCAGTGAAAGTTCGTTCAAAATTACTCCTTCAAAGCCGGGAGGCGTATTTTCAGGTGATATCATTATTCAGTACTATATACACCTAATAATTATTTGAGAAAAGAGGGAATTGAAGGTAAAATAGGAGAGATTCAGGCCGAGGTGGCGGAACGGTAGACGCGCAGGTCTCAAAAACCTGTGGGGGTAATACCCCATGGAGGTTCGATTCCTCTCCTCGGCACCTATTATGGAAACACAAGAGAAATTTCAAAGAGGAATCCACCTTTGGACTATTGCTGCAGAAAGTTGGGATTTAGACCAATGGCGAACAAATATAAAGGGAGCTCCGTCTTATTTAATAGAAGCCGCTTTAAAAATAAAAAATAAAAGTCGGGAGGAAAAGGAAAGGTTGATGCAAAGATCAATTTCACTGCCGGCAGATAACATAGAAGATTACGTTAAATATGAAATTTTAGCGGATTTGTCTTTACTCAGCGAAGATGCTTTGTCAAAACTGGCAGATGCGATAGACATGAATGAAATGGTAGGACCTCCCGAAGAGGAGGGTGAGATAGATTGGCGTATCTACGGAAATGAAAAATTCAACTGATTTAAAAAACGGGACGGCCTTTTTACATTACGGAAAGCCGTACCAGGTTGTTAAATATGCCCTTATTAAGATGGGTCGGGGAGGAGCCGTTGTAAAGGTTAGTGCGAGAAATCTGGAAAACGGTGGAGTTACGGAAATATCTTATAGTTCAAATGCCACGGTCGAAGAGGCGAATATGACCAAAAGGAAATTGCAGTATTTGTATAAAGACACCGGGAGTGCGGTTTTTATGGACCCAAAATCTTTTGAACAAATTGAGGTAGCCTTGGAAACTGTCGGGGAACAAATTAAATTTATCAAAGAGGGAGAGGTGGTTGACGTTCTGTTCTGGGAAGAAAAAGCTTTGTCAGCCGAACTTGCGCCAAAAGTTGAACTTAAGGTTATCGAAGCCGATCCCGGTGTCAAGGGCAACTCGGCAACCAATATTTATAAACCGGCTGTTTTGGAAAACGGACTAAAAATCAAGGTTCCTTTGTTTATAAACCCGGGCGATAAAATCAGGGTTGATACCAGAACCGGAGAGTATCTCGAAAGAGCCAAATAATTTAAGAAAGAATCCACCAAAAAGCGGCGATTATAATGAGTCCTTGGCTAATAAGACCGGGTAATATTGTTGTATCTTCCTGAATTGATTTCTGGAATTTTATCCATTTTTTGAGAGTTTCATTTCTTATATGAAAGAAAAAATAAGGTGCTTCGACGGTATCGGGCAGGGAAGCCATAAAGCAGGCGGCCAGTATTGTCAGAGCGTGGGACGTATTCGGAAGGGCACGGAGGGCGATATAGCCGCCAAGCGTTAATGAGGCGATTAAGTCGAGAATCACAATTTTGGTTGTGGCCGGTGTTGGCTGACCGTATTTTTCCGTTTCGGTATTTAAGTGGGGATTCCAGTGGGGTATTGTTTCTAATATAAAATGACTAGCGAAGGCTAGCGGAAGTGCCAGGGCCGGATTTACTATTTTTGTAGCAATCGCAGCTCCTACTACAACGTGCGGCGTTTCCAACACAGTAGAATTAATATTATCTATTGAAACAAAGTATGTCAAATGAAGTTAATCTATTACATTTCTCTTTTTGCGGCGTCTTTTGCGCAGAGGGTAGCTTCCGGGTAGATAACTAAACGGTCGGTATCAATCATTTGACCGCAATCTTCGCAGAGGCCGTATTTGCCAATTTTAAGCCGGGAAAGTGCCTTCCGGGTTTGGATTATGCTTCTGGTTAATTGCTGGCGGACGGCAAGGACCCTGGCATGGCCGAATTGTTCGGCCGCGTCGGCATCGGGTGAGGCGTTGTCGGTCAGTCTTTCCTCGTCTTTGAAAGGATCTTCTTTCTCGATTTCTTTCTTTCTGGCCTGAAGAGATTCAAGCCTTGCCTTTAAAAAACTGGCTACCGGTGCGACAACGCTTGCCGGGAAACCAACGCTTTGGCTTACTTTCTTTTTCTTTATTTCTCCCTTTTTATTTTTCATATCTTCTTTTTGGACAGATTAAATACTAAAAACAAAAAGGCACAAGCTAACACTCCGGAGATTAATACTTCTGCCTTTACGAAGGATATCACGGATGGAATAAAAATGGCAAGAGTAGCTCTTAAAAGAAAAAATATGGCCAAAAGGGCAAGTCCGGAAAAGCCGACTCTTCCTGATGTATACCAGGAGAAATTTTTGTAATGTTTATAAAGATAGAGATACAAGACGATTAATAAAGCGCAGCCTAAGGCTGAGCAAAATGAAGAAATGCTCGAAGTTGCAATGGCATCGGCAGTAAAGATTAATACCAGCCAGGGGAAAGAAGCAATTGTTGCTGCCTCGATAGTTTCATAAAGCCTTAACTTGAATCTGAATACGCCGATAGCAAGCCCAAAAGTAAATCCGACGCCGGAGAGCCAAAACCAATATGAGGGGAGCAGGAACATTGATGCGAAATATAATACGGCCAAACCAAGAAGCATGTAAAAAGCAGTATTGAATATAATATCCGATATGTAATCCTCTTTAAGTTTTCGCCAAAAAATAAAGATGAAAACCAGAATTCCGAGCAAATTAAATATAATCGTTGTCAGCATTCTATGTTTTTGATTATACCAAGAGGGCAGCAGAATTTCTTAAATGATAGAATTAGCAGGATGGAACCGAAGATTATCTTTGAAGACGAGACGATTATTGTTCTTGATAAGCCCGCCGGCTGGATTGTTAATGAGGCAATAACAACAAAAGGACAGCAGGTTTTACAAACGTGGCTAAATAGAAGGCAATATCCTTTAGCCGGAAGCATCGAATACAGGTCCGGAATAGTTCATCGCCTGGATAAAGAGACAAGCGGGATTTTGTTGGTGGCGAAAACTCCAGAAGCATATCTGAATCTGCAAGCCCAATTTAAGAGTAGAGGAGTGGAAAAAACTTATTTGGCCTTAACACACGGAGAGGTTATGCCAAAAGAAGGAGAGGTTAAAGTGCCGCTTGGCAGATTGCCTTGGCGAAGGGATAGATTTGGGGTGCTGGCCGGCGGAAGGGAAGCGGTAACAAAGTGGCGAACAATCAAAAACTGGCAAAGCGGAATACGCGAAGGAAAATTGACCTTATTGGAATTAAAACCTAAAACAGGAAGAACTCACCAAATAAGAATCCACTTAAAATACATCGGGCATCCGATTGTGGGGGATGAATTTTATGCCGGCCGCAAAATATCCAGAAAAGACAGGCTGTGGTGCCCCAGGCTTTTTTTACACGCGCAAAGCATTACTTTTTTACACCCCAAAAAAAATATTTTGGTTACCTACACAAGCCCTTTGGCGGATGATTTAAAACAAGTTCTTGAAAACCTCAAATAGATTTTCATAGTCTTTACACGCAGACTAAGCTTATCTAAACTTAATTGAATGGAACTTCTTTTTACAAAAGAGTTATTTTTAGTTTTGACAGCGGCCTTAATCGGGGGTGTCATATTTAAGTTTCTTAAGCTTCAGGCCCTGATCGGATTTATCGTAGCCGGAATTGTTTTCGGGCAAATATTTCCCCTTGGTAATGAGGAAGTGGCCAAATTGGCCGAAATCGGTGTAATTTTGCTCCTTTTTTCAGTCGGGATAGAGCTATCTCTATCAAGGTTAACAAAGGTTTTCCGGGTAGCGACGATCGGCGCTTTGGGCCAGGTGTCAATTGTAACCTTGCTTATCTGGCCAATATTAAGACTCTTCGGCCTAACTCCTTTGGAAAGTCTTATTTTAGCCTTTGGTTTTTCTTTATCGTCTACGGCGGTAATCGTCAAGATGTTGTCCGAAAGGGGGGAAACGGAAACAATTCATGGCGAAATAATGATCGGCTGGTCTTTGGTTCAGGATTTATTGGCCATCCCCTTTATTGCTCTTTTGCCGATTGTGGCTTTGGGAGGGGGTAATTATATTGTACCGGCGGGACTGGTTATTGTAAAAGTAATTGCCTTGGTAATAGGCGTCATATTTTTGGGACGTATTTTCGTTCCCTTCGTTTTTCATAAAGTAAGCGCGCTAAACTCGCGTGAACTTCTGGTAATTTTGGCCATTTCTTTTGCCCTTGGTGTTGCCATTATTACCGAATATTTGGGCTTATCAAGTGCCTTAGGGGCATTTTTGGCCGGAATCGTAATTTCCGAAACTCAGGAAAATCATGCCGTCTTCTCAGAAACACGGCCTTTAAGAGATCTTTTTGTGGCCCTCTTTTTCGTAACCCTAGGATTTTTGGTCGTTCCTTCGGTCTTTATTCAATATTTTGGCTTAATAATTGCCCTTTCCGGTCTGGTTTTACTGATTAAAACAATAACATTGGCGGCTCTTAGTTTGGCTTTCGGATATAGGGGAAGAAGCACAATTGCCATATCCCTAGGTCTTTCCCAAGTCGGAGAATTTTCCTTTGTTTTATTTTCTTTAGCCTTAGGTCTCGGAATCCTCTCGCCAAACTTAGCCTCGGTCGGAATAGGCGTTACCTTAGTTACATTAATCGTTACGCCACTCCTTTTTAAAAGCATTAACCCCTTCTACCGAAAGGTCAGAAATTTCGGAATATTTACAGGAAGGCCGCGTGTTATGAATATGAAAAGCGAAGTATTAAGCGGACACATCATCATCTGTGGTTTCGGAAGGGTAGGCAAGTGGGTCGGAAAAGTTCTTTCGGAGTATCAAATTCCCTTTCTGGTAATTGAATACAATAGTGAACTGGCCCGAAAACTTGAGAAGGAAGGTCTGCGCGTTATCTACGGAGATCCGACACAAATAGAGGTCTTGGAAAGCGCCAATTTGAAGGAAGCCAAAGCCTGTGTTTTAGCCATTCCAGACCAAGCCGCCCAGGAAGAAATAATCGGGCATATTCAGACGATGGCGCCTAAAGTAAAAATAATCTCAAGGGTTCATTTGGACGAGGATTGGGAAAAGCTGAAATTTCTAAAGGTCGATAAAATGGTCCAGCCTGAATTCGAAGCGGCAATTGCGATTACCAAGGGAATTCTTACTTCGATGGGAAAACCCAAAGAAGAGATTACGGATAAAATTAAGAAATTAAGACTTTCACGAGCAATGACCTAAATTATGTTTTTGCCTGCCCGGCGAGAACGCTTTAACAAGTATAAAAAAGCCAAGAATCAAAAAAAGATAAACGTTAAAGTGATTCTCTTTATTGTCTTTTTGTTGATTACAATATTTGTATTGCTTTTCGGTTTTTCCCATTTTCGCAAAGAAAGCAAAATTACAATTGTCAGTCGTGAGAAAAGTGGCGATGTTTTAGTAATTAACTTCGACCGTAGTGCTTCCAAAATAACGACCGTCAGAATTCCGGGCGATACGGAAGTTGAAGTTGCCCGTCAGTTGGGGGCTTGGCGGCTCAAAAGTGTTTGGCAGTTGGGATTAAACGAAAAAATTGGCGGCCGGCTTTTGGCCACGACGATTATCAAAAACTTTCATTTTCCTGTTTTTGCCTGGACGGACAGTTTGGGAGCCGGACTGGCAAGCGATAGTGCGAGTTCTATCTTAAAGGCCGTAGTTATTCCGTATGATACAAATTTGGGTTTTGGCGATAAAGTCAGATTGGCCCTTTTTTCTTTGGGAGTAAAAAATATTGACCGGCAGGAAATAAATCTGGGGAAAAGTTCATATTTAAGAGAAACAAACCTGAAGGACGGTGAGAGGGGTTATGAAATATTCGGACAAATTCCCGAGAAACTTCTTCCGGTTTTTTATGATCCGTATCTTGCCCAGAAAGAGGCAAAAATTGTTATTATTAATACGAGCGGGGAAGCACGTCTTTCGTCTATGCTGGGAGCGATTTTGAGAACCTTAGGTGGCCAAGTCGTTGCTATTTTTGAAAGAAACGAAACCGATATTAATTGCGAGATATCGGGTAATGATTCCTTAATTGAGTATAAAATTAATTTGCTATTGGATTGCCGAAAAAGCAAAGTTGAACCGGAAGGTAATTATGATTTTCAAATAATTATCGGCAAGGAATTTGCCGAAAGATTTTAAAAAGACTCTTCAACTTCTTCTTGTGTTGTTTCTGTCTCTTCTTTTTTATGAACCAATTCAGGCGGGGTAAAGGAAACGTATTCGATTTTTTCAGTCGGGAATGAATTCAGGTCGGTAAACTCCTTCGGTCTTTTTACTTCGACAATGAAGATTATGACCTCTTTCGGTTCGATGCATTTTATGACGATTTTATATTGATAGCCGTAATTAATCAGTTTTCTGAGTCTGGCCGATAAGTCATCGGGGAGGCGGCCGATGTAATTGCCTTGGGGGGATAAGACCGAAATACGGTGACTTCTGGGATTAATGGTAACTTCATCACCCGAATCTAATTTCACCAAAACTGTTTCATCAGCCAGGTTTAATAGAGAGACAACTTTTGTTTTGCCTGGCTCTTCCAAAAAAAGTTGAGCGGGCAAGGTTGAAGATTTATAAAATTCACCCGACTTGCACCCTTTCCATTTAGCCAGTGATTTTTTGGCAATCGGATTAAAGGGGTCGATTTTAAGAACCTTTTCGGCAATTTGCTTAGCTTTGGCGATTTTACCCATTTCAGCATAAGCCCTGGCTATCCGATTAAGAGCGTCAATATCTTTTGGATTTTGGCTAAGAATCGTTTTATTGAAGGAGATTGCTTCTTTCCAGGAACCGCAGAGGGCGGCGGCGATGGCTTTTTGGGCAAGATCGATATCCATGTTTTGGCTTTTAACTCCTTAGAGTATAAATGTGTAAGAAGGGCTGTCAAGGGTCGCTAAAGATAAGCCCTATAGTTTGACTATGGTATCTAAAGATGCTATTATCTGGTTCGTTTCAAAATCCATCAAGGAGGCAAAAGCGCCTTTGAAAGTGGGTTTTCGTACCTAAACATTCAAAGATCAGGAGGGAAAGATGGATCGGTTAGACTGGCCTGAAGAGCAGGGAAAACGCAAGTTGATCGTTGGCCTGATCATTTTGGGCCTTTCCGCCGTAATTATCCTCGTTTTGGGCCACGCATCCATTCCGGCCCACTAGGGGATCTTCCTTTAAAAGGAGGGGAAGATGAGTAGTAGTCAGAAGACCAAAGTGTTACTGTTCTTTGTGAGTTACTGGGCCGGTTTGTCAGCTGCCCTCTTGATCCAGGCAAGGAATCTACACATGACGGATGATGCCATCCTGTACACGGCGTGTGCAGTCATCTGTACGATTGTTGCTTCCTGCCTGATGGTGTATAAACCGCGGTCCAAAGGACCGTGAGCAAACAGAGCGCCCTAGGCGTAAAGTCCTTGGTTTATCCAAGACAAACTTTATACCAAAGGCGCTCGTTCTATTTTTGTACGCTTTATTCGTTGTATAATACCTTCTAAAGAAGAACTTATTATGTCCGGACATTCTCACTACGCAACCATAAAAAGACAGAAAGAGGCCAATGACGCGGCCCGCGGCAACGTATTTTCAAAAATGGCCAGGGCGATTACCATAGCCGTCAAAAGCGGGGGAGGCGTGGACCCGAATTTTAACTTCAAATTAAGAATTGCCATGGATAAAGCCAGAAGTTTAAATATGCCCAAAACCAATATTGAAAGGGCAATTTCAAACGCCGGGGGTAGCGTCAGCTTTGAGGAGGGTACATATGAAGGCTTTGGACCGGCCGGGGTAGCCGTTATCGTAGAAACAGCTACAGACAATCGTAATCGGACGGGACAGGAAATTAAGAATATTTTTGAAAGGGCAGGGGGGAGACTGGCCGGACCGGGCGCGGTTTCTTTTAATTTTGAAGCTAAAGGTCAGCTTTTGATAGAAAAAGAAAGCAACGTTGAATCACAAATGCTAAAGCTGATTGACCTCGGGGTAGACGAGATGGAAGAGACGGAAGACGGCATAGAAGTGTTCGTTTCCTCAGACAAATTAAGCACCGTCAGAAAAGCCCTGGAAGAAGCAGGTTTACGGATCAAAGAAACAGAATTAGTCCAAAAACCTAAGACGTACCAGACGATAACCAATCCAAGCGAAGCCAAGAAGGCCATTTCTTTTTTGGACAATCTAAATGAGCAGGAAGATGTCCAAAAAGTGTTCGCCAACCTTGACATTCCGGATGAAGTCTTGACCTCGGCTTAATAAGTACATCCATGTCCAAAAGGAAAAAGTTTTTATCCTCAGCCTTAATCTTAGCCATCGGTTTTTTTATTCTTCAATTTTTGGAAGACCAATATAAATTTCTTATCATCGGAATTTTAACGGTCCTAACGGCGGGTTTCTTCTTTTGGTCGCTTAAAGAAGGCTTAGGGAAAAATATGACGCTCACGACGCTTATTTTACCGGTCCTTTTTACCTTGGGAGTGGGAACGTTTTGGTTTTTACTTCCGACGAATACTTTTGCCAGGCTGCCGGTGGTTGTTTTTTACGGTATAGGCATCTATGTGTTATTTTTAACAGCCAATATTTATACGGTAGCGGCTATAAGAACGATAGCTCTTTTAAGGGCCGCCAGGGGAGTAGGATTTGTGCTCACATTGACCGTTTCATTCCTGATATTCGATGCAATATTATCCCTTAGATTATTACCCTGGCTGACCGGCCCTTTAGTTGCCGTTTTTGCCTTTCTTTTATTTTTACAGGGTCTTTGGACGGTTGTTTTAGAAAAAGAGTTTAGGCTGCAACTGCTTTCTACTTCAGCCCTTTTCGCCTTGGTCTTGGGCGAAATAGCCGTCTCTCTATTTTTTTGGCCGGTGACGGTAGTCGTCGGATCGCTTTTTCTAACCATTGGGGTATATATGCTTTTAGGCTTAGGACAGGCACAATTAGAAGGCAGACTTTTTTCACAAACGGTGAGGGAGTATTTAGTGGTGGGTATTTTGGTCTTTATAGGTATGTTGTTTGCGACCCGCTGGGGAGGCTAACTTAAGTAATAATTTATTAATTTTAAGTTAAAATTTACAAAGACAGTGCGAGGCAGGGGAGAGAGGGTATCGGAATAAGAGTAATTAATCAGCAGTGTATCCTATAGGGTGCTTCTTTTCACGAATATTATAGGTAGTTTTCACGAATTGCGACGCAACCCTTACGCCGAAGATAAACCGAAGCTCATATGATATAGAATGATATAGTAGTTAGCTTCACAAGTAGACAGATGAGGCTTTATCCCTACCGCTATTGTGGATAAGTATTTAAGTAGGCCAAGCGATGAGACCCTTCTTCCGGGCGGGAAGAATCTACAAATCATTAGGTAAGCCTAAAGAAATAATAAGCGGTAAAGTAATGAAAGTATACCGGGGTCTAGAGTTTGAACTTCCGCTTATCCTCTTAAGGACGAGGAACGACAATTTCCAGAGACATCTTACGCGGGGAAGATTAATTATATATGGTCGTACAATAATACTTTTACGACGTATCCAAGATGGGCTTTAAGAGGAGGGCACTTCTTATCAATATTTGATGCCCAATTACTATTTCTAATTGTTTATGATATTTTTTATTTAAAATACTCTCTTTTAGGTACCTTGGCCAAAAGTTTAAAACCGAATAAAGACCGAATAATATTAAGACTGTTTGCCTCTCCCCCGTTTTTCAGGTTTTCAGGCATTTTGAAAGAATTCGGAAAATATGAGGAATATCCCGTAATATCGGGATGATTAACTAGTCGTCTTTTCATTTAGACAGGCCTTAAAATCGATTTGGTGAGGCCGAGTTTATAAGTTATAATCCTTGTCTATGGATAAGGAGCGAAGGTTACTTTTTAAAGAGGTTTTAGGTCAAGTTCGTGTCAGTTGTGATATTGATGGTGTTATTCTTATTTCAGCTGCGGCGGTTGTGAAGAAATTTAATTCCGATTTTCTGACGAATTATTCATTACAAGATATAACACATTGGGAGGTCGTTCGCGACCTTGCATATAAGGAATTTCGATTGCATGGACTGGCAAACGAAGAAGCCGATAAAAAGGCTAAGGAATATGACAATTGGGTCTGGACGGATGAGGAGGTTTTGGCTTATTCACCGGCTGCTTGCGGTGCCCAGGCTTTTTTAAAAGGGCTTTATCTTGCCGGTGTCGATTATTGTTTTATTACTTCAAGAATTCCGGCACTTACGGCGACAACCATAAGCTCATTCAGAAAATATTTTCCCTGGGAAGATCCGTCAAAAATTATTATAAATAATGATACAAGTCTTCGCGGAAAAGAATTTAAATGGCGGACGATTGCCGAAAAAGGAATTGGAATTCATATCGACGATAGTCAGGAACATGCACAGCTGATCGTTGAAAATACCCCGGCAAAAGTAATTCTGTTATCCTATCCAGGTATTCAAGAACAAGGATTTTGCCATCCAAGGCTAATTAGGTTCAATTGCAATGGCCGCCAAGCCAACTTAAGGGATTTGCATAAAGCCATTCTCTTTCAAGGCTTAAGTTTATAATACGTCGCACAATCTTCACTACCCTCCTGACAAGAAACCTTCTTTTTGAGAGTTGGGAAGGTAATTTGTAGAGTCGCACAATCTTGACACTCCTCCCCTAATTTGCTAATCTAATCTTACAAGTGGCTGATACTGCCCAACCTAATC
>Ga0209254_10001461_pt1 | contig 21215 bp, 13 predicted proteins | sample FrelakmetDIP11DI_FD_187148 | JGI IMG/M metagenome (GOLD analysis project Ga0209254, IMG submission 187148) | Freshwater lake sediment microbial communities from the University of Notre Dame, USA, for methane emissions studies - DIP11 DI (SPAdes)... | ecosystem: Environmental > Aquatic >...
ACTTCGGCAAGGCCCGAGACCAGTGGTCGATCGTCGAGGTCGAAGCCGTGGAACCGTCCGGTGGCGAACGCCGCTGGCGCGGGGCCGCAAGAGTCCGAGAGGCTCGTCGTGCCAGCACGCAGCAGCGACTCCGGCTCAATGGAGCCATCCGGTTGCAGCGGCACGAATGGATCTTCCATCCTCCCCATGATTCCCCCGCTCTCAGTTGATGCCGACCTTGCTGCCCTTGATGACCACGTCGCTCGACGCCTTGACGTTGATCTTCCCGGAGCCCTGGACACTGATGTTGTTGCCCTTGATCACGATCGTGCCGTCCTTCTTCATCGTGATGCTCGCGCTGCCGGTCTTGATGGTCACCGAGTCGCCGGCATCGATGACGAGGTTGTTGCCGACCTTCAACGCGTCGTCCTTGCCCACCTTCGTGCTTTGCCCGCCCGAGACGTCCACGCTCCGGTTCGAAGCGACGCTGAGGGCCTGACTGCCGCCGACGGACGTCGACTGGTTGCCGCCGACGTTGACGCTCTGATAGGCGCCGACGTTCAGCGTCTGGTATGCGCCCACCGCGATCGCCTGGAACGCGCCGATGCCGACCTCCTGCGCCGCGCCGATCGCGATGGTCTCGTTGACGCCGACGGCATGAGTGCGCTGCAGGGCGACGGTGGCCGTTTCGCTCGCCCCGACGGAGATGACGCGGTTCGCGCCGATTGTGATTGTCTCGTTCGCGCCGACCATCTCGTTCCGGTTGACGCCGATCGTGATCGTCTCGTTTTTGCCGACGGTCTCGGTACGATCCACGCTGATGGTGATCGTCTCGTTGTTGTGGACGGTCTCGGTGCGGTCGTGGCCGACGTCAGTGGTCTCGTCGTTCTCGACGATGTTGTCCTGGTTCTTCTCGGCGTGGATGTAGAGCTGCTCCGATCCCTTCTTGTCCTCGAAGCGGATCTCGTTGAAGTTGGCGCCGGTGCCGCCCAGGCTCGAGCGCGATTTCGCGCCGGTCTGGGTCTTGTTCGCGGGCAGCTCGTAGGGCGGCATCTGGTCGGCGTTGTAGACGCGCCCGGTGATGATGGGCTGGTCCGGATCGCCCTCGAGGAAGTCGACGATCACCTCCTGCCCGATGCGCGGGATGGCGACCATGCCCCAGTTCTTCCCCGCCCACGGATGCGACACCCGCACCCAGCATGAGCTGTTCTCGTTCTTCTTGCCGTAGCGGTCCCAGTGGAACTGCACTTTCACGCGACCATACTTGTCGGTGTGGATCTCGTCGCCCGAGGGGCCGACGACGATCGCGGTCTGCGGTCCCTGCACGACCGGCTTCAGCGCGCTCCGCGCCGGCCGGAACGGCTCGCTCGTCGGCATCGCGCCGAACCGGCAGCTGAAGCTCGCACCTGCCCCTTCCATCGCCTCGTACTCGCTGTACTCCAGCTCGTACTCGGCGGAGATCAGCAGGTACTCCTGGTTCTGGTCCTGCCGGCCCTGCCCGGTGAGCTTGAAGACCTGGCCGACGCCCGGACCGCGCGCGTTGGTGGTGCCGCGACAGAGGTGGTGGCGGCACTGCAGCTCCTCGAGGCGCGCGCGCACGTAGTGCTCGCCGTCGTCGCGCTGTTCGTACTCGCCGGGGTAATCGAAGAACTCGAACTGCGACAGCTCGTGGTTGCGCTTCTGCTTGCGCTCCACCTTCAGGTCGACTGCGGGCTTGGTGAAGTCGAAGTCCTCGAGCACGAACGCGCCGGGTTGGATCTCGCGCGCGAACGACCACTCGCGCACGTACTCCTGTCCGAGCCGCGGCGCGGAATCGGCCGGGATGTAGGGCAGCTTCTCGTACCCGGCACAGTGCGAATGCGCCGTCTCGGAGTCGGCGAGCACGAGCTTGTGCCGGCCGTCTTCATGTTCGAAGTAGTAGTAGATACCCTCCTGCTCCATGAGCCGGCTCACGAAGTTGAAGTCGGTCTCGCGGTACTGCACGCAGTAATCCCAGGACCGGTACGAGTCCGTGAGCCTGAGCTCGAAGTTCGCAGCCGGGTACTTGCCGAAGATCTCCTTGATGATCTCCGGCACCGTCTGGTTCTGGAAAATGCGGCAGTCGGAGGTGCGCGTGAGCAGCCACAGCCACGGTCGCGTGCTCAGGTGGTAGTGGTAGTAGCGTCCCAGCATGCCCACCAGGCCGAAGCGCGTGACGTGCGCGTTGAAGCAGCGCGCCCTGCCCTGCGGCAGCTCGAGCTTGAGGGTGACGGTCTTGCCGAGGAGCTTGTCCGGGTCGAGGTCGTTGCGCACGGCGAGCGCGCCGATCTCGTACTCGAAGAGGCGGCTCATCGCCTCGCTGCCGGTGAGCGTGTGGAAGAGGAGGACGTCCGCGCCAAGGGGCGTCGTCATCTCCATTACGCGGGCGGCCTGCGAGCTGTCCGCGGCCCGGCGCCCCTGCGACGGATTTTCCAAGGACCCGCCCATCGCTTTGCTTTCGTCCGCCCTGCGTTCTCCCAAGTCCCCAAGCTCGGCGTTACGTGTCTCGAGGCATGGCGGCGCGCACCGATACCTGCGCCCTGCCCGGCAGCCCGAGTCCCGCGCGCCCGAGCAAGGAGCGGAGACGTCGCTCGGAAAGAGACTACTCCCGTTCGCGCATTGCCGTCGACGGCGATGGACTCGGCCAGAAGTCGAGCGACTCGACACGGCCCTGCCGCCCAGCCGGGCCGCGGTAGCGCCGAACCTCGGCCGGCAACGCGCCGGAAACGCCTGGGCAAGTTGTCCACGCTGCGAGGGGGCAGGCCCGCGGGGCAGGCCCCCTGGCAGGCCCCCTCGCGCACCCCGATCCCAGGAAAACCGCAACCGCCGCGCTTTTCTCTCCAGCACCACGAGAAAGCGCTAGCGGTAGAGCAGCAGCGGCTCGCGCTCCTCTCGCCACGCCTGCTCGTCGGCCGCCGCCAGCGCATCGAGATCGCCCGGCACCGCCTTCGCGTCGTCTACCCATTCGCGCAGCAACGGGCTGCCGTTGATGAGGTCGATGGCAAGCCGGTCGTGCTCGTACTCGTAGGGGAAGTCCCGCCAGAGCGGATAGTCGGGCCGCAGCCGTCGCAGCGCCTTGAAGGCGAGTGCCATCAACCGCCAAGGCCGAAAGCGCTCGTGCTGGTACGCGCCGTCCTCGACGTGCACCTGCACGCCGGCGCAGAGCTCGCCCGCGTGCTTGTGGAACGTCGGCTCGAACCAGCACTCGCGCAGACGGCAGCCGGCGAGCCACGCCGGCGCGAGCGCCTCCATTTCCGCGAGCAGCGCCCGCGTCTCGAGGTCCGGCGCACCGAAGAGCTCGAGCGGCCGTGTCGTCCCGCGGCCCTCCGAGAGCGTTGCCCCCTCGAGCATGACCGTGCCGGCGTAGCAGCGTGCCATGAAGACGTTCGGCGCGTTCGGGCTCGGGTTCACCCAGGCGCGTTCGCCGAGGGGCCAACCGAAGCCGGGGCCGACGTCCGGCCGCCACCCCTCCATGCCGATCACCGCGTAGTCGACGTCGAGCGCCAGCGTGCGCACGAACCAGTGACCGAGCTCGCCGAGCGTCAGGCCGTGGCGCATCGGCATCGCGCCGGCGCCGACGAAGCTTTCCCAGCCTGCGCGCAGCGTGAGCCCTTCGACCGGCCGCCCCGCCGGGTTCGGTCGGTCGAGCACGCGAACCGACTTGCCGCATCGCGCCGCCTCCTCGAGGACGTAGCGAAGCGTGGTGATGAACGTATAGATGCGGCACCCGAGGTCCTGCAGGTCGACGAGCAGCACGTCGAACGTGTCCATCATCGCCGGCGTGGGCCGCCGCACCTCGCCGTAGAGACTGAACACCGGAATGCGATGCACCGGGTCGACGAAATCCGCCGACTCGATCATGTTGTCCTGCTTGTCGCCGCGCAGTCCGTGCTGCGGCCCGAACGCCGCGGTGAGACGGACGTCGGGCAGCGCCGCGAGTGCGTCGAGCGCGTGCACGAGATCCGCGGTCACCGACGCCGGATGGGCGAGCAGCGCGACGCGTCGGCCGCGGAGCGGCGCGCGCAGTGCCGAATCGGCGAGCAGGCGGTCGAGGCCGAAGCGGGTCAACGGTGCTCCCGGGAGCGGCTTTCGTTGCAGAGGTCGCCGGCGGGCGCGGGCAGCGCGAGCACGAACCCCTCTGGCGCATGGAAGTCGGGCCGCTCGCCGCAGTGCGCGAGTGCCCAGTATGACAGCCTCCCCGCCACGTCCTCGACGACCGCGGACAGTGCGACCCTGGGCGACCCCGACCCCGCGGGCGGCTCGGGCAGCCGCACGCGCACCTCCACCACGAGCTCCGATCGCGTCCGCCGCGGCTCGATCTGCGGCGGCTCCGGCAGCGCGAGCGTCGTCACGCCCCGGCGATAGCCCTCGAACGCATACGCAGCCCAGTCGCCCGAGGGCGAGAAGTTGAGCTCGGCGTAAGCCTCCCCGCCGCCGCGAAGGAAGAGCTCGAAGCAGGTGTGCCGCCACAGCTCGTCGCGACGCGCGGGAACGGCGGGCGCCGGGACGCGCAGGCGCGACGTGTCGCCGCGGAGTGTGTAGGCGAGCGCGAGGCGCTCCGCGCCCTCCCGCTCTACGGCGACGACGATCGCATCGACGGCCTCGCATCCGTTCGCCGGATGCCGTTGCAGCGCGACCGACGGCACGGTCTCGATGCGCCCCCTGCGACTAGCCGCCGACCGGCTCCAGCACGATGCAGCCGAGGGGCGGCACGGTGAGCGTGATCGAGTACGGCCGCTGCATCCACTCGATCGGCTCGGCGAAGATCGGTTCGTAGCCGTTGCCGAGGTTGCTGCCGCCGTAGAACTCGGAGTCCGAGTTGAGCACCTCGCGATACGCGCCGCCCTGCGGCACGCCGATGCGGTAGCCGGTGCGCGGCACCGGCGTGAAGTTCACGACCACGACGAGGAAGCGGTCGCCCGCGCGGCGCAGGAAGCAGAGGATCGACTGGCGCGAGTCGTGGCAGTCGATCCACTCGAAGCCCTGCCACTCGAACTCGTGCTGGTGAAGCGCCGGCAAGCGGCGGTAGAGCGCGTTCAGGTCGCGCACGAGCCGTTGCAGGCCGCTGTGGTGCGGATACTGCAGCACGTACCAGTCGAGCACGGCGGTGCTGTTCCATTCCAGCCCCTGGCCGAACTCGAGCCCCATGAAGAGCAGCTTCTTGCCCGGGTGCGTGAACATGTAGCTGTAGAGCGCGCGCAGGTTGGCGAAGCGCTGCCACTCGTCGCCCGGCATCTTGTTCGGCATCGAGCCCTTCCCGTGCACCACCTCGTCATGCGAGAAGGGCAGCATGAAGTTCTCGGTGAAGCAGTAGAGCATGCTGAAGGTCAGCAGGTCGTGGTGGTACTGGCGGTGGATCGACTCCTTGTGCATGTAGCGCAGGGTGTCGTTCATCCAGCCCATGTTCCACTTGATGTCGAACCCGAGCCCCCCGAGGTAGACCGGCCGCGTGACGAGCGGCCAGGACGTCGACTCCTCCGCGATCACGAGGCTCCCGGGGCACTCCGCGTGCGTGACCGCGTTCAGTTCCTTCAGGAACTCGATCGCCTCCAGGTTCTCGCGCCCGCCGTACCTGTTCGGGAGCCACTCGGTGCGCGAGTAGTCGAGGTAGAGCATCGAGGCGACGGCGTCGACGCGGATGCCGTCGATGTGCATCTCGCGCATCCAGTAGAGCGCGCTCGACAGCAGGAAGTTGCGCACCTCGTTGCGGCCGTAGTTGAAGATGAGCGTCGACCAGTCGAGGTGCTCGCCCTTGCGCGGGTCCTCGTGCTCGTAGAGCGCGGTGCCGTCGAAGCGCGCGAGCGCGTACGCGTCCTTCGGGAAGTGCGCCGGCACCCAGTCGAGGATCACGCCGACGCCGTGGCGGTGGCAGTAGTCGACGAAGAAGCGGAAGTCGTCCGGCGTGCCGAAGCGGCTCGTCGGCGCGAAGTAGCCGGTGGCCTGATAGCCCCAGGACGGGTCGAACGGGTGCTCGGTGATCGGCAGCAGCTCGATGTGCGTGAAGCCCATCTCGAGCACGTAGTGCACGAGTCGCTTCGCGAGCTCGCGGTAGTTGAGGAACTCGCCCTCCTCGCCGCGCTGCCACGAGCCGAGGTGCACCTCGTAGACCGAGATCGGCAGGTGCTGCCAGTCCCACTCGGCGCGGTGGCGCATCCAGTCGCCGTCGCCCCAGACGTACGCCGGCTTGGGCGTGACGATGGACGCGGTGCGCGGCCGCGGCTCGAACTGCTGTCCGTAGGGATCGGTCTTGAGCAGGATCTCGCCCGAGTTGCGGTTGCGAACTTCGAACTTGTAGAGCACGCCCGGCTCGAGATCGGGGATGAACAGCTCCCAGATGCCCGAGCCCGGCCGCACGCGCATCGAGTGGCGGCGTCCGTCCCAGCGGTTGAAGTCGCCGACCACGCTCACGCGCTCCGCGTTCGGCGCCCAGACGGCGAACATGACGCCGGCGACACCGTCGACCTCGTGGTCGTGCGCGCCGAGGATGTCGTAGGCGCGCCGGTGCTTGCCCTCGGAGAAGAGGTGCAGGTCGAAGTCGGGGATCTGCGGCGGGTAGCAGTACGGGTCGTGGGCAATGTGCTCGTGGCGCCCGTCGTCGCGCCAGATGACGCGGTAGCGCGGCGGCACGGCACTCGCCGGGCCGCGCCAGCGGAAAAAGTCCGAGTCGCCGACGCGACGCATCGACAGCCCGCCTTCGGCGATCGACACTTCCGTCGCGTGGGGGATGAAGGCGGACACCGTGACCATGCCGTCGTCGGACGGATGCCGGCCGAGCACCGCGAACGGGTCGTGGTGGCGCGCCGCCATGATGCGCAGCTCGTCCTCGGTGAGCTTCGGCTGCACCGTTGTCGTTTCGCGTTCCTGTTCTAGCGTTTTCATGGCTGCCGCATCCCTGGCCGCCCTCGGCGGCGGTGAAGCCCGCCCGGCGCAGCACGAAGGACGCGCGCGTCGGGACGAGACGGGCGGCATGTCGGGCGATGCCCGCGCCCCGCGGATCGCGCGCTCGGCGCGCCGGCGGGGAAAAGCGAGGTCATCTTGACGTGCCGCAAGGTTTCGAAGGCAAGGCGTGTCGATTCTCGATCCGCAGCGTGACCCGGAGCGCAAGCCACGCGATCCGTGGCGCACGCAACGAGTGCACTCGCTGGCGCACATCGAGCCCGGTCGGCAAACTCCCGGCCAACCGTCGTTGCCGGCGAACGGACCGCCGGCACCTCCCTGAGCATGGTGCGGACCGATGATCGAGTCAAGGGTTGCAATCTGGCCGGGCCGCCCCTACCCGCTCGGCGCCACCTGGGACGGCGAGGGCGTCAACTTCGCCGTCTACTCCCAGCACGCGGAGTTCGTGGAGCTCTGCCTCTTCGACGCCCGCGGGCGTCGCGAGCTGGCGCGGCATCGGCTGCACGAGCGGAGCGGCTTCGTCTGGCACGGCTATCTCGCGGGCGCGGCGCCCGGCCTCCTCTACGGCTATCGCGCGTACGGCCCCTATCGCCCCGAGCAGGGGCACCGCTTCAACGTCAACAAGCTGCTGCTCGATCCCTACGCGCGCGCGCTCGCTGGACGCGTCCGCTGGACCGACGCCAACTTCGGCTACCGCATCGGTGCCGACCGCGCGGACCTGACGTTCGACTGGCGCGACAACGCGCCCGCGATGCCGAAATGCCGCGTCTTACGCGCAGACTACGACTGGCAGGGCGACCGGCATCCGGACACGTCGTGGAGCGACACCGTCATCTACGAGCTCCACGTCAGGGGCTTCACGGCGCAGCATACCCAGGTGCCGCAGCAGCTCCGCGGGACGTATCTCGGCCTCGCCCACCCGGTCGTCATCGACCACCTGCAGCGCCTCGGCGTGACCGCGGTCGAGCTGCTGCCCATCCACTTCTTCGTCCACGACCGCGAGCTGATGCGCCGCCGCCTCGCCAACTACTGGGGCTACAACAGCCTCGGCTTCTTCGCGCCAGATCCGCGCTACAGCGCGCACGGCGATGCGGTCGGCGAGCTCCGCGCCATGGTGAAGGCGCTGCATCGCGCCGGCATCGAGGTCCTGCTCGACGTCGTCTACAACCACACCGCCGAGGGCAACCACCTCGGCCCGACGCTCGCCTATCGCGGCCTCGACAACGCCGTCTACTACCGGCTCATGCACGACAACCCGCGCTACTGCCGGGACTTCACGGGTTGCGGCAACACGCTCGCGACCCAGCATCCGCAGGTGCTGCGCCTCGTGCTCGATTCGCTCCGCTACTGGGTCGAGGAAATGCACGTGGACGGCTTCCGCTTCGACCTCGCGAGCGCGCTCGCGCGCGACCCGGTTGCCTTCGACGCCTCGTCCGCCTTCCTCGATGCCGTGGGGCAGGATCCCGTGCTCTCGCGGCGCAAGCTGATCGCCGAGCCCTGGGACCTCGGCGAGGGCGGCTACCAGGTGGGCGGGTTCCCCGCGGGCTGGAGCGAATGGAACCCGCACTACCGTGACGCCGTGCGCGCCTACTGGAAAGGCGACGGCGGTCTCATCGGCGACCTCGCCACGCGCCTCACCGGCTCGAGCGACCTCTACGCGCGCGCGAACCGCGGTCCCGCGGCGAGCATCAATTTCGTCACCGCGCACGACGGCTTCACGCTGCACGACCTGGTGAGCTACGAGGCGAAGCACAACGAGGCGAACGGCGAGGACAACCGCGACGGCCACAACCACAACCTGAGCTGGAACTGCGGCGAGGAGGGGCCGACCGCGGACGCCGCCGTGCTCGCGCTGCGCGCGCGCCAGAAGCGGAACCTCCTCGCGACGCTGCTCTTCTCGCAGGGCGTACCGATGCTGCTCGCCGGCGACGAGATGGGCCGGACGCAGCAAGGCAACAACAACGCCTACTGCCAGGACAACGCGACGAGCTGGGTGAGCTGGGCGCTCGGCGAGGAGGACCGCGAGCTGCTCGACTTTGTCGCGCACGTCCTCGGCCTGCGCCGCCGCCATCCCGCGCTGCGCCGGCGCAGCTTCTTCCGCGAGCGACGGCGGCGCCACGAACAGCGTTCCGTCGTCTGGTTCGGCCCGGACGGACTCGAGATGAGCGACGCGGAGTGGCAGCACGGCTTCGCGCGCTGTCTCGGCATGTACCTCGCGGGCGACATGATCGAAGAGCAGGACGCCCGCGGATCGGCCGTCGTCGACGACGACCTGCTGCTGCTCCTCAACGCGCATCACGAAGACCTGCCGTTCATCCTGCCCGGCTTTCGCGCCAACCGCCGCTGGCGAGTCGCCGTGGATACCGCGCGCCGGACGCGACCTTACGACACGGGGCGCCACGCGCCGGGCGACATCTACCCGCTTGCGCCACGCTCGCTCGTGCTGCTCGTCCTGCCACGTGGGCCGATCGACGCGACCGGCGCAGACAGGCGCGCTGCCTCCTTGCGTCCCTCGAAGGACGCCGAGCACTGAAGCGCGGAAGCCGGAGCCGCTTCCCCCGGCGCACGGCTTCGAACCTCAACGCGCTTGCGGACCCGCGAGCATGAGTCCCTCGGGCAGCGATTCGCCGTACCGTCGCTGCAGCTCGGCGCGCGACGCGTCCTGCGGCTCGTGCAGCCGGGCGAGCACCCCTTCCGACGCTCCTGCGTCGCGCAGCAGTCGCGCAGCCAGGTCGCGCGCTTCGGCGCTCACGTCGCGCGCGCCGTCGCCGGTGAGCGCTGCGAGATCCGCGACCGCGGCGCAGGCCTCGGCAGAGAGCTTCTTGAAGCCGGTGATCCGCTCGAACCACTTCGCGACGCGGCCCGGCGCGACCACGTGGTTCAGGGGACCGTACACCGGTACGCGCGCGCCGATGCGCCCGAGCGACCACCAGAGGCTCGCGTCCCCCTGTTGCTTCTCGAGCCGCCCCATCACCAGCTCGCCGACCGTGGCGCGCGTGGTCTGCGGCAGGCGCTCCATCGCGGCAAGCATGCGGAAGCTCTCGCGCTCGACCTGCGGCGCGAGCCGTTTGCCCTTGCGTTCGACGCTCGCGACGAGCGGAGGCCCGTAGCGCTGCTGCAGGTCCTGCTGCTGTCCCGGGTTGAGGCCGCCGGCGAGCCGCTGCCAGAGCACGAGCCATTCGACCTGGCACTGCACGTCCGCCGGGAAGGCGATGCCCGAGAGATAGATCCGCCGCACCTGCGTCATGCGGAAGTCGTCGGTCGTCGCACCGTAGCCGGGACGCAGGCAGAAGCCGAGCAGGTTCACCCAGCGCGCCTCATGCCGCGGGGAGCGACGGCGACCGTCAGCGTCCGCGAGCAGCGCGTCGGCGAGCGGACGGATCGCGGCGAGCGGCCACGCATGGCGGCCGAGGGCCAAGGCGTTTTCCAGGCGTGAGGTGATCTGGTCGAGCGGTGCGGCCGTCGCTGCGGACGCACCGGCGTCGAAAGCCTTCGCGATTTCGGCGACCGCCATCGCGAGCGCCTGCTCGTCCACCACCGCGGCCGGCTCGCTCTCCACTGCGGCGTCGCTGCCCTCGCCGCTCTCGCGAGCCACCCCGCGCAGCGCGAACTCGAGCCGCCAGCGATGCTCCGTGTCGCGGGCCGCGAGCCACAGCTCCAGCGTGCCGAGCTCCGTGTAGCGGACGTCGAGCTGCACCGGCAGGGTCGCCGCCCGCGTGCGCTTGCCGTAGCGCAGCTCGGTGACGAGCGGCGCGTGACGATGCATGAGCTCGGGATCGAGCGTCACCAGCTCACCCAGCGCATGATGACCCGTACGCGCACTCCACAGCGAGAAAGCACGCGGCCGGTTGGCGACGACCTCGAAAACGCGGTCGGAGAGCGGCTCGTGCGTGCCCTCCTCCGTGCCGCGGGGCACGATGCAGATGCCGGGCAGCGCGCGGGCATCGCCCGCGCCGGGCGCCTGCAGGCCGAGGTAATAGGCACGCGGGCTGCCGCCGCCGATGCGCACACCGAGCTTGCGGCGCGCGAGTCCGAAGTGCGTAGCGCCTTCCGCCACCGCGGTCGCCGGGGAGTCGTTCAACAGCACGCGCGGCGACCAGCCCGCCGCCGCTGCGGCGAACCAGCTGCGGATCGCTTCGATCGCGCGCTCGCGCGCAATCGCCGCGGTGAAGAAGCCGCCGGTGAGCAGCACGACGTCGGGACGCACGGCGGTTCCCTCGCCCGCCTCGACGAGGAAGCGCGCGAGGTGGCGTGTGATCGCCGGATCGGATTCGTAGGGCAGCCCCAGCTCGCGCAGTCCCGTGCGCGCGTCGCGCTTCGGGCGCTCGTCCACGCGCACGAGCGGCAGGAAGCCGTCGAGCAGGAGCCTGCGCACGTCTTCGGCGCGCAGCGTCACCGTCTGCGCACCGCCGACCACGGCTCGCCCGGTGCCGAGCACCGTCACCGGCACCTCGTCCGGCGGCTGCTCGCGGAGGAGGCGCTCCTTTGCAGCAGTGACCTGGTGGCGCAGTGCGTTGCGCTGCTGCAGCGACAACGCGCCGGAGAGTTTCGACTCCGCAAGCCGCGCGAGGGCGAGGTCGACGTTGTCCCCGCCGAGGAGCAGATGATCGCCGACCGCGACGCGCTCGAACGCGAGGCCGCCGTCCTGCTCCTTCACCGCGACGAGCGTGAAGTCGCTGGTGCCGCCCCCGACGTCGACCACGAGCACCGCGTCCCCTGCGCGGAGGTGCTCGCCCCAGTGCTCGCGATGCGCGGCGAGCCATGCGTACAGCGCCGCGGTCGGCTCCTCCTGCAGCGTGAGCTGCGCGAACCCGGCGGCGCGCGCCGCCTCCAGCGTGAGCTCGCGCGCCTCCTCGTCGAAGGACGCCGGCAGCGTCAGGACGATGTCCTGGCGTTCGAGCCGCAGCTCGTCGCGGCCCGCGGCGACGACGCTGTTCCACGCCTCGCGCAGATGCGCGAGGTACTCTGCCGACGCCTGAACGGGGGAGATGACGCGATCCGCCGGTTCTGCCTCCCACGGCAGGATCGCCGCGCGCCGGTCGACGTCGGGATGGCAGAGCCACGACTTCGCGGAGGACACGAGCCGGCCGGGCAGGAGCGCGCCGTGGTCGCGCGCCCATGCGCCGGCAACCCGATCCGGGTCCGGCGACCACGGCAACGCGAGGCGGCCGCGGCGGCGCTCCTCGGCGCCCGGGAAGTAGAGGAACGACGGGAGCGTGGGCGCCGTTGCGACCTCGCCCTCGCGCACGAGCTGCGGGACTGCGAAGCGCTCCACGCGCGGCGCGCCGCCCGCCTCGATCGCGGCGAGGTCGGCGTACGCGAGTGCCGAATTCGTCGTGCCGAGGTCGATGCCGACGACGCAGCGCGCGGCAGCCGTCATGACCGACGATCAGGCGTCGGGGGGGTGAGGGACCGCGATGTTCGCCCGGACGCCGAACCCCCATCCCGACCTTCCCCCTGGGAGGGGGAAGGTGATACACGCCGATCCCGACGTTCCCCCTGGGAGGGCGAAGGTGATACACGCCGATCCCAGCCTTCCCCCGGCGAGAGGGAAGGGGCCGAACGCCCATCCCGGCCTTCGCGCTGGGAGGGGAAAGGTGACGCAGGCCGATCCGGGCCGTCCCTCTTCGACCATGAGGGTGATGCCCCGCGGCGAGCGCGTGACGGCGAGGGCCCTCGCGCTCGCCGGGCCTGGCTCGATCGCCGCGCCGACGCTCACGCCGGCCGCTCGCGGATGTTGAGCTCCAGCTTCCAGCGCTTCGCGCCGTCGCGCGAGACGCACCACAGCTCGAGCGTGCCCACCTCGGTGACCTTCGTCTCGAGCTTCACCGGCACGACCTCGTCGGCCTTCGTGCCCTGCCCTTCGAGCGTGACGGCGAGCGGCTCCTGCTCCTCGATGTCGTCGCCCCACTCCTCGATGAGCTGGCCCGGCGCGTCCTGCTTGCGCACGTTGGAGCTCAAGAAGCGGAACTCCGCCGGCTCGCCGACCACGAGGCCGAACTCGCGGGCCGGGATGGCCTGCTCCGTGCCCTCCTCCATGCCGAACGGCACGACGCAGAGCGCCTTCAGCGGCGCGTCGAGGCCGGGGATGGCGGGCATCGCGCTCTCGATGCCGATGTAGTAGGTGCGCGGCGAGCCGCCGCGGATGCGGATGCCGCGGTCGCTGCGGCGCGCGCGACCGTAGAACGCCGCGCCACGCGCCACGGCGCGGTCGAGGTCCGGCGCTTCGAGCACGCCGTCGTCCGGGATCGCCGGGCAGCCTTCCGCGACAAGCCAGCCGTTCAGCGTGTCGAGCACGCGCTCGCGCAGCGCCCGCGCCTTCATCACGCCGCCGTTGAAGAGGACGTGCGTCGGCGCCGCGAGGCCGCGCTTGCCGCGGCGGACCGCTTCGAGCCCGGGCGTATCCGCCGCCTGCCGCATGAGGAAGCGGGCCAGGTGCTTCGTGACGGCTGGGTCGGCGGCGTAGGGCAACCCCAGCTCCTGCAGGCCCACGCGGCGGCTCCGCACTGGCTCGGCATCGACCGGCACGCGCGGGAAGAAGCCTTCGAGGATGACGCGGCCGACGTCCTCGACCAGCACTTCGCCGGTGATGGTGCCGCCGACGAGCTTAGAGCCGCGGCCGAGCAGCGTCACCTGCTCGCGGTCGCGCGTCTCGTCCTCGAACAGCCGCTCCTTCGCCGCGCGGCATTGCAGCCAGAGCGACTGCAGCTGCAACCCGTCGACGCGATGGCCCTGCTGCTCCAGCCGCTGCTGCACGAGGCGCGCCAGTGCAAGGTCCATGTTGTCGCCGCCGAGCAGGATGTGGTCCCCGACGGCGACGCGGGTGAGCGCGAGCGCACCCTCCTGCTGCGAGACCGCGATCAGGCTGAAGTCGGTGGTGCCGCCGCCGACGTCGCACACGAGCACCAGGTCGCCGACCTTCACGCGGTCGCGCCAGCGGTCGCCCAAGTGATCCAGCCAGGCGTAGAACGCGGCCTGCGGCTCCTCGAGCAGCCGCACCGAGGGCAGTCCCGCTTCCGTGGCCGCGCGCAGTGTCAGCTCGCGCGCGCCTTCGTCGAAGGACGCCGGCACGGTGACGAGCACGTCCTGGTCGGCGAGGCGCGCGCCGGCGTGCGCCTGCTCCCAGGCGCGCGCGACGTGCTTCAGGTACTCGGCCGACGCCGCGAGCGGGGACACGCGCGGCTCGTCCTGAGCCGCGGCCTGCGGCAGGATCGGCGCGCTGCGGTCGACGCCGCCGTGGCAGAGCCACGACTTCGCGGACGCGACGAGGCGCCCCGGCCGCTCCGCGCCGCGCTTCCGCGCGAGCTCGCCGACGACCGACGCGGGATGTTCGTCCCACGGCAGCCGGGTGCTGCCGGCGGGAAAGTCCTTCTCGTCGGGCAGGTAGAGGAACGACGGCAGCAGGTCACGCGGGGCGACCTCGCCGGGATTCACGAGTTGCGGGATCGGCTCCAGCGCGACCTGCGCGCCTTCGGCCGCGAGGTCGAGGCTCGCAGCGGCGCAGTTGGTCGTGCCGAGGTCGATGCCGACGACATAGCGTGCTTCGCTCACGTCAGGCCACCTCGATCTCCGCCGGCGCGACGATGCGGCGCTCGGCTTCCTGGGGGAGCGGCGGGAGCGCGACGCGCGTCACGCGCCAGCCGCGGTGCTGCACCACGCCTTCCTGCGCACCGCCCGACACCGCGCCGACGAGCTTGATGCGCGCCGGATCGGCGCCGTCGAGGCGCACGCGCGCACCCTCGGCGTCGGACATCACCGGCTCGAGGCTCACGTAGCGGGCAAGCACGGCGCGGCACTGCTCGTGCACGTCGCGCGCGGCGGCGCCGATCTGCGCGTCGGTGTAGGGGGAGATGTCCTCCTGGAAGAAATCGACGAGCCGGCCGTCGCGCTGCAGGATCGCGAGCAGCTGCACGGCACGGTCGCCTTCGTCGACGGCGGGCGGGGTCGGCGTCGTGACGGCCGCCGCGGGCGCGCCGGACGTGCCGCCGACGGCGGCGAGGATGTCCTTCGGCAGCTCGCCGGAGAAGAGCAGCGCGAAGAAGCTGCGGAACGCGTAACTCACGCGGGCGACAAAGCCCATGGGTTCGCTCCTGGTCGGGGTTGATCCATCGGGAACGCAGCAGGGCGGGCGGGGCATGGCGCCCCGGCCCGCGGGGAAACCGGGATGCTATCGGGGGAAGGAGGGGGCGGGCAACCGCACGCGCGGCGCCCGCCTCGCCGCGGCGCGCGGCGCGCGTCGCGACCGCCGCGATCAGCGCGCGGCGGGCGGCAGGAAATCCTCCTCCCAGAACTCGCCCGGCTGGCGCGTGTCGCCCGGGCGCTCGGTCTCCTTCGCGCGCAGCTCGACGCGGCGGATCTTGCCGGAGATCGTCTTCGGCAGGTCCGCGAACTGCAGCCGGCGGATGCGCTTGTAGGGCGCGACGTGCTCGCGCAGGAACGTGAAGATCGAGCGCGCCGTCTCCTCTGTCGGCGGCACGCCGGGCTTCAGCACGACGAACGCCTTGGGCACGGTCAGGCGACGTGGATCCGGACTCGGCACCACGGCCGCTTCCGCAACCGCCTCGTGCTCGATGAGCGCGCTTTCGAGCTCGAAGGGGCTGACGCGGTAGTCGGAGCTCTTGAACACGTCGTCGGTGCGACCGACGAACGTGAAGTAGCCGTCCGCGTCGCGGACCGCGACGTCGCCGGTGAGGTAGTGCTTCCCGCCGAGCGCCTTGGCCGTGCGCTGCTCGTCGCCGACGTAGGCCTGCAGCAGCGACACCGGCGCGGGCTCGAGCGAGATGGCGACCTCGCCCTCCGTCGCCTCGCGGCCCTCGAGGTCGAGGAGCGCGATGCGGTAGCCCGGCATTGGCCGCCCCATCGAGCCGGTCTTGAGCGGCTGCCCGGGCGAGTTGCCGATGGCGCAGGTCGTCTCCGTCTGGCCGTAGCCGTCGCGGATGGTGAGGTTCCAGGCGGCGCGCACCTGCTCGATCACCTCCGGGTTGAGCGGCTCGCCGGCGCTGAGCAGCTCGCGCAGCTTCACCGGATAGAACTTGAGATCCTGCAGGATGAGCGCGCGCCACACGGTCGGCGGGGCGCAAAGACTCGTCACGCCGCAGCGGACGAGCGTCTCGAGCGTGCGCTTCGGGTCGAAGCGTGTCTGCTCGAAGACGAAGATGGTCGCGCCCGCGATCCATGGCGCGAAGAAGCAGCTCCACGCGTGCTTCGCCCAACCCGGCGAGCTGATGTTCCAGTGGACGTCGCCGGGCTTGAGGGCGATCCAGTACATCGTCGAGAGATGCCCGACCGGGTAGCTCACGTGGGAGTGCAGCACCATCTTGGGCTTGGCGGTGGTGCCGGAGGTGAAGTAGAGCAGCAGCGGGTCGCTGCCGTGCGTCACGCCTTCGGGCCGGAGCTCGGCGCTCTCGCCCTCTGCATCGGCGTACGCGTGCCAGCCTTCCCTCGGCTTCCCGATCAGGATGCGCGTGCAGCCTTGCCCGACCTCGCCGACGAGCGCCGCCCGCGGCTCGTCGGTGACGACGTAGCGGAGCTGCCCGCGCTCGATGCGATCGACGAGGTCCTGCTTAGCGAGCAAAGTGGTGGCCGGGCTCACCACCGCGCCGAGCTTGAACGCCGCGAGCGTCAGCTCCCAGATCGGCACCATGTTCGGCAGCATGACGAGCAGTCGGTCCCCGCGGCGCACGCCGAGCCGGCGCAGCCAGTTCGCGACGCGGTTCGAGCGCTCGCGCATTTCGGCGTACGTGACGCGGTGCTCGGCGCCGTCGTCGGTGACGAGCCAGAGCGCGAGCCGGTCGTTGCCGGCCGCTTGCGCGTCGAAGTAGTCGAGCGCCCAGTTGAACTCGTCGAGCTGCGGCCAGGCGAACTCGCGGTAGGCGGCTTCGTAGTCGGTGCGATGACGGATGAGCAGGTCGCGCGCGGCGACGAAGCGTTCGGCAGGCGTCATGTCCTCCTCCTCGTGCTTTCGGCCGACGACCGGTCGGTGCGCGCGGCCCGGCCCTCCGGACGACGCGCGCGGGCACGTTGCTCGAACATGATATGCCGGCACGCGGAGGAGGGCTTGCCGCCTCGCCCGTCCGCGCTCTCGGGAGCGCCTTGCCCGTGGCAACCGGTACCGTCCCCTTGACCGCGGAGGTGGCACATCCCGGCGGATGCGCTACCCTCGGTCAGCCGCCACGCTTCCCGCGTTGGCTCCTCGCGTTGCCCGCGCACGCCGGAGCCGCCCGGTGCCACAGCCGGCCGGCTTCGCGGCGCCCGGGGAGCCCGGGAGCGATTCCGCTCGGGACAAGTCGCCGCGAACGAGCGCGAAGCCCGGCGTGCGGGGAAGAAGGAAATGGCAGAGGAGCCGCCGCCTGTCGCCGGGCCTGTTGCCGGGTTTGCTTCGTGTGATCTGCTGAAATGGCCACCCACGCTCGTCTTGTCGCCACCGGCTGCCACGTGCCGTCCATCGAGGTATCGAACACCGCGCTGCATGCTCGCTTCGCGGCGCGCTTTCCGGAGTTCGTGGCGAAGATGGAGCGATCCACGGGGATCCGCACGCGATGGCACGCGCCCGAGGACGCGGCCACGTCCGACCTCGCGCTCGCGGCCTCGACGCAGGCGCTCGCGCGCGCGAACGTGGACCCCGCGGACCTCGACCTCGTCGTGCTCGCGACCGACACGCCGGACTACGTCACACCCGCGACCTCCGTCGTGCTCCAGCACAAGCTCGGCGCCAAGCGCGCCGGCACCTTCGACGTCGGCTGCGCCTGCGCGTCGTTCCCGACCGGCATCGCAGCCGCGGCGGGCATCATGGCGACGAATCGCAACATCAGGAACGTGCTCGTCGTCGGCGCCTACCTCATGCACAAGCTCGCCGATCCCGACGACCCCATGTCGTTCTTCTACGGCGACGGCGCCGGCGCGGCGATGCTGCAGCCGGGCGACGCGCCCGGGTTCCTCGGCGCCGCCTTCGCGGCCGACGGATCCTTCCACCGGTACTGGGGCATCTTCGCCGGCGGTACCTTCGAGCCCACGACGCCGGCTTCGCTCGCCGCAGGCCGCGCGCGCGTGCAGGTTCGCGACCGCTACCCGAACGACATCAACGACGCCGGCTGGCCGCGCCTCGTGCGCAAGCTCGCCGTCGACGTCGGCTTCGCGGTCGGGGACATCGACTTCATCGTCTTCACGCAGGTGCGCCGCGACAGCATCGAGCACGTCATGGCCGATCTCGGCCTGCCGCTCGAGCGCACCCACATGGTGATGGACAAGTGGGGCTACACCGGCTCTGCCTGCATCCCGATGGCGCTGCACGACGCGATGGAGCAGCGGCGCGTCGCGCCGGGCAGCCTCGTCGTGCTGCTCGGCTCGGGCGTCGGCTACAACCAGGCGGCGGTGGCGCTGCGGGTCTGAGGCGAGCGTACCGCGTGTCGGAGTCAGAACCGCGGCCGTGGCTCCCGAGCGGGCTGAGCGAGGGCGCCCGCCGGGGCCCGCCCCCTCGCGTCGTGGACAACTAGCTGCGCTTGAGGATCTCCTCGACGCGCTCCGCGTCGTGCTTCGAGTCCACGGCGACATAGGCGATGAACTGCCCGCCGACCACCGACGCGGAGAACCCGCGCAGGTTGATGCCCCAGTCGGCGAGCCTGCCGAGGAGGTCGGCGGCAATGCCCGGCCGGTCGCGACCGAGCACACGCACCGAATGCAGCGTGTGGGTCACGTTGAAGCCGACGTGCGCGGCAGCCGCGATCTCCGCGTCGCCGACGAGCGGGGTCACGAAGACCACGGCGTGGCCCGGGGCGTCGGGCGCACGCCGGGAAATGATCGACTGCAGGTTGGCGCCCGCGTCGCAAAGGTGGCCGAGCGCCTCGGACAGCGCGCCGGGCTTGTCGGGGATCGTCGCCGCCCAGACATCGACGTGTTCGACGAGAAGTTCCATGATCCGTCGCTCCTCCGTCTGCAGATGCGCGGGGACCCGGTGTCCCCGAAAGATGGGTTCGCACGACGCGCCTCAGGGAAAGGCCGCAAGAAGTGCCCATGGCCCCTCTTGCAATTCGCCCGTCCCGAGCGTGAGCGCCGCCCTGCGCCGGGTTGTGCGCACGTTCCTGATCGCTTCCTCGCGGCCTGGCACGCGGCGCCGCGCCCGAGCAGGAGAGCGACATTTCCCGCCGCCGCGCCCTTCCCGTCAAGCCCGCCCGTCAAGGATCGTGCGGGGGGGCTCCCGGGAAGGTGCAGCGCGGCGGCTTTGGTGCACGCGGCGCTAGGGCGTGGGCAAGCCTCTGGGCTAAACTTCCACGAGGTCGCACCAACGAGAGCAGCCATGAAAGACCCGATCAGCGGCTGGAAGGCCGAGCACGACAACTTCTCGCTCCTTCTCGACGTGTTCCAGCGCGAGGTGGACCGGTTCCACGAAGGCGCGCGGCCCGACTACGAGCTGATGCTCGACATCGTGACCTACCTGCGCTACTTCCCGGAGCGCACGCACCATCCGCGCGAGGACGTCGCCTTCAAGCGCCTGGTGGAGAAAGACCCTTCGCTCGAGGCGTCGATCAACCGGCTGCTGCAGGAGCACCGCGTCATCTCGGCTGCCGGGGCGCAGATCCAGGATCTGCTCGAGCAGGTCGTGGGCGATGCCATCGTCGAGCGGAGCCTCCTCGAAGCCGCGGCCTCGACGTTCCTCGTCTACTACCGGCATCACATCTCCGCCGAGGACCAGGGAATCATGCCGCTGGCGGCGAAGCTGCTGACGCCCGAGGACTGGGCCGAAGTCGGCCGCGCGGTATCGTCGGTACCCGACACCCTGTTCGGAACCCAGGTGGACGCGCGCTACCGCGAGCTTCGCGAGAAGATCGAAAGCGAGATGGCGGCGTAGCGCGCATTGCGCCCCGCCACTGACCGGTGAGCGCCCGATTTGGGCTGAGCCGGCGCGAATCATCGGACGAGGGCGGCGCCATTCTGCGCGCCGCTGTCGTTATAGCTTGCCATCCAACCTTCGGTTGGGCGCCGCGCGGGCCGGCTTCTGAACGAACACGTAGCGCGACCGCCCCCGCAGCGCCGTAGCCTGCGTCATCCAAGAGCCGGCAAGTGCCATGCCGGCGCGCGGCCGCACCCGCCCCTGCTAGCATCGCGCCTCCGATCGAGGAGGAAGCGCGCATGTTCGAAGCCACGCTCGCCGGCAGCCTCCCCAAGCCCGGCTGGCTCGCGGAGACGCACAAGCTCTGGCCGCAGTGGAAGCTTTCCGGCGAGGCGCTCGCGGAAGCCAAGCGCGACGCGACGCTCGTCTGGCTCAAGGAGCAGGAGGACGCCGGGCTCGACATCGTCGGCGACGGCGAGCAGTCGCGGCAGCACTTCGTGCACGGCTTCCTCGAAGCGGTCGAGGGGATCGACTTCGAGCACAAGGTGAAGATGGGCATCCGCGCCAACCGCTACGACGCGATGGTGCCACAGGTGGTCGCGCCGCTCCGCCTCGAGAGACGCGTCCACGAGACGGAGGCGCGGCTCGCCCGCGCGCACACGAGGAAGCGGCTCAAGTTCACCCTGCCCGGCCCTATGACCATCGTCGATACGGTGGCGGACCGTCACTACGGCGATAAGGCGAAGCTCGCGATGGCGTTCGCCGAGCTGCTCAACGCCGAAGCGCGGGCGCTCGAAGCGGACGGCGTCGACGTGATCCAGTTCGACGAGCCCGCCTTCAACGTCTACATGGAAGACGTGAAGGCGTGGGGCATCGAGGCGCTGCACCGCGCGATCGAGGGCCTCACCTGCACTACCGCGGTTCACATCTGCTACGGCTACGGCATCCAGGCGAATGTCGACTGGAAGCGGAGCCTCGGCTCCGAGTGGCGGCAGTACGAGGAAATCTTCCCGGCGCTCGCCGCGAGCCGCATCGAGCAGGTGTCGCTCGAATGCGCCGGCTCGCACGTGCCGCCCCACCTGATGGCACTGCTCGGCGGCAAGGACGTGATGGTAGGCGTCATCGACGTCGCCTCGGACGTGGTGGAGACGCCGGAGCAGGTCGCCGATACCATCGGCCGTGCACTGCAGTTCGTGCCGAAGGAGCACCTGCTCGCGTGCACAAACTGCGGCATGGCGCCGATGGATCGCGATGTCGCCGTGCGCAAGCTGCAGGCGCTTGCGAAGGGTGCTGCGATCGCACGGGAGCGATACGCGCGCTGACTACGGTCCGACCCCGTGGCACCGAGGCGGGCTCGCCGCCGGTGGACGGACCGCTGACCCGGAAGGGGTATGGTCGGCACCCCGCCTCACTCATGCACCGGCCAGTCTCGCGACCGGGCGCCTTGCCCCACCGGTTTGTTCCGACCCTCCGTACCAGCGGTAGAAGCCCCGCT
>Ga0209254_10001462_pt1 | contig 21204 bp, 23 predicted proteins | sample FrelakmetDIP11DI_FD_187148 | JGI IMG/M metagenome (GOLD analysis project Ga0209254, IMG submission 187148) | Freshwater lake sediment microbial communities from the University of Notre Dame, USA, for methane emissions studies - DIP11 DI (SPAdes)... | ecosystem: Environmental > Aquatic >...
CTCCACTCCAGCCCACTGGACATGCTGCCACATATACTGAACCGTGACCTGAAGCTCGCGCGCAATCGCCTTGTTCAGCCATTCCAATAATTTCTGAGATGCCATGTAAAAATGCCTCCCGAGGTCCCCTGACCCAGAGCGATGAATAGATTCCAGCTCTCCGTTAATAAAGGTTGCGAAAAGGGGGCCAGGCTCATCGATGAGCGCTAGACTCTCTTCTTCTTGGCCTTGCGTCCCTTATCCAGAGTGTCTAGATCGACGCCGGTCTTAGGCAAGATTACCCAGCGCCGCACCCACCAGAAGGCCAGGCCCGTGGCGTTGATTGTGGCCATGACCAGGACGACCGTGTACCACAGGGTGAGCTTGGGGTCCATTCCAGAATAAGAGGAGACGACCGTGGCTATGGTGTTCGGTACCAGGACCGCAGTTCCAAGGATGGTGAGCCAGGCCACCGCTAGCGTCATTCGGTTGTTGAGCATCTGCAGCTGATTGTTGTATATCGACTGCAGGACCTCCAAGCCCGATGCCAGCACGTCCGACATGTGCTCCGCCAAGGAGATCTGGCGGTTGACGTCCTCGATGAGGAGCCCGATCTTGGTCAGCACCTTGGCGTTGTCGGTGATGACGTCAGCATCGCCATAGCGAAGGGAGTTGAGCACGTCGTTGGTACGCCACATCGAATTGAGGTATTCGATCAGGGCGTGCTTCATCTCATAGATGTTGCGCCCGAGCTTCTCCCTGGGCGACTTGGGATCGGAGAGGTACTCGCTCATCCTGTCCCCTTGGTCCTGGATCTCCCTCAGCTGCTCGAAGTTACGATTGTTGTTCTCGTCCAGGATGCGCACTAGCATGTTGGTGAGCTTGTCCTCCGCGGCCATATGTTCTGGAAGCTTGCGCAGGAAAGTGTCCGCGTAACGGGAGAACTGTATGAAGCGCGTGACGCCCTCATTGTGCATGGTCAGAATGAGGTTCTTGCGGATCAGCACGATGAGGTTGTAGGTCTTGATGTCCAGACCGTTGATCCTCACCGCCGGGATCATGAGGCCAAGCTCCACCTCCCTATCCTCGTAGTTGGAGTAGAAGCCCTTGACCAGGCTGGAGACCATGGTGTCGCTGAAGCCGAGCTTGGCGGCGACCTCGGTGCCGTCCTTCTCCAGGTCAGCGACGGCGAAATTGATCCAGGCGATACTCGAGGATTGGAGCACTGTCAGGAAATCGGATGGGCTATCACCTTGCAACTTGATCGGCTTCTGTCCAACTGGCAGCGCGACACAGACCGCCCTGGCGGTCTGCAGGGATGGCTGGCTCCCCGGCTGTTGCGCAGCCGTTCCATTCGCCCGGTCCCCCTGCTGATCCTCCTTCGCCGTTTCTTCCGCGCTCGTTCCCCCTTGAGCGAACGGTATGACTGACCTAGCTTGAATATTTCTCTATCGCTCCTCTCCCTCGGACCGCAAAAGAATAATTCCATTGAAAGCACTAGGCCCACATGTGGACACACCCCTTTCCCGGATAGGCGCCTGGACGGGCATCGCTGGCACCGTGGCCTTTGGCCTCCTGTGGACGGCTGCGGTGATCGCCGATGGGTCATGGACCTTCGGTGAGGACACCCTATCGGAGCTGGGGAGGATGGGCGGAGGGGGAAGGGACTTTTTCAACTCCGCGGTCATCCTCGCTTCCATTCTTTGGATCCCCTTCGCCATAGGCCTCTATTCCGTTCTGCATAGGGGATGGTCTGCGCGGGTGGGAGGTGCCCTCTTCCTGATATCCGCCTTCTCCCTTCTGGCCATCGGCCTCTTCCCCATCGATAGCGGGACCCCGCATACGATTGCCAGCTGGAGCTTCTTCATCGGTGCCTTGGCCTCCCTGATGATCCTCGCCTTTCCTGTGATGCGGACGGAGATCTTCGGAAGGGCGGGACTGGTGCCGACCCTCGTGGCTCCCCTCATCTCCCTCTCCTTCCTAGCCCTGACCTCCGTCCCCCTGGCGGAGGCGGTGGCGGTCATGTGCCTGATGGGCTGGGCCTTGATCATGTCGACCCTTATCCTGCTGCATGTCCCGCGGAGCAGGGCGCTGGCCTGAGCTCACTTGCGGCTGTAGCGGAAGGCGATGTTGCAGGAGCCTTCCCGGCTGACCATGCATGGGCCCATCGGACGCTTGGGGCTGCATCCCTTGCCGAAGACGGGGCACTGCTGCGAGCTTATGATCCCCCTGAGAACCTCGCCGCAACGGCATCCCCCCATCTCCTCCTTGACTACCGGTGCGCCCCTGAGAATGTCATGGAACCGGTCGCGGGCGTTATGCTGCGAGAACTCGCTCCTCAGCTCATAGGCGCTTGCTGGTATCACAGGGAAGCCACGCCAGGCCCGGTCCGCCGGTTCGAAGACCCGCTCTAACATGGCCAGGGCCTTCTGGTTCCCTTCAGGCCTGACCACTCGGCTGTACTCGTTCTCCACCTCGTGCCTGCCCTCGGAGATCTGCTTGCACATCATGAAGACGGCCACTAGCAGGTCCAGGGGCTCGAAGCCGGCCACAACCTGCGGTATCCCTCTCTCCAGGGAGAAGCGCTCGAAGGGCTTCGTTCCCAGTATCGTGGCCACATGGCCCGGCTGGATGAGCCCGTCGATGCGCACCTCTCCCAAATTGAACAAGGCCTGCAGGGCCGGCGGGAGGAGGCGATGGCAACTCAGCACGGAGAAATTCCCCGGCAATGGGTTGAGCATGATGGCGGCGGTGGTGGGGCTGGTGGTCTCGAAACCGATGGCCATGAATGTCACATCCTTGGCGCCATGGGCCATCTTCAAGGCGTCCTCCACGGAATAGACCACGCGCACGTCCGCGCCCTTGGCCTTGGCATCTGCCAAGGAGCCGATGGGGGTGGGGACGGTCATCATGTCCCCGAAGACGGCGATGGTGACTCCCGCCTCCGCCAAGGTGATGGCCTCCACGATCTCCTTGGTGGTGGTCACGCAAACCGGGCAACCTGGCCCTTGGCTGATGACCACCCCCGTGTCCTTGAGCATGTCCTCGATCCCGAACCGCACCAAGGTGTCCTGATGGGTCCCGCACACATGCATGAACCTGACCTTCAGCTCGAATCTGGCGATCGCCTCGATGACCTTCTTGGCCGTGGCCTCGTCCCTGAACCTGAACATCTATCTCTCCACCACCTTGAGGGAGGTCACGGCGCAGCTCTTGCCCTTCGTGACCTGAACGTTCCCTGAGCACTTAGGGCAGGACAAGTTGGGGATGAAATGGTCCTGGCCTCCTCCCCTGACATAGTCCACGGGACCTTCGTAACCGCACGTGGGGCAGAGTATCTCCACCTTCTCGTCCTGGATGGTGAGCTTGGACCCTTCAAGCAAGGTTTCCCGCGTGACGATTTCATAGGCGAATTCCAGCTGGTCCCGTCCAAGGAACGTCAGCTCGCCGATGACGAGGTTCACCTCCTCCACGCTCTCCACATCGTGCTTCTTGAGCTCCTCCAGCACCGCCTCCACAATGCTGGCCATCACGGAAACCTCATGCACGAGCCCACACAGCGCTCCCATCGTTAATTTTCTTTCGGCTTACCGACGCGCTTCCCACGAACCTTCCCCGTCCCCTTGCCAATGAATATCGAGGCGTAGTAGTCGCAGTGAGGGGCGATGGGGCATTTCCCGCAACGGGGACTGCGTGGCAGGCACACGGTCTGGCCGAACTTCACCAGGAGGGAGTTGACCTCGATCCACAGGTCCCGGGGGACGGCATCCATGAGGGCGAGCTCCGTGCCCTCGGGGTCCTTGCTGGACACCAGACCGATGCGATTGGAGATGCGATGCACGTGGGTGTCCACGCAGATGGCGTCCTTGTGGAAGGCATAGGAGAGCACGCAGTTGGCCGTCTTGCGGCCCACCATAGGGAGCCGCACCAGCCGTTCCAGGTCGTCCGGCACCCGGTCGTCCAGCTCCTCGTGCACGATGCGGGCGATCTCCATGATGGCCCGGGCCTTGGTGTCGGGGAATCCAGCGGGACGAATGAGCTCCCTGACCCTGGAAAAGGGCGCCTGAGCGATCTGCGCGGGCGTGTAGTACTCCTTGAAGAGCGCGGCCGAGGCGGAATGCGTGTTGGCGTCCTTGGTGCGTTGCGAGAGCACGGTGGAGATGAGAATGTGGAAAGGATCTGGCTCCCAGTCGGCCACTTCGTCACCGTTCCTGCCAGGGAAGACCCCTTGCGGGCAGACCTCCCTCACCAGTCCCAATATTACCCTCGCATCCTTCCTATTGGCAACCTTCATTGGCATTCCACCAAGCCTTCGCCTCTCCCACGGTGTAGATGGAGCCCGTTACGAGCACGGTGTCCTCCGGCCTGGCCATCTTGAGCGCGGCGCACACGCCCTCCACCACGGAGGGCCTGGTCTCCACATCGGACAGGTGCTTGGAGAGAGCGAGGCGCACCTGCTCCGCAGAGAAGGCGCGCTTGGTCAGAGGGGCGGTGGCGAAGCCCTTGACGGCGATGCGGGCGAAGGGCCCGACCACGCCTTGCAGGTCCTTGTCGTGGAGCACGCCCATGACCAGGATTATGCGACCAGGCACGAGGCGGCGCAGGTCCTGCGCCACTGCCTCCGCTCCTTGCGGCGTATGGGTGGCATCGAAGATCAGGTTAGGGGAGCGACGCACCAGCTCCAACCTCCCGGGCCAACGGACCATGCCCAATCCCGTCCGCACCGACTCGTCGCTCACTGCCATCCCCCTGTGCCTCAGGGCCTCGACCACCGCATAGGCCGTGGCCGCATTGGATGCCTGGTAAGTGCCCAGAAGGGGGAGGTTCACTTCAGAGCCCATATGGCACAGGCGCACCTTGGTGCCTTCCAGGTCCGATGAGACCAGACGGAAGTCGACGCCCTCCCTGACCAACTTCAAGGGGGCATGGAGCTCGCTCGCCCTGGAACGGATCACCTCCAGAGCTTCCGAGCCTTCTTCGGCCGTCACCACCGGCACCCCTTCCTTAATTATTCCCGCCTTCTCCGTCGCGATCATACCCAGGCTCTCCCCCAGGTATTGGGTGTGCTCTAGACCGATGCGGGTGATGACCGTGCACTCGGGCGTGATGGCATTGGTCGCATCGAGCCGCCCGCCCATTCCCACCTCCACGACCGCCATCTCTGCCCCCATCTCCGCGAAGTGGAGGAAGGCCAAGGCCGTAGCCACCTCGAAGAAGGTGGGGCACTGGTCCGGACGCACCAGGCACATGTCCTCCACATTGCCTCTGACCTCGAGGACGAGGCGGCATAGCTGCTTCTTGGAGATCGGCGTCCCGTCCAGCTGCACCCTCTCCCGGAAATCGACCATGTGCGGCGAGGTGTAAAGGCCGGTGCTATGTCCCTGAGCGCGCAGGACCGAGGAGATCATCGCGCTCACCGAGCCTTTTCCGTTGGTCCCTGCCACATGCACGCTGCGGAACTCCTCCTGCGGGTCCCCCAGCCGTGATAGCAGCTCGGTGATGTTGCTCAGGCCGAGCTTGATGCCCATTACCTCAAGGCCGTAGAGCCAATCCAAGGTATCCTGGTACTCCATTTCAGCCCCGATGATGCCTGCCCAGGCTTATAGGGTTTCGCTCTCCCTCAACGAAGGGACCAGCTGTCCGAGGGGCACCTTGCGCCTTCGCGCCTCGGCCTTCATCTCCCGCATGACGCCTGAACCATACTGGGCGGCCTTCTTGGGGCGGGAGGCCGCGTCCTCCAATCCCAGGATCGTGGCGACAGCTCTGAGGACCCTCTTCCTCTCTCCATCCCTGACGAGCTCTGTGACGGGGATTCCCTTGGCGGCTTGGAGGACCGCATGATGGAGGTAAGGGTGCCTGATCTCCTTGCCGAAATGCCTGGCCAGGGCCTTCTCCCTCGCGCTTCCCACGGTGAGCAGCCCTTCCATGTCCGCGTCCAGGCTGTTCCTCAGCTCCTCCTCGCCCATTCGCGCGTACCTGGCATATCCTCCGAACAGCTCGTCCGCCCCCTGCCCGGAGATAAGGAGCCGCTCGTCGGACCTTTGCGCCACGATGAATAGGGGCATCTCGAAGGAGAGAACTAGAGGATTCTCCGTTCCCAATATCGAGGACATGGCTGGGAGGGAGGATAGTATCCGCTCCCGGTCCAGCTCTATGGGTACCCAGTCCAATCCCATGGAGCGAGCGGTCCCCTCGGACACCGATAGGTCGTGAGCTCCTGGCACACCTATGGTGTAGAGCCGAACCCGCGTCATCTCGGCGGCGAGCATGGCGAGGATGGTGCTGTCCAGACCGCCCGAGAATAGGATCCCCACTTGCGCCTCGTCACAATCCTCCTTGACCGCCGTCCTCAAGGCCAGGAGGAGATCCTCGGAATGGGACACAAGGGCTCATGCCATTCCGTCCTTATCTTCTTCTGGGGTAGTTGGTCAATGGCTAGCACGCGCCACTCAAGGATTATAAATCGTCAGACCAATAGCTGGCCGTGGCCGGGAGTCTGGAGCGGCTCTTCAACCCCAAGAGCTTGGCCGTGGTGGGCGCCTCCTCCCAACCGGAGAAGGCGGGGAACGTCATCCTCAGGCAACTCATTGGAGGTACGTTCCGCGTATATCCAGTCAACCCGAACCGCTCCGACCTCCTGGGCCTGATATGCTATCCGTCCATCTCCGCCCTGCCGGAAAGGGTGGACGTGGCCATATTGTCCGTGACCGCGGGCGCGACCCTCCAGGCGGTGAGGGACTGCGTGACCGCGCGAGTGCCCTTTGTCATCTCCGTGGCGGGCGGGTTCTCGGAGATGGGGGAGGAGGGCAAGCAGATACAGAGGCAGATCGCCGAGGCCGTGAGGGGCTCGGAGACGCGCTTGCTCGGCCCGAACACCATGGGGGTCCTGGTGCCGGGAAAGAGGTACGACACCTTCTTCCTGCCCAAGGAGCGCAGCCCTAGGCCCAGGGACGGATCGATATCCATCATCTCTCAGAGCGGCTCTGTGCTGGTGGGAATGTACGAGGTGGCGGAGGACCAGGGCGTGGGGCTGAGGGCCTGCGTAGGCGTGGGCAACAAGGCAGACCTGAACGAGAACGACTTCCTGGAGCATTTCTCGCACGACCAGGGAACGAAGTGCCTCGGCATGTACATCGAATCCTTCCATAATGGGGAGGAGTTCTTCCGTCTCGCCCGGGCCGCATCCGCCAGGAAGCCTTTGGTGGCGGTGAAGGTGGGCACGACCCCTAGCGGGGCCAGCGCGGCAGCCTCTCACACGGGAGCCATAGCCACGTCCTCGGACGCCCTGGTGAACGGGGTGCTCAAGCAGGCCGGGGTCCTCCGGGTGGCGGACGATTACGAGCTTCTAGATGCCTCCAAGGCCCTGGCGCATGTTGGCCTGATCAAGGGCGACCGGATCGCCATAATAGGCAGCGCCGGCGGATTCGGGGTCATCGCCACCGACTACGTCGCCTCGAAAAACCGGGGCTTCGGCCTCAGGATGGCACGGCTTGACGACCTGACCAAGTCCAGGTTGAGGGAGAAGGTCCCTCCATTCGCGTCAGTGGAGAATCCCGTGGATCTCACTGGCGTCGTCACAGACCAGATGTACCATGAGGTGATCGAGATGGTACAGGAGGAGGAGGGCGTCGATGCCATACTCCTCAATTTGCTGTTCCAGCCCCCGGGCATGACCGTGGGCGTGGTGGACGTGGCCGAGAGGTGGGCCCGGAGGGGCAAGAAGCCCATGGTGGTCTGCTGCGTGGGCGGAAGCTTCCCCCGTCCAATACTCAGACGCTTGGAGGAGAAGGGGGTGCCCACCTATGGCACCATGCGCCGGGCCGTGTTCGCTCTCCGCTGCCTGTATGACAGGGGACGGATATTGCAGCGCCTCAGGGCGGAGGGGAAGGCCTAGCGGGCAAATCTATTTCTCCTGCCATGTTTTAGCGAGGGACGACATGGACAACGTGACACGCATCGGGGTCTCTCTCGAGCCCGAGCTGCTGAAGAGCTTCGACCTGCTGATTGCTCAGAAGGGCTTCGCCACCAGGTCTGAGGCCATCCGCGACCTCATCCGGAACGCCCTGGTCCAGGAGTCCATGGCGCATGAGGAGGCGCACGCGGTGGGCACCATAACCCTGGTCTATGAGCACTCCAGGGGCGGCGTCAAGGACAACATGATGGACGTGCAGCATCGGCACCATGCGGTGATCTCTTCCTCCATCCATGTCCATTTGGACGAGGAGAAGTGCCTGGAGGTCCTCGTGGTACATGGCACGGTGGAGTCGATCCATTCCCTGGTCAAGGACCTAACGAACGTCAAGGGAGTGACCCAGGGCCAGCCCGTGCTCATCGCCGGCGAGCTGAGCGAACACCATGGTCATTGAGGTATGGCCCGGACGTCGGACGGGGCTCCGGTAAAGTCAGGCCTATTATTTTATAGTCCCTCGTACTTGGTCGAGACCCGATGAAGAGGCTGGTCATCTCGGAGAAGTCCAACGCCGCGGCGCGCATAGCCACCATACTCTCGAACGGTGGCAAGAGGTCCACACGGGAGAACGGCGTGCAGATTTTCTCCTTCGAGCGCGACGGCGACGAATGGTTCGTGGTCGGACTTCGCGGCCACATCATCGAACTCGACTACCCCAGCGACATGAACGACTGGGAGAGGACGCCGTCCAAGCAGCTGGTCTACGCTGCGCCAGTGAAGAGCGTTCGGGCGCACAACATCATCAACGTGCTCAAGGAGCTGTCCCTGGACGCAGGCATGGTCATTATCGCCACCGACTACGACCGCGAGGGAGAGCTCATCGGCATGGAGACCGTTGACATGCTCGACGTGGACCCGGACAAGATCAAGCGCGCCCGGTTCTCTGCCTTGACCAAGGTGGAGATCGAGAGGGCGTTCTCAGAGCTGACACGACCGGACGAACGCCTGGCCGAAGCGGCCGAGTGCCGACAGATCATCGACCTGGCATGGGGGGCGGTGCTGACCCGTTTCATATCCCTGGCCTCCGGCCAGGTGGGATCCAACTTCCTATCCGTGGGAAGGGTGCAGAGCCCCACGCTCTCGCTCATCGTGGACCGCCACAACGAGATCGCCACTTTCGTCCCCAAGCCCTACTGGAATGTCGAGGCCAAGTTCAAGAAGCATGCCGAGTTCCATGGCCACCACGAGAAGAACCCGTTCTGGGAGGAGCCCGAGGCCACGAAGGCCCTGGCCAATTGTGACGGCGCCACCGAGGGAGAGGTGCGCGAATATCAGGTCGAGGCCAAGGACGAGTACCCTCCGCCGCCCTTCAACACCACCATGTTGCTGGCCGAGGCCGTCAAGATGGGCATGTCCGCCAGCCTGGCCATGAAGGTGGCGGAGGACCTCTACACCTCCGGCTACATCTCATATCCCAGGACCGACAACACCGTCTACCCTCGTTCCCTGGGCCTCAAGACGATCCTGGAGAAGCTCAAGGGCTCCGAGTTCAGGGCGGAGGCCGAGGAGATCCTGTCCCAGGATACCATAAGGCCGTCCCGCGGTCGCGTCGAGACCACGGACCACCCGCCCATCTATCCCACGGAGGCGGCGACCAAGAAGGAGCTCAAGGGGGAGAAATGGAGGCTATACGAGCTGGTGGCCCGAAGGTTCCTGGCCACGGTAGCCCCGTCCTGCAAGGCGGAGCACCGCCATTCCAAGATCGCCATCAGGGAGGAGGTGTTCGAGGCCAGGGGGTACAAGATCCTATATCCAGGCTGGCGCAAGTACTATCCATATTTCCGCGTGAGCGAGGCCGATCTGCCCGTCATGCAAGCGGGCGAGAAGATATCCGTCCTTAAGGTAGGTGTGGAGCGCCTGGAGACGCAGCCGCCGCGCCGGTACACTCAGGGCACGCTCATCCAGGAGATGGAGCGCCTGGGCCTGGGCACCAAGAGCACCAGGCACGAGATCGTGCAGAAGCTCTACGACCGCAAGTACGTGGTGGGCAACGACCTCGTTCCCACCGAGAGCGGGGTGGCCGTCGCCATGTCCCTGGAGAAGCATGCCCGCACCATCACCGAGAGCAAGATGACCGCCCACCTTGAGAAGGACATGGAGGAGATCGCCGAGGGAAAGGCGCTATTGGTGGAGGTGGTCAAGGAGTCCCAGGACATGCTCTCCGACGTCGTCGACGTCATGGAGGCGCATCGGGAGCAGATCGGGAGCGAGATCCGCTCCGCGCTGATGGAGCAGAGCTTCGTGGGCAAGTGCCCCGACTGCACCGGCGAGCTGAGGGTCAAGCGTTCGAAGAAGGGGGAGTTCATCTCCTGTTCCAATTACCCTGAATGCAAGAGGGCCTACCCCAAGCCAAGGGGGGCGAAGCTCGAGCCCACGGAGGAGGCCTGCCCCACTTGCAGGTCGCCGGTGGTGAAGGTCATCCGCCGGGGGAGCCCCCCACAGAAGCACTGCCTGAATCCAGATTGTGAGGTGAACAAGCAGGCCACATCCGTGGGAATATGTCCCGAATGCGGGCAGAACCTGAGGCTCCTGTACTCACGGGCCGGGAAGAGGTTCCTAGGGTGCTCGGGATACCCCAACTGCAAGCGCACCTATCCTCTGCCTCAGTTCGGCTCGCTCAGGATGACCGGGGAGGTCTGCGACGCCTGTAACGCGCCCATCGCCCTGGTGATGAACAAGGGCCGCCCCTGGAAGTTCTGCGTGAACATGGACTGTCCCAAGAGAGGGAAGAAGGCAGAGAAGAAGACCAAGAAGGACGAGGCCAAGGAAGAGGGACCTGAGAAAAAGGAGCCGGTGAAGAAGACTAAGGTCCCGGCGAAGAAGAAGACTGGGAAGGAGCCGGTGAAGAAGACTAAGGTCCCGGCGAAGAAGACTAAGGTCCCGGCGAAGAAGAAGAGCGCTCCTCCCAAGGGCAAGAAGGCTTCCCGGGGCAAGACCACAGAGAAGGCCGATTCGACCTAGGGTCCCGCCCGAAACACCTCAATGCTCGTGCCCTTTCCCCTCACCTTAGTGGTCGTGGTCCTCGTGGCCATGATCGTGTTCATGCTCATCATCGGCGTCGCAGTGCTCGTGATCCTCGAACTCCAGGTCCTCGAACTCCACGTGCATCCCCTTCCCATTGAAGACGGAATGGGCGGAGCGCACGACGATCTTCTCCACCTTGGATTTGTCCAGGCCGTACAACAGGACGTTCAAGATTATGTCGAGGTTCCTCGAGCTGCCGTCCAGCTCGCCGCGGCACATGGCTTCGCTATCCGCTGAGACGACGCTGCAGGCGATGTACTTGCCCGAGTCCACCTCGGCGATGCACTTGATGTGGCCGATAAGACTGGCCCCCTCCTTCATGCATTCCTGCGCCACCGAAGAGATGGTCCTCGATACGAGGGACCTGATCTCGTCCGCCTCCTTGGCTTGGTCGAAATGCGCATGGATCTTACCAGCGTAGGCCACGAAGTCGTCCGTGATCATTCAGCCCACCATCGCTTCCACGACCTTGTCGAGATTGGTCCCATCGGTGGCCGAAGCGTGGATGATCAAGGTCTTCAGGCCCTGCTCTCGGATGCTCCTTTCGATGTCCTCCAATGCCTCGGGCTTCACCCGGTCCATCTTGTTTATGATGATCACATCGGCGGCCTTAAGCTGGTTCTTGAGGGGTCTCTCGAGGGCCCTGGCGATGACCTGGTATCTCTCCGCGTCCACGATGATGACTATCCTGGTTGATTCTACTGGCGGCCCGACGTAGAGCTTCAGCGTCCCATGAATGGCCTCGGGGTCCGCCACGCCCGTGGGCTCGATGACGACCAGGTCGGGCTTGAAGGCTTCCGCCACGTCGCGGAGGGTGGTGAGCAGGTCGGAGCCCAAGGTGCAGCAGATGCATCCGCTGGGCATCTCCCTGACCTTCAGACCGTACTTCTCCATGACCTTGCCATCGATGCCGATCTTGCCGAAATCGTTGACGATGACCACCACCTTCTTGTGCTTCCTCTTGATGATCTCCTCGATGGTGGACAGCACCATTGTGGTCTTGCCAGAACCCAAGAATCCAGATATGAGCAGCAGGTCCATAGGTACACCTTTGAGATACTCGAATTGAGCTATGCCATCCTGGCGACTCTATATAAAAGTGAGCCGCGGACGATTGGTCCGCTTGGAAGGAAGACCATGGGCGGGCGCCTTGGGCAGCGCCCCAATACTCATATCTCCTGGTTTTCCTCTTCCCCGGAGAAGTGCCTTTCCAGCTCCCCCCTCTCCCGGGAGATCCTCTCATTGCGGCAGGTGCGGCACTCGAGTACCTTTCCTAGATTCATCTTGGTGCTGGCGATGCGCAGGTCCACCTCGGCGATGACGCCGCAGGAGCAAAGGACCTTGCGCTTCGGTGACTCGCCGAACATGCCTTCCCGCCTGAGAAGCGAAGGCTGGTAGAGCGCCGAGCTAGCGCCTGGCCGGCGCGACTCAATGGTCCTCGGCACGCTTGGGGCATCGATTGTCTGCCGCAAGTCGCGACCGTCCACAGCATCAGCTAGCTGCCTCGAGATTACCAATATATCTATCCCCCACACGGAAGATGCGCAGGCCAGTCTATCTACCCCATCCCTTGCCTCATTGACTGACGGAATAGCTTTGCTTTGCACTTCTCCGAGTAAAAAAACATAATCGGTAGTACCGACTTAAACGTTTCGCTAGCGGTCGTCTCGCACATCCAGATGTCCGACATTAAGCGTCAGACGAACGTCATACATTGCCCGTATAAGTGCAATCAGGAAAAACAATTCGATTATTTACCGTATATATTATTCTGGAAGGGATCGGCCCGCGGAGGCTTAAGGGCGTTATCCTGCCAGTATCATGATTTCTTTCGTCTGCCGGGTTTCCTGGCTCCCTTCGCTCCCGGCGGGACTTCGCCTCCGCGGTTCCCCTCCATGACGCAGGAGAAGGAGGCGCATGTCAAGGTCCGGCCCACTCCATCGATCTCCCTGATGCGGTCGATGGCCAAGGATCCGATGTCCTCCATGGAGCTTCCTCTGACCTTTACCAGCATGTCGTACTCGCCCGATATCAGGTGCACTTCGTGCACCCCTTCCAGGTTGGCTATGCGCTGGGCCACCTCCCTCTGGGGCACCCTGGCCGTGGGAAGGAAGGAAACGAGTATGAAGGCGGTGACCGGCTCACCCACGGAGGCGTGATCCAGCGCCACCGTGAACCGCTTGATCACCCCCCTCTGCACCATCCTCCTGATGCGCTCGTGGACCGTGGCCCTCGGTATCTCCAGCTCCTCGGCGAGCGCCTTCGTGGTGCGCCGTGAGTCCATCTGCAACGCCCTGAGGATGGCGAGGTCCTTCTCGTCAAGCATGCGCTCCCCATCCATCGGTGGAATGATAAATGTTAAGTCCAAAGGTCGCAGAACCGGCAATACCGGGGCAAGCATTATCTAATGTTGGCACCCAATTCGGTGGCATGAAGGAGTTCACGAAGGAGGAGCTGGCCAAGAACAATGGCAAGAACGGCATGCCCATCTACGTGGCCCACAAGGGCAAGGTGTACGATGTCACGAACAGCTCTCTCTGGGAGAGTGGTGAGCACCAAGGTATGCATGGAGGGGGCGGGGACCTGACAAAGGACATAGCGGACGCGCCTCATGAGGACGATGTCCTTGAGCGATTCCCGGTCGTGGGCACTCTGAAGGCCTGAGGGCGCTTCCTAAAATGCGAAGGGATATCGAAAGTTACTTTATTCACGCAGGCCAAATGATTACCTCATGCCTCGAGGCAAGGGCCTTCTTTTCCTGACCAAGAGGAGGCGCTGGCTCTATCGGAAGCTGGTCCATGTCATGGACAAGGTGGACACAGGGCACCTCCCCATGGCCATCAAGGAGGTATATCTCTTCGGGGGGTTCCTGCGCAACAAGGAGCGCCCCAAGGACATCGATGTCCTGCTGATCTACGATTCAGATGAGACGCTGAAGATGTACGAGGTCATGGGTCGCAAGGGGGACGTTCACTGGCGATTGTGGGAGCTGAGACGGTCGCCCTCGCACCTGCGCCACGCCCTGAAGGAGAACGCCGAGCGCAGCGTGGACATCAGCATCTGCCCCTCGCTGGAGGAATACCAGAAGGACCTGCTGTTCCCCATGGACCCGGTCCTCCGCGTCTGGACGCGCCAGGAGAGGGATTGGAGGAGCGTGCTCTCTACTTATTTCCAAGAGCATCAGCTGGAGACAAGACCTCTACTTGCACCGGCACGCCCTCGCGAACGCTCTGCGTCACGATGCAGAAGTCCTCGAATATCTCGCGGCAGCGGTCCAGCTTCTTCGGGTCGTCGAGCTCGGGCGACAATTGGACACGAATGGACTTGATGCGCAGCCGCCCGCGCTCGTTCCTCTCCAGCTGGGTGAAGACGTCGGCGCTCACTCCCTTGACGTCCGCTCTTGCCCTGCTCAAGCAGTAGGTGAGGGAGGCGCTGAGGCAGTTGCCTATCGCGGCTGCCAGCAGCAATCCAGCATTGGGATGCTCCCCCTTGCCCAGGGGCTTGGGCTCGTCGGTCAGCAGCTCGGGCAGCGACGGGTTGCTGAACTTGATCCTGAACTCATAATCCTGTACCGGCTCGATGTGCACCTTGAACTCGCCCTCTTCCATGCCCTCACCCCTATGGTCGCAACATCTTCAATTGTTCGAGGACAAGTTGGCGGATCTGCGAAGGTTCCCTTGCCCTCTCCAGGCGCTCTCCCTTGCGCATGAGCTCGCGCTCGCCCCTCTCCATGGGGCTTCCGCAGCGCGGGCACATCGGCGCCTTCGGGGGGGAGGAGAACACCTCCCATTCCAGACAGGCGGGGCAACGGTACACGGCCTTGCGTCCTCCGAACTTGCCCCGCTTGGCCACCGGGACGCCATCCTTCTCCACGATGTCCAAGGCGAAGTCGATGGTGGGAGCGTTGGAGATGCTGGTCCCTACCCCGAACCCGTCCGCCCCGGCCTCTCTGAGCTCTGGGATCGAGCGGTCGTCCAGTCCCCCGGAGACGAAGATCTTGATCCCCTTGAAGCCGCGCACGTCCAGCTCCCAGCGCACCTCGCGTATGAGGTCTGGAAGGGAGCCTCTCCTGGATGCAGGGGTGTCCAGGCGCACCGCGTACAGGTCCCTGATGACCTCGGCCGCCATGATGGCCTCCGCCTTCTCGTCCGAGTAGGTGTCCACCAATGCGATCCTGGGGACGCTCTGGTCCACCGCCTCATCGAACGCCTGGAACGCGGTCCTCTGGTCCCCGAACATGACAACTAGGGCGTGGGGCATGGTGCCCGAGGGCTTGATGCCTATGACCTCCGCCCCGAGCAGGGAGGAGACAGAATCGCAGCCGCCGATGTAGGCGGAACGATCGAGCATGGGAGTTATGGAGGGATGCATGCGCCTGACCCCGAAGGAGAGCAGCGCCCGGTCCTCAGCGGCGATGCGCGCCCTGGCGGCCATGGTGGCCACTCCCGAGGAATGGCAGAGGAAGCCGAGCGCCGGGGTCTCGTAGAGGCAATAGGCGGAGTAAGGGCCCTCGATGGTGAGCACCGGCACGCGCACCCCCGCGTATGACTTCGACTTGAAGACCGTGCCCTCGGGCATCCCCCAGATGTCCACATCCTTGCCCTCGAACAATCGCAGGACCTCCTCCACGCCGCAGAGTACGCCCCAGGGCCAAGAGCGCGGGAGGCCACCGACCGTGAACTCGGCCAAGGCCCGCTCCTGGAGCTTGCCCTTGGCGCGCAGGACGTCCATGGTGTGCGTGAAGTAGACGTCCGTCGTCCTGCCCTCGCGGATCTCCTCGTCGCTGGCGGAGAAGAATCTGGGTCCTTCGGGGGCTTCAGGCATGCGCTTCGCTCACTCCTTGCTCTTCTTGGCGTAGAAGGCGGCGCCAGGGAACTTGGCCTTCGAGCCCAGTTCCTCCTCGATGCGCAGCAACCGATTGTACTTGGCCGTGCGCTCGCCTCTGGCAGGAGCGCCGGTCTTGATCTGCCCGCACTCCAGAGCGACGGCAAGATCGGCGATGGAGACGTCCTCGGTCTCGCCCGACCTGTGGCTCACCACCACGCGGTAGCCGTTGTCGAAGGACAGGGTCGCCGCGGCCAGGGTCTCGCTCACCGTGCCGATCTGGTTGACCTTGAGCAAGGTGGCGTTCCCCGCCTTCTTCTCGATGGCCGTCCTGATCCGCTGCACGTTGGTCACGAAGATGTCGTCTCCGACGATCTGGACCTTGTGCCCCAGCCTGAGGGTGATGAGGGACATCATGTCGAAGGCCTCCTCATTGAAGGGGTCCTCGATGCTCACGATGGGGTAGTGCTTCACCAGGGAGAAGTACATCTCCATCAGGTCCACTGGCCCGAGGCGGCGGTTGTCGATGCTGTACACCCCCTGCGAGCAGAACTCGGAGGCGGCGCAGTCCAGTGCCAGGAAGACCTCCTTGCCTGGTACGTAGCCCGCCTTCTCTATCCCCTTGACGATCATGTCCAGCGCCTGCTTGGAGGTCTCGAAGGGCGGGGCGAACCCTCCCTCATCCCCGAGGTTCACCGCGCTGGGCCCGAACTCCTCCCTTAGAATGGTCTTGAGGCTGTGGTAGACCTCCGACCCCATGCGCAAGGCGTCGGCGAAGCTCTTGGCTCCCGCAGGGACGACCATGAATTCCTGGATCTTGAGGCCGGTCCCGGCGTGCTTGCCCCCGTTGATGATGTTCATCATGGGTATGGGCAAAGTCCTGCTCCCCGGTCCCAGGTGCTCGTAGAGCTCCACGCCCTTGGCCACCGCCCCTGCCTTGGCCATGGCCAAGGAGACGGCCACGATGGCATTCCCGCCCAGCTTGCTCTTGTTGGGCGTGCCATCCAGCTTGATCATGACATCGTCGATGGCCCGGAGGTCCTCCGCCTCCATGCCCTTGAGCTTCGGGGCGATCTTCCGATTCACGTTCTCCACTGCCTTGAGGACGCCCTTCCCCAGGTAGCGATCGCCCCCGTCCCTCAGCTCCAGGACCTCATGCGATCCAGTGGATGCCCCCGATGGGGCGATGGCCGTCACCTTGTAGGACGCTGTGCTGACCTCGGCCTCCACGGTGGGACTGCCCCTGGAATCGAGAACCTCGCGCGCCTTGACTCCGATTATCTTCGAACTGGTCAAAATCATCCCCTCCTTTGCTTGGACGGAGAGGAATCCTGTTGCCTACCTAATAGGTTTCGCTGCCGGCTGGGGGGACATGGCGTCGATGATCTCCATGTTCCGCTCTAGGAGGGCCATCTGGCGGATGTCCAAGGTGCGCGGGTCCACGGAGATGATCAGTCTGGACTTGTACTCCATCGTCGCCTCGGCGATGTGGTGCACCATGCGCAGGACCTTTTCGAAATCGTTGTTGACGATGAGGAACTCGATGCCATCTATCACGACCACGCTGTCTCCCGACTTCTCGATGAAGCGGATGATCGTGTCCGAGAGTATGCCTATGTTGGTCGGGTTCACATACACCCGCCCCAACTGATTGGAGAGCCAGATGATCGGCGTCTTCTCCAGGCTCCATTTCTTGCGGATGATGCCCGGATGCTCGCGCGTGATGCACAAGCCTTGGATATTGTGGGTGACCTGGTCCACGAAGACCTCGAAGGACTTCTCGGGCTTCGTCTCCTTGACGATGTACCCGTACCCCTTCCTGAGATCGTACTTGATGGCGGTCTTTTGCGCCTTCTCCATGCCCTCGGGCGTCTCCTTCTTCTTGCCGAACATCTTGTCGAAGAAGCCCTTCTTCTTCTCCTCGACCTTGACAGGCTGGATCGTTACCTCCTCGGTCTCCAGGATCTCCTTTATCTTGTCGGAGAGCTCGGTGTTGGAGAATGGCTTCCTGATGTATCCGGAGACCACGTCCTGAAGGCCGAAGATGTCGGTGCCTATGTCCGTGTAGGCGGTGAGCATCATCACCTTGATCCTCTTGGTGAGGCCCTCGTCCTTTAGACTGCGCAGCACGCTCCAACCATCGATGTCGGGCATGTTGATGTCCAGGAGGATAAGGTCGGGAGACTCCGACTTGGCCTTCTCGATGGCTTCCTTGCCTCCGCTGGCCGTGACCGCCTCGTACCCAGATGCCGAGACGAGCTCGGAGACGATGGCGAGAACATCGGCATTGTCATCGACCACCAGGACCTTCTTTATCTGCTTGACCCCCCGACGCGTACTGTAATTGAGCTGTCACTAGATTAGCTCATTGGCATAAAAAGGATATCGACCTAGGGAATGGGAATTGATAATTGAGCCCTAATGGAAGTGGTGCGATGAATTCCCATGAGAATCATAGTAAAAAGGTTACGGAAGGCTTACGCCTTCCTGCTCTCCTTCGCCTTGGGGCGGAGGTTCGGGTAGCCGCACTTCCTGCAGCGCGTGGCCTTAGGGGCGTTCCTCGCGTAGCAGTTCATGCAGATCATCTTGTTGAGGAGCCTCGCGTCGGCTTCCTTGAAACGTGCCATATTGAATCCTCTGCCGTCTGAATAAGCAGGGAATATAAAAATGTTGGCAAATGGGGCCGGCGCTCGGGTCCACTACTCGAGGACGAGCTTGCGCAGTCGGAGATAGTCTCCCTCGCTTATCTCGCCCTTGGCCAGCCTGGTCTTTAAGGATGCCAGCGGCTCATCCTCTTCGGATATGCCCTTAAGGCAGGAGCCCGGCTTCCCTTTGCCGATGTGGTAGAGGCAGGTGCTGTAGTCCTCGGTCATCCTCCTCCCGTGATCGAAGGACAGGGTCGAGTTCATGCTGCAGCACATCCCCCGATACATCGCCTCCAGGAGCTCGCAGACCTCCTTGGGGTACTTGGAGAACGGGCATTCCAGGATCTCTTTGCTCCAATCGCTCCCCTGGACCCAATTCTCACGGCCCTCCTGCATCAGCAGTGAGGAGACGAACTCCACGACCATGCCTACGGACGCGAGATCGGTGCCGGTGAGCCTCGTGGCCCCAGTGATGCGTTGGTTCAATGATGCCCCGTAGTGCTCAGCTGCTGGGATCAGGGCGGTGCGCCATTGCTCGCCCAGCGCCTCCTTGGCTGCTAACGTGGTGTTGGCCACATACTGGCCCACGTACTGGACGCCATATTTGGACAGCACGTCCAAGGGCACGCTCTGTCGCACCTGCTCGGTCGTGAACTCCATGATTGGGTCGCCCTGAAGGGGTGTCTTCCTTCCCTTGGTGACGGTGAGCACGCAGTTGGTGGTGTCATCCTCCACATCATGTTCGAAGTGCGGCTCGAAATCTTGGGAGAAGGAACCGAGGAAGGCCTTGAACGCCACGTAGTCCCTCATCCAGCAAAGCTCCCAGGGCGCTCCGCGGTAGGGGCAGGGCTCGAGATCGACTATCTGCAGGCCATTGGAATAGACCTTCACCATGTTGCCCTCATCCTGGAACGCCAGGATGAAGGCGCTAGCTCTTCCCACATCCGCGAATCCATTGCCCTCGATGTTCAAGGCCTTGCGGACGTCCAGCGCTCCCGTGGCACCTATGTTGCGGAAGTATGGCGTCAGAATCGAAAGGGTCCGATCGCCGCCGATCGTGCCCACTAGCGCCCTCACCTGCGCTACCCATAGACCGCCCAGAACGTCCTGGGCGTTCACGCAGCCCTTGCGCCGAACACCTTGGAACTTCCAGTCTGGCATACGCTCCTCTCCTTTCCCCGATAATACTAGGTGCGGATGCGGTAAATAATCATTATCCTCGGACATCGGACAAATGGGCGAATAAATGGAGAGCTTTGGACCAAGCGCTCACTGGTCCTCTAGAATGAGCCTCTTCAATCGGAAATAGTCGTCCTCACCAATCTCACCTTTGGCCAAACGCATCTTCAATGCGGTGAGATGTTCATCGTATGATTTCGATGGTCGCTTAAACGGACCCAGCTGGGAGACCTTCAGCTCACTGAAACACGACGATGCCCCTGCAGTCATGCATCTCGCATAGGAGAAGTTTGACGCAGGGTCATACGCCTTGGATATGCCATCCAGAAAGTTTTGGAATAGCATGCAGAACTCCTTTGTCGAAAGCGAGAATGGGCACTCACATATCTCCCTCCCCCATATGTTCGGAGCATGGCTCTTAAAGGTCCCTGTTTGCTTCAACGCCCGGTTGACCATATCGATTGCTTGGAGGCTCGCCCCTCCCGAGCAAGCGGAGAGTTGGCCATTCAGCAGATTCCTTCCAACATCCTTACCATGCTCAAGGATAGCTGGGCACATGATCTCGTTGAACGCCTTGTCTCCGAGCGCGTCCAAAGCCGCGTTGGTCGTTTGCACCGCGAACTCCGCATAATATTGTATGGAGAGGCTCTGCCTCAAACTCAGCGAATAACGATCCTCAAAATCCTTGCGTTTATTGCGGAATAGCTCCTTTCCTTGGTGAGCGCTCGAACTCTTAGGATAGACGTTCTTCAGATGACAAACGCCGATCTGCCCCTTGCAGAAGGGTCCACCGAATGGGTATCCCCCGGTTGGCACCATTTTCCAATCGAGGCCAAGAACCTCAAGACTAGCGTTGCCTCCGACGATGTCATAGATCGTGCAGATTTCCGCTGGCGCCTCAAACAGAGGACATTCCGACTCAGTGATGAATTCGAGGCCGTCCTCATGCACGATGATCACATGGTCGAACCCCATGCAGGCGTTCTGCAGCCCCCAGATCTCCGCGAGCTCGGCGGCCCCGCATTTGTCGAAACCCAGCAACCTTTTTGTAACGAGTGTCCCGGCATGAGCGCTGTTCGTGAAATAGGGCGTCATGGCCTCGATGGTCGCCTTGCTCCCTGCCGCATCGACCAGGGTTCGGACCTGAGCGATCCAGAGCCCCCTGAGCAACTTGATGGCCAAATCGTTAAACTCTTCGATAGTTAACTCCTTCGGCGGTGGAGCATCCATGTTGTCGATCAATACACCTGAATGGGAACATTGGCGTTATTAATAATGCGGATGGGAAGAACTCGAAGAACCTGCTCAATCGGTGAGCAGGTTCCTCATACGCAAGTACTCCATCTCAGAGATCTCTCCCTTGGCGAAGCGGATCTTGAGTATTTGGAGGGGATCCATATCATCCCCGTCCAGTTTGGAGACCTTGACCCCGAAGCTGCAGTGATCGTCTCCCTTGGTCATCACCTTCCTCGTTTCATAGGAGGTTCCAGGGAACAGCTCTGAGCATAAGCGGGACGTGAAAGCCTCGAGCTGAGCGCAGACCAATGGATTGGAATCGGAGAACGGGCAGGAGCGCACCTTTCT
>Ga0209254_10001463_pt1 | contig 21204 bp, 17 predicted proteins | sample FrelakmetDIP11DI_FD_187148 | JGI IMG/M metagenome (GOLD analysis project Ga0209254, IMG submission 187148) | Freshwater lake sediment microbial communities from the University of Notre Dame, USA, for methane emissions studies - DIP11 DI (SPAdes)... | ecosystem: Environmental > Aquatic >...
CGGCGCAGCGCGCAGCTTCGACAGCCTGCGAACGAGGCATCCACCGCCTCGACGCGCGCGGCGAAAGACGATCCGGCCGCATCTGATGCGCCCGATGAATGCCTGCGCTAGAGTGCGCGGCATGCCGCTCGACGTCCGCCACATGCGCCACGTGCTCGCGCTCTCCGACCACGGCAACTTCGCCCGCGCGGCGACGGCGCTCGAGTTCAACTCGCTTGGACTTGATGGCGAGGTTGGCCGCGCTGGGGCCGCCGCTGCGGATAGACTTCGATAGATCTCGGAAGGCGGGCTCCATGCGTGACAATGGCTTGCAGCTGCCGGTGATGATCGAGTGGGAATGAGGCGGCGCGCGCGATGAATCCGCTCGACGCAGGGTTCATGCGCCGTGCGCTCGAACTCGCGCGCGCGGCCGAGGCTGCGGGCGAAGTGCCGGTGGGCGCCGTGATCGTCCGCGACGGCGCGATCGTCGCGGAGGGCTGGAACCGCCCGATCGGCGCCTGCGACCCGACGGCGCACGCGGAAATCGTCGCGCTGCGTGCCGCCGGACAGGCCCTCGCCACCTACCGCCTCACGGACACGACGCTGTACGTGACGCTCGAGCCCTGCGCGATGTGCGCGTCCGCCATGGTGCACGCCCGGGTGAAGCGACTGGTGTTCGCGGCGACCGATCCGCGCGCCGGGGCGGCCGGGTCGGTGTTCGACATCGTGCAGCACCCGGCGCTCAATCACCGCCTCGAGTGCACCGGCGGGGTGCTGGCGGAGGAGTGCGGCGCGTTGCTGCGGAACTTCTTCCTCGGCCGGCGCTGAGCGACGGCGTGCGGTTCAGCGCCGCGTGGCGTCGCGCCGGCCGGTCGGCCGCGGGCGTTCGGCGGGCAGCCGGTCCGGGGCTGTCGCCGGCGCCGGGCTCGAGGTGCCGGCGACGGCGAGGATGTTCAGGTAGGCCTGCACGTTGTCCACGTAGCGGACGGGCTCCCAGCCGCGCGCATAGCCGCGCCGGGTGCGGGTGTACCAGCGCTCCTGGCTCAGCAGCGGCAGGAACTCGCGCACATCCTCCCAGCGGTCGGCGCTGCGCCCCTGCTGCTGCGCCAGAATGCGCGCGTCCTCGATGTGGCCGAAGCCCACGTTGTAGGCGGCGACAGCGAACCACGTGCGGTCTGGCTCGGGAATGCGCGCCGGGACCATGTTCATCAGCCGCCTGAGGTAGCGGGCGCCGCCGACGATGCTCGCGTGCGGGTCGAGGCGGTTGCCCGCACGCATCAACGCGGCGGTGTCCTCGGTGAGCTGCATCAGGCCGCGGACACCCGTGTACGACACTGCGGCCGGATCCCACTTGGACTCCTGGTAACCCATCGCAGCGAGCAGGCGCCAGTCGAGGTCGTGACTGGCGGAGGCTTCCTGGAACCAGTCGAGGTAGCGCGGCAGCCGCGTCTTGACGTGCTGCAGGAAGCTCCGCGAAAGGAGGTAATCGAACTGATCCTTTTCGCCGTAATAACGGTCGAGCAACCGGGCAATGCTGCCGTCGGCGCGCGCCCCGACGAAGAAGGCGTCGACGCGATCGAGCAGCGAGCGGTCGTACGCGGCCGCGCTCACCACCCAGGTGACGGCGCGCTCCGGCGACAGGTCGAGCGCGATCGACAGTTCGGGGTGCACGACCCGACTGAGAGCGAACTCCGTGGAACTCGCCAGCGTGTACTCGACCTCGCCGCTGGAGACCCCGGCGAGGATCTCCTCGGTGTCCGTGTCGGCCCGCTCGATCCAGACGATGTCGGGGTAACGGAGCCGCAGTTCCTCCAGCGTGCGCTGGTGCGCGCTGCCCTCGGCGACCTCGATCGGGCCCTGCGCGGCGGCCCGGATCGACGCCGGGCGAGCGCCGCGGCGGTGCTGCACCAGGTGTTCCCGGACGCGCTGGTAACCCGGGCCGAAGTGGGTTCCGGGCGGCAGCACGATGCCGGTGGTGAGGCCGGCGGCGGCGAGGTGGGCCCGCCCCTCCGCCACCTCGCGGACCGCGGCCTCGCGGGTGCGCACCGTGTACAGGCGCAGTGCCACCCCGAGGTCTTCGGCGAAGCGGCTGGCGAGTTCGTACGCCGGGCCCTCGGGCCCGTGGCTGCCGAGGTAGTAGGCATCGGGGCTGTTGCGGGTGACCACCCGGAGCTCGCCGGCGGCCAGCACGCGCTCGAGCAGCGTCGGCGGCTGTGAGCACGTCGTCAGCAGCAGGGTCGCCAGCAGCGCGAGCAGGGCCTTCATGGTTGCTATAGAATACGCGGCCGCTGGAGAGGTACCGAAGCGGTCATAACGGCGCCGACTCGAAATCGGATGGGGGCATAACCGCCCCACGTGGGTTCGAATCCCACCCTCTCCGCCATTTCAGCCCGCGTCCGCGGGCGTCGCCGGCGGCTTCGAGCGCCGGGCGCATTATGTCCCCTGCCGCTTGAACCGGGTCACGATTCCGGTACGCTGCGGTCGAGAGCCGCCCATGCGCGGCGGCGGCAACCGTGGGGCCGGCGATGCGCCTGCGAGTCGACAGCGACGGGATCGAGCCCCAGCCCACCGACGGCCCGCAGGTCGTGGAGGTCGCGGACACGGCGGACCTGCGGTGCAAACCGACACCGGCTTGATCATCGACGCCTGGGCGCAGCACCCGACGCCGCGTCACCTGGCCCACCCGATGTTCGAGTCCCTGCGCCGCTGGACGCGCGGCGAGGGGTCGGCGCGCGCACCGCAGGCCGGGGACGCGCAGTGGCCGGTGTCGGTCACGCTCGCGAGCATGGACGAGGCCGGCATCTCGCGCAGCCTGATCAGCGCCTGGGAAGGCCCGCGCGGCACGCTGATCTCGAACGACGAGGTGGCGGGGTTCGTCAGGGCGGCGCCGGATCGCCTCGTGGGCGTCGGGTCCGTGGACATCGCACGGCCGCGCGCGGCGGTGCGGGAGATCCGCCGATGCGTGCACGAACTCGGCTTCAAGGCGATCCGTGTGCTGCCGTGGCTGTGGGAACTGCCGCCCACCCATGCGCGTTTCTATCCCGTGTTCAGCGAATGCTGCGAGCTCGGCGTCCCGTTCTGCACGCAGGTCGGGCACACCGGGCCGCTGATGCCGTCGGAGGTCGGGCGCCCGATCCCCTACATCGACCAGGTGGCGATCGACTTCCCAGACCTCGTGATCGTCTGCGGCCACATCGGCTACCCGTGGACCGAGGAGATGATCGCGGTCGCCACGAAACACCCGAACGTCTGCATCGACACGTCCGCCTATACGGTGCGGCGCTATCCGCCCCCGCTCGTCGCATACCTGCGGGGCCACGGCTCGGGCAAGGTGCTGTTCGGCAGCAACTGGCCGATGATGCGGCCGGCCAAGGCGCTCGAGGGACTGGACGAACTGGCGCTTGCGCCGCAGACGCGTGCCGCGTTCCTCGCGGGGAACGCGGCGCGCGTGTTCAGGCTCTGAACGCCGGCTTCGGCGTCCCTACTTCGTGATCTGGCCGCGGATCTCGCCGAGGCGATAGTCGCCGGGACCGGAGTTCGGCGGGTCCTTGCCGTCGTTCGTGTGGACGTTGCAGTAGGCGTTGCCCGCCGCCATCTGCTCGGTCAGCTCCGAGAGGCTCCCGCCGGCGAGCGGACCGATCAGGTCGGCGGCATCGATGGTGCCCTGCGCCAGCACGCCGCTGAACGGGCCCTTCTTCGGCGCGGCATTGCCGACCGGGAACAGCTTGGCGACCAGCGGACCGTTCGCCACGGTCGGGCCCAGGTGCAGGTCCGCGGCGGAGGCGTTCTCGAGGTCCTTGACCGTCAGTACGTAGCGGATCGACCGGCCGTCCGCGCTCACGACCAGGCTCAGCTCGCCCTCGGCGGGCGTCTCGATCGGGGCGGGCAGCTGTGCCTTGCCGGTGAGCTTGACCGTGTACGTGGTCTCCGCGGACTGCGCGGGTCCGCCGACCAGGCCGGTCAGCGCAACGGCGACGGCCGGCAGAAGGAATGTCGTCTTGAACATGCTCTTGCTCCGTGTGGGCCGGTTGTTCGGCCGCGATCGGGCGGCCGGGAACCGGCCGGCCAAGCTTGGCTTGCGCGGGAGAATCGGAAATACGTAGTTTCGGAAAGCGCGTCGCGCCCGGCCCTCAGGCGTGCAGCCGGCCCCGCAGCGCCTCGACTTCCGCGCGCCGGCGTGCCACGACCGGGTCCCGCTCCGGGTCGAAGCCCCGGTCCCGCAGGCGCCGCTTGCGGAACGCGAGTTCGTTCTGCGCATTGACCAGCGCCGCGGAGGCCGCGCGATCCCGGGCGTCGACCCGTCGCGTGCGGAACGTGGTGTCGCGTTCGATGGCCTCGAACTCGGCCGGCGTCACGCCGCGGCCGATCTCGCCGGCGAGTTCCTCGCTGATCACCTTGCGTTCCCACCGGCCGCTGCGGCGGATGATCCAGGCGAGCAGCAGCGCGAACGGCAGGAAGATCACGAGGTTGGACACGCTGGCGGAGACCATCGCCTCGACGAGCCCGAGCTCGGGCGGTGCCTGCGCGGCGGTCGGCGGCGCCTCCCCGGCCTGCGCGGCCGCGAGCGCCATCAGCAGCGGCAGCACGTTGTTCCAGGTGTGGCCGATCACCGCGAGCAGGTAACCCGCCACCGGCGCCAGGTACCGCAGCCAGGTCCTGCGCCCCATGCGCGCCAGGCCTAGGGACGCGCCGAAGATGCCCGAGAACATCGCGTGTCCGGCGAGCCCCAGCCAGGCATAGCGCATGCCGAGCTGGAAGCCGTACGGCGCGGTTCCGAACTGGGCGAAGTTCTGCTGGACGTAGAGCGCCGACTCGAACCAGTTGAACCCGGCGCCCACCAGCGCGCCGTAGATGAACCCGTCGCGCGCGTTGTCGAACTCGCCCCGCACCAGCCAGAAGATCAGCACGATCCCGAGCCCCTTGAGCGTCTCCTCGACGACCGGCGCGGCGAGCGGCGCGCCGATCATGAGCGCCGCCTCCGGGCCGAGCATGGCCTTGATCGTGGCGTTGTGCTCCAGCCAGCCGGCGATGGCCATGATCGCCGCCGTGTTGGCCGGCAGCGCAAAGGCTGTGGCGATCAGGCCTCCCCACAGGAAGGCCGCGGCAAACGGCCACGGGGATTCGCGTTCGCGGCGGTCCAGGTACCAGAGGATCGCGAGCGGCAAGAGCGACAGCGCGGACGAGATGGCGAGCGCGGTCAGGAAGGCGTGCGCAGCCTCCGAGCCGAGGCCGACCACGACGGCGCAGATGATCAGCACCGCGACGAGCAGCAGCGCGCCGATGCCGAAAGCGACGGATCGGGCGACGCGAGGCCGGCGCAGCGGCGAAGCCAGGGGAGGGAGCACTGACGACGGGTTGCCTGGAGACACGCGGGCACCTGGATGGCGGGATTCAACGCATGGCTGGAACGGCGAGGAGTATCGCAGCCGCGCCCGCGGCAATCACGGCCACCGTGGCCGACAGCACCGGACCGCGCAGCGCCCGGCCGCCGAGCACCGCGGCCATGCCGGCCTTCACCAGCGTGTTGGCCAGCGCCGCGATCGTAATCGCATTGGCCGCCAGGCCCGGATCGCCGCTGCGTGCGTACTGCGCCATGGACAGCGTGATGGCGTCCACGTCCGTCGTGCCGGCGAGCGCCGCGACGAAGTAGAGCCCGCGGTCCGGCAGGTAGGTCTGCGCGAGCTTGACGAGCAGCAGCACCAGCGCGAAAAACGCGGCGAAGCGCGCCGCGGAGGCCAGGCTGAACGGGTTGCGCATCGGCACGCTCTCGGCGCGTGCCGTCGTGCCGCGGCCCCTGAGGACCCAGGCGGCCGTGCCCGCGACGACGGCCATGGCCCCGAATGGCACCATCACCGCCGGCAGCAGCGCCCGGTTCACGACCAGCACCTCGACAATGACACGCACGAACATCACGCCCCAGGCGAGCAGGATGCCGCTCGCCAGCGCCGGCACCGCGGCCGCGTAGGCCGGATCGCGGCTCTGCCGCGCGAACGTGAGGGTGACCGCCGTCGAGGAGACCAGGCCGCCGGTGAGGCCCGTGAGCGGGATGCCGCGGCGGGTACCGAGCAGCCGCGTCGCGACGTAGCCCACGAGCGACAGGCTCGCGATGAGCAGCACCAGTATCCACAGCGAACGGGGACGCAGCGCGCCCCACGGGTCGACGGGCTCGTCGGGGAGCAGCGGCAGCACGATGAAGGTGGCGATCAGCAGTCGCAGGCCGGCGTACACGTCCTCGCGGTCGAGCCGGTAGACGATGCCGTGCAGCGGCTGCTTGTAGGCGAGTACCGCGGCGACCGCCACGCCGAGGCCGACTGCGAGTCCCCGGTAGCCCAGGGTGGTCATGGCCCCGAGCAGGCAGGCGGCGATCGCGGCGAGTTCGGTGGTGAGGCCGAGTGCGTCGGGCTGAGTGCGCGCCGAGATGACGTAGCCGGCGAGGACCGGAGCGAGCGCGCAGACCAGCGCCGCCGCGAGGATCCACGGCGAGTCGAGCGCGAGCGTGAGCCAGCCGCCGAGCGCGCCGATCAGCGCGAACAGGATGAAGGTGCGCAGGCCGCCGATGGTCTGCTCGTCGTGCTCGCGACGGTGGCGTTCGCGCTCGATGCCGAGCATGGCGCCGATCAGCAGCGCCGTGCCGAAGTTCCACACCGTCTCGAGGTCGACCGGGAGGAGCATCGGGCCGGCCTCAGTCCCGCCGCGTCCCCGCGTACCGGTCGCAGGCGGCCGGCTGGCGCAGCCAGGTCGTCATTTCAGCGCCGCCGTGCCGCGGGGCTGCTCCGCCGGGTCTTGCCGGCGGGTGCGGCGCGGCGCGGCTTGCGCTTCGGGCGCATGCGCGCCACGGCGCGCTGTTCGCGCATCTGCAGCGCCGTCTCGACCTGCCGCAGCTGGGTCACGAACAGCTGCGCGGCCCGCGACAGCGACTTCTTGCGGGGGTAGAACAGGCCGTAGCTCATGTGCATCCACGGCGCGTCGAACGGCACGAGCGCGATCTTGCCGGTGCGCAGTTCGGACTCGACGGCGGTGAGCGGCGCGAGCCCGATCGCATCGCCGGCCAGCACCGCCGCCTTGGCGACGGCAAAGCTGTCGAGCATGAGATTCGGGGTGAGGTCGCCGGTCTCGCGGTCCATCTTCGCGAGCGGCATCGATTTCGCGATGTGCGCGGCGATGCGCTGCGGGATGCGCCCGGACACCAGCGGGAACACGAGGATTGTCGCGAGCGAGAGCTCGCCCCCGGCCGTCAGCGGGTGACCCTGGCGCGCGAAAAAGAACACGCGGTGCTCCGCCACAGGCTCGATCGCGAGGCGGGTGGGATGACGTTCCGCGCTGGTCGTGTCGGCGATGGCGAACTCGAGCTTCCCGGCGAGCACGGCGCGGCAGAGTTCCTCGAAGTCGCCGAGCACGGCGTGCACCCGGAGCCGGGAATTGACCGTGGCCATGCGGCCGAGCGCGATGCCGAGCGGAAGTTCAGCCGCGAACATGTCGGTGCCGAACGCGATCTCGGGCGCCTGCAGACCGGCCAGTTCCTCCAGGTCGCGCGTGAGGTCGCGCGCCTGCGAGAAGATCCGCGTCGCGTGGTCGATCACCAGCTGGCCGGCCTGGCCGGGCTTCAGGGCCTTGGCGGCCCTGTCCACCAGCTTGGAGCCGAGGGCCGACTCGAAGGACTCGACGCGCTTCATGAGCGCTGTGGGCGTGAGGCCGAGGGCCTTGGCTGCCCGCGTGAGGTCGCCCGACGGCAGCAGGTCGACGAGGTCGAGGAGGCTCGGAGTCTTCATGGTGGTTCCGCACGCTAGCAGATGATCGGCCCGTTGGCACGCACCGGCGGCGCGCCGGGAGCAGTCGTCCGGGGTGTGCGGCAGCCGGTATGATACGCGGATGACCGCCAAGCTCCTGTCGCGGCGCGATCTCGAATTCCTGCTGTACGAATGGCTCGACGTGGCCGGGCTGTGCAGCCGGCCGCGCTTTGCCGACCACTCACGCGAGACCTTCGACGGTGCGCTCGATACCGCGGAACGCATCGCGACGGAGTTCTTCCTGCCGCACCGGCGCAAGAGCGACGCGGAGGAACCTGAGTTCGACGGAGAGCGTGTGCGGCTGATTCCCGAGGCGGGCGCCGCCTTCGCCGCCTTCGCGGGCGCCGGGCTGCTCGCGGCGGCGCAGGACTACGAGCTCGGCGGCATGCAGCTGCCCGACGTCGTGGACAAGGCCTGCTTTGCCTACGTGTACGCCGCGAACGTGGGCAGCGCCGGGTACCCGCTGCTCACCGCGGCGAACGCGAACCTGCTGCTCGCACACGGCACGTCGGCCCAGGTGGAAGCCTTCGCCCGGCCCCAGCTGGCGGGCCGCTTCGCCGGCACGATGTGCCTCTCGGAGCCGCAGGCGGGCTCCTCGCTCGCCGACGTCGCGACGCGTGCCGAGCCCGACGGGGATTCGCCCTTCGGACCCCGGTTCCGCATGTCCGGCAACAAGATGTGGATCTCCGCCGGCGAGCATGAGATCACCGAGAACATCGTGCACCTCGTGCTGGCACGCATTGCCGGCGCGCCGCCGGGCGTGAAGGGCATCTCGCTCTTCATCGTGCCGCGCCGGCTGGTGAATCCGGACGGCACCTGCGGCGAGCGCAACGACGTGGCGCTCGCCGGGCTCAATCACAAGATGGGTTACCGCGGTACGGTCAATGCGCTGCTCAACTTCGGCGAGGGGCGTTTCCGCCCCGAGGGCCGGCCGGGTGCGATCGGTTACCTCGTGGGGGAGCCGCACCGAGGCCTCGCCTGCATGTTCCACATGATGAACGAGGCGCGGATCGGCGTGGGCCTCGGCGCGGTTGCGCTCGGCTACGCCGGCTACCTCGAATCTCTCGACTACGCCCGCAACCGGCCGCAGGGCCGCCCCGTGACTTCGCGGGATCCCGCGACGCCGCCGGTGCCGATCATCGAACACGCGGACGTGCGGCGCATGCTGCTGGCGCAGAAGGCCTACGTGGAGGGCGGCCTCGCGCTGAACCTCTACTGCGCGCGCCTGGTGGACGAGCAGCGCACGGCCGCGGGCGACGGGGCGCGCGGCGAGGCCCGCCTGCTGCTCGAGATCCTCACGCCGGTCGCCAAGTCCTGGCCGTCGCAGTGGTGCCTCGCGGCCAACGACCTCGCCATCCAGGTGCACGGCGGTTACGGCTACACCCGCGACTACCCGGTGGAGCAGCTCTACCGCGACAATCGCCTGAACGCGATTCACGAGGGCACGCACGGCATCCAGGCGCTGGACCTGCTCGGGCGCAAGGTGAGCATGGAAGGGGGCCGGGCCCTCGAACTGCTCGGCGGGCGCGTGGCCGCCACGATCGGCCGCGCCCGCGATTCGGCCGATCCGGACCTGGTCGCCTGGGCGGAGGCGCTGGCCGATGCGCTTGAGCGCGTGGTGGCAACCACGCGCACGCTGTACGCGGCTGGCGACCCCGAGCGCATCCTCGCCAACGCCACGGTATACCTCGAGGCGTTCGGCCACATGGTCGTCGCCTGGATCTGGCTCGAGCAGGCGCTCGCGGCCCACGGCAGGTCGGGCGACTTCTACGACGGCAAGCGCCAGGCCTGCCGCTATTTCTTCCGTTGGGAGCTGCCGCGCACCCGGCCCCAGTTCGCCCTGCTCGACAGCCTCGACGACACGACGCTCGCCATGCGCGACGAGTGGTTCTGAGGACCCGGCATGGCGATGACAGAATTACACGCAGATACACGCCCCGTCGTGCCGCAGCACGCCATCGACGCGCAGCGACTGTCGGAGTGGCTCGGGGCGCATGTCGCGCCGCTCGACGGGCCGCTCGAGATCGCGCAGTTCAAGGGTGGCCAGTCGAACCCGACCTACCTGCTCGCGGCCGGGTCGCGGCGCTACGTGCTGCGGCGCAAGCCGCCGGGGAAGCTGCTGCCGTCGGCGCACGCCGTGGACCGCGAGTTCCGGGTCATCCGCGCGCTGGCCGGCACCGACGTTCCCGTGGCGCAGGCCCACGCGCTGTGCGAGGACGAGGCGGTGATCGGCACGGCGTTCTACGTGATGGAGTACGTCGCCGGCCGCGTGTTCTGGGACCCGGGCCTGCCCGGCATGGAACCCGCCGGCCGCGCGGCCATCCACGACGAGATCAACCGCGTCATCGCCGCGCTGCACGGCGTGGACTGCGCGGCGATCGGGCTCGGCGACTACGGTCGCACCGGCGAATACATCGCGCGCCAGGTGGCGCGCTGGAGCAAGCAGTACCTTGCCTCGGCAACCGAACGGATCGAGGCCATGGACAGGCTGATCGCCTGGCTGCCGGAGAACATCCCGGCCGGCGACGAGACGAGCATCGTCCACGGCGACTACCGGATCGACAACGTGATCTTCCACCCGGTCGAACCGCGCATCCTCGCGGTGCTCGACTGGGAACTCTCCACCCTCGGGCACCCGCTCGCGGATTTCGCCTACCACTGCATGGTGTGGCGGATCCCGCCGGGCACCTTCCGGGGCCTCGGCGGGCTCGACCTCGCCGCGCTCGGGATCCCCTCCGAGCGGGAGTACGTCGCGGCCTACTGCCGCCGCACCGGGCGCGCGGGCATCGAGCCGCGCGACTGGGAGTACTACATGGTCTACAACATGTTCCGCATCGCCGCGATCGTGCAGGGCGTGATGGCGCGCGCCCTGCAGGGCAATGCCTCGAGCGCGCAGGCGCTCGAGACCGGCCGCGCGGCGCGTCCGCTCGCCGAGCTCGCCTGGCGCCAGGTCGAGCGTCTCGAGCTTTCCTGAGGAGGCCCCATGGATTTCGAGTACTCGCCCAAGGTGAAGGACCTGCAGCAGCGCGTCGGCGCATTCATGGAGGAGCACGTCTACCATAGCGAGGCCCGCTTCCACGAGGAGGTGCTTGCCAACCGCGTCGCGGGCAACGCCTGGGTGCCGACGCGGGTCGTCGAGGAACTCAAGCAGAAGGCGCGGGCGGCGGGGCTGTGGAACCTGTGGCTGCCCGACTCCGGGCACGGCGCCGGCCTCGGCAACCTCGAGTACGCGCCGCTGTGCGAGATCATGGGCCGCTCGCACATCGGGCCGGAGGCGTTCAACTGCTCGGCGCCCGACACCGGCAACATGGAGGTGCTGGTGCGCTACGGCAACGAGGCGCAGAAACGCCAGTGGCTCACGCCGCTGCTCGCGGGCGAGATCCGTTCCGGCTTCGCCATGACCGAGCCGGCGGTCGCCTCCTCGGATGCGACCAACATCGCGGCGAGCATCGTGCGCGACGGCGACCACTACGTGATCAACGGTCGCAAGTGGTGGACCTCGGGCGCCGGCGATCCGCGCTGCAGGATCCTGATCTTCATGGGCAAGACCGATCCGCAGAACCCGAGCCGCCACCGCCAGCAGTCCATGATCCTGGTGCCGATGGACGCGCCGGGCGTGCGCCTGGTGCGCAACGTGCCGGTGTTCGGCTACGACGACGCGCCGCACGGGCACTCGGAGGTCGACTTCGTCGACGTGCGCGTGCCGGCGTCGAACCTGCTGCTCGGCGAGGGACGTGGCTTCGAGATCGCGCAGGGCCGGTTGGGCCCCGGGCGCATCCATCACTGCATGCGCCTGATCGGGGCCGCCGAGCGCACCCTCGAGGCGATGTGCAGGCGCGCCCTCGCCCGGGTTGCGTTCGGGCGCACGCTCGCGGAGCAGGGCGTCTGGCGCGAGCGCATCGCCGAGGCGCGCATGAAGATCGACCAGGCGCGGCTGCTGGTGCTGCACGCGGCGTGGAAGATGGACGTCGCCGGCAACAAGGCCGCGCAGAAGGAGATCGCCATGATCAAGGTCGTGGCGCCCACCATCGCCTGCGAGGTGATCGACCAGGCGATCCAGCTGTTTGGCGGCGCGGGCGTGTCGGACGACTTCGGGCTGGGCTGGCTGTATGCGAACTCGCGCACCCTGCGCATCGCCGACGGCCCGGACGAGGTGCACCGCAACCACATCGCCAAGCTCGAACTGTCGCGATACCTCGCGCGCTGAGGACCCGGGATGCAACTGCAGGACAAGTTCGCACTGGTCACGGGTGCCGGGCGCGGCATCGGCCGCGCGCTGTGCCGCGAGTTCCTGCGGCGCGGCGCCGCGGGCCTCGTGGTGGCCGATCTCGACGGGGAACTCGCCCGCGCCACGGCCGCCGAACTCGGGGGCCTCGGGCTGCAGTGCGACGTGGCCGATCCGGTGGCCGTCGCGGCGATGGTACAGGCGGCGGAGACGCACTACGGGCGCGTGGATCTGCTGGTGTCGAACGCGGGTTTCGGCGCGCAGGCGCTCGACCTCGACGATGCGCTGTCGGCGCCCGATGCCGTGTGGCAGCGGATGTGGGACGTGCACGTCATGTCCCACGCCCGTGCCTGTCGCGCCCTGCTGCCCGGCATGCTTGCCCGCGGTTCGGGCTGCCTGGTCAACGTCGCCTCGGCGGCCGGCCTGCTGAGCCAGGCGGGCGACACGCCCTACAGCGCGACCAAGCACGCGGCGGTGGGCCTCGCCGAGTCGCTGGCGATCGCATACGGCGACCGCGGCATCCAGGTCTCGCTGGTGTGCCCCCAGTACGTCGCCACGGCAATCACCGGTCTGGAGGAATCCACGGCGCCCGGTACCCTGCCGGGCGTGCTGACGGTCGAGCAGGCCGGGACTGCGATCGCCGACGGCATCGAGCGGGGCGCCTTCCTGATCCTCACGCACCCGGAGGTCCTCGGGTACTTCCAGCACAAGGCGTCCGACTACGACCGCTGGCTCGCCGGCATGCGCCGCGTGCGCGATGGGCTCCGGTCGGGCGGGTTCCTGAAGCTCAAGTCCTGAGCGGCCGGGCGGCCGGCGTTCGCGCTCGCCGCGGGCGGGAGCGGCCGGCGGGCTTCACCCGCCGACGGAGTTCTTCGAACGCGGCCTCGCAGGCCCGGGCGATCCGCGCGGCGTCGGCCACGGCGGCATTCGCGACGATGCCGAAATCCATGCGTTCGTTGACCGACAGCATCGTCACGTTGAGCCCGGTCGGGTCCGCGATCATCGAGACCGGATAGACGGCCGCGAGCCGGCTGCGACCCAGGTAGCGCGGGCCCTCCACGCCGCCGACGTTGGACGCCACCAGGTTGATCACCGGACGGGTGACGGCGCCGAGGCCGAGCGCGTTCGAGGCAAACCACAGGCCGAAGGCCAGCATGGCGTAATCGAGCGCGGCCTCGTGCGAGAAGCCGCGGAACTCGGACTTGGCCTCCCGGGTGTTCGCCACGATCTGGCGCAGCCTGCTCGCCGCGCCAGCGCGCGGCGTGCCGAGCGGGACGAACAGGGTCGCGACCTTGGTGGTGGCATCACGGTCGCCCGGTGCGCGCAGCGATACCGGGCACATCGCGACCAGCGGCTGGCGCGGGCGCTCGCCGTGCGCGGCCAGGAACTGCGCGACGCCCGCGTCCACCACGGCGAGCGCGACGTCGTTCAGCGTGCCGCCGGCGGCGCGCGCCACGACGCGCATCTCGTCGATGGGCAGATCGAAGCACCCGAAGGAGCGGGCCGGGGCCACCGGTTCGTTGAACCGCGTGTGCGGGCCGGCGAACGGCCGGTTGCCCGGCGGTCGGGCCGACCCGGCGGCAGCCCGGGCCCTGGTCGAGAGCGTGGCGAGGAGTTCGCGCAGGCCGGCCGCCAGCGCAACCAGTCCGCGGAGTCCCCACGTCAGCCCAGTGGCTGCCTCGCCAGCGGACGGGGCGTCGCCGCCACCGGGCTGCGCCGCGAAGAACGGCGGAGCGATTGCACCCGCCTCGCGCGGCAGGTTGCCGAACACCCGCTCGAGTGCATAACGGCCGTCCCAGCTCGCGTGGTGCGATTTGAAGTAGACGGCGAACTGGCCGGTGGCGAGGCCCTCGATCACGTGCACGCCGAACAGCGGTCGCGACCGATCCAGCATCGGCTCGTGCAGGCGGGCCACGAGGCGGCAGAGCTGATCGAGGTCGCCGGGAGCAGGCAGCCGTTCGAGGCGCACGTGCCGGCGCGGATCGAGGCGCGCCGTCGGCCGCCACTGGGGCAGGCCGAGGGTTGGCAGGTCCGGCACGCAGTCGAAGGGCGGCGTGGGACGCGCGGCGCGATAGGCGCGGACGACCTGCCGGGCCGCCGCGGCGGCGCCCAGGCCCGCGGGCGGATCGAACAGCAGCAGCGCTCCCACGTTCGCCGGCGTCTCGGGCCGGTCGATCCACAGGAACACGAGGTCCACGGGCAGGATGGGCCGCAACATGCTGCGCGAGTATGCGATATCCGCAACGGATGCCGCCATGCCCCCGGTGCTAGACTCGGGTCGACTGCATCGGGCAGCGAATCCAGAGCACCGACCAGATGCGACAGCTGCGCGGAGAGGACGCCCGCTTCGTCTATGCCGAGACGGGCCACGCGAATTCCAACATCACGCTCGTCTACATCTACGACCCGTCCACGGCGCCGGGCGGGCGCGTGCGGTTCAAGGGGCTGCTCAAGTACATCGAGAGCCGGCTGCACCTCTCGCCGATCTTCAGGCAGAAGCTGCTGCGCGTGCCGCTCGACCTCGACCATCCGTACTGGATCGAGGACGAGCGTTTCGACCTCGAGTACCACGTGCGCCACGTCGCGCTGCCGAAGCCCGGCGACTGGCGGCAGTTCTGCATCCAGGCCTCGCGAATCCACGCGCGCCCGCTGGACCTGTCGCGGCCGCTGTGGGAGCTCTACCTGGTGGAGGGCCTCGACACCTTCCTGAACCTGCCCGCCGACAGCTTCGCCATCCTCACCAAGATCCACCACGCCGCGATCGACGTGAAGGGCGGCGCCGAGATCACGACCCTGCTGCACGACACCACGCCGCTGCCGCCGCATCCGGAGCCGCCCGAGCCGTGGTTCCCGGAGTCGCCGCCGGGGTCGCTGTCGCTGCTGGTCCGGGCGGCGCTGCACAACGTCGTCCAGCCGTTCATGGTCGCGGCGCCGCTCACGCGCGCCGTGCGGCGCGTGGCGCCCGCGATCCTGGGCACCCTGAGCGAGCTGTGGCTGCACCCCGAGCGGCTGCCGATCACGCGCTTCAATGCCGAGGTCTCGCCCCACCGGGTGTTCGAGACGCGGCGCTTCACGCTCGACGAGTTCCGCCGCATCCGGGCGCTGGTGCCGGGCGCGTCGATCAACGACGCGGTGCTCGCCGTCTGCGGCGGTGCGCTGCGGCGATACCTGCAGACCCACGACGAGCTGCCGGGACCGAGCCTGGTGGCGGTCGCGCCGCTGTCGATCCGCCACGCCGATGCGAGCCCGGGCAGCCAGGCGGGGTTCAGCTTCCTGCGCCTGCCGCTCGGGACGGAGATCGAGGACGCGGTGGAGCGCCTGCGCGCCCTGCACCAGCACACCTCGAGCACGCACGACATCGAGCAGGCCGTCGGCGCCAAGGAACTCACCGACATCACCAAGCATGCGCCAGCGGCGACGCTCGCGATGTCCGCGAGGCTGATGGCCGGGTCCGCGATCGGAATCGGGAGCCGCGCGCCGGTGGCGAGCTGCACGATCACGAACGTGCCCGGCCCGGCGATCCCGCTGTACCTGAATGGGGCGCGGATGAGCTATTTCTCCGCGATCATGCCCATCTCGGACGGCATGGGCCTCGTGTTCGCCGTCACCAGCTACGACGGGAAGATCATCATCTCGCCGACCTCGTGCCGCGAGCAGATTCCGGATCCGGAGTTCTTCGCCCTGTGCATCCGCGAATCCTTCCAGGAGTACCTGGAACTGGCGGACCGGGCGGCCGGTCCGGGCAAGACGCGGGCACGCAAGCCGGCGCCGTCACCGGCACGCAAGAAGGGCAAGCCGGCGACGCGGCGTCGCAGCGCCGCATGAGCGTGTGCCCGGCGCCGGCCGGGGAGCGGGTTCAGGCCGTGCGCTCGACGAGCCCGGCGACCCGCTCGTAGAGCGAGCCCAGGCGGCCGTCGACGCGGAACGGTTTCCAGGCGCCTTCCGGCTGCGCCAGCCGGTCCGCCAGGATGCACATCACGGCCGCGTTGAAGCCCAGGCCGATGTGGCTGCCCGGGACCCAGATGTTCTCGTGCTCGCCGTCGCGCGTGTCGATGCGGGCCGCCGTCGGCGGCACCACGCCGTCGGTCATGGAATAGACGCACGTCGAGGGAACCGGCGGCGCAGCCTTGAGCACCTTGGCCCGGACGTGTGCGAGGTGTGCGACCGGTCCCATCGGGTGGGCGAAGTACCGGTAGATGGCCCGCACCAGCAGCGGCGTCTTGAAGTCCTCGGCCGAGAAGCGCATCGGGCTGCCGAGCGACACGACCGTGCGGATGCACTCCGGCGCGCTGTGGGCCGTGTAGAAGCCGTAGACACCGCCGAGGCTCCAGCCCACGACGCTGACCTTGCGCCGGTGGCGGTGGTGCATGTAGCGCACCTTCTGCTCCAGCGCCTGGCTGAACTTGAGCTTGAACCCGGTGTTCTGGCCGAGTCCCCAAGTCTCGACGTGGTAGCCGCGCGACCGAAGGAACAGGCGCAGCGCGACCAGCGTCGCATCGCCCGCAGTGAACCCCGGGACGAGCAGCACCGGGTGGCCGTCGCCGCGCGGCGTCGTGCTCAGCAGTGGCATCAGTGCCGGGAGCATGGCCATCTCGAGCAGCGCCCGGCCCTCGAGCAGGGAGTACAGCAGTCGCGGCGGCTTGGCGGACTTCGTGCCCTTCACGTTGACGTTGGACATCGTGGTGGCAGCGCTCTCATGCAGTCGTAGTTGCGGTGCAACACCGAGCTTAGCAGTCCGCGAGCGTTGCGGGGAGTGTGTCGCGTGAGCCAAGCTTGCGCACCCGAACTGCCGCGGCCGCACGGTCCGCCAACAGGAAAGTCATGAAAAACAATTGCTTGCGTTTAATCACGGCGGCCGTGCTGCTGTCCGTCGTCGGCGCGGCCGGCGCCGTGGAACGTGCCGAGGTCGCTGACCGGTACAAATGGGACCTGTCCGGCCTCTATTCGGACGAGGCGTCATGGGTCGCGGCCAAGCAGGAACTGGTGCGGGACATTCCCGGGCTGCAGCGCTGGCAGGGCCGGCTCGGCGAGTCCGCCGCCACGCTCCTCGCCGCCCTGCAGGACATGGAGGGCACGCGCCGGCGCGTCGAGCGCCTGTACACCTACGCGTCACAGTCCTACGACCAGGACACGCGCGTGGGACGTCACCAGCAGATGTCGCAGGAAGCCGTGCAGGTCTACACCGACATGGAGACGGCCACGGCGTTCGCGCGGCCGGAGATCATCGCGGCCGGCCGCCCGACGATCGACCGGTTCCTCGCCGCGGAGCCGCGCCTCGGCCAGTACCGCATGCTGCTCGACGACATGCTGCGGGCGGCTCCGCACACGCTGTCGCCGGCCGAGGAGAAGATCGTGGCGCGCGCGGGCGCGCTTGCGCAGACGGGCGGCGACGTGCACGGCGTGTTCACCGCGGCGGACCTGCCGTTCCCGGAGGTGACGCTCTCGAACGGCGAAAAGGTGCGCGTCGACGCGGCCGCCTACACGAAGTACCGGGCCTCGCCCGTCAAGGCCGACCGTGACGCGGTGTTCGCCGCGTTCTGGGGTCGCTACGGCGAGTTCACGCGCACCCTCGCCACGACCCTCAACGCGCACGTGCAGAGCCACGACTTCAACCGGGACGTGCGCAAGTTCGGCAGTTCGCTCGAGGCCGCCCTGTTCGACTACAACATCCCGGTCCCCGTGTACCAGCGGCTGATCGAGGACGTGCACGCGAACCTCCCCACGCTGCACCGCTACCTGCGGCTGCGCCAGAAGATCATGGGCCTGCCGACGCTGGGCTACGAGGACCTGTACGCGCCGATCGTCGAGAGCGTGGACCTGCGCTACACGCCCGAGGAGGGCATGGCGCTCACGCTCGACGCCTTCGCGCCGCTCGGCACGGACTACGTCGAGGCCCTGCGCAAGGGCTACGCATCGCGGTGGGTCGACTTCCTGCCCAACACCGGCAAGCGGCCGGGTGCGTACAGCACCATGATCTACGGCGAGCATCCCTTCCAGCTGCTCAACTACAACGGCGCGTGGGACGACGTCTCGACCCTCGCGCACGAGTCCGGGCACTCGATGCACTCCTACCTGTCGGGCGCCAGCCAGCCCTATGCGACGGCGGACTACTCGACCTTCGTGGCCGAGGTCGCCTCGACGCTCAACGAGAACCTGCTGTTCCACCACGTCCTCGACCGGACCAGGGACGACCGTACGCGGCTGTTCCTGCTGTCGAGCTACCTCGACACCATGCGCACGACGCTGTTCCGGCAGACCCTGTTCGCCGAGTTCGAGCTGCGCATCCACGAGTCGGTCGAGCGGGGCGAGCCGCTCACGGGCGAGTCGCTGTCCAAGCTGTACCTGGAGCTGCTGCGCAAGTACTACGGGCACGACCAGGGCGTCGTGAAGGTCGCCGACGCCTACGGCGCGGAGTGGGCCTACATCCCGCACTTCTACAGCAACTTCTACGTCTACCAGTATGCCACCAGCATGATCGGCGGCATGACGCTCGCCGAGAACATCATCGGCCGCGAAGCCGTGAAGTCCGGGCGGGCGGCGCAGGGGCGCGACGCCTACCTGCGGCTGCTGAAGGCGGGCTCGTCGAAGTACCCGGTCGACCTGCTGAAGGACGCGGGCGTGGACATGACCACGTCCCGGCCGTTCGACGCCGCGATACGCGAGATGAACCGCATCATGGACGAGATGGAAAGCATCTACGCGCGCCAGAAGAGGTGAGCGATGGCGGTCCGACGCAGCCGGAAGGGCGGGTCGTACGCGAGCCTAAGACAGCTCGGTGCGCCGACCGGGGTCCCGGCTTCGCCGGGCGAGGCGGTGCTCGAGCGAGTCCCGAATCCGCATCCGCGCAAGCTCTACCTCGCGCGCTTCACGGCGCCGGAGTTCACGTCGCTCTGCCCGATCACGGGCCAGCCCGATTTCGCGCACCTCGTGATCGACTACGCGCCGGGCCGGTGGCTGGTCGAGAGCAAGTCGCTCAAGCTCTACCTCACGAGCTTCCGCAACCACGGCGCCTTCCACGAGGACTGCACGCTCGCGATTGCCGCGCGGCTCGTGGAGTTCCTGGCGCCGCGCTGGCTGCGCATCGCCGGGTACTGGTATCCGCGCGGCGGCATGCCGATCGACGTGTTCTGGCAGTCGGGCCGGCCGCCCGCGGGCCTGTGGATTCCGGACACGGGCGTCGCGCCGTATCGTGGCCGTGGTTGATGGGGAGACGAGCATGAGGATGAGAAGGACAGCGATGTACGAGCCCGCAGTGCACGGAGGAGTCGTCCGTGGCGGGGTGCTCCTCGGCCTGGTGCTGGGTGCCGGGGCGGCCCTGGCGGACGTCCACTCCGCGCAGCACAGCGCAGATCCGGTCGTCGCGGCGGCGCCGCAGGCCGCGCTCGCGCCGACCGCCACGAAGCTGGCCGCGACGAGTTCGGTCGACCGCCACGCGCGCGAACTCACCGGACTCTCCGACCGCATCTGGGCCTACGCCGAGGTCGCGCTGCGCGAGCACCGTTCTGCCGCCGCGCTCGCCGACCACGCCGAGCAGCAGGGGTTCAGCGTGCAGCGCGGCGTGGCGGGCATGCCGACGGCCTTCGTCGCGACCTACGGGCAGGGCCGCCCCGTCATCGGCGTCATGGGCGAGTACGACGCCCTGCCGGGACTGTCGCAGAAGGCGGTGGCGGAGCGGACGCCGCTCGTCGAGGGTGCCGCCGGCCACGGCTGCGGCCACAACCTGTTCGGGGCGGCGAGCCTCGGTGCGGCTGTCGCGATCAAGGAGCAGATTGCAGCCGGCCAGCTGCGGGGCACGGTGATCTTCTTCGGCACGCCGGCCGAGGAGGACTACAGCGGCAAGGTCTACATGGCCCGCGACGGGCTGTTCAAGGGCGTGGATGCGCTGCTGGCGTGGCACCCGTCCGACGAGACGCAGGCCGACATGGTCTCGAGCCAGGCCATGGTGGACCTGGCGGTCGAGTTCCGCGGCCGCTCGGCGCACGCGGCCAGCGACCCGTGGAACGGACGCAGCGCGGTGGATGCGCTCGAGCTCTTCACGCACGGCGTGAACCTCATGCGCGAGCACGTCCGGCCGACCTCGCGCATGCACTACACGATCGTGTCGGGCGGCGACGTGCCGAACGTGATCCCCGAGTACGCCAAGGTCTGGATCTGGCTGCGCGACTGGAAACGCGCCGAGGTCGAGCAGCTGCTCGCGCGTGTGCGCCTGCTCGCGAGCGGCGCGGCCCAGATGACCGAGACGACAGCGAGTGTCACCGTGCAGGGCGGCAGCTGGGAGGTGCTCGTCAACGAGACCGGCGCGCGCCTGCTGCACGAGAACCTGGTGTGGCTCGGGCCGGCCGACTACACGGAGCAGGAGCAGGCCTTCGCGAAGCAGATCCAGCGCGCCACCGGCGTGCCGGAGGTCGGCATGTTCGTCGGGGTGAAGCCGCTCGAGGGCCAGGCGCAGGAGGGTGGCTCGACCGACGTCGGCGACGTGAGCTGGATCGTACCCACGCTGCACGTGAGCGTGGCGACGGCACCGGTGGATGCACCCTGGCACGGCTGGCCGGTGGTGGCGACGGGCGGCATGTCCATCGGCCACAAGGGCATGGTGCGTGCCGCCAAGGTGCTGGCCGCGACCATGGTGGATCTCTACGAGCAGCCGCAGGCGCTCGCGGCGGTGCAGGCCGAATTCAAGGCGAAGCGCGGCGACGTCGTCTACAGGTCCTACGTGCCCGACGGGCCGCCGCCGGTGCCGAAGGACTGAGTCCGGCGTGGTATAGTCCGCCCCTTCCATGGTGGCTCGCGTCGGATCCCTCGCGACGGTCAGCCGTGAACCCCGTCAGGCCCGGAAGGGAGCAGCGGCAGCGGTGACGCCGGGTGCCGGGGGTTGTCTGGCGCGGGCCGCCTCCCTCGAGCCGCTTCCGGGGATCCCGAACTTCCGCCCATGAGTTATCTCGTCCTCGCCCGCAAGTGGCGTCCGCGCACGTTCGACGAGCTGGTCGGGCAGGACCACGTGCGCCGCGCACTCACCAATGCGCTCGACTCGGGGCGCATCCACCACGCTTTCCTGTTCACCGGCACGCGCGGCGTCGGCAAGACGACCATCGCGCGCATCTTCGCCAAGGCGCTCAACTGCGAGCGCGGCGTGTCGTCGAAGCCCTGCGGCGAGTGCGGCGCCTGCCGCGACATCGACGCCGGCCGCTTCGTGGACCTGCTCGAGGTGGACGC
>Ga0209254_10001464_pt1 | contig 21203 bp, 22 predicted proteins | sample FrelakmetDIP11DI_FD_187148 | JGI IMG/M metagenome (GOLD analysis project Ga0209254, IMG submission 187148) | Freshwater lake sediment microbial communities from the University of Notre Dame, USA, for methane emissions studies - DIP11 DI (SPAdes)... | ecosystem: Environmental > Aquatic >...
CCGGGCCGATCTACGAGCCGGAACGGCGCCACGACGACGCCTGGCGGGCCGCACGGGGGCTGTTCGCCGCCGGTTTCCGTCTCGGCGACGTGGTGCTGAACACGTTTTCGTACCACCTGACGCCGGGCGGTTTCATCCTCGACTCCGGCGCGCGCGCGGTGGGCTGCACGGTGATTCCGGCCGGACCGGGCAACACCGAGCAGCAGCTGGAGCTGATCGAGCACCTGCGCCCGGTCGCCTACACCGGGACCCCGGACTTCCTCAAGATCCTGCTCGATGCTGCCGACAAGGCCGGCCGGCCGGCAGAGTCGTTGCGCAAGGCCGCGGTCTCCGGCGCTGCCTTCCCGCCCTCGCTGCAGGCCGAGATCCGCGCCCGCGGCATCGATGCCTATCAGCTCTATGCAACCGCCGACCTCGGCTGCATCGCCTACGACACCCCGGCCCGCGAGGGCATGGTCGTCAACGAGGACGTGCTGCTGGAAATCGTGCGGCCGGGCACCGGCGAGCCGGTCGCTCCCGGCGAGGTCGGCGAGGTCGTCGTCACCTCCTTCGACCACCACCACCCGTGGATCCGGCTCGCCCTGGGCGACCTGTCGGCGGTCATGCCGGGCGCCTCGCCCTGCGGCCGCACCAACACGCGCATCCGCGGCTGGATGGGCCGGGCCGATCAGACCACCAAGGTCAAGGGGATGTTCGTACGGCCGGAGCAGATCGCCGAGATCGGTCGCCGCCATGCCGGACTCGGGCGGTTGCGGCTGGTGGTCTCGCGCAGCGGCGAATCCGACGTGATGACGCTGAAGGCCGAATCAGCTTCGCGCGACCCGGCGCTGGCACAGGCGGTCGGTGAAACGCTGCGCGCGGTGACCAAGCTCGGCGGGGCGGTCGAACTGCTCGCTCCCGGCAGCCTGCCGAACGACGGCAAGGCGATCGACGACGCGCGCAGCCTCAGCTGAGCGGCGCGCGCTCAGCGCCTCTTCGCCGCCGCTTTCGCGGCCTTCTTCTTCGCCGGCGCTTTCTTCGCGGCCTTCTTCGCCGGGGCCCTGACCGCGGTCACCTTCTTCGCCGGAGCCGCCTTGACCGGCGGCGCCTTGACGGCCGGCCTGGCCGTGGCCTTCTTCGCCGCGCTCTCGGCGGCCGGCTTGCCCGCCGCTTCCGCGTCGCCTTCGCCGCCCGGGGGCGGCTTGGTCGAGATCACCTGGTAGCCGGGCGGCGGCGCGGCCTTTTCCTCGTTGATCGCCCACAGCCTGAGCGCATCGGCCTGGGTCGGCACCGTGCCGGCGGTCACCCGGGAGCGGCGCGCAGCGACCGAATCGCGGACGATCTTCTCGACCACGTCGAGCGGCAGCCGGGTCAGGTCGGAGAACTTGATGAAGCTGCGCTGCGCGTTGATGCCCGGCAGCGCCTCCTTGTGCTTGACGATGACGTCCTGTTCGGCGACGTAAAGCGACATGTGGCGCCGTCCGGACTCGAGCGCGAACAGCGGTCCGTCCAGCTCGTAGAAAGCGAGACCGTAACGCATGCTTTCGCGCACGCCGCGCGCGGACCGGCGGATCATGCTGCAAACTCGCGCCATCGCGACCCTGCGGTCTGGCGGCAGATCCCTGAGGTAGGCGCCGACCGTCGTGGGGGTCATATCCATGCTGACTTCCTCCGGCTTCTACGTCCGAACAACACGCGATTTTAACCGACTGCCCCCGCGCTTCAGCCGCGGCGCATCGGCGGCCTGGCTCGCCGATGCCCTGGCAACCGCAAGCGGCGGCGCCGGCCGCCTATCCGCGCGGCCGGTAGAAGACGAAGTCGGCGCTGAAATCGACACGCAGCAGCCGGTTGGCCTGGCCGGCGCTGCAGCCGGCCGGGGGCATGCCGCCGCGCGTGTTCAGCCGCTGCACGTAGCTGACGCCGGCGAACTCCCCTTTGCCGAACTCTCTTGCGGAGAGCAGTAGCCAGGGCAGCGCATCGGCGGAACCGGCCGGATCGTGCGCCGTCACCGTGCCGAGCAGCCGGCTGCCGTCGCGGTGTTCGAACGAGAAGTTCGCCCCGTGCCGGCCCACGGTCTGGCCCTGGCCGTCGAAGAGCTCGGCCTCCGGCTGGCGGAAGCGCCATTCGAAGGCATCGCCGACGCGCTCGCAGCGGAAGATCTGCACGCCCCGGGCCGCCAACCGCAGCGCCGGCTCGTGACCGTCGGGCACCTTGATGCGGCTGAAGAAGCCCAGCGATGGCGGCTCGACCCTGCCCTGGCCCGGCCGGTCGGCCACCGGCGGCGGGGTCGCACAACCCGCCAGCAGCAGGGCGGCGGCAAAGCTGGCAAGGGCGGCGTTCTTCATCCGTCCCGATTGTGGAGCAGTCCGCTGGCAAACTCGGCGGCGCCGGCGCGGACCAGTTCGGCGACGTGCGCATCGATCATCCGCGCGAGATCCTGGCGGGGAAAGTAGCGCCGGTGGATCAGGCGCAGGTAGTCGGTGCGCGCGAAGTGCGCGTGCAACTGCTCGAGGGTCGTCGTGCGGACCTCGAGCAGCCAGAACTTGATCAGCACCTTCGCGGCGTGGCGGGCGTTGCGTTCCGGATCGCCGCGCAGGTACTCGAGGCGCCGGTAGGCCGTTTCCAGCGCCGCGCCGGACTCGCCGAACGGCGCGCCGTGGCCGGGAACGACCGCGCGCGGCGAGAGCCCGGCGATCCGGTCGAGCACGGCCTGCTGCTCGACGAAACCGGAGGCGCCCTCCAGTTCCGGGAAGATCACGCCGAAACCGTTCTCCCACAGCGCATCGGCGGAGAGCAGGACGCGTTCGTCGTGGTTGTACAGCAGCACCATCTCCGGGTCGTGCCCGCCGCCGCTGATCACCTCCCAGTCCATTCCGCCCAAGCGCAGGGGCTGGCCGGGATCGATCAGGCTGTCGTAGTCGAAGCGGGCGCAGCGCTGCCCGGTGGCGACGTGGTTCAGCCGCGTCTCGTCCCACTGCCGCACCGCCGCTGCCAGCCCGGGCGGGATGGTGATCGTCGGCCGGAAGTGCGCGCGCAGCGCCGCGTTGCCGCCGACGTGATCGGAGTGCAGATGGGTGTTGACGATTCGTGCCAGCGGCCGGCCGCGCCGAATTCTCTCGATCAGCTGCACCAGCAGCGGCGCGTGCGACACGTAGCCGGTGTCGACGACGCTGATCGCGTCGCCGTCGTCGAAGACGATGCTGTTCGAGCTGAGCCAGCCGCGCTCCAGCACCTGAACGGTGGCGGGCAGCCGCGCCGGTGTGCGCGCCGGGCTCACGGTCGATAGGCCTGCGCGATGCGCATGAACGCTTCGACCAGCTCCGGCGAGCCGCCGAAGAAGAAGCGGAAGCGGCCGTTGATGGTGCGCACCATCAGCCGGCGCGCGAATGGCGGGCCGAAAAGGCGCGCGCTGCGCAGTTCGCGCCACTCGACCTTCTTCTCGACCAGGCCGCTCTGCCGGATGCCGACCGCGTCGATGGTGGTTCTCGAGCGCAGGAACACCCAGTAGGAGGCCGCCACGGCCAGCGTGCCGATGGCGAGGATCCAGACGCCCTGTGCCGCCGCCGCGTCGCCCGGCATCCGCAGCGCGGCGCGAAGCGCCATCGCCACCACGCCGAGCAGCATGGCCGTCGCGAGCAGGCGGAAGAACCGCCCGTACGCGGGGCCGGAGACGGCCTGCGAGAAATCGGGAGGCGTCATGGCGCGCGGTCGGTCACCAGCAGCGTCGCCGAGGCGGCGAGCGCCACTTCGCCGCGCTGGTTGCGCGCCTCGCCGTCGAGCCAGACCAGGTCGCCGCCGAGCGAGGACTTCCACTGCACGCGGGTCACCGTCCACGCCAGCCGCAGCGTGTCGCCGGCGCCCACCGCCTTGTGGAAGTGCAGCTCGAATTCCAGCCCGAGCGGCTGCGCGTGGCGCGAGAAGTGCGAGGCGGTCAGCGCCATCAGCAGCGAGGCGCTGTGCGTGCCGCTGGCGATGAGCCGCCCGAAGCGCGAGCGCGCGGCCAGCGCCTCGTCGTGATGCAGCGGGTTGCTGTCGCCGACCGAGTCGGCGAAGGCGCGGATCGACTCGGCGGTGAGATGCACCGTCTCCGTGAAGCGCTCGCCGACGGCGGCGCGGGTCATCTTGCCCCCTTCGCCCCGCGGGCTGTCCCCCCGAGGGGGCGCGAGGAGGACACGGCGTCATGCCCTGCGGCATGACCCGTGCCTGCGAGCGTGCGAGCGCCTGCTGGCGCGAGCGCGGCCTGCAAGGCCTGAGCGCCTTCGGGCGGCCGTGCGGCGCTCATCGTGCCCCCTTCGCCCTGCGGGCTGTCCCCCCGCGGGGGAGCTGAGCGCCTTCGGGCGGCCGTGCGGCGCTCACCGCGCAACGCTCCGCCGCTGCTCGCCCGGCGGCAGGTCGACGGCGCGGCGCATCTCCTCGCCGGCGAACACCGGCGCGTCGCGCAGCCAGTCGGCGAGCATCGGCAGGGCCTCGAAACCCCAGATCGCGCGCACGCCGCGCGCGTTACGCACCACGGCGGTCGGCACGCCGAACACGCCGGCGGCAATTGCCGCTTCGCCGTTGGCGCGCAGCGCCGCCTTGACCTCCGCCGACTCGAGCGCGGCCGGCGCGATGCCGAGATCGGCGAGCAGCGGCGCGAAAGCCGGTTCGTCGGGCAGCGAGCCGTCGCGCCAGACGAAGCGGAACAGCCGTTCGATCGCCCCGCGGCTGTTGCCCGCCGCGATCGCCGAGCGCAGCAGCGGCAGGGGATTGAACGGGTGCTGCCGCGGCGCGTGCATCGGGATGCCGTGGCGGTCGGCCAGCCAGGCGCAGTGCTCGTAGGTGAAACGCCGTTTCGGCGGCACCTCGGCCGGACCTTTGTGGCCCCAGTGGTTCAGCAGGCCGGCGAACAGCACCGGGCGGTAGTGCAGCCGCGGCGCGGGCTCGATGGCGGCCAGCGCGCCCGGCAGCGCCTCGAAGGCGAGGTACGAGTAGGGCGAGATGAAGTCGAAGTACCAGTCGACCTCGGCCGCCGCCGGGGTAACGCCGCTCATCGCTGCGCGGCCCTCCGTCCGGTCAGGCTCGCCCACACCGCCCGCTTCGCGTCGTCGTCGAGCAGGCCCCAGTGGGCGATCTCGTCGATGGTCCGATAGCAGCCCTCGCACCAGCCGGTGGTCGCATCGATCCGGCACACCGATGTGCACGGCGACGGTACGGCCGTGGCGCTGGCAACGGGGGCAGGGGAGCCGGGGGTGAGCATCGACGCGTGCTGGTGGACGTTGCGGAAGGCGCGGATTTTCGCACCGTTGCCGCCTTACGGACTTCTTAGCAAGCCGTAAGCCAACATTTACGGGCGAGGGTTTGCACCGATTCCTACGATGCCGGCTGCCGGGATGACACGCAAAGCCGGGCAACCGCAGACCACTGGAGGAACGCAAATGACACACGCACGCATCGATCTGTACGCATCGATTCACAAGGCACTGCGCAGCTTCATGGCCGATGCGCTCGGCGCGGTGGGCCGAATGGACGTCGACGACGCCGCCGAAACGGACGCGGTGCTGGCGCAGCTGCGCTCGCTGCTCGACCTGCTGGAACACCACGCGCAGCTCGAGGACGGCTTCATCCACGCGGCGATGGAGCAGCGCCGGCCCGGCTCGTCGAGCGGATGCGGCGCCGAGCACGAGCGGCAGCGCTCGGTGCTGCGCGACCTGCGCGGGCTGGCCGATGCGGTCGCGAGCGGCAGCGCGCCGCGCGCGGCGACGGCAGCCGGGCTCTACCGGCAGCTGTCGCTCGCCGTCGCCGAAAACCTTGCCCACATGCACGAGGAGGAAACCGCGCACAACGCCGTGCTGTGGGCCGAGTTCACGGACGAGGAACTGGCGGCGATCCACGACCGGATCGTCGCCTCGATCGATCCTCGGGAGATGGCCCAGGTGATCCGCTGGATGGCGCCGAGCCTGACGCCGGGCGAGCGCGCCACGCTGTTCGGTGCGCTGCAGGCGAAAGCGCCGGTGGAAGTCTTTCACCGCCTGCTGGAAGCGGCGCGTCCGCATCTGGCGCCGCGCGACTGGAACAAGCTCGTCTTCGGCATCGCGGCCACGCCGCTTGCCGCCTGAGCGCAGGACACGACGAAGTGCCGGGCAACGAGCGTGCGCCGGGGGAGCGCCGGCAGCGCCGGCGCCGACCCGCGCGTCGGCTGCCGATACGCCGTCGCCACGTCAGGCCGGCGCCGCCTCTTCGAGTTGCAGCGGCGCGTCGGCCTCGAAGCGGAAGCGACCGCGACCCGTCTTGGCGATGCGCAGATGCGGGCAGCGCTCGTGCAGGCGGCGGGAGAGCAGGATCAACCGCGCTTCGAGGTTGTCGCTGATGTCGGGCAGGTGCAGCGAGGGGTCAAGCCGCAGTTCGCGGTTGGTGAACTCGGTGCGGCGGCCGGCATTGAACTCGCGCGCCAGTTTCCACAGGATCGCGCCGGCCACGCCCTTGATCAGGTACTCGTCGTCGACGAACACGCTGTCGTTCACCGCATAGTGCCGCACGCGCACCGGCGCGCCACCGAGCCCCCGGCTCACCGGCTCGGGCTCGACGGGGGCCGCGTCCTGCGACTCGGCGGCAAGCCGCAGCAGCGCGATGCTGGCGCCGAGCTGCGCGGCGAGCGCCACCAGCAGGTCCTCGTGCTCGAAGGAGAAGCACCGGTCCTCGGCGCTTTCCGCATACAGCACGCCGACCACCTGGTCGGTGACGACGATTGGCACCGCGAGCTGGCTGCGCGGCGCGGGCAGGCCCGGCAGCGGGATTTCGCTTTCGAGCTGCTCGGCCAGGCCGGAGGCGCGAATCTCCTCGCGGATCGCGCGGCCGTAGGTGTACTCGGCGGTGAAGTGCGAGATGCGGATCGGCGTGCGCTGCGCGGCGGCCACGCCGATCACGCCGTTGCCGAGCGGAATCTCGGAGCCGAGGCCGGAGGCGTCGTAGCCGCGGCTGGCGACCATGAACAGCCGCGCCGTCCGGTGGCGGCCGGCATCGAGCAGCAGCAGCATCGAGTGGGTGACGCCGAGCTCGATCTGCAGCGCGGCGAGCGTGTCGTCGAGCAGCGTGGCGAGGTCGGTGTGCGCCGCGATGCGGCTGGCCAGCGGCCGCAGCAGCGTGAGCGGGCTGCAGCCGGAATCCGGTGCCGGCACGATCGGTCCCGGCACCGGCTCGACCTGCAGCACGCGATAGACGTCGGCGCCGCGCAGCCTGAACACGCCGGCCATGCCGGTGTGCGACGCGATGCCGGCCAGCCGCGCCCGCATCGACTCGAACAGCGGCCCGGATTCCTCGGTGCGCAGGTAGCGCAGCCGCAACCGCCAGCGGCGGCCGGTGCGCGGGTCGACGACCAGCGCGGCCGCGTACGGGTGCTCGAGCACGTTCTCGCGCGTCTTGTTGAAGAACTGGAAGCTCAGCGCCACGTGCTCGGCGTCGACGTAGTGCACCTGCGAGACGTAGGTGACGTTCGGCGTGCCGTCGAGGCTGCAGCTCGCCAGCAGCGACGGGATCTCGCCCTCGAAGCAGGCGCGCAGCGCGGCGAGCGGCGGGCTCATCCGGCGATCCGTTCGCCGGCGCGCGGCCCCGGCGTCTGCGCGAACACCGCTGTCGGCGCGAAGCGCACGGCGAGCAGCGAGTCGGGTTCGTAGCTGAACAGTACGCGCAGCGCCGCTTCGGCGTAGCCGAGCGCAACCAGATGCTCGATGATCGCGTCCACATGCATCCGCGCGCGCACCTGCTGCGTCGGCGACGTCGGCGCCAGCGTGGCCCGCGCGCCTTTGATCTGCACCGTTCGGTGCGTGGACGGCAGCGAGAAGACCACCGCCAAGGGGCTGCCGGCGGCGAGGTCGGCGGCGATCTGCGCCGACTGCTCGCGGTCGATGAACACCGTCAGTTCGCGCCGGTGGGCCGCGACCGTGCAGCCCACCGCCTTGCCTACCGCGGGCCGCAGTTGCGCGTCGCAGGTGGCGATCGACATCGAGGTCACGCCGGTGACGAACGCGGCGGTGTCCGGGTCGAGCTGGACGGCAGGTGGCGGCGATTCGGCGGCTGGCACCGCGACGACCTCCGGGAAGCAGAGGCGACCGATTCTAAGAGCCGCGCCCGCGCCGGCAAGCGGTCAGCTTCGCCGCCACGCGCCAAGCAGCGCCGCCACCGGCAGCGCCGAGCGCGCCGCGAACGGCATCCGCCACAGTCCGCCGTGGTGCGCCGCGTCGGCGAGCAGCCGCAGCGGGTGGGTCAGCACGACCGCCGGATCGGCGACCGCCGCCGGGTTGCGCAGGTCGTGCACCAGCAGCGCGGCCATCAGGCTGCTTGCGGTGGCCGGCGCGAAGGCCTCGACCCCGAACATGCGGGCGGAGCGATAGGCGGCGGCCATCATCCGGTTCGACAGCACCGAGCCGGTCAGCGACGGCGGCGCGACGTGGGTCGAGACCCGGCAGCCGTCGGCGCGCGCCGCCGGCCCCGCGCCGCACGCTTCTCCGCGGCGCACGGCGGTCCCTTGGGCAGAGCCGCGAATCTACGCCCGTTGGCGGCGATCGACACGGCTAAGCTCGGCCGCGCCATGACCCCGATCCGACTGCCGCTCGACGCGCGTGCGTACGCCCTGCTTCTCGCCTGCACGATGCTCTGGGGCCTGCAGCAGGTGGCGATCAAACTGGCGCTGCCGGCGGTATCGCCGCTGACGCAGGCCGCGATCCGCTCGGCCCTGGCCGCCGTGCTGCTGCTCGGCTGGGCGGGGTGGCGGGGCATCCGCCTGTTCGGCCGCGACGGCACGCTCGCCGCCGGCATCGCCGCGGGCGCGCTGTTCGGCGCCGAGTTCTGCTTCATCTACGGCGGGCTCGCGCACACCCCCGCCTCGCGGATGGTGGTGTTCGTCTATCTTGCGCCGGTGCTCACCGCGCTCGGCCTGGCGCTTTTCGTGCCGGGCGAAAGGCTGGCGCCGCTGCAATGGGCCGGCGTGCTGCTCGCCTTCGCCGGCCTGGTGACCGCGTTTGCCGACGGCTTCGACGCGCCCGGCCGCGGCACGCTGCTCGGCGACACATTCGGTGTCCTTGCCGCGGCGCTGTGGGCGGCGACCACGGTGCTGGTGCGCGCTTCGTCGCTCGCCCGCGTTTCGGCGGAGAAGACGCTGCTGTACCAGCTCGCAGTTTCCGCGCTGCTGCTGCCGCTGGTGGCATGGGCGGTCGGCGAGCCCGGCGTCGTCCGCATCGACGCGCTGGCGGCCGGCAGCCTGCTGTTCCAGGCCGTGGTGGTCGCCTTCGCCAGCTACCTCGCGTGGTTCTGGCTGCTGACGCGCTACTACGCGGGGCGGCTGGCCGTGTTCTCCTTCCTCGCGCCGCTGTTCGGCGTCGCCTTCGGCGTTTGGCTGCTCGGCGAGCGGCTGACCCCGGCCTTTGCCGTCGCGGCGGCGATGGTCGGCGCCGGGATCGGACTGGTCAACTTCCGCCGCTGAGCGCGGGCGCGCAACGCGCGCGGCCGGCCGCGCGAACGGCTCCGTGGCAGGAGGACCGTGCCCGCCGGCCCGCTTCGTTGCGCGGCCCGGGCGATGCGCTTATCTTGAAGCGCGCAAGCGAGGCCCGTGCTTTGCGCAGAACGAACGGAGACGCCGTGATGAACGCCCCCGAGCGCCTGTCCTCCCCGCCGTCGGCCCAGGCCGAGACGCACGAGGTCGTCAACGTGTCCCGCGAACTGGCGGACTTCAACGCCTTCGAGCAGGACACGGCGCTGGTGGAGGCGGTCGGGCGCGAAGGCGCGGCCTGGGCGCGCGGCGCGCTGGCGGACTTCGGGCGGCTGACGGGATCGGCCGGGTACCGCGAACTCGGCGTCCTCGCCAACCACCATCCGCCGGAACTCGATACGCACGACCGCTTCGGCAACCGCGTCGACCTGGTGCGCTTTCATCCCGCCTACCACGCGCTGATGAAGACCGCCGTGGAACACGGCCTGCACTCGTCGCCGTGGGCCGAGCCCCGGCCGGGCGCGCACGTGGCGCGCGCGGCGCACTGCTACCTGCAGACCCAGGTCGAGGCCGGCCACGGCTGCCCGATCACGATGACCTTCGCGGGGGTGCCGTCGTTGCGCACGACGCCGAAGCTGGCCGCGCTGTGGGAGCCGAAGATCACCGCGCGCGTCTACGACCCGCGCAACGTGCCCGCGGCGCTCAAGAGTGGTCTGACCGTCGGCATGGCGATGACCGAGAAGCAGGGCGGATCGGACGTGCGCGCCAACACCACGCGCGCTTATCCGCTCGGCGGCGACGGGCCGGGCGAGCCGCACGAGCTGGTCGGCCACAAGTACTTCGTCTCGGCGCCGATGTGCGACGCCTTCCTGGTGCTGGCGCAGGCGCCGCGCGGGCTGTCGTGCTTCCTGCTGCCGCGCTGGCGGCCGGACGGGACCCGCAACCCCATGCACGTGCTGCGCCTGAAGCGCAAGATGGGCAACGTCTCCAACGCGTCGGGCGAGACCGAGCTGCGCGGCGCGCTCGCCTGGATGGTGGGCGAGGAAGGGCGCGGCGTGCGCACCATCATCGAGATGGTGGCGATGACGCGCTTCGACTGCATGGTCGGTTCCGCAGCAGGCCAGCGCGCCGCGGTCGCGCTGGCGCTGCACCACTGTTCGCTGCGCAGCGCGTTCGGCGAGGTGCTGAACCGGCAGCCGCTGATGCGCAACGTGCTCGCCGACCTCGTGCTCGAGCACGAGGGATCGCTGGCCCTGGCGATGCGCGTGGCGCGCGCGCTCGACCACCGCGACGAGCGGCACGAGGACCTGCTCGCCCGCCTGGGCACGGCGGTCGGCAAGTACTGGATCTGCAAGCGCACGCCGCAGCACGCCTACGAGGCGATGGAGTGCATCGGCGGCAGCGGCGTGATGGAGGACGGTCCCTTCCCGCGCCTGTTCCGCGAGTCGCCGGTCAATGCGATCTGGGAAGGCAGCGGCAACGTGCAATGCCTCGACGTGCTGCGCGCGATGGCGAAGACACCCGAGGTCGTCGACGCGTTCTTCGCCGAGCTGGGCCGGGCGCGCGGCGCCAACGCGGCTCTCGACGGCTGGGTGGACGGCCTGCGCGCGGCGCTCGGCGAGCGCGACGAGCTCGAGTACCGGGCGCGCAGCCTGGTCGACGCGATGGCGCTGGCGCTGCAGGCCGCGCTGCTCGTGCAGCACGCGCCGGCCGCGGTGGCCGATGCGTTCTGCGCATCGCGGCTGGCCGGCGGCGGACACCGCCACTACGGCACGCTGCCGCGCGGCGTGGACTGTGCGGCGATCATCGCGCGCGCGACGCCGGTGGCGGCGTAGGCCGGTCGTTGCCGGCCGGCAGCCGGGCCTCGGGCGCAACGGATGAAGCGGCGCACCCTCGTGGCGAGCCTGCCGGCTCTGGCCGGCGCGTCGCTGCTGCCGGCGGCGGCGCAGCCGGCCGGCCTGCGCCGGCCGATCCCGAAGACCGGCGAGGCGATCAGCGCCGTCGGGCTCGGCACCTGGCTCACCTTCGACGTCGGCGACGAGGTCGTCGAGCGCAGCCGCCGGCTGCAGGTGCTGCAGGCGTTCTTCGCCGCCGGCGGCGGGATGATCGACTCGTCGCCGATGTATGGCCGCGCCGAAAGACTGCTCGGCGAACTGCTGCCGCAGGCCGAGCACGGCGGCCGTCTCTTCGCCGCGACCAAGGTGTGGACTGCGTTCACCCGCGTCGGGCCGACGCAGATGGCGGAGTCGCTGCGGCTCTGGGGGCGCGGCGCCGATGGGCGCGTGCCGGGGACCGAGCCGCGCCGCTTCGACCTGATGCAGGTGCACAACCTGCTCAACTGGCGCGAACACCTGCCCACGCTGCGCGCGTGGAAGGACGAGGGGCGCCTGCGCTATGTCGGCGTGACCACCTCGCACGGCCGCATGCACGACGAGATGGAGCGGATCCTCAGGCGCGAGCCGGTCGACTTCATGCAGATCACGCTGAACCTTGCCGACCGCTCGGCGGCACCGCTGCTCGAACTGGCCGCCGCGCGTGGCGTCGCGGTGATCGTCAACCGGCCTTTCGATGGCGGGCTGCTGTTCAACCGGATCGGCGGCCAGCCGCTGCCCGGCGTGGCGCGCGAGGTCGGCTGCGCCAGCTGGGCGCAGGTCTTCCTCAAGTGGATCCTCGCCCATCCGGCGGTGACCTGCACCATTCCCGCCACCACCCGCCCGGAGCACGCCGCCGAGAACATGGGCGCGCTGCGCGGGCCGCTGCCGGACGCCGGGCAGCAGCGGCGGATCGCGGCGGCGTTCGATGCGCTTTGAACCGGTGGCGCGGCCGGCGTGTCCCGCTCGCGCCTGCGGCCGCCCTGCTGCCGACGAGATGGATCAAGGCACGCGGCTGCCCATAGGTTAGCCTGTAGGCGAGGTGCACGCGACTCGAGCAGCCGATGAGACACCTGCCCAACGCGATCACGGTGCTGCGTGCCGCGCTGATCCCGCTGCTGGCGTGGCTGCTGCTGCAGCGGGACTACGCACTCGCCTTCGCGCTGTTCGTCGCCTCGGGGCTGAGCGATCTCGCCGACGGCTGGATCGCGCGGCGCTTCGACGTGCGCACGCGCTTCGGCGCGATCGCCGACCCGCTCGCCGACAAGCTGACCATGCTCACGGTCGCCGTACTGCTGGCGCTGCAGGGCTGGCTGCCGTGGTGGTTCACGCTGCTCGTGGTCGGCCGCGACGTGCTGATCGTCGCCGGCGCCACCGCCTACCACTTCACGATCGGCGAGGTCGAGATGGCGCCGAGCTTCATCTCCAAGCTCAACACGGCGCTCGAGTTCGTCTGCCTCGCCTGCATGCTGGCGCTCGGCGCGGGCCACCTCGGCGAAGGGCCGTGGTATCAGTCGCTGCTGGTCGCGACTGCGGCCACCGTGATCGCCTCCGGCGCCTCGTACGTCTTCATCTGGAGCCGCAAGGCGATGCAGGGGCGCCGCCGCACTACGCGATCGTGACGTCCTTCGACAGATAGACGTCCTGGATCGCGTTCAGCAGCTCGATGCCTTCCTTCATCGGCTTCTGGAACGCCTTGCGGCCGGAGATGAGCCCCGTGCCGCCGGCACGCTTGTTGATCACTGCCGTGCGCACCGCGGCCGCGAGGTCGCCGGCACCCTTCGACTCGCCGCCCGAGTTGATCAGGCCGGCGCGGCCCATGTAGCAGCCCGCCACCTGGTAGCGGCACAGGTCGATCGGGTGATCCGAGGTCAGATCGCTGTAGACCTTGGAACTCGTCTTGGAGAACTTCACCGCGTTGAAGCCGCCGTTGTTCTCGGCCATCTTCTGTTTGATGATGTCTGACTCGATCGTCACGCCGAGATGGTTGGCCTGGCTCGTCATGTCGGTCGACACGTGATAGTCGGTGTCGCCCTGCTTGAAGGCGTTGTTGCGCAGGTAGCACCACAGGATCGTCACCATGCCGAGCTCGTGCGCGCGGGCGAACGCCTGCGACACCTCCCAGATCTGCCGCCGCGACTCGGGCGAGCCGAAGTAGACCGTGGCGCCGACCGCGACCGCGCCCATTTCGAAGGCCTGCTCCACGGAGGCGAACATCGACTGGTCGAAGGTGTTCGGATAGCTCAGGAACTCGTTGTGGTTGAACTTCAGGATGAACGGGATCTTGTGCGCGTACTTGCGCGACACGGCTCCCAGCACGCCGAGGGTGGAGGCGACCGCGTTGCAGCCGCCCTCGATGGCCAGCTTGACGATGTTCTCCGGGTCGAAGAACAGCGGATTCGGCGCGAAGGAGGCGCCGGCCGAGTGCTCGATGCCCTGGTCGACCGGCAGGATCGACACGTAGCCGCTGCCGGCCAGCCGGCCGTGGTTGAAAAGGGTCTGCAGGTTGCGCAGCACCATCGGCCTGCGGTCGCTCGCCGCCATCACGCGGTCGACGAAATCCGGGCCGGGCAGGTGCAGGCTGGTCCTGGCGATCTTCGGGTTCGAGAAACCGAGCAGTTTGTCGGCGTCGGCGCCGAGCAGTTGGGCGATGTTCGTCATGGGTGCAATCCTCCGGCGGGAACTATCGGAAATGAAACGGGCCGCTTTGCCGAGGCTTCCGCGGCCAATGGAAGGTTTTCTGGCGTCGACCGGAGGATAAACGGCGCGCCGACCTGGTGTTTGCAGTCGATCAACCGTAGCGCGCATGCAGGGGTCGCGGCAACGGGGGAGGTGGCCAGTCCCTAAAGGCGCCGCCAGAGGCCGGTGTCACGCAGCGTCGACTCCTGCTCCCGGGGGATCACGTGCGTCGAAACCTGTTTGACGGCGCGGGCATCGAACAGGGGCGCGGTCGGCGCTGCGCTGTCGAACCCGGCCAGGAAACGGCGAAACACGATTGCGGCGACCGGCACGCCAAGCGTGTGCAAAGCGCCGGTGCCGCCCATGAACCGGCCCGCCAGCTCGATCGGCACGTAGTTCCCTGCCGTCGTGCGCCGCGCCTGCAGGCTGATCAGCCCGCGCCAGCCGTCCTCCCATGCCGCCTGCGCGTAATCCATGGCCAGTCGCTCGAGCGCCGCTTCGCGCAGCAGCACCGTGTCGAGCGCGGCGCCGCGCACGTGCCGCGAACACCAGCTGGCGAGGAAGCGGCAGCCCTCGTCATCCAGCAGGCACAACGCCAGCGGGCTGCCCGGCTGCACCGGCGCGAACCATAGCGGCATGCCGGCCTTCAGGACCTCGGCGGTCAGCATGGGCGACGGGTCGATCGGCTCCTGCAGGACCTGGTCGCCGGCGGCGAGCGCGATCTCGATGTGCTCTTCGGACAGCAGCATCCGCACGCCGTGGGAACCGTAGCCCAGCCGGGGCTTGGCGATCAGCGGCAGGCCAACCTGGTCGCGCAGCCGCGCAACCCCGGCCGCGTCGATGGCGCTGCGCGCGAACGGCAGGCCCTTTTCCTGCGCCCAGAGGTAACTCGCCCACTTGTCGCGGATGACCTCGGCCATCGCCACGCTGCCCACCAGCGCCCGGCCCCGCTCGCGTCCGCTCGCCCATTGGGCCAGCGCCACCACGTCGTCGTCGCGTGTCGGCACGATCAGGTCCGGTTCGTGCCGGCGGACCAGGTCGTCGAGCCGGGCGAGCAGCGCCTGCCGTTCGCTTGCCGGCGGCGACAGATAGCAGGCGTCCATGCGGAAGTTGTTGACCGCACCGGCCTCCGAGTTCATGCCGATCAGCTCGAACCGGTCGCGACCGAGCGCGTCGATGCATTCCAGCAGGGCGGTGCCGACCAGGCTGCCGACGCTCATCAGCAGCAGGCGGAAACGACGCGGGCCGGCGGCGTTCATCGGCACAGGCCGCCTCAGTCGAGGACCAGTTCGGCGCGCCGGGCGACTGCGGCCCAGCGCGCGATCTCGGATTCGATGTACGCGCGAAACTGCTCCGGCGTGCTGCCGACGGGCTCCGCCGCGACCGCGGCGAAGCGCTCGCGGACGGCCGGCAGGGCCAGGATACGGGCGATCTCGCGCTGCAGCTTCGCCACGATCGCGGGCGGCGTGCCGGCCGGCGCGAGCAGGCCGTGCCAGGAGCTGACATCGAAGTTGGGCAGGCCCGCCTCGGCCATCGTCGGCGTATCCGGCAGCTGCGCCAGCCGCTTGTCCGAGGTGACCGCCAGCGGGCGGAGCCTGCCCGCCTGCAGCAACGGCATCGCCGAAAGGGCCGACATGAAGCCGAGGTCGACCTGCCCGCTGGCGACGGCGGCCTGCGCCTGCGCCGCCCCGTTGAAAGGCACGTGGATCATGCGGATAGCCAGCCGCTGCTCGAGCAGCGCGGCGGCGAAGTGCGGCGATGAGGCGACGCCGGAGGTGGCATAGGTCAGTTCGCCGGGCCGCGCCCGGCCGAGCGCTGCCAGCTCGTCGACCGAACTGGCTTTCAACGCCGGCGACACCGCCAGCGTGAGCACGGCCGAGGTCAGCAGGGTCACCGGCGCGAAGTCGCGCAGCGTGTCGCAGTTCAGGCGCCGGTAGACCGCCATGTTGGTTGCCGTCTGGACGGCGCCCGCCAGCAGCGTGTAGCCGTCGGCATCGGCGCGGGCCACGAGTTCGAACGCGATGCGCGAGCCGGCGCCCGGCTTGTTCTCGATGATCACGGGCTGGCCCCAGGCCTCCTGCAGCCGGACGGCGATCTCGCGCGCGACCTGGTCGGTCGGCCCGCCGGCCGTGTAGCCGACCACGATGCGGATCGGTCTCGAGGGGTAGCCCGCCGCCGGATCCTGCGCCGCGGCCGGCGCGACCGAAACGGTTGCGATGATCGCGGCGAGCCCGGCGCAGACCCATCGTCCAAGGCAGTAGGCCAATTCCTTCATCTGCCGCCCCCGCTCAGCATGCGGGGCAGTGTACTGGCGGTCCCGCATGTTTCTCAGGCTCACCCCGGCGCGCCCTGCAACCGTTCCGGGGCGAACTCAGTTCAGCTCCGCCGGCAGCGTCCCGGCCGCCTTGCGTCGCTCGTACTCCGCGTCCAGTTCGGCGTCGGTCCGGTAGTGCGGCACCTTGAAGAGATACCGCTTCCAGTTCTGGATCCGGTGCGGCATGTCTTTCGTTTCCGCTTCCCAATAGCGGTCGCCGATCTCGACGTTCTTCGCCGCGTCGAGCAGCCAGCCGCGTCGGCTGCGCTCGGAACCGAACAGGTAGAGGCGGCCGTTGTAGAGGGTGAAGACCTGGGCGCCGATATTGGCCTTCAGCGCATACGGCGCACCGCTGGCGCAGAAGCCGGCGTAGGCCGGTTCGTAACGGACCGGGTTCCTCAGGAACTCGGCCTTGTTCGCCTCGCTGGCGAAGCGGTAGGTGACGCCGTTGTATTCGGTGTTGATCGCTGCGTTGCCCGGTACCGGCGCCTTCTGCGTGAAGTACGCCACCGGGTCGTTGCCGCGCAGGATGAGGGCGCCGTCGGCACCGTCGTTGACCGTGTTCTTCACCGTGCCGCAGCCGGCAAGCAGGGCCAGAGCCGTCGCGCCGGCGAGCCATCGAAACCGCTTCATCCTCGTGTTCTTCCCCACCCCGGAGCGGCGCGCTGCGTCCGCCCGCCGGCGTGCCGGCCGCGATCGGTCAGCGGCGACAGCAGCGACAGGTTCCGGCAGACGGCTTCCGGCGCCACGGCGGGCCGCTACGCCGCCAGCTTCGCCGCGATCGCGTTGCCGGCGCGGGCGAAGGCCTTGCGGCCGAGGAGGCCGCTCACCCATTGGCCGGCCGCCACCACCTTGGTGAGGTCGATGCCGGTGTCGATGTTCAGTCCTTGCAGCAGGTACAGCACGTCCTCGGTGGCGACGTTGCCGGTGGCGCCCTTGGCGTACGGGCAGCCGCCCAGCCCGGCGACGCTGGTGTCGAAGATCGACACACCCATCTCCAGGCAGGCGTAGATGTTGCCGATGGCCTGGCCGTAGGTGTCGTGAAAGTGGCCGGAAACGTCGGTCAGCGCGTAGTGCTTCAGCGCGGCTTCCATCGCCGCCTGCGTGGCGCGCGGCGTGCCGACGCCGATGGTGTCGGCCACGCCGCAGTGCTGCACGCCGATCTCCTTCATCAGTCGCGCCACGTAGCCGACCGCCTCCGCCTTGACCTCGCCCTGGTACGGGCAGCCGAGCGCGCAGGAGATCGCGCCGCGCACGTGGATGCCCCGCTCGCGCGCCGCCGCCACCACCGGGCGGAAGCGCTCGATCGACTCGGCGATCGAGCAGTTGATGTTCTTCTGCGAGAACGCCTCGCTTGCCGCGCCGAAGACGACGATCTCGTCGGGCCGGGTCGCAAGCGCTGCCTCGAAGCCCTTCATGTTCGGCACCAGCACCGAGTAGACGACGCCGGGCCTGCGGCGGATGCGCGCCATCACCTCCGCGCCGTCGGCCATCTGCGGCACCCACTTCGGCGAGACGAAGCTGGTCACCTCGACGTTGCGCAGGCCCGCGTCGGTCAGCCGGTCGACCAGTTCGACCTTGATCTCGACCGGGATCATCTGCTTCTCGTTCTGCAGCCCGTCGCGCGGGCCGACGTCGACGATCGTGACGTGCGTGGGCAGGGCGGGCATCGCGAACCTCGGGGGTGCAAGCGGACCGCCGATGTTACTGCGCGGCCCGTTCGGGCCGGACGCGCCGGCGCGCCGACGCCGGCACGCGGCGCGGGCCGCGGGGCGGCAGTGTGTGCTCGTTCACCCTTCGCTCGCGAGCACACGGCGGCGGATGTCGTGCTACCGACGGCACTAGTAGATCGACGCTATGCGCCGGCTTGTTGCGCACGCCGGGCAGTCGCATAGTCGGCTGCGCGCTGCGGCATGGCCTCGCCGGGGATGGGTGAGGCCGCGAGCGCGGATCACGAAGGGGAGAGGAAGAATGCGGAGACTCCTGCGTTTCATCGGTGCCGCTGCACTGGGCGGCATGCTCGCAGCCTGCGGTGGTGGCGCCGGCGGCCCGGCTCCGGTGTCTCAGCCGCAGGGCAATGCCACAGTGGTCAGCGGCACGGTGACCGGCTTCGGCAGCGTGATCATCGATGGCGTTCGCTACCCGGAGGGCGAACTCACCGTCGCGCACGACGTCGATGGTCGCCGCGAAGCCGCGGCGACGATGGCCACCGTCAAGGTCGGCCAGCAGGTCGAGGCCGCTGTCGACGGCGAGGGGCGGGTGACCAAGCTGCTGGTGCGCGCCGCCGCGCGCGGCACGGTCGAGGCGGTCGACACGGCAACGTCCAGGTTCAAGGTGGCGGGGCAGACGGTCACCGTCGTTTCGAGCGGCGACGGCGCGACGATCTTCGAAGGCGCCCGCGGCCTCGCGGACCTGGCCGTGGGCACGTGGGTCGAAGTGCACGGCACGCTGGACGCCGGCGGCAACATCGTCGCCACCCGGGTCGAGGTCGCGCCCGCCGGCGGCGAGATCAAGGTCCGCGCCGCCGGCCTGGTCAAGCAGCTGAGCGGCAGCACCTTCAGGCTCGGCGAACTGACCGTGAACTTCGCCGGCGCCAGCATCATGCCCGACGGCAGCACCGTCGCCGACGGCGTGCTGGTGTTCGTCTACAGCGACCAGCTGCCGGTGGCGAACACGCTCGCCGCCAAGACGGTGCGAGTGGCCCGCAAGCCGACGCTCGAAGGGCGCGAGCTTCACGTCGGCGGGCTGGTGGCCGACGCCGGCACCGACGGCAGGAGCTTCACGGTCAACGGCATCCGTGTCGACGCGAGCATCGCCGCGCTGAAGGGTGGGCAGAACCCCCAGTGGTCCGACGTGCAGAACATGAAGCTCGTCCGCGTCGAGGGGACGCTCGGCGCCGACGGCAGCGGGCCGCTGCTGAAGGCCACCCGCGTGTGGCTGGTGCCGGCGGCGGAGCAGCGGCGGGTGCAGCTGATCGGCCAGGTGACGGACTTCGTCTCGATCGACAACTTCAAGGTGCGCGGCACGCTGGTCGATGCGACCAGCGCCGAGGTCAAGAACGGCACGAGGGATGACATCAAGGACGGCACGTTCGTGCATGTCGGCGGGCGCATCGAGGGCAGCGTCGTCAAGGCCGACGAGGTGAAGATCGGCGCGCCGCCGAGGGACGTTTCCTTCAGGCTGTTCGGCAGGGTCGGCGAGTACGCTGCCTCGGACGCGACGTTCAAGCTGCTCGGCATTCCGATGCAGCTCGCCGGCGATGCGCGCTTCAGCGGTGGCACGCGGGCCGACTTCGGCGACGGCGACATGGTCAGCGTCAAGGGCCGCTTCGACGGCGCCCGTTTCGTCGTTTCGGAGGTTGAATTCAAGCCGTCGGCGACGATCCCGGTCGTCCGTCTCGAGGGCGTGGCCTCGGCAGTCTCGGCGTCGTCGCTTGTCGTCAACGGCGCGACAGTCGGCATCGCGGCGTCGACGAAGGTCGAGGGTGGTTCGCTGGCCAGCGGCCAGCGAGTCGAGGTCGACGCGCAGTGGATCGCCGGCGAACTGGTGGCGACCAGGATCGAGATCGATATGCCCGGCGCCATGGCGGCGCTGCGCGGCCCGATCAGCGACTTCGTTTCGCGCGCCGACTTCAGGGTCAATGGGCAGAAGGTCGACGCCGGCGCCGCGGTGCTGAAAGGCGGCACGGAAGCGCAGCTGGGCAACGGCGTGGAGGTCCGCGTACAGGGCTCGCTCGCCGCCGGCGTGGTGAAGGCGACCGAGGTGCGGTTCCTGCGCTGAGGCATCCGGCACGAAAGAAAGGGGCCCGCGACGCGGGCCTTTCTTTCGCCGGCGCGGCGCAGCCGCTCAGTAGCCGCGCGCCCGATCGACGAAGCCGGGCAGCGCCGAGGCCGGCGTGCCGGCTTCCAGCCGCACGATCGCCTCGGCGATCTGCTGTGCCGCCGGCTTGCGGGGCGTCGGGCCCGACAGGTGCGGCGTCACCGTCACGTTCGGGTGCCGCCAGTACCGATGCCCGGCCGGCAGAGGCTCGGTACGGAACACGTCGAGCACGGCGCTCGCCAGATGTCCGCTGTCGAGCAGCGCCAGCAGGTCGTCGTCGACGAGGGTGCCGGCGCGGCCGACGTTGATCAGGTGGCTGCCGGCGGGCAGCTTCGACAGCCGGCCGCGATCGAGCAGGTCGCGCGTCTCGTCAGTCAGCGGCAGCGCGTCGACGAGGATCGACGTGCCGCGCAGAAACTCGTCGAGCTGTCCGGCACCGTCAAAGCAGTCGATGCCGGGCAGCGACTTCGCCGTTCGCGACCAGCCGCGGACCGGGTAGCCGAACAGCGCCACGGCCTGGGCGATGCGGGCGCCGATCGCGCCGAGCCCGAGCACGCCGACGGCGGGCGGCGTGCCGCGCGGCCGCTCGACGTTCCAGTCGCGCACCGCGTGCGCTCCGCCGAAGCGGTCGAGCCCGCGCGTGATGCGGGCGATGTAGAAGCACACGTACTCGGCCATCTTCGGCGCCATGCCGGCGTCGACCAGGCGCAGGATCGGCAGGCCCGGCGGCAGTCCCGGCATCGCCAGCAGCCGCTCGACGCCGGCGCCGGCATTGAACGCCGCGCGCAGTCCGGGCTCCACGGTGAACAGCTCCGGCGGCGGCAGCCAGACGACCGCGTAGCGCGCATCGAGCGGCCGGCCGTCGAACACCTCGAACTGCGCCGCCACGCCGGCCTGCGCGCACGCCTCGCGCAGCGGGGCGAGCCAGGCCGCCGAGTCCATGCTGGAGAGCGCGACGGCGATGCGGACGGGCGAAGGCATGGCTAGGGCCTGTTAACGCTAATGACGGGAGATGCGTTGGGCCGCAATGCGGATGGCTGCGCGAAGGGCGGCGCTGCGAAGGGCGCCTCCCCTTCGCAAG
>Ga0209254_10001465_pt1 | contig 21195 bp, 18 predicted proteins | sample FrelakmetDIP11DI_FD_187148 | JGI IMG/M metagenome (GOLD analysis project Ga0209254, IMG submission 187148) | Freshwater lake sediment microbial communities from the University of Notre Dame, USA, for methane emissions studies - DIP11 DI (SPAdes)... | ecosystem: Environmental > Aquatic >...
AATCGGTTGTGGCAGGCGGCCGCCACTGTGAAATCGATTATGATGCCGGGCTTGCTGGAGAAAGCTGTGCAGAGCGGGCTGCGCAGTTTGTTCGTCGGCTTTGAAACATTGAGTCCGCACAATCTGCGCACACAGAACAAGTATCAGAACCTCAATCGTGACTACCGCGCTGCGATCAGCCACTTGCACGATCTGGGCGTGATGGTCAACGCCAGTTTCGTGTTCGGCATGGACGATGACGACGACACGGTGTTCGATCGGACCGTGGAGTGGGCCATTCAGCAGGGCATCGAGACCGCCACCTTTCACATCCTTACACCATATCCGGGCACGGTCTTGCATCAACGCCTGTCCGATCAAGGCCGCATCACCAGCAGCAATTGGGACTTGTATGACACGCGGCATGTGGTCTTTCAACCCGCGCGTTTGTCGGCCGAGAAATTGGATGCTGGTTACTGGCAGGCGTATCGCGATTTCTATCGCTGGGGATCGATCTTCAGAAGCGCGACGGCCCACGCCCGCCCGATCGATCAGCTGCGCCACATGGCGTATGCGGGCGGCTGGAAGAAGTTCGAGCCATTATGGGATGCCGTCATCCGTGCGAAACGTGTCTCGCAAACCTTGCCGCTGCTGGAAAACATTCTGGGCGGATTCGGCCAACGCGACACGCCACGCGAAGTCGATGCCCGGCGGGCAACCGTGCCCGAAGCGTTGTGTGGGCGTCATGCACGACGCAGACTGCGCGGTTAGGCGGTTCCCGTCAAGCACTCAAGTGCAACAGGTTCGACACGCAGAGCCTTCGTTTCGCGCCGTGTTTCCGCTAAGATGAAGGCCAGATGACAACGGAGGTGCACCATGAACGCCTGGCTTCTGATCCTGTTCGTGATTCTGATCTTCGCACCGAAGAATTCGTCCGACCAGTCGAGCCGCTTCGACTTCCGCGCGCTGGCGCTGCTGCTGTGTGTCATCGCGATCGTCGCGCAAGTTTAGCCAACTTCGCCAAGGTGTCATTCTGAGCGAGCGTCAGCGAGCGAAGCATCTCTCTCTTGATCGGCAACGCAGCCCCTTGGTGCTGGAGATTCTTCGGCGCAAACCTGCGCCTCAGAATGACACCCTTGAAAGGTGATCATGTCACGTCCAACTAAACTGGCTCTTTCGCTGTTGCTCACGGCGCTGATCCTCGGCGTGGTGGGCGATCTGGGGCTGCGTCCCATTCCGTGGGGCCTCAACCTGCTGCTGTGGGTGGCCGCGCTGAGCTTCGGCCTCGTCGCCGTGGCGCAGTGGAACAACGTCAAGTTGACCGGTGGAGGTCGCTGGCTGATCGGTCCCGCGCTGATGTTCGCGGCGATGTTTGCGCTGCGCGATTCGATCCTGCTCAACTCCGCCAACCTGCTGGCGATCCTGATCTGTCTTGCGCTGATCGCCTATCGGGTGGTGCAGGGCCGCCTGCGTGTGGCGACCGTAACGGAGTACCTCACAGGCACGGCGCTGGCGGGCGTGTTTAGCGCCGTCGGCGTGCTGCTGCTGGTTTTCGACGACATCAAGTGGAATCAGATCAAAATCGGCGGTCATTCGAAGAATGTGGCAGCCATCGGCACCGGGACGCTCATCGCGCTGCCCGTGCTGTTTGTGTTCGGCGCGCTGCTCACCTCGGCCGATGCGGTCTTCGAGAAACTGATCAACGACCTCTTCAACTGGGACGTCTACGAGATTTTCACGCATGTGTTCTGGATCGGTTTCTGGGCGTGGGTGGTGACGGGCTTCCTGCGCATGACGTTCATCTGGAAAGAGCAGACAGCGAAGCCATCGGCCCACAAGGGCGTGTTGGGCGCGGTGGAGATCAGCATGGTGCTTGGATCGCTGATCGTGTTGTTCCTGGGCTTCGTCATCGTGCAGACGCGCTATCTCTTCGACGGCGCAGATGTCTTGCGCTCGCTGATCAAACTCTCTTACGCCGAGTACGCGCGGCGCGGCTTCTTCGAGCTGGTCACGGTGGCGGCGCTGGCGCTGCCCTTGCTGCTGTTCATGCACTGGCTGTTGAAGAAAGACGACGCACGTCTCGAGCGGCTATTCGGCCTGTTGTCCGGCGGCGTGATTGCACTGCTGTTCGTCATCATGTTCTCGGCGCTGTATCGCATGCGGCTGTATCAGATCGAGTTTGGCCTGACGGAACTGCGGCTGTACACCACGGCCTTCATGAGCTGGCTGGCGCTTGTGTTCGTGTGGTTCATGATCACCGTGGGGCGCGGCAAAACCGATCGGTTTGTGTTCGGCGCGCTGGCTTCAGCCTTCGCGGTGCTGCTCATCCTCAACGTGCTCAATCCCGACGATTTCATCGTGCGCACCAACGCGGGTCGCGTGGAAGCCGCCAATCCATTTGACGCGAGTTACGTGGTGGGCCTTAGCGCCGATGCCGTGCCCGCGCTGATCGCCTCACTGCCCACGCTGAACGATCGCGATCAATGCGTCACGGCCGCCCGCATTCTCGATCGCTGGACGCCGCCTCGACGCTTCGATGCGCTGACATGGAACCTCGATCGATCGCTGGCCTGGCAGGCGGTCAATGCCAACTGGAATTATTTGCAAAGCAGGGCGTGCCCACAGCACGACAGCCGCAGGGATTGAAGACCTGAGGCGTAATGCAGACTGCGTGAGGTGTGAGCCGATTAACGCATGGACACCACGCAGACTTTACCATACATCCAACTCACCACACCCGAGGGGCAGATCAAGTTCCTGCCGGATTATCGCTGCTTGGCCAATCTGGTGATTGTCTTCGCGGGGGAAAACACGCACGCCGTGCTGCACGCTATGGCGCAGCACCCCCGTCAGTTCCACAACGCCGATTCGCAAGTGCTCGTCATCACGCCGGAAACGAGCGAAATGCCGGAGACGCCATTCACGGTCCTAATCGACGACACAGGCCAGGCTGCAAACTACGCTCAGCCCGGCCTGTGTCGTCATTGCCGATCGCTATGGGGAAATCATTACGCGCTATGCCGATAACCCCTCGACGGCGGATCTGTTGGACTACCTCGAATACCTCGAATTGCAATGCCCCGAATGCGGTCACATCGAGTGGCAGGTGTAGCACCTGACGCACTCTGCTTACGCTTTACGCAATCCGCTTTTCGCTCCGTCGCACAAAAAACTTGCTGATCTCCGCCACGGCCGACGGGATGACGATCAATGGCAGGATAATGAGCCAGTCGTTCAGCGTCAACGCCACGGTGTCAAATGCGGCTTCCAGGAATGGTAGATAGATCACGGCAAGGATCAAGACGACTGACAACAAGACCGCGCGCTGCATCCATTTGTTGCTGAACACACCCAGCTTGACGAGTGGATACCGTTCCGATCGGGACGTGTAGGCAATCGGCAGTTCGGCCAGCGCCAGCGTCACAAAGGCCATCGTCTCCGCCAGCGGGATCGAGGTCTGTAAACCGATCTGATAGGCCGTCAATACCACCGCCGTCAAAGCCACCGTCATCACCCCGATGCGGATGACCATGAGGCGGTTGATGATCGGCTCGCTCTTGGGGCGCGGCCGTTGCTGCATGATGTCGGGATCGCCCTTTTCGGTCGCCAGCGCTAACGCTGGCGCGCCATCGGTCAACAAATTGAGCCACAAGAGTTGAATCGCCGTCAGCGGCGGCGCCCACCCTGCCAGCGCCGCGATGAAGATGATGGCAATCTCGGCCACATTGCACGACAACAGGTAGAACACAAATTTGCGGATGTTGCTGTAGATGATGCGGCCCTGTTCCACCGCGCTCACGATTGACACGTAGTTGTCGTCGGTCAGCACCATGTCCGCCGTTTCCTTGCTGACATCGGTGCCGGTGATGCCCATCGCCACGCCGATGTCCGATCGCTTCAGGGCGGGCGCGTCGTTGACGCCGTCGCCCGTCATCGCCACGACCTCGTCGCGCGCCTTGAACGCTTCCACGATGCGCACTTTGTGGGCCGGGCTGACCCGCGCAAATACATCGGTGTGCTCGACCGCCTTGATCAGATCGTCATCGCTCATCTGCTCCAACTCAACGCCGGTGTGCACCTGCGCGTCGGAACGCAGCAGGCCAATCTGGTCGGCAATGGCCTTGGCGGTATCGGGATGATCGCCCGTGATCATGACGGTGCGGATGCCGGCGTGCCGCGCCTTGTCGATGGCGGGTTTCACTTCGGGCCGCGCCGGATCGATCATGCCGATCAAGCCGACAAAGATCAGATCGCGCTCGATCTCGTCCGCCGTGGGCTTCTCCGGCAGCCGATCGAGTTTGCGATAAGCGACGGCCAGCACGCGCAGAGCTTGACTCGCCATGCGCCGCCCCGCTTCACTAATTTCCTGCACGTCATGTTCTTCCATCGGCAGCGGGCCTTTGCGATGCAGCAGTTGTGTCGAACGCTCCAGCAGTCCGCCCGCGGCGCCTTTCAAACAGACCACGTAACCCTGTTCGCCGGGCTGCAAGGGGCTGGCATCATCCATCGTGACGTGGTTGAGCGCGTGAATGGTGCTCATGCGTTTGCGGTCCGAATCGAACGGCACTTCGGCCACGCGCGGGTAACTCTGCTCCAGTTCCGATCGCCACAGGTCAGCCTTGGCCGCGGCGACGATCAAGGCACCCTCGGTGGGATCGCCCACCATCCGATAAGTGATCTTCCCTTCCGATTCGCCCGTCTCTTCCAGCGCCGCGTCATTGGCCAGTGCGGCGGCCCACAGCAGGCCGGCCACCTCGACATCCGACATGACATCCAGATCCCGATTGTCCCGATCGAAAGTAAAACGTCCTTCCGGTTGATAACCCTGTCCGGAAATGTTGACCTCAGCATGATGCGCCCACAACTTCACGGCGGTCATCTCGTTCTGCGTCAATGTGCCCGTCTTGTCCGAGCAGATCATCGTGGCGGAGCCCAGCGTTTCCACGGCGGCGAGTTTGCGGATCAGTGCGTGGCGCTTGATCATTTCACGCATACCGATGGCGAGCGTGATCGTGACGATGGCAGGCAGACCTTCCGGCACGGCGGCAATCGCGAGGCTGACCGAGATCAAGAACGCGTCGGCAATGGCGGTGCTCAGCTCGATAGCCGGATTCGACAGGGCGCGCAGCACGTAGACGCCGAACACCATGCCGCAGATGACAATGGCGGCAAGGCCCAACGTCTTGCCCAGCTGATCGAGTTTTTTCTGCAGCGGCGTCTGTTCTTCCTCCACCGATTGCAGCATCTCGGCGATCATGCCCATCTGCGTGTTCATGCCGGTGCCGATGACGACACCTTTGCCGCGCCCGTATGTGACCATGGTCCCCATGTAAGCCGCGTTGCGCCGATCGCTCAGCGGCACGTCGGGTTTCATGGTATCCGTCGCCTGCTTCTCCACCGCGACGGATTCGCCGGTCAGTGACGCTTCGTCGATCTTGAGGTTGACGCTCTCGATCAGCCGCAGATCGGCGGGGATGTAGTTGCCCGCTTCGATCAGCACTACGTCACCCGGCACCAGTTCGCGGCTGGGCACGCGCACGCGATGCCCGTCGCGGACGGTCTCGGCTTCCGGCGCGGCCATCTTCTTCAAGGCCGCCAGGGCTTGCTCGGCGCGGCTTTCCTGCACCACGCCTAACACGGCATTCAGCACCACAATCGCCATGATCACGACCGCTTCGATCGTATCGCCTAGCAGGGCCGAGATGACCGCGGCGATTACCAGCAGGATGACGATAAAATTGTTAAGCTGCGCTAGAACCAGCTTCCCAAACGGCGTAGGCGGCCGTTCGCGCAGTTCGTTGAAGCCGTAATGGGTCAATCGAGCTTGGGCCTCCGCCGCGGACAAGCCGGCGTCCAAGCGCGTCTTCAGCTGCGAGGCGACTTCATCGATGTGCTGGCTGTGCCACGGAACTTGAGGAGGATTAACTGACATGGTGCTTCTCCAGAAATAGAAATCGCAGCTGAGAGATGCTCTCACTCGCGATCGATTATAGCATTGGTCACGGGGAAACCTGGCAAATCTTCAAACCGGAAATTTCAAGATTCAGGTTCCACCACGCTTGACTTTCATGGTCGCCTAGCTGTAAACTCAGGCGGCTGACCGAGGTCAAACATGGATGCTGATCCGTTACCCAATTTCGTCCCGCCGCACTCCATTCATCGCACCCTGGTTTTACGCGCCGATTGATGCCTCGCTCAACGCCTGCATTTTGAGTAAACTCATCCCTGCGTTTGCCTCGGCGTGGGGATTTTTTGTCGTGATTCTAAGGAGGTAGACCATGCGCCGTTATGGTCTGGCACTTAACATCAATCTTCCGGCTTTCAGCGCCGGCGATGCGTTCATCGTCTTGATCGTAGGCGTGGTGCTCTACATCGGTGCGCGTCTGGCGTTTTATGCGCCGGCGGTGGTCTCCGGCCCGACCATCACGCTCGCCCCGGCGGCCCTGCCGTGGTATGCGCTGGTGTCCACCGGCCGCATGGCGATCGCCTATCTATTCTCGTTGTCCTTCACCATCGCTTACGCCTACACCGCCGCGCGCAATCCTCGGGCGCGCCTGATCATGCTGCCCCTGCTGGACATTTTGCAAAGCGTGCCGATTCTATCATTCCTGCCGGTGGTGTTGTTGAGCATGACAACGATTTTGCCTGAACGCACGGGCGTGGAAGTGGCCGCGATCGTGTTGATCGTGACGAGCCAGGTCTGGAACATGACGTTCAGCTTCTATCAATCGCTGACGACGATCCCCACCGAACTGCTGGAAGCCGCTGCGATTTTTCGCCTGAATCCGTGGCTGCGTTTCAAAACGCTGGAAATGCCTTTCGGGGCCAACGGTTTGATCTGGAACTCGATGGTCTCATGGGCGGGCGGCTGGTTCTTCTTGATGGCCGCCGAATCCTTCAACGTGGGCAATCGCGACTTCCGCTTGCCGGGGCTGGGCAGCTATTTGCAGCAAGCCGCCAGCGTTGGCGACACCACGGCCATCTTGCTGGGGTTGGGCACGCTGATCGTCGTGATCGTGCTGCTTGATCAGCTGGTGTGGCGGCCGCTGCTGGTGTGGGCCGATCGGTTCAAAGTGGAGATGTCAGCCGGTGACGCGCCGCCGACCTCGTGGTTCTACGATCTCCTCAATCGATCGTGGTTGATGCAGCAGTTTGCGCGGCGTGTCTCGCATCCCAGCGCCGAGCGGATCGATCAGCGGATAGTGCGCTTCTTCGATCGGCGCGCGGCGACCCCATCGGTTGTCCCGGCCCAACGGCGACGGTCGCTCATCGCTATCGGGGCGGGCGTGATCGTCGTCACGTTGATCGGCTACGCGGCATTGCAAGCGGCCGGCATGTTGATCACGCTGCCGCTGAACGAATGGGGACTGGTGCTGCAAGGCGTGTTTGCGACGTTCCTGCGCGTCGCCGCCGCGTTAGCGATCGGGTTGGCGTGGACCATTCCGGTCGGCGTGTTAGTGGGATCGAATCGACGAGCGGCCAATTTCCTGCAACCCGTCATCCAGATTTTTGCTTCGATCCCGGCGACCGCGCTGTTCCCTGTGATCGTCCTGGCGTTGGTCGGTATCACGGGCAGCCTGAATACGCCCGCGATCATTCTGATGTTGTTGGGCACGCAATGGTACATTCTATTCAACGTGATCGCCGGCACCTCGGCCTTGCCGCAGGATTTAAAATACACCACGGCGCTGCTGCAAATCAAGGGCTGGGCACGCTGGCGCACGTTGATCTTGCCCGCACTATTTCCGTATCTGATCACGGGTCTGGTCACAGCGGGCGGCGGCGCGTGGAATGCCAGCATCGTGGCGGAGTACGTCACATTCGGCGGACAGACGTACAGTGTGACCGGTATCGGCGCGGTCATCGCGGAAGCGACCGCGTCTGGCAATTACGCGCTGCTGCTGGCCGCCACGCTGGCGTTGATCATCAGTGTCGTCACGATCAATCGTATCGTGTGGCGCAGGTTGTATAAAGTTGCCGAAGAACGCTATAAAATGGAATGATCAACTAACAATAGCAAAGCAATGCGGAGGGTAGCATGGCGATCAACACCATCAATAACGCAACCACAACGCCGTTGTTGGAACTCAAGAACGTGTCGCGGCTGTATGGCAAAGCGCCCAAGCAATTCACGGCGGTGCAAGATGTAAGCCTGGTCATTCATCCCGGCGAGTTTGTGTGTTTGCTCGGTCCGTCGGGTTGCGGCAAGTCGACGCTGCTGCGGATGATTACGGGGCTGAATCCTGTTAGCGCGGGTAAAGTGCTTTACAAGGGTCAGCCGCAAGCGAGTGTAAATCCCCACGCCACGATTGTGTTTCAGACGTTTGCGCTGTATCCGTGGCTGACCGTGCAACAAAACGTCGAGGTGGCGCTGAAGGCGCGTGGCGTGCCGGAAGCCGAACGGCGCAAAAAAGCCGATCAGCTCTTGGATAAAGTGGGTCTGGATGGTTTTGAGGGCGCGTATCCGCGTGAGTTGTCGGGCGGCATGCGGCAAAAGGTGGGCTTTGCGCGCGCGATGGCGGTGGAGCCACAGCTGTTCTGCCTCGACGAGCCTTTTAGCGCGCTCGACGTGTTGAGTGCTGAGGCGCTGCGCGGCGAGCTGCTGGAATTGTGGACCACCAAATCGATTCCGACGGAAGCCGTGTTGATGGTCACGCACAACATCGAAGAGGCCGTCTTCCTGGCCGATCGCATCATCGTGATGGAGAAGGATCCCGGTCGGGTGTTGGCCGAGGTCGAGGTGACGCTGCATCATCCGCGCAATCGCAAAGACACGGCATTTCAAGCACTGGTCGACAAAGTCTACGGGCTGGTGGCGGGTCGTACCGAACCTGAAATGGAAGCACTCGGCACGGCGCCGGGCACACCGGGTCAAACTAAAGCGCTGCCAGCGGCTGTTTTCAATCGGCTGGCCGGGTTGCTGGAAACGGTCGACGCTGAGCAGGGGAATGAGGTCGATCTCTATCGGCTGGCAGAAGATCTGAAACTGGATTTGGACGACATCTTGCCCATCGTCGAGGGGGCCGAGATTCTGGGCTTCGCCACGGTCGATCAAGGCGACATCCGCTTGACGCCCCTGGGCGAGGCGTTTGCCACGGCCAGCATCGTGGCCCGCAAGGAAATTCTGGCGGGGCGCGTGATGCGGTTGCCCATCATCCGTTGGATTTACGAGACGCTGCAGAAAGACGACAATCAACGGATTGCCGAGGACTACTTCGTGGATCAACTGCAAGCCGACTTCGGCGATTTCGCTAAGGAGCAGTTGGATATTGCCGTGGACTGGGGCCGCTACGCCGATCTCTTTGCGTATGATGAAGGCAGCGGCGAACTCTTCATGGAAGAAGACGAGTCCGCCAAGTAGCAAGTACCAGGTAACAGAAATAGAACCCGGGGGTTTGCATTCATTTGCCCAGCAGCAGCGGCATGATATCGACAACCAACAGCGGATATTCTTTCAAGAATATCTTGAATAGCTGCCCCATGCCGGGCTGCGGATCGTCGAGCTGGGACACTTGCTGGATGATCGCGTTGAGTTTCTCTTCGGGGATCTTGAAGACGGAGTGGCGCAGGCGGTACAGGCGCCGATAGTCTGCGCCGAATTTGTTGTCCCACAGCTTCTCGTACTTCTTCAAGAATTTGCGCGAGGTGTCGCCCTGCCGCAGCGCTTCCACCGCGACCTGCGCCGCAAACAATCCGCCGTACATGCCATTCGTGATGCCGCCCGCTGTCAACGGATCGCTTTGATGCGCGGCGTCGCCCACGGCCAGGTAGCTGTCGGCCGTCATCTCGGGCAGCACGTTGGAGATGGGAATGCCGCCTACCACCTGTGACAGGATGGAGCTCTGCGGAAAATTCCTGGTGACGAATTCGTTGAGGCAGGCGATAGCCGATCGGGTCTGTTTAGGATCGACCGCGATCACCAATCCCACATTGGCCGTGTTCTTTCCCTTCGGAAAGACCCAGGCGTAACCGGCGGGAGCGATCGACCAACCCAGATGATACTGGCACACATTCTGATCGACGTTAACGTTCGTGAGCAGATATTGCGCCGCGCTATAGTAGTCTTTCAACTGCGGATTCGACTTCAAGCCGGCCCAGCGCGTGCTCTGCGCTTCGGTCCCGTCGGCGCCGATGACGATCTGGCAGCGCACCTCCTGCAGCTGGCCTTGTACCACTAGCTTCACACCTTCAAGGCCCGCGCCATTCTTGATGAACCCCGCGGCGCGCGCCTTGACGATGACATCGGCACCTGCCTGCGCAGCGGTGTGCGCCAATTCTCGATCGAAGATCTTGCGCTCCAGGACAAGCGTCGATTCGAGCGGCGGGAAATGGATCGTGTCGCGGACCGAGCTCGTTAAACTGAAATGATCCACCTCGGCGGCGATCCATTGCGGGTCAAGCGGAATGAATTCGGCCACGGTGTCTTTGCCCGCGGCTTCGGCGCAGCGCACCGGCGAGCCGATCTCCTGGCGTTTCTCGGCCAGCAGCACGCGCAGGCCGGCCTGCGCACAGGTGCGCGCCGCGATCGATCCGGCCGGCCCCGCGCCAATGACGACGACATCGTATTCGGTCTTCATGCCACCTCCACTAACGTCAACGCGCCGGTGGGGCAGGCGGGGATACAGCGGCGGCAGAGGGTGCACATGTCGGTATCGATCAACAACGTGGCGTCGTGCAAGATGATGCAATCGGGCGGGCAGACCGCAACGCACGCGCCGCAGTAGGAACAATGATCGTAATCAACCACGACGACAGATGAATGAACAGCGGACTTCAGTGGAGTACTCATCGCAGCCTCCGAGCGCAAGATAAGCTACCTTTACCTTCTCGTGGCAATGCGCCACATTATAGTCAAACAGAGCGCAGCGTCAACGGGCGCGTTGACTGCGCTCGGGGGTCAGAGTATAATCGGTAGTGTTTCCCATCGGTTTCCAACCGATGCACCGCAGCAGAAAGGACGGCCCCGCCTATGTCCAAAGATGAACCTCTCTTCGCCAAGGGTAAAGCCCAGTGGCTGTTGGAAAACGCGCGCAAGCTCACACCTGATCAGCGCGCGCTGCTGCTGGCCCTCACGGACCTGGACGTTGCGGCCGGCCATCAATTGTCCCCCGAGGAACGCGCTGCTCTGGAAGAACTCTCGGCGCAGGTAGAAGGCTACGACGCCGCCGAGATTCAGCAGGCCATGAAACACATGGTCGAGGCGCAGACCAAGCGCAAAGTAGTGGACTGGCCTAAAGACTTGAAACACAAGACCCAACCCAAGAAACCGGAAGCGTAACCCGCTCCACACCGCCGTGTTTTGTTTGGTAACGATCTGTCGCCAACGGCAGACGAAATCTATCTTCTGGGAGGAAGAACAATGACAGCACAGCAGCAGCGCCCAACGGGAATCACCATTCTGGCGATCTTGGGCATCATTGGCGGCCTATTCGGGCTGCTGGGTGGTTGTGGCGTGGTGGCCGGCGGAGCGCTGGTCGGCGTGGCTGGTGCCCAGGCGGGCCTGGGTGATATGGGCGCGCTGGGCGGCCTGCTCAGCGTTTATGGCGTTCTGATGTTGGCGTTAGCTGTGGCCGAGTTGGCTTTTGGCATCGGAGCATGGACGTTGAAGAGTTGGGCTTGGATGTTGGGCCTGGTCATCGGCGGCGTGGGCATCATTCTGGCGCTAGCCGGGATACTGATGTTCCAGCAAAGCCTATTTAGCGCTCTCATCAGCGTTGCCATTAACGGTGTCATCATCTATTACCTCATGACGCCCGAAGTGAAGAAAGCTTTCGGCCGCGCCTGATCGACTACCGCACATCTGCAACAAAAAAACGCGGCCCTCATCGGTCGCGTTTTTGCTTGTGAGACTGAAGGATCAGGCCGCGAGCTGCAGATAGGACAGGCTGGCCTTGATCGAGTCCAGCTCGGGCAATTCCAGGCTAAACAGGGGCGGTTGGGGCAGCGCCCGCAGCTCATCCAACAACTCCGGAAAATCGATCACGCCGTCGCCGAATGCCAGGTGCATATCGGTATCGCCGTGATTGTTGTGCAGGTGCGTGTAAACCAGATTCTCGCCCAGCGCTTTGATCCACGCGCTCAACGGCAGGCGCGAATACAACGCCGCGTGCCCCACATCCAGACACGCTTTCAAGTATGGCGATCGAATCCGATCGAGAATGCTGTTGATGATCGCCGGATCGGGTTCCCACATGTTCTCCAGCACCAGCACGATGCCGTACTTCTCCGCCTGCTCGGCCATTGGCGCCCAGAACGTTACCTGCCGCTCCACCCAGCCGGGCAGGTAACTGGGATGATCGACCAACGGCAGATAGTTGGCATGAAAGTCGATGTACTTCGCGCCCAGCTCGCGCCCGATTTCCAGGTTGTGCAGATAACGCTCGCGCGTCAAGGCCACCAGGCGCATGTCCGGGCTGCCGCTGACCAGATCGATGTACGGGCCGTGCATGGTCAACATGCCCGGGAAGCCGTCTAAGGCCTGCTGATAGTTGTCCAGCAGACTGCGCCAGTCATTGTCCAGCACGCTGGGCTCGGAAAACTCCTGCAATTCCAGGCCCAGGCCGTGCCGCCGGGCCACTGGCAGATACGCGGCTAAATCGCTAAAATGTTCGACGGAAACGAGAGCATGATCCATGCCGGCTTATCCATGAAGTCTTGGGCGGATTGTACAACAGATTTGGGCCAGCGCCAAACTCATTTCCAACCGATGGCTACACCGCCACGATATCGAACAGGAAGGTGCTCGCCGTCACGTGCAGTAAGCCGACTTGCGGACCGGGCGTATTGTAAAAGTCCGGCGCGATGGGACCGGGGTTGAACAACCGAATGCCCGATCGCTCTGCCTGATAATAGCGGTGGGTGTGCCCAAACACGATCGCGTCTACCGGCCCGAACGAACCGTGCACGATCTTCAAATAATGCTCTTCATCATAACCCAACCGATCGCGCACCTTGCTGCGCAAATAGCGTGACCAGCCGCCGTGCCCGTGCACCAGGCCAATGCGCCGCCCCTCCGCGTCGATCACCCGTGTCAGCGGCAAGCCGTGCTTGAACAGATCGGCGTTGCCCGCCACCGCCTCGACCGGTGCGATCTCAGCCAGCTGATCGAGCACGCGCCGCGCGTTGATATCCCCCGCATGTAGAATGCGATCGACGCCGCGAAAGACGTCAAGTACGCGAGACGGTAGAACGGGGATGCGCTGTGGAATGTGAGTGTCGGTGATGATACCGAGTGTGGTCATGAGCCGCTAGCGAGCGGGCTATGCCGAGCCGTCCAGCAGCGCGCGAATATCCCGCTGCGCCTGCTCGCTCGACTGGAAGTGCACGCCGATCAAGCCCAGCGCATTCGCCGCATGGATGTTCTCAATAAAGTCGTCGAGGAAGATCGCCTCGTCGGCTTTCACGCCCAGCTGCTCAAGGGCGACGTGATAGATGCGCGCCGCAGGCTTGGCGATTCTTTCTTCTGCCGAAATGACGATCACATCGAAGGCAGCGGCAATGGGCACGCGGGTATGCAGCACCTCGCGCAGGCCGTCCCACGCATTGCTGATCAGGCCGGTCTTCAAGCCAGGCCGCACGCTGTCGATAAGCGCCACCAGTTCCTCGTCCAGAAAATCTTCGGCAAAGAATTCATTTTGAAATTCCTGCCACGTCATGCCAAAACGAGGTAGATCGAGTTCGCGTTCCAGAGCGCGCCATAGCTCATCTTCACTGACCTCGCCGCACATCGCCTGCAGCGACAGATCGCTGTTGAAGACGCGTGCCTCGATCGTGTTGGGCGGCAACCCCAGACGCTGCTCCAAAGCGCGGCGTGAACCGCCAGTGCGTGTGCGCATCAACACACCGCCAAAATCAGAAATCAAAGCTTTGATCATGAGGCTCCTAACTCAGCAGGTCTTTCAACGCCGCAATGTGATCAGGCCTGGTGCCGCAGCAGCCGCCGATGACGGCCGCGCCCTGCCGAATCCACTGGCGGGCATGTTGCGCGTAAACCGCCGGCAGCACGTCGTCGGTCAAGGTCCAACCGACCTGATCGTCGGCGTGACCGACGTTGGCATACAAACCGATCGGGCCGCGGCGGGCCGCACGCAGTTCGTCAAAGGCGCGATCGATGTAAGCCAGCGGGACACAGTTGATCAGAATCACCGCGGGCCGCAGGCGCTGCACCGCGCGCACCGCTTCCGTGATTGATTCGCCGCTGAGCAAGGTGAGCGCGGCCAGACCCTCGTCGATCCCGGCCTGTTCAATTTGATCCGGCGGCAAACCATTCAACCCCGCGACGAAGCTGACGCAGACCGGCAGGCCTGTAGTCGCGGCACACCGCGCGGCGATCACTGCTTCACGAATCGTGTTCATCGTCTCAACCAGCAGTAGATCGCAGCCGGCTTGTGCCAGATCGCGCGCCATCTCCGCCTGCTCGATCCACAACTCGCCATCGGGCGGCACCCGTTCCGGCGCATAACAATCCTCCAGCGGCGACATCGATCCGGCCACAAAGATCTTTCGATCGGCTTGCTGTGCCGCTTCACGCGCGAGGCGAACCGCGAACTGCGTCAGCTCACGGGTGCGTTCGCCCTGGCCGGCCCGCGTCAACGTGCGACGATGCGTGCGGAACGTGTTGGTCGTAATGATGTCCGCTCCGGCGGTAATGTAATCTGCGTGAATTGCGCGTAGCATATCGGGCGCCTCCAACAGCGCGCGCGCCGACCACAAGGGCAGGCTGGTATTCACGCCGCGCCGCTGCAGTTCGGTGCCGGTAGCGCCGTCCAGCAGCAGCACGTCGCCCGCGGCCAAACGGGTGAGAAAAGAGGAATCGGTCATGCTGCAAGCCTCGTCTTTAACACTGCGAGTATAATCAGGTTATGCCGCTGATCAAGAATCTCGTGTTGTTGCTGCGCGACGCAGTTGATCGCTGGAACGCCGATCGGGCGCCGCGCCTGGCGGCGGCGCTGGCCTATTATGCCACGTTCTCCCTGGCGCCGCTGGCGCTGGTGACGATCTGGATCGCCGGACGGATCTTCGGCGATGCCACCGCGCAGCGCTATCTGATCGATCTCATCGCGCAGAACTTTGGGGCCGACAGTGCGGCCTTTGTGCAAGACATGATCGGTTCCGTCGCTCGCACTTCGGCCGGCCCCCTGTTCGGATTCATCGCCGTGATCGGATTGCTGTTCGGCGCCACCGGCCTGTTCTTCGGCATGCAGGATGCGCTCAACACCGTCTGGAACGTTCCGCCCGATCCGCCTCGCAACTGGTGGCGCAGCCTTCTAGGTCTCATTCAAGATCGGGCCTTGTCATTTGTGATGGTGCTGGCCAGCGGCGGCATCTTGATCGTGTCATTGGCCGTCAGCACTTTACTCACCGTGCTCGATCCCCTTCTGCGCGTGGTGCAGCCGAATTCCGCGGCGCTGCTGAACATCGTCGACCTGTTGACCTCATTCGTCATTGCCACAGTTCTTTTCGCCGTACTCTATCGCGTTCTGCCAGAGGCGCGCGTGAGGTGGCGCGACGTGTGGCTGGGCGGTTTGAGCGCCGCCCTGTTGTTTACCGTGGGCAAGTTTGCATTGAGTCTCTATCTGACGTACAGCAACGTCCGCACCGTCTTCGGCGCGGCCAGTTCGTTTGTGGTGGTGTTGATCTGGATTTACTACTCGGCGCAGATATTCTTGTTCGGCGCAGAAGTGTGCCGGGTCTATGCCGATCGGCATAAGGCCAATCAGCTCCCTGAACCTTGAAGCCGCCGGGAGGTTCCCTATGACGATTTCCTCACCACCGGCAGGTATGCCCGATACGGCTCAACCCGCAAATAACTTCCAGCCTGCCACACCGCTTGATCCGTCGCCGCACTGGCGCTGCCATACACCAACATCGGCGCTAACGTCCCTGGCGTTGTCATGCGATACGTCACGGTCAATGCCTCATTCACTCCCAGCGTTCCAAGCCAGCCTAATCGATCGCCGTAATTGACCAACAGCCCCGTATTCCATTTCAAAGAACCGTCGATCCATGTCTGATTGAAAGGCACGTTGAAAGCCACGGTCACCGGAGTGGTGAGTGCGCCGACATTGCGCGCGGCCAAGGTCCAGGTCATGGCCCGGTCGGTGAAGGCTGTGGCAGCGCTCGGCGTGTAGCTCAACGCCAGCTGCGGTCCGGCCATATTGATCCGTGCCGCCCGAGTAAACCGTATCGCCTGATCGGCATCACGAAATTCAACTGGCAGGGTGATGATCGTTCCGGCGCTGATCGCATCCGCCAGTTTCAAACTCACCTGGCGCGTGACGATCTGCCCCACACGCAGCGCGCCTGACCAGGTCAACGCATCACCGCCCAAATAAGCGACGGCCGAAGGCAAGGTCAGCGTCAGCGCTGCTTGATCGATCGCCGCCGCGCCGTCATTCACGATCACAATCCTCGTCGTGATGACATCACCGGGCTGCGCCACAACCCGATCGATTGTCACGCCTGAGCGTCCCAGCCGTGACAGAAAACCGATCGCGCGATTCATGGCCTCTGGCTGCGAAGCTGTGGGCAGTCCTTCAAACCCGAAGGCCAGGAACAAGGTTTTGCTAATCCCCATGTCGTGCGCCAACGCCACCGGCCAACCGTGATCTCCGACAAGCGCGACCTGAGCATCCGGCTGCGGAGCGAGTGCATCGTCGTAATTAGGATAGGGATAGTTCAGGGGCTGATGAACCAATCCGTCAAACAAACCTCCTGCCACGCCGCTGACCAGCGCCGTGGTAATGTCTACCGTCGCGGACATGACGCCCAACGTGTGGCGCTTGAAATCCTGCATGCCCTCGGTACTGAGGAAATCCTGCGAAGACAACAGCAAACGCCCGCCGGGTTGGAGATACGATTGCAGCGCCTGCGTGTTGGACGGCGTCAGAGTCTGATACCAATCGTAGCCGGTGAACCAGATCACCTGCGGATACCAGCGCAGGCGATTGGCTGAGGGCGCGGCGGGTTCAGGGCCGCTCCAGCCCGTGGGCACCCGCCAGACATCATAGGAAATGCCGTTGGCGGCCAGTGCCGATCGATACGCGCTGCCCATTTCGTACCAGCGATCGTCTTCCACAATCAGCACACTGGCCGGCGCTTTGGCAATTCGCACGGTGGACGTGGCGAGGCCCGGCTGTGCAATCGAACGGGCAGTGATGGTGATCGGCTGAGCCACAGCGCGGGCAGCGTCAGGCGGAATGCGTACCGTGACCGTGATCGGGCGTGATTCGCAGGGCTTCAACGACACTTGCCCCGGCGTCAAAGTATTCATCCACGCACTTTGTGCCGCTAACGTGAACGTCACGGGTGAGACTTCATCGAAGTTGGTCAACGCCACCGTGTCGGTGGCGATCGAACCGGGAGGTGCAATGAGCTGATCGGGCGTTTGATCAAACGCAAAGACGTTGCGCACCAGGGCGCGATCGAAGACGCCGAACGTGCGCGACAGCACCTCGGTTCTTGTCGACCGATCGTTGATCGCTTCAAAACCAAAGGGGAAGTACACGGCCCGATAAGGCTGGCATAGGCCGGCGCTCTGCCCGCCATTTTGGTCAGGCGCGTAATCGAACGCTGGAGTCGTCAACAACGGGGCGCGCGATCGAATCACGTCGGGATAGAGCTGATTGTCGGCCCCGCCTGTGCCGCTGATATTAAGCGTCAATCCGTCGTAAGCGTGCGTGCCCGTCAGGCGCCGGGTCGCCGCAGCATCAGCCACCAGCTCGGCCATGAGCATCGAGTGATAATAGGGTTCGTAAGTCCACCAATCGTCGTAGAAGCCCACATCCTGTCCGCTCAAGAGCAGGTGCCCGCCCGCTTTCAGGTAATCGGCCACGGCGTAGCCGGCCCCGATCACTCCGGGCGAATCCAACGGCGAGGACCAGATGACCGTATCGAACGCGCGCAGCGTCGTCGTCGCCGGCACATCGCTGCGCAAATCACGAATGGGCCACTCATTGTACAGATAGCCCAGATCGTCCAGTGCCTGGCGGTAATACTCGATGTAACTGCTGTTATACCAGCGGCCGCTATCCACCACCAGAATGCTGGGGGCATCAGGCAACGCAAAGTTCTGTGCCACGGTTTGTCCGGCAGTAATGGTGACTTCTGCCGTGATGCTGCGATGTCCGCCGGCCTGCGCGCGCAACACCTGCGTGCCGATCGGCAGCGCCCATGAATACACGCCGCGCGCAGTGATGGTCACGGGTGCATTTTGAACGCTGAGGTTGGCAGTTACCCATCGGGTTCCGGTGATATCGGTCACGCGGCCCGTCACCCAGCCAACGGGCAGCGGCGACAACCTCATATCGCGCGAGGTGATCGCGCCGGTTACGATCGGCACGGCGGTGATGCTGTACGGTGTATATCCAAAAGCCGAGGCGGTCAAGGTATAAAGCGACGCCGCGCCAAACATGATATAACGCCCGGAACCGTCGGCGCTGACATCGCTCCAGGTGCCGAGTTGCGAATCTGCACGCACTCGTGCATAGGGAATGGGCGCTTGCGTGTCACTGCGACGCACCGTGCCGCTGATCGATCCAGCTGACAACGCCGACACAACGGCATTGAAGGCGTCCACTCGTCCCCAGCCGTAATCCATGTTGGGGTACATGCCTTCCGTCGGACGCAGCGCCGTGCTGGTCAAAACATAGCGGGTTTGCGTGATCGTCAAGCCCGGCACAGCTGATCGCATGAGGGCGGCGATGCCGGCGACGTGCGGCGCGGCCATCGACGTGCCACTCGCCTTCAGATAGCGGCCGCCCGGCACACTGGACAAGATCGAAACCCCCGGCGCGACCACCTGAGGTTTCAGGTCACCCCATGGCGACGGCCCACGACTGGAAAACAGCGCGATCAAATCCGAGTCGTCAACGGCGCCGATGCCAAAAGCCTCTGGCAAGGAAGCTGGTGATCCAACCGTGTATGGAGCCGGGCCAGCATTGCCGTTACTGAAAAACGTATCGATGCCTGCTGCATTCAGCGTGCGTACATCGTCCCGAAAGATCGAATTGTAGCCGTTGTCGCTACCCCACGAATTGCTCAGAACATCCGGCGCGCGATTAGAATCACCGCCCGGCGCCAGCACCCACTGAAAACCGGCGTGAATCCAACTATCGAAAGCAAAACCTTGGCTGTCAAAGACTCGTGCGGCGATCCACTTCACGCCCGGCGCTACGCCAATTCCGCCGGCGCCGGCCAGCGTGCCCATGGTATGGGTGCCGTGGCCGTAGCCATCGTAAGGATAGACGGTTCGTTCATTCGTCGCATCGAACCAGCTGTGAAGATGATTGGGCAGTCCCTTGGGATTCACGCCGCGATAGGATCCACTCAGCGCCGGATGCTGTGCGTCGACGCCGGTATCCATGTTCGCCACGACGATGCCGGTGCCGGTGACGTTCAACGCTGCCCAGACTTGATCGGCGCGGATGCGTTGGATGTGCCATTCGTTGGAGGCGGGCGGCTGGAGAGTGGAGGTTGGATCGAAATCAACGTCGATCCATTGCCTATAGCGATCGGGCTGGATGAAGGCCACATCGTCACGCGCGGCGATCTGCAGCAGCATATCTCGATCGACGTGCGCAGCAATCGAATTGTTGATCCATAACGATCGAATCTCAGTCGCCCGATCGGCCGGCTGCGCTTCCGCGAGCAGGGCCAGCACCCCAGCTTGTGATCGCAGCGCCGTCGCCTGCAGTTCAGTGACGATAGCCACACGGCGATCAGCAATGGAAGGTGCAGCCACGATTGCCGTCCGGTTCAAGTCTGCCTGCGCGGGCAGCTGGATGATGACAGGTAGTCGTTCGTTTGAGCCAGTCAGCCACTGCTTCAGCAAAGTCGGATGCAGTTTGCCGGATAACTCCACCGTCGACGTGAAAGCGGCTGGCTTCGTGATCGTGTGCGTGAGCACAGCGGTAATTTCAGGTACACTCTGCTGAACAGGTGCAGCCTGCGCATGCGCCGTCAACAATGACGGCAGCACCGCCAACACTAGGCTTGCCAGCGCGAGGGTCAGCAGGAATCGAATGAGAGAAATCGTTCGTGAGGTCATGCGAAGATTATATCGTATGCGACCACCTGCCTGCGCCACTGTCACATCCTTTGATTGTGTGCTCGCAAACGCTTCGCGTGTCAGGCAGTTAGCGGCTCGGGCTCCCACGCCCGAGTAGCGGCGGCGTGGGAGCCGCCCCTGCTAACATGTTTTGCGTGCACACCTTTGATTGTTAAGGTTTGACACCGCTCGTGATACATGATAACGTGCTTCGTGTTCAGTGCCGACAATCGTGCATCATCACTACTAACAGAATTAGTAGATCGACAAAGCAGATGAGGTGTCATGCTGAGCGAAGCATCTCTTGCTTGATTGACGTCAGGTGCAAGCGCTGGTAGAGATTCTTCACTCGCTTCGCTCGTTCAGAATGACACGACATTGAGAACGTAACCTTGTCAAGGCAGGCATCAATGAAGAAATTGATTTTCGCTCTCGTGCTGCTGAGCCTGCTGCTGACGGCGTGCGGCACGGACATTCCGCAAATCCCGCCCGCCGAGGTGATTACCCGCGCGGGCGATGCCATGCTGCAAGCGCCCTCGTTCCACTTCAAGATCGACATCAGCGGCCAGCCGGTGGTGCTCAACCAGCTCACACGGTTATCGCTGCGCAGCGCCGAAGGTGATTTTGCCCGGCCCGATCAGATGGGCGTGCACCTCAAAGTGCTGCTGGCCGTGGCCGCCGCCGAGCTCGACATGATCGCGTTGGGCGACGAACAATACCTGACGAACGTCTTGACCCAGCAATGGGAAGTGCTGCCGCCGGAATTCGGCTTCAATCCCGCCATCATGTTCGATCCGCAGATCGGGCTGGAGCAGCTGCTTCAAGCCGGACTGGACAACGCGCATTGGATCGGCGTGGAAGATCTGGACGGCAAGAGCGTTTTTCACCTGCAGGGCAGCATCAGCGGCGAAGACCTGCAAGGCATGAGCAGCGGCCTGATCAGCAAAGGACCGGTCGATGTTGATCTGTGGATCGAGCCGGACACCTATTTGCCGCGCAAAGCGGTCATCGTAGACAAAGACCGCGATCCTGAAAAGCCCACGACCTGGACGATGACGTTTTCATCGTATGGCAAAGATGTCAACATTGCGACCCCGCAAGTTCAAAAGTGAGATAGTGGTTTAGTGTAATAGTTCGTGGACGCCGACGCACTATCACACTAGTGCACT
>Ga0209254_10001466_pt1 | contig 21168 bp, 18 predicted proteins | sample FrelakmetDIP11DI_FD_187148 | JGI IMG/M metagenome (GOLD analysis project Ga0209254, IMG submission 187148) | Freshwater lake sediment microbial communities from the University of Notre Dame, USA, for methane emissions studies - DIP11 DI (SPAdes)... | ecosystem: Environmental > Aquatic >...
TACCTGTACGCGATCAACGGCATCATAGTGGTGGTGTTGCAGCTGCCCTTGGCCAGGTACATAGTCCGCTTCCGCATGACCTCGGTCACCGCTGTAGGCTCATTGGTCTATGCGGCCGGCTACTTCTCCGTGGCCTTCGCCACGGACTTCTGGATGTTGGCTGGAAGCATGGTAGTTATTACCTTGGGCGAGGTAATCACCTCCCCGTCCTCCATGAACCTGGTGGCCAACCTATCTCCGGAGAACGAGAGGGGGCGGTACATGGGCATCTTCGGCCTCTTCACCTCGACTGGCTGGTCCTTGGGACCGTTCGTAGGCGGCATACTCTACGAGGCGTTCAACACCGAGCCATTCCTTCTCTGGGGAGGGGTGGCGATATTCGCCATTGTGAGCGCGATAGGCTACTTCAGCCTGCGGGCCATCCTCAGCGAGAAGTTGGACCGAGTGGGCGGGCGCGGGGCAAAGGGCTAGAAAGGATTATGCCCCCCATCCGCGCTGGACATCCGGAATGAAGGTAATCGGCGTCTTCACCAACGACTTCCGCTTCTTCTACGAGGTGGTCAGGCTCCTGAAGGAGAGGGGCGAGCCCTTCGTCTCTTTAGGACGCGATGGATCCGTCCCCCCGTCCGTCGGTGTGGTCATAACCACCTCCCAAGAGAAGGAGAGCGTCCGGTTCGGGAAGGTAGTGGGCATCGACGACCCAGTAGAGGCGATCAACACCGCGCGCTGCCTACTGGCTGGGGGCACGAATTACCGTACCATAGTGGTGGGAGTAGACCCTGGAAAGAGCACTGGACTGGCGCTGTTCGGGGAGGGCAAGCTGCTGGCCAGTGAGACCGTGGGCTCCCCGGAGCAGGTGGCGGACAACATCTCCCGCCTGTTAAGATGCCTCTCTTATTCGAGGTCGTTGGCTCGGGTCGGAGATGGCGACCCAACCAAGGGCAACCGCATCATCCGTTCCATCTGGTCCCTCTTCGACGAGGTGGAGTTGGTCGACGAGACCGGCACCTCCGTCCGCTCGGAGGAGCCTGACGTGGCCGCCGCCAAGCGCATAGCCATGACCAAAGGCGAACGGCTAGAAGAGCTACCGATGGTCGAGCCCACCCCAGGCGAGGTGCGCGACATCCAGAGGCTCTCCCGGATCGAGAGCCAGGGCAGCGTCACCATCTCCACCTCGCTGGCACATTCCGTGGCCCTGGGCCAGCTTACCCTGTCGCAGGCGATCTCGGAGCAGAGGCGCAGCGAAGGGCGCGTCAGGACTGGTAGCGGGTGATGCCGGGCATGCGCGCCAGCACCATCCCCTCCACCGCCATCGGCTCCAGCTTCTTCGTCAGGCCGATCGCCTCGTTGAGCTTGTTCTCGTTGTCGGCGTAGATGGTGTACAAAGGCTCGCCCGCGTCCACCTTGCTCCCCACTTTCTTGTATATCATGAGCCCGGCCCCCTTGTCCTTAGGAGAGCCGGCCGCCCTGGCGATTTGCACCAGTTGCTTGTTCATGATGGACCCAAGGTAGCCCGACTTCTTGGCCAGCACGTCCGCCTTGAAGTTGCCGATCGCGATGTCCGTGGACTTTATGTCCGGGTTCCCGCCCTGCGCCTTCACCATCTCCCTGAACTTCTGCAGCGCCTTTCCAGACTCCAGTATCTCGCGGGCGATCTCTGCGCCTCGTATTATCCCGCCCATCTCCAGCAGGATACCAGAGAGCGTCAAGGTCTTCTCCACCACGCTGTTGGGGGATTTCGAGCCTTCCAGGATGGCGATGGCCTCCCTGGCCTCAAGGGCCGGGCCGATGGCCCTTCCCACTGGCTGGCCGCCATAGGTGACCGCGCACTCCACCCGGATCCCTAGCTTTTCTCCCAGCTCGATGAAGTCGTGCGCGTACTGCTTGGCCATCTCCATGGTCGGGACCTTGGTCCCCAGCCCCATGGGTATGTCGATGAGCAGGTGATCGGCGCCGACCGCCTTCTTCTTGGACATCACGCTGGCCAACAGCTGGGCGTGGGGGTCGATGCCCAGTGGGTATTCCACCCTGATGATGATGTCGTCGGCCGGGGCAAGGTTGAGCCCTCCGCCCCAGGCCATGATGCCTCCCACCTCCTCGGCGATCTTCTTCAGTTTCTTGGCGTCGAAGTTGACGTTGGCGAACACCTCCACGATGTCCGCGGTTCCCGCGGCCGAGCTGATCGCACGTGATGAGGTCTTGGGGATGAGCAGACCGGCGGCGGCCACGATCGGCACCACGATAAGGGTCACCTTGTTCCCGGGCACCCCGCCCACGGAGTGGAAGTCGAAGACCGGCCCGCGGTCGAACTCGATGGTCTCGCCCGTGGCCACCATGGCCTTGGTGAGGTCCACTGTCTCCCGAATGTTCATCCCATTGATGTGGAGCGCGGTGACGTACGCCGCTAGCTCCACCTGGGACAGGTTCCGGAGGGAGATGTCCGTCACCAAGGTCCCAATCTCCTGCGTGGTCAGCTCCAGGCCGTCCATCTTCTTGCGGATGAACTCGACCGATTCCGGCTTGCCCGTGGGCGTCGCCTCCAGGCTCTCCCCCACCTCCGGTCCGATGAAATCGAAAGCCTTTCCCAGAAGGCCGACCTCGCCCGGCTTCAAATAACGCTCCGTGGTGTGGACGATGGCGGTGACGGTCTCGTTCTCGTGCTTGAGCTTGATGCGGTCCTGCTCGTGGACCCCCATCTCCTGGCAGTCGTTCACGTGCAGCAATGCGGTTATCTCGCCCGTGTCCATGTCTATGTACTTGGCCTTGAGCTTCATCTCGATCCCCACTTCTCCAGTGCCATGCGCAGCTCCTCATGGTCCTTCGCATATTTCTTGGCCGGTATTCCCGCCGAGGCGGCGTCAACCGCCTGCGACAAGGCCATCGCACCTCCGCGCACGCCCCGAGGATGCCCGGACACCCCCCCTCCTGCCTGGATCTGGATGTCCTTGCCGCCCATCTTCACCAATTTCTCCACCAGGGCGGGATGCACGCCTCCGGAGCAGACGCTCATGACCGGCTTGAGCCTGCCCATGCTCTCCAAGCACGCCTTCTGTGAGGCCAGGTCCTCCTTGGCGTCCCCGTGCATCTTGCCCACGCCGAAGGTGCCGATATGAACCGCGTCACCACCGCACATCCTGGTAAGCTTGGTGAACACGTTCCACGCCACCCCATGGTAAGGGTCGCGGGTGAAAGCGGCGTGGAAGGTCCTGTGAACGTGGATGGGCAGTTTGATGGAGGGGTCCTCGGCCAGCACTTGCACGGCCGCGAACCCGGCGGTGAGCACATCCACCATCAGCTCGCTTGCGCCGAGCTCCTGCGCCCTCTCCGCCACCTCCAGCACCTTCTCGCCGCGGGTGGTCACGTTGATGGCGTGCATCATGCGGTGGCCGGTCTCCTGCTTGACCTCGTCGATGGCCTCCGCGATCGCCACCACCCGCTCCTCCAACGGACAGAACTTCTGGTTGCTGAGGGTCTCGTCGTCCTTGCCGTTGGTGAGGCCCCCCATGCCCGCCTCATAGATGTAATCGTGATAACCGCGGGGAGGAAGCCCGATCTTGGGCTTGACGATCGTGCCCACCAAAGGCTTCTCGGGGCGCTTCAAGGCCTTGCGCATCCCGGCGATGCCGAACTTCGGCCCCTTGAACTCCCTGATCATGCCCTTGGGGAAGATGCAGTCCTCCAGGCGCACTCCCTGCAGCGCGTCCAGGCCGAACAGGTTGCCGCAAATGACGGACATGATCTGCGGGACTCCGCCGATGTCCAAGGAGAAATCCTCCACGGGGAAGGCGATGGTGCACCTGTCCCCTTCGATGTCGATCACCTTGCCGCTGTAGGCCTCGAATATCTTCTCATCTAGGGTGCTGACGCTGGTCCAAGTCCCCGTCGACTGCTCGGTGGCGATGGCCGCGGCAGCGGTCTTCATCGGCATATCGGTCTTGACCCGGTAGACGCAGACCACGTTGGCGTCCAGGTCTACCTTCTCCCCTAGGTGCAGATACTTCTCAGAATACTCCATGCTCTCACTCCCTAGTTCCTCTCGAATATGAACTCATGGCCTAATTCCTTGACAATGATCTCGTATGCGGCGGAAGGAGGGACGACCCCCACCTCGGTGACGATGGCGTCGATGTACTCCGGAGGCGTCGCATCGAATACTGGATTGAGCACCCTCGTCCCTTCCGGGACCTCTCCTGGCTTCACCACCTCCGAGGAATCACGCTCCTCGATCTCCACCAGCTCCCCGTACATCGTCTTCGGGGAGAACTTGAACGTCTCCGCCGCCACCAGGAACGGGACGCGGGCCTCATGCGCCGCCAAGGCGATCTGCGAAGTGCCGATCTTGTTGATGAGCGCGCCATTCGAGCATATGGTGTCCGCGCCGACCACCACGACGTCCACGTCCTTCATCAGCCAACGGGCCGCCGAATCTACTATCAAGGTCGGCCTGATGCCTGCATTGGCCAAGTCCCTCGCCGTCAACAACCCCTGCCTCCAGGGCCTGGACTCGGTGGCGAATACCTCTATTTCCTTGCCGTCTCTGTGCGCCTGGATGATCACGCTCAAAGCGGCCTTGGAGTTGCAATGGGTCAGGACCTTATCCCCATCCCGAATCCTCTTGGAGCCTATGCGTCCGATGATGTCCACCGCCTCCCTGGAGCGCCTGATGAAAACGTCAGCGTTCGAGATGATGGTGCGACGCAGCTCCTCCGCCTCCAAATCAGGGGACGCGCCCTTGAACACCGACTGCACACCGTTCCAGAGGGAAACGGCGGTGGGACGGGAAGCGAGGAGCGCCCCCTTCCCCTTCTGCATCTTGGCCCATAGCTCGTTTGCGTCATGACCATCAAAGTCCACGGCCTCTTGCCGTAAGGCCTCCGCTGCCCTCCTGGCTATCTCCGCGGCCCCACGGATCTCCATAGACCTGATGCTGGCGGCAATCTCTTCGAGGCTCAATTCCGCACCCAGGGTAGCGTATCCAGCTTGACCCTGATAAACGTTGTCTGGGAACTCACTGCCTCAGGACGTCCACAAGCTCGAGGAGGGACAGGCAGTTGAGCACGTCACTTGGCTCCAACCATCCCCTTCGCGCGGTCGCGACCCCGTACAACATGTAATCCAGCTGGGGCAATGAATGCGCGTCGGTGCCGATGGCCACCATCACCCCCATCTCCTTGGCCTTCAGACAATCTACATCGCTAAGATCCAGCCTTTCGACATATGCGTTGAGCTCCAGGCAGATCTTGTTCGCCTTGGCCGCCTGGAAGACCTCCTCCTTGTCGAAGAGGTAAGGCTCCCTTTGCTCCAGGACCCTCCCGGTGGGGTGGGCCAGGACGGTCATATGCTCATTGGAGAAGGCCGTCAGCAGTCTCTTGGTCATCTCCTCCTCGGACATCTTGAATTTGGAGTGCACCGCGCCAATGACGTAATCGAGCTCCTCTAAAACGTCATCGGGGTAATCCAGCTTTCCATCCTCGAGGATCTCGACCTCGGCCCCGATCAGGACCTTCACCCCCTCCACCCGCTCCGTGATGTTCCTGGCGATGTCCATATTGCCCCTCAGCCGCTCCACGCTCAGGCCATTGGCCACCCCAAGGCTCTGGGAATGGTCGGTTATCCCCACATATTCGTAACCTTTGCGCTTGGCGGCGTAGGCGATCTCCTCTATGGTCGCAGAGCCGTCGCTCGCCAAGGTATGCACATGGAAGTCGCCTTTGATTTCCTTCAGCTCCACCAGCTTGGGGAGCTTGCCTCGTAGGGATGCCTGGATCTCCCCCCGGTCCTCGCGCAACTCAGGGGGCATGATCTTCAGACCGAGCGCCTGGTAGATATCGGCTTCATTCTCTCTGGCCACTATCTCATTCGTATCCTTCCGGAACAGCCCATACTCGTTCAGCTTCATCCCTTGGTCGTTGGCCAGCGAGCGCAGCTCCACATTGTGCTCCTTGTTGCCAGTGAAGTACTGCAAAGCCGCCCCGTATTCCACCTCCTCGACCACCCTCAGGTCCACCTGGGTACCGTCCTTGAGCCGCACCACCGATTTGGTCTGGCCGCGTTCCAGCACCTCCTCCACGTCCGGGTAGGAGGCGAAGGCGTCCATGACCTTTTTCGCGTCATTGCTGCCCGCGAGCAGGTCGATGTCCCCGATGGTCTCCTTCATCCGGCGCAGCGAGCCACCAAGGTCGATGAGCCTGAGGCCGGCCCTTTCCTGTACGTACGCCCTCATCCTCTCAGCGATCGGATGCGCATAGCCGAGCAGCATCCTCCCGCTCCTCCTCTCCAGGAGGGCGATGCCCTGCAGCACTCGCTCCTCGGACTTCTCCCCGAACCCCTTCAGATCCCTGATTTGATGGGCTTCCGCGGCCGCCTTGAGCTCATGCAGGTTGGTGACCCGCAGCTCCATGTACAGACGCATGGCCGTCTTGGGGCCGATGTCCGGAACCTCCATCAGCTGCAGGAGCCCCGCCGGCAGTTCCTCCTTCAGCTCGTCGAGGTATCTCAGCTTCCCTGTGTCCAGGATCTCCTCAACCTTCTTGGCGATGGCCTCCCCCACCCCAGGGATGGCCCGGAGATCATCTTTCTTGCGATATTCCTCCAGCTCCTCCTTCAGCTCCCTGATGCTCCTAGCGGCCTTGCGGTAGGCGTTGGGCTTGAAGGCGACACCCTTCAGCTCGAGAAGGTCAGCGACCTCTTCGAGGATCACGGCGATTTCCGAGTTGCGCATTTCCCTCGTGCAATTGACGTGCGATGGCTAATAAACCATCCGAATCCGCGGCAGACAGTGTTGTTTATTCCGTTTCATGGCGCCAATCGCGAAAACAGCCAGACGTAGGGCGCCTTCCTTCATAATAAAATACCACCGACTCCCTTCCCTTAGCAAGGCGAGCTCATGAGCGGCCCTAACCCTTACAAGTTGGCTAAGCAGCACGTGGAACGAGTAGGCAAGATGATGGGCCTGGACGAGGGCGTCATCGATGTCCTCAAGACACCCAGGCGCGAACTGACAGTGAATTTCCCGGTCAGGATGGACGACGGGTCTCTGCGCGTGTTCGAGGGCTATAGGGTGCAGCACTCTTCGGTCAGGGGGCCCTGCAAGGGAGGGATAAGGTATACTCCAGGCATCACGTTGGACGACGTCAGGGCTCTTGCCATGTGGATGACCTGGAAGTGCGCCGTGATCGGCATACCCTTCGGCGGGGCTTACGGAGGCGTCGCCTGTGACGTCAAGAAGCTCAGCAAGTCCGAGCTGGAGCGCGTGACCAGGCGCTTTGCCAGCGAGATCTCCATCATCATCGGCCCGCATGAGGACATACCGGCACCTGACGTGTACACCGACTCGCAGACCATGGCCTGGTTCATGGACACCTACTCCATGAACGTCGGCCACTGCGTTCCAGGAGTGGTCACGGGCAAGCCCATCCAGATAGGTGGCTCACAGGGAAGGGAGGAGGCCTCCTCTCGAAGCGTAATGTATGTTGTACAGGAGGCCTGCAAGGCCAAGAAGCTGGACATCCACGGCGCCACCGTGGCGGTACAAGGGTTCGGCACCGTCGGTTGGCACGTCGCCCGGCTGCTTCAACAGGAGGCCGGCTGCACCGTGGTCGCGGTGAGCGACTCCAGCGGAGGAATCTACGACTCCAAGGGCTTGTTCCCGGCAAGGGTGCAGGAGTACAAGAAGAATGGAGGAAGCGTCGTCGGTTACCCAGGAAGCAAGCAGATAAGCAATGGGGAACTCCTGGAGCTGGGCGTGGACATCCTCGTGCCCGCGGCCTTGGAGACTGTAATCACCAAGGACAATGCCAAGAGGATCAAGGCCAAGATTGTGGCCGAGGGCGCCAACGGGCCCACGACCCCTGAGGCGGACGAGATTCTCTTTAAAAAGGGAATCTTGGTCATCCCTGACATCCTCGCCAATGCCGGAGGCGTCACCGTCTCTTATTTCGAATGGGTGCAGGACCTGCAATTCTTCTTCTGGAATGTGGACGAGATCAGGGAGAGGCTTAGGTCCATCATGGTCAACGCCTTTGGCGTTGTCAACGCTCTTGCCAATGCGGAGAAGGTGGACCTGCGCACGGCCGCATACATGCTTGCTCTAGGTGAGGTGGCCCGGGCGCTGGAGCTCAGGGGAATCTATCCCTGAGTTAAGTCAAGGACGGAGGGCACGCGCCTCGAGCTTCCCCGCCCGGTCAGCAAGGAGCTCAGGAAGCAAGTGGAGAAAGAGGTCAGGCGGCACAAGACCTAGTTCTCCCACCTAGGCCTCGGATGCAAATCATGACCTCGTCAGCTGGCCGCTCATGGTGGACCTGCAATGGCCAGTGTGCTGGCCAGGGGCAATAAGGTATATATATTGAGCTCCGGCATGATTACGAAAGCAGGCGGGAATGCTTCAGTGGGCGAAGAGAGCACGGTCTACATTGGCAGCAAGCCAACGATGAACTACGTGCTTGCCGTGGTCACCCAGTTCAACAACGGATGCAACGATGTGACCATCAAGGCACGCGGCAGGGCCATCAGCAGGGCGGTCGACGTAGCTGAGATCGTAAGGCACCGGTTCATCCAAGAGGCAGCGGTGCGGGACATCAAGATCGAGACCGAGGTCCTCAAGGGCGAAGGTGGAACCACCGCCAACGTCTCCTCGATCGAGATCTACATGAGCCGATAGGCAGGGGTGCCTTCTGCAGTGCTGTTTATCGCACCAGCCCGGTCTTTTTTCGTCTGATGTCCAATAAGCCGCCCTAAGCGACCCACCGGTCACGTTCTTACCATATGGCCGTGGTCGAGAGGATAGAAAAGACGATTAGAGTCAGTGAGTAGACGATCATTGTTACATGGAACATCGGTAAAACCTTGAGTCCAATTGCTGGGGTCTTCTGCTTCATTATTAGGAAATTCGCAATGCCAAGCAGCACGAATCCGATGCTGAACCCGATGAGCACCTCCCAACCGAGGAAGTAGGCGAACAACAAAGAGGTGCAAACGTGCAGCAGGGTGAATGCCAACACCCAACGGGCTGTCCCGCTCAGCCCATAGAGCACGGCGACGGATTTCATTCTTCGCGCCAAGTCGTTTTTGAAATCCACGAGATCGTTCGCCCCGAGATGCGCCATCGCGAAGGGATAGAAGAACAGGAAATAGAGCAGCGCGATCAGGTCTGGGCTGCCGACCATCAGATACCCGGCGACAGGGAACAAGGAAAAGTCCGTTCGACCGAGCAGCTGGGCGACCGGATATTTCTGCTTCCTTTTCTTGACCTGATAGAACACCTCTACGCTGTAACCATACACCATGATGGCGTAGAGATACAAGGAATTCGGGTATGGGATTGTGGCAATCACCATGGCTGCGATGCCAGCAAACAGGAAGAAGAGTAAAAGCGCGACCCGTGGAGATATCAGTCCGGCGGGGATGGGCCGCTCCTTATAAACCCTCCAATAGTTGGTGAGCTTCCCTTCCACGTCCTTTTTGTCATATTCCTTGTCCACGTAGTCATTGAGGATTAATCCCGCCTCGAATCCGAAGAATCCGATTACGACGGCCTTGAGGAGGATGATTTCATCGAACCCGCCGTACTGCTGGAATGCGAGGAAGAGCCCGGAGCAGAAGAGCAGCGGCCATGCGAATCCGAACTGCAATCTCGTCAGATCGATGAATCCCTTCAATCGCTCCTTCAATCGTGCAACTCCTCTAGACCGAATGAAACCGTACAACATGACTTAAAGATATTTCCAGTAAGGCCCTTACAGCTCAATACCGTCACTATTTTATCGAAAGGGCTCAGCACATCTCGCGCTCCAAAGCCTTCAGGTCCCTCTCTTCGAGCACGGCCGAGTCTAAGGGTATGAGCATTATCCCCTTGGCCAGGATCACCTGGTCCCTGATGACTTGGAGGAACTTCAGCACGTTCTTGAACTCGTTCTGCGTCACCAAGTACTCCATGCCCTCCAAGAGCACCCGGCCGCCCTTGTTCTCGGCCAAGAAGGACTTGATCATGGTGTTCAGGCGCGGGAGGTCCGTGGGCGAGACGAACTCGAACTTGCTTGAGGCGTCGTCCGCCGGGCAGGACTCCGTCTTCGTGAGCCAGACCATCTGAAGATCGGCCTTGAAGCGCTTTCTCACCGCATCAGGGTGCGTTCTCAGTATGCACAGCCCCTTGGTCCCGGAGGAGGCGCTCTTGATCATCAGTTCCATGGCCCCATCCAATCCCCTGTCCTTGACCAGGTACATCCCTCCTGGTTGGACATTAAGGGGCGTCGGCGCAGGTGGGGTCATAATTGCAGGGGGCCGAGGGCGTGCCGGCGCCTCCTCGATCGGCTCGGCGAACTCGACCTCCGCCATCATCTTCCGCTTCCGGCGGTCGACCTTCTCGGAGATGCTCGTACGTTGGCTCTTCGCGAGGATCTGGATCTCTCGGCTGGTATAGCCCTTGTTCGTTAGGGAGATGAACTCCTCCCAGGCCTCCTTGAGCCCTTCCTCGTAGCCTTTGGCGTAGCCTTCGGTGTAGGCCTTCAGCTCTGGCATCGCACCCCTCCTGAGTGAATGTAGGGCTCGACGGCTTAACAAAGTTTCGCGTGCCCGTAGGGCATTGAGAAAAGTTACATATCGCTGGTGCGCGACTCGCCAATTGCATGCGTCGCGTTCGCTTCCGCGGGGTCAAGGCCACCCCCAAGGGTTTGGAGAAGGACCTTCTGGACAAATCTCGCCGTCTGGCACGGGACCCGTCCCTGATGCTCCCGAAGTGCGACCAGTCCTGCCGTCGTTGCCCCTTTGATAAGCTGCTCAAGAAGATGGAGAAGGTGGAGAGGTACAGCGACGACGCCAACACCTTGATCGACCTGGCCTCGCACGGCGACCAGCTGGTCCGCGCCTACGCCGCGACCATCTCCCTGGCCGCCTCCGGCAAGATCCCCTACCTAACGACGAAAGAGCTGCCGACTGGGACCGTATCCTTCGCCGTGAGGGGGAAGGTGGACCAAGAGAAGCTCATCGGGGTGCAGTACTTCGATGATCCGGACCTGCGCCTGTTGGCCTTCTGGGACATCGCGCGCGATGTTGACCTGCACATCTATTCCGAGGAGGCTGGCTTGAAGTGCGCGGACGCACCGAAGGCCCCCAAGACCTTCGTGCAGGAAACTCTGGCCAATGCCCCTTATGAGCTGTCGGCCGACGGATCCTGCGGTCACCCCAATGCCCCTTTGTCGCTGATCGTCGACTGGAAATCCCCCTCGACCCGAATATCCATATGCTCAGAGTGCGCCAGCGACATCAACCTCATGCATGGCCTGACATCAAGAATTGCCGCACGTGACCCCACTGACGATTTCGCGGTGGAGGTGCGGTACTCGCCAAGGTGCGTGGCGCATTCCGAATGCCCCACCAAGGCATCGTTCTCCATGAGCGCGGAGCTGAGAGGCTCCTATCGCAAGGGCAGCATCGACGACGCCACCCTCATCGCCCGCTTCCTGGTGGAGAGGAAGGACGCACTCCGCCGCACCTCGGGCGAGCTCTACATCCTAGGCAACGACTGCTATGGCCGGGACAAGGAGGCGTTCATCAAGGCGCTGAAGGGGAGCGAGGGCGAGGTCGCGGCCATCGCTGGCCTGGTCAGGAGCAAGCCCATGGTGGTTTTGTCATCCTCCGACCAGACCGCCAAGGTGGTGGCGGACCTGTGGGGCGAGGCAAGGGAGTCGTTGCTCAACCAGGTGGCATCGCCCGAGATCTGGAAGGGCATTCTAGCCAATCAAAATACCATGCCACCGGGGCAGGTGGTGCAGGAGGCCTATCGTCTGCAGCGCTGCAAGGGCATCCTTGACAAGCTGCCTCAGTACTCATCCAAAGGAGCCATGGGGGCCTTGGCGGACGAACTGGCCCGTGCCTACAAATCCTCTGGCAAGAGCGGACTGTTGCAGGCCATCGACAAGAACAAGCCCAAGGAGCATCGGGGCAAGGCCGTGGTCTATGGGTTCCTAGTGGCGGTCGGCGAGGCCGACTCCCGGGCATGGCAGTTCGCCACCGAGGAGAAGGACTTCGGCAAGTACCTAGCGGATTTCGCCAAGGCGATGCTAGAGGCATCTGGAGACGCTTATCACCAGGCTTTGGAGAACATGCTCACCGCCTCCGGTTCTGGGGAGAGCCTACAGCGCAAATGCTAGCGGCTACTCGAGCATCAGGACGTCGATGACGTAATGCGAGACGGAAGGAGCGAAGGACTTCACCTCGCCCTTGTATCCGATTTGGTAGCGTCGAGCGCCGGCGGCCTCCGCGATCCGCCTAAGCGGCCTCTGAGGCCATTCATCGATAGGGCAGGTCTCATGATAGTGCACCACTCCGCCCGGCCGGGCCAGGCTAAACGCCTTAGGAAGGAACTCGTGCGTGGTGCCCACGTAGCCCATCAGCACCCGGTCCGCGAATCCCTTGCCCGGCAGGCCCCGGTTGTCCCCTAGGAATGGATCGACCGTGCCCTCGACCAGGTTCAGGGCGATGTTCTCCCTAAGGTAGGAGAAAGCCACCGGGTTGATCTCGCAGGCAATGACCCGGTCGGCCTTGGCGTGGACCGCCAGCGGCAGGGTGAAGTAGCCGATGCCCGCGAACATGTCCACCACCGTCTCGCCACGGCAGTCCAGTTCGGACATGCGCCTCTTTTCCGGGAAGTTGCCGGAGGAGTACATGACCTTGGCCACATCGAACTTGTACTGGATGCGGTTCTCGAGGTGCACCGTCTCGGTCCCGTCCCCCCATATGACCTCGACGTTGGGAGTGCGGTAAACGCCCTCGATGATCCCCTTCTCCTGGCACACCGTCCGGGCATGGAGGACCTGGGCATATGCTGCGGCGACCTCCCTCCTCATCTCTTGAAAAACCACCGGCAGGCGAAGGACCAGCACATCCCCGAACATCTCCCATTTCTGCGGAAGTTGAACGTCAAGCTCCTCGGGCAACGAGAGCTTTTCACGGACCTGCTCATGTGGTGAGATGTAGTGAGCGCGCGAGCGGGCCTCCCCGTCCACGATCTCGACGCCCAGCTCCATCACCTTGCGCTCGTCGGACCCTTCCTTCAGGGGGATGAGGACATAATCGCCCTCCTCGAAGATGCGCACCTCCTTCCGCAGGGCTCTCATGGCGGATATTCTCTTCCTCACCCGTTCGGCGCTCTCCCTCGGGGCTTTGACCAATCTCATCTCGTCCTCGGATTCCGCCCCCGCCTATTTCTGGTTTCTTGCGGAGCTCCTAGTGAACAAGGCGCCGAGGAAGGAGGGCGCGAACTTGAGCAACGAGGGGGCAGTCTTGAGCACCCTGGGCGCGAGGTCCGCAGGGAAGTCGATGTCGCCTTCGGAGAGCACCTGCCTAACATCTTCGCGCGAGAGGATCCTACCGACCTCCTCCAGCTTTCGGTCGCTCAGCTTGATGAATGCCCTTCGGACCAGGAATCCCCGATCCAGCTCTCGGCCCAGTTCCGTCTTCCACCTCTCCTCGTAGGATGACAGCGCCTCCGCTCCGAAATCATTCCCTTCCAGGCTCTCCAAGGCCGTCTTGGCGGCGCATTCAGCGGCCACCATGCCGGTATAGAGACCTCCCCCGCTCAACGGCTTGGCCTGCCCCGCCGCGTCCCCGATGACCAGCGTCCTCTCCGCAAAGGTTCGGGGAGGAGGTCCGATGGGTATCATGCCAGAGATCACCCTCATCCTCTCCTTGTCCCTGAGCCCCAACCTTTCCAGCAAGGGATTGAAGAAGGTCAGTGGCGCGTCTTGGCTTCGGGACACGCACAGGCCGACCCGGGTCATCTCCCCGCAGGGTACCTTCCAGGCGAAGAAGCCCGGAGCAACCTTCTTGCCCAGGTAGACGTTCAGCATCTCCTGGTCATCTTCCTCATGCCGGATGTCCATCTGCACCCCCCGGACCTGGTCCTTGGGCCCTTCCAACCCTGCCATCTTGGCCACGTTGGACTTGTATCCGTCCGCTCCGACAATGAGCTTGGCCGCATAATTGCAGGAGCCCTTCCGGTTCAAGCAATGGGCGGTGATCCTGTCCCCTAGGTCCGCATCGATGAACCTCTCCCCCAGGGCTATCTCCGCTCCTTGGTCCTCGGCAAGTTCCGCGCAGGTCTGGTCGAAGGCGGCACGGTCCACCACCACCGCCTTGGTCCCCTTGCCCCTGACCTCCACCACCTGATCCCCAGGGAAATGGAAATAGCCCCCTCGCAGCCGGTTGAGGACGGTCCCGCGGGCCCCTGCCATGTCCACCACCCTAGGCGCCACCAAGCCGGTGCATTGCACGGGTTGGCCGATGGTCTCATGCTCCTCCACCACCACGACCTTCGCCCTCTTGCCCACGGCCGCGGCGAAGGTCATGCCCGATGGACCTCCGCCTACGACCAGGAAGTCGCACTCCTTCACAGGACCTCCAATCGTCCCGGGATATATGGCATTTTTCTCACCCCTCGGTCCGCTGCGCCAACGTCACTAGCGCTAGCGCCACCATGGCCAGCAGGGCCAGGACGGTCATCAGCCAGGATGGGATGGATCCGACGGCGGCATTGAGGGAGATCAATAGAATGAACAGGGACACCATCCAGACCAGGCCGATGAAGGTCAGGATGCGCAGGTAGCCACGAATAGCCACGCGGCGGAACTCGGCCTCCATGTCACCTTCGGGCGGGTTATTGAAGGCCAATATGGAGTAGGATCGGCAGGTATGAGCCCCTGTCATGATTGCAGCCATGCCCAAGCCCAGCATGGCCCAGGGCCAGGCGAATCCGTTGTCTGGTTTGAGGGCGAGAGCCGCCACGCCCACCAGGACCTCAAGGCCCGCCACGATGGCGAACAGGTCGCACCAGTTGCGGAACAGCAGGAAACCTGCCAAGGTCAGGAGCAGGGCCTGCGCACTGGCCAAAGGGAACAGGCTCTCTCTCGAGGGGGTGAGTATCAATGAGCTGATCGCCACCAGGGCCAAGGTGAGGAGGATGGCAACCCTGGCAGTGAAAAGCCACGAGCTCACCTTCTCCGGACGCCTGATGCTCTCCCCTCCATAAGGTACTTGAAAAGCGGGACCCGTGGGTCCCAGTCCACTGCCCGGCAATGTCGCCCCAACCCGGCCAGCATGTCCTGGCGCCGTAGCCGGTGCATGAGCTCAGCCACCTCCTGAACCGCCCTATCCTCCGTCTGCTCCAGGAGGAAAGTGTCCAAGGATAGGACGAAGACGTCGTGCCCCTTGCTTCCAAGGCTCACCAAGGAAGAGACGAACCTCTTGTCCTCCAAGGGGGTGAGGGCGATGACAAGGGAGGACGTGGGGAAGTATCGTTCCATGACCGCGCCGAGGAAATTGGCCTGGCGCAGGTTGCCGGGTTGGACCGCCAAAAGCCGGTCCATGGCCCGATAGAAATGCCTCTTACCATAGCCCAGCGGAACGACGTCCATGGCGTCGCCAAGGACCAGGACCCCTACCCGGTCCCTCCGCCTGAGGAAGTAGGACATGAGGCTGGCCGCCGCATCAACCTCCAGGTCCGCCATCTTCTGGCGCTGGGCAACGTTGGACATGCTGGTCCTTGCGTCCAGTACAATTACCACGTCCCCCGAGCGCTCGCTCTCGTAATCATTCACGATCATTCGATCCCTTCTGGCGGTCGCCTTCCAGTTGATCTTCCTTAGCTCGTCCCCCGAGACGTACTCGCGCAGGCAGAAGAACTCCTTACCTGGCCCAATAGAGGATGAACTGATATTCCCCGCCTGGACCTTCAGCGTGGAAGGTTTCAGGTCGCATCGCCGCAGATCTTGGAAGCGGGGCAGCACCACGATCCGCGTCTCCGCCGACAGCCTCTGTTCGCGCACCACCATCTGGGCCGGGCTGGACCATCTTAATAGGAGTTCGCCGAAGGAAAAATTACCGCGTCGGTCGAAGCGGAGCTTGTAGCGGATCTTCGCCGATTGTCCTCTGCCGAGGTTCAAGGGGAACCGATCCCTGCCCTCCACCACCACCGCGCCCGGTGGTGCTCCGTCGAAGACCTCTATGTAGTCGAGGGCCTCCCCCTGGTTCTCCAGAAGGAGGGAGATCTCGACCACGTCCCCCTCCTGGATCCTCTCCGAGTCCAACGAGCGCGTTAGGCGGACGTCCAACACGGGAGGTCTGTGCAGCAGGAAGGCCAGGTATATGGTCAATGCCAAAGGGATGAGCAGGCTCACCAGCTGCCAGCGCAACGTTACCAAGCCTAATATCAGGAAGCAGAAGGCCATCAGCAGGAGGGCGGCACCGGAACGGGTTCGCACTTCAATCGACCTTTGGGACTGGGACTTCCTTGAGGATGCTCTCCACCACGGTCTGGGGCTTTACCCCTCGTATCCATGGGTCCGCCGCCAGTATGATGCGGTGTGCCAGAACCGGAATCGCCATCTCCTTCACGTCGTCAGGAAGTACAAAGTCGCGCCCCTTCAAGGCCGCCCTGGCCGCGGAGAGCCGCATCAAGGACAGAGAACCACGCGGACTGGCTCCAACCTCCACCTGAGTGTGGCTGCGTGTGGCCGCGATGATGTTGACGATGTACTCCTCGATCACTCCTTCGACGTGCATTCCTTCCACGTACCCCTGCATCTCTACCACTTTCTCCGGCGAGCAGACCTTCCGCACCTCCACCTCCTCCTTTCCCCTAGCCCGTCGCCTGCGCAGGATCTCCCGCTCTTCCTCGGGGGTGGGATAGCCGACGCTAGTCCGGATCAAGAAGCGATCGATCTGCGCCTCGGGCAAGGGGTAGGTGCCCTCGTATTCGATCGGATTCTGAGTGGCGAGCACCACGAACGGCGAAGGAAGGGACATGGTCTCCCCCTCCAGGCTGACCTGGCGCTCCTGCATCGCCTCTAGGAGCGCGGCCTGGGTCTTGGGGGGAGCGCGGTTGATCTCATCGGCCAGCAGTAGGTTGGTGAACACCGGACCCTGGCGCAGTTTGAACTGTCCCGTCTGCCGGTCCAGGACGAAGGTCCCAGTGATGTCCGCGGGCATGAGGTCAGGGGTGAACTGGACCCTCTTGAACTCGCAGCCCGAGGCTCTGGCGAAGCAATTTGCCATCATGGTCTTGGCCAGGCCAGGGTAGTCCTCGAACAGGACATGGCCGTTGCATAGCATGGCTAGCATGACCCTCTCCATCACCGCGCGCTTACCGACGATGGACATCCCCACCTCGTCCATAAGCGCGTTGCATGTCGCTTGCAGCTCCTCGCTTCTCATTTCATCGCCTCCAACTTTCTCAACAGCCCGGGGAACGCCTTATTGAATTCCTGCACCATCATCTTCCCCTGCCGCGTTTCCAGGCCCTCGGAATCGTATGCCCCTTTAAAATCGTAGGTTAGCAACCACAGAAGCTGCTCGTCCCTGATCCAGAGCTTTGCGGTCTTAGGGTCCGCCAGCCTCGCCTCCGCCTCAGCCCGAGGAAGGTGATGGAGCAGCATGAATCGCCGCACCAGCATCTCCCTGAGCTCGAGGTAGGCTAGCATCTGGCTATATGGCGCTCCATGAAGTGCATTGGTAATGACCATGAGCTCACGCTCCGCCGCATCGGGGTCGTCCCTCATCATCGTCGTGGAGATGTCTGGGGCTGGTCGATACCCCATTCGAGGATAAGTCCTCATCACCAGGAGAGAGGCGCACAGGACGAGGATCATCAACAAGAAACCCCAGCGTGCCTCAGGGTCCTGGATGATGGCGTCCAAGAGAGGTATGGAGAGTAGCATCATGGCCAAGGCGATGCCGAGCCAGGTGAAGCGGACCAGCAGGTCTTTGTCATCCTCCTTGTCGAGGCTTCTCCTCGAGGAGTGCACATTATGCTCAGGATCCTGCTGCATCCACGCTCCCCCTATCTCCTCCTTTGTAACTGCCAACGAACGAGGAGATCTGAGTCAGGCAACGCAACGCAGCCTCCTTGCTCTCCTCCGGCAATCGATGGTCGCTATACCACGCTTCCTCGAACAAGGAGATGAGTTCCATCGTCGGCTCTTTGGGCCATCCCAACCGCAGCTGGGCCATGGCTGCGAGCTCCCTCGGCGTGAGCGCCTCGGCTTCCTGAACCTTGGTCTGGAACAACCTGTCCATCCGCTGATAGGTTCGTATCACCACGCTACGGGCGTCGTCTCCGGCGTAAAGGTCGTGCACCGCCTGGTCCACAATCTCCTTGGCCTTCTGTCGTTCCAAGGCGGCCCTGGCGGCAACCATACGCACCGGGGCTCTACGCACAAATTTAAGACCGAATATGATGGCCATCAAGACTACGAATAACAGGAGGCCGATAAGCATCGGCGCTCCCCCTGGGCTATCCGGTGTGAGGGGTGGCTGAGACCCCTCGCCACCATCGTTACCGCCCCCTCCAGGGGAAGTCGGAGGGGATACGACCTCCCCTCCGGTCAAAAAAATAAAAACGAAGATCAAGCCCAGGATAACGAGAACCGTGATCAGCGCCGAAAGCCCACCTCCACCACGAGGGCTCTCCTTTTCCGGTGTCCTTCTTCTCCTGGCCATTTGGAAGAGCACAAGCAATCCCACGCAGATCCAGACCCCAATCAGAACATAGGACAGGACCTCTGCGACCTGGCGGGTCACGGGGCCGAGCGGAGGCTCCTCGTCGCCAAGCTGGAAGTAACCCATGTTAGAAATGATCAAGGCCAAGGTGATGATGACCAGGGCTAGTGCGGCGGTCGCTAGCCATATCTTGCCGTCTTTGTCCTTGCCCACCACGTCCTGAGACCCCATTGGACGCTATATAATCCTTCTCAGCTGGTGCCTTCCTGGAGGCGCCCCTTGGTCCGGAACTGGTCCTCGAAGATGCGCGCCACCTGCTCGATGGTATCCGCCTCCGCCGGGGTCTTGTCCTCTCGTAGCGATTTGATGCGGGCGAGGCGAAGCGCGAACCCTGAGGGATACCTGGGACTGCGCTGCACCTCATCGAAGACGACCTCCACCACGATCTCAGGCCTCACTTGGACGACATGCCCTGCATCCGAGGTCCGCAGCGATAGCAATCGGTCGGTGATGGCCTTGAACTCCTCATCGGTGAAGCCCTTGTAGGTCTTTCCCACCTCCGCGAAGCCCTCCCCTGACCTGGCAGCTAGGTGGTAGTCGCTCAGCCAGCCCTCCCTCCTCCCGTATCCCCACTCCGCCGCCACGATGACCAGGTCCAGCGAAGCGGACCTCTTTATCTTGAGCCATCGCCTCCCCCGCTTTCCGATCGCGTAGGGGCTGCCCAGCTCCTTGGCCACCAGCCCCTCATGCCCCTGCTCCAAGGCTTGCCTGTAGAAGTCCATCGCCACTTTGGCGTCCGAGGTGATGATGCGAGGGACCAGATGTTGGGGAGGAGCGATCTCCAGCAGCACCCCCCACCGCTCGGAATACGGAGCGTCGATGAGCCTTCTGCTCCCCGCTAGCAGCGCATCGAAGAGGAAGAGCCGGAGCGGGACCTCCTGCGAGGACCCTGCGACCTCGTGCACGCGGGTCATGCGGCGCATCACGTCCTGGAAGGGAAGGGGGCGGTCGCTATAGGCGACCACCTCCCCCTCAAGGATGAACCGGTCGGCCTGGATATCGGAGAGGGCGATCCTCACGATCTCGGGCAGGCTGTCCGTGACCTCGGTCAACCGTCGGGAGAATATTCGCACCTGGCCCCCCTCCCGGTGGATTTGGACGCGGGCCCCGTCCAACTTGAACTCGAAGGCGGCGGTGCCAAGGATCGACAGCGCTTCCTCCACTCCGGAGGTCGTCTCTGCCAGCATTGGACGGATCGGCGTGAAGACCTTGATGTCGACGCTTCGAACCCCTCGCTCCCCTTGGCTCAAGGCTAGCGCCGCCAACCCCCCCACGTCGCCCATGAGCATGTGGGCTCCCCGGACCGTCTCCAGGTCTACTTCCGAGGCTCGGGAGATGGCCTCCAGCATCACCCCCTCGTTGACGCCTATCCGCATCTCCCCGGAAAGGGAGCGTAGTAGGTACTCGCGCTCCTTCTCGCCCAATCTGGATAAGAGCCCGCTGAGCAAAGCCTCCTTGGTCCGCCTTGAGCCAGGGCCTTCGGTCTTGGCGATGCGCTGCAAGGTATCGTACGCTTCCATAATGCTCACCGGTCCATCGCCGAAGAGGGTCATCTGACCGCTGCGTACCGCCCTCTTGACCGTGTGATAACCAACGTCCAAGGCGCGCTTCTCGGACTCCGGCAGGACCTGGGCCAGGAGGATGAGGACCACTGGCTTAATCTCCTCCTCTTCCAGGGAAGAAAGGAACGAGCCCACGAGCTCCGCCTTCCTCTTCTTGCCTGGCTCGGCCTCGACCTGGGCGCAGAGCTCAGCCATTTCCATCAGCAGCTTGCTCACGTCCTAGAGCACGAATCCATCGAGTAATCTAGCTTTCGCAGGGCTCGATCCATCGAGGCTCAGGCGAGCTCGCCAGCCTTGACCGCCGCTGCCAGCTCCTTCGAGACCTTCCTCAAGGCTATGCCGCTGAGGATCAACAGGATGCCAGCCACTAGGCCGATGGCCCCGAACAAGAAGAACAAGACGCTCACCACCGCATTGGGCACGAAGAAAATGGTTATGCCCAGGATCAAGGAGAGCAATCCAAAGACCAGCTTGGGGATGACCCCCTCATGGGATAAGCCACCTTGCGCCAGCGCCGATTTGATGGAGAGGGCCGCGCTACCAAGGAACCATGCGGCCAGGACCAGGAGGATGATCAAGGCTACGAACTCATAATAGTAGAACATGCTCAGGCCCAGGATGACGATCACGATGCCAATGACGGTCCGCATAACGCTCTTCCCTTCCTTTCTATGAAGCAATGCCTGGTATACGAGGAACAGCCCCAATCCCACGACGGCCAAGGGCAGGACCACTGAGACGAAGACCCTAGCAAAATGCAGGGGGGAGAGCATGAGCATGACCCCGATCGACGCTATCAGGAATCCCAGGATGATCTTGGTCCAATAGGTCCCTCTCAACTTGGCGGCTCTACCATCCGTCTTTCCTTTGGCGGTTGCGCTGGCCTCGAGGGAAAGTGCGCTCAAGGTGCCCCAGATCATCAACACCAAGGGGGCGTCATCGATCAGATGCAGGGTAGGGTGCTTCTCTGGGTCGTACTTGTCCAAGTGCACCCGGTACTCCGTCTCGAACTCATGGACGTGCAGCCGTCCCTTACGATAACTGGCGATCATCTCAG
>Ga0209254_10001467_pt1 | contig 21159 bp, 15 predicted proteins | sample FrelakmetDIP11DI_FD_187148 | JGI IMG/M metagenome (GOLD analysis project Ga0209254, IMG submission 187148) | Freshwater lake sediment microbial communities from the University of Notre Dame, USA, for methane emissions studies - DIP11 DI (SPAdes)... | ecosystem: Environmental > Aquatic >...
GAGCAGGCGCCCCATTGTTCCAGAGGGTAGTAGGCTCATCGAGGGCGTAGGTCCTTCGGTGTCACGGGCCGGCTTGTTTGCAGCGAGGCAGCCGCGCCATCGCGTGGCGCGTCGCGCATCGTCGCGATCTTAGGCTCCGGAGAGCCATTGCGGCAAGGACCGTCGCGATCGAACATGTTCGTCTCCGCAGAACCGCGCCTTGGAGTACACTGCGATTCGAGAGGAACGAGCGGTGACCCTCACGCTGGAAATTACCGCGCCATCGGCAGCCAAACCGGGAGACACAACGCGGCACGTCTTCGGCGAGGAAGGCGGGACGATCGGACGCGCCCGCGACAGCTCCTGGGTGTTGACAGACTCCAAGATATCCAGCCAGCACGCCAGGATCAGCTTCCGGAACGGCGTCTTCTACATCGAGGACACCAGCCGAAACGGCGTGACAGTCAACTCGCCGGAGAACAGGCTGGTCCGAAACCGCCCCTACGCCCTGAAGGCCGGCGACCGCCTCTTCATTGAGCCGCACGAAATCGACGTGTGGATCGACGCCGCATCACAGCCGACCGCTCGTCAGCCGCTCGTCGATCTCTTCGTCCCCGCCGCCGAGGACGATCCCTTCGCAGCGCGGCCAGAAACGCCGCACCCGAGCGTGGGGTCTCTTGCAGAGGCCGGAATCGGCGGCGAAGTGGATCCGCTGAAGTTCTTCCAGCCTGTAACAGGTCGGATCGCGGCGCGACAACCAGAGCCGGGCGCGTCACCGGTCGATGACCTGCTGGCGGCGCACTTCGAGCCGCCGGGCGTGCTTCCCGGCCCCAAGCGCTCCGAATCGGCTCCGGCGGCCATTCCTCTGGGATACGACCCACTCGCGCCCGACACCCCCTTTGTCGAGCCCGTGACGCCCCCGCCGATTCGCTCTCGACCCGGCGTCGAACCCCCGCCGGCCGGCGGGCACGCCAAGGCTGCCCCCGCGGCCGAGCTCCCGACGATTCCTGAGCCGGCAGGGCCGGCGGTCAGTCCGGCCCGGCCAACACCCCAGGCAGCACCTCCGGCGCCTTCTGCACCCCCACGCGACGGTTCGGCGCCGCGGGAAACGGGCAGCACGGAGGAGCTAGCCAAGCTCCTGGCCGGGGCCGGGGTGCCAAGTGCCGCGATAACGGAGGAGCTGGCGCGAAGTCTCGGTGAAATACTCCGAATCGTGGTCTCCGGGCTGATGGACGTCCTCCAATCGCGCCAGCGCATCAAGGAGGAGTTCCGGATGGATCCGACGATTTTCCGCCCGGCCGAGAACAACCCGCTGAAGTTCTCCGTCAACGTCGAGGATGCGCTGCACAACCTCCTGGTAAAGCGAAACCCCGCATATCTGGGCCCTGTCGACGCCTTCGCGGATGCATTCGACGATCTTCGCGATCATCAACTCGCCATGCTGGCCGGCATCCGCGTGGCCTTCGAAAGCATGCTGGCTGAATTCGAGGCGGACCACCTGCAGGAAGCGTTCGACCGCCAGTTGGGCAAAAGCTCGTTCCCGCTCGTGTCCCCGAAGCCGCGATACTGGGATCTGTATCGCGAAAAGACACGTGAAATGACCAAAGACCCCGAAGCGACCTTTGGCCGCCTGTTCGGTGAGGAGTTCAGGCAGGCGTACGAGGAGCAGTTCCGGGAACTGAAGGCGAAGCGGCGCAGCCGCATGCCTGACCAGTCGCCGGATGAACGCCCGCCGCGGAGGTGATTCGCCGACCGGAATCGGAGATCGACTCCGGACCCAGTTCATTGTAGATTGTGTGGCACAAGCCCATGTCTGCCAATAACCGCGTCATCTGGTCCGAGGGGCTGTTCCTGCAGCCGCAGCACTTCCAGCAACAAGACCGTTACTTCGAGCGCTACATTGAGACGCGCTGTCAGGCCCTCGCGCCATACGCGTGGGGCTTCACCGAGATCGAATTCGAGCGCGACTTCCTGAAGATCGGCAAGATCGGATTTCGGCGGCTGGCGGGCGTGTTCCCGGACGGCACCCCGTTCCGGATGCCGGACGACGACCCGCTGCCCGCGCCCGTCGATATCGCTGCCGATGTGCGCGACCAGCGCCTCTATCTGGCAGTGCCGCTGCGCCGGGCAGGCGAAATCGAATCGGCGCGAGCACCGGTTGCGGACGAACTCGTTCGGCAGGACATCCGCGAGTTCCAGGTGGCCAACGCCGCCGCGAGCGTCGGAGATCCGGCAACGCTCGAAGTGGCGGCGCTCCGCACGCGCCTGTTGCTCGAGCGGGAGGCGACCGAGGCGTATGCATGCGTCCCGCTGGCCCACGTGGTCGAGTGCCGCGCCGACCAGCAGGTCATGCTGGACGAGAACTTCATCCCGACGATTCTGCAGGTTCGGGCAGCGAACCGCCTGGCCGCCGTCACGACGGAGCTGCTCGGCCTCTTTCGCCAGCGCGGAGAAGCGCTGGGCGGGCGTGTGGCGGCGACAAGCAGGGGCACCGCGGCGGAGCTCGCGGACTTCCTGATGCTTCAGGCCATCAACCGCGACGAACCGTTGCTGGCGCACTTCGCGGATGGGGGCGTCGTCCACCCCGAGGCATTATTCCGGTTCTGTGTGGCCGCGGCCGGTGAGTTCGCGACCTTCACGACGACGTCCAAGCGCGCGCCGAGATTCCCAGCCTATCGGCACGATCATCTCAAGGAGACGTTCGAGCCTGTCATTGCCTCGCTCCGCGAATCCATGAGCAAGGTGATGACGCAGAATGCGATTCCGATTCCCCTCGAGCCCCGCAAGTACGGGCTCAGCGTGGCCATCGTGGCTGATCGCTCGCTCTTCAGCTCCGCCGTGTTCATCCTGGCCGCGCGAGCGGACGGTCCTGCGGAGAACGTGCGGCAGCGTTTCCCCGCGCAAGTCAAGATCGCCCCGGCGGAGAAGATCGGCGACCTCGTCAACAAGGGACTGCCGGGCATCCCGGTGGTGCCCGTTCCCGTGGCGCCGAGGCAGATCCCGTTTCACGCGGGCTATGCGTATTTCGAGCTGGATCAGACGCACGAGTTGTGGGACCAGCTCAAAGGATCGGGGGGCGTAGCGATCTACGTCTCAGGAGAGTTCCCGGGACTGGCGATGGAATTCTGGGCGATTCGGAGCTGAGCGCAGGCTCTCTGTCATGCCAGACAATGACGATCCCTTCCTGCCGTCGGACCGGACGCTTCGGCCGCGCCCAGGCGCTGGCAGACGCGGCATGCCGGAGCCGGCGATCCCTCGCACCACCACGGCCGGTGTCAGGGAGTTCGAGCCGATCCCGGACGCGGTGCGCGCCTTTCTCGGCCTCGGCCTCAACCCGCTCGTCCAGTCGGCCACGCCGCTGCTGCTCCTGACCGGCGAGCTGCGGCACGCGTCGTCTGTCGACGTGGGGGGCCTCCGGCGGCACGTGCTCGAAGAGATTCGCCGATTCGAAGAACAGGCGCGTGCGGCCGGCGTGCGGAGCGAAATCGTCCTCGCTGCGCGTTATGCCTTGTGTGCCGGCCTGGACGAAGCGGTCCTGTCGACGCCGTGGGGTGCGCAGAGCGAGTGGGCGCAGCATCCCGTCCTGGTGGCGCTGCACCGCGAGGCGTGGGGGGGCGAGAAGTTCTTCGAGATGCTGGACCGGATCTGCGTGGACCCGGCCACGCACATCGATCTCATGGAACTGCAGTACCTCATGCTCGCGCTCGGCTTCACCGGGAAGTACCACATGCTCGACCGCGGAACCGAGCAATTGGCCGAACTGCAGCGGAACCTCCTTCGCACCATCCGGAGTCACCGCGGATCAGCGCCGACGGAGCTGTCGTTGCAGTGGCAAGGACTCGAGGACCGCCGCAACCGCCTCGTTCGGTATGTTCCGTGGTGGGTCGTCGTCGCGGCCGCTGTCGCGGCGCTCGCGGTGACGTTTGTCGTCTACTACTCCAGGCTCGCGACGCAGGCGGATCCCTTGCAGGCGAAGCTGGCCCAGGTGGGCGTCGAAGACTTCGCGGAGCCCCCGCCGGCTGCGCCCGTGGCGGGCCCGACGCTCAAGCAACTGCTGGCGCCCGAGGAGGCGGCCGGCGCCCTGAGCGTCGAAGAGGAGGGCGGCCGGACCGTCGTGACCCTTCGCGCCAGCGATTTATTCGGATCCGGCAGCGCCGACGTGAACCCATCGTATCAGGGCACGCTCGGTCGCGTCGCCGACGCCTTGAACAAGGTACATGGACGCGTGATGGTGGTCGGACATACCGACAACCAGCCAATCAGGTCGCTGCAGTTCCACGACAACTATGAACTTTCGCGCGAGCGCGCCGTCAGCGTCGCGACGATCCTGAAGACGACGATGGAGAATCCGGCGAGGATGACATGGCGAGGTGTCGGCTCGTCTGAACCGCGGTATCGGCCGGATTCGGATCCGGAGAATCGAGCCCGAAACCGCCGGGTGGAAATCATCCACCTGCGCGAAGAGTGACCTCGGACGAGGTTGTCCATGCTCGCCTTTCTCAAGCGCACCTTCGTTGTTCTCCTGGGCCTTCTGCTCGTCTTCGTCTGCATCTGGTACGCAGGGCCGTACTTTGCGTTTGCGGGGTATCGGCCGCTGGAAACCGTGTCGGCGCGCCTGATGGCGATCGCGGTGATCGTCGGGTGCTGGCTGGCCGTCCGGCTCTTCAAGCGGCTGCGTTCCTTCCGTGCGAGCGATCGACTGCTGGCTGCCGTGGTGGCGCAGCCGCAGCCCGCGGAGGCCCGGCCACCGGCGGAGGTCGTGAAGCTGCGGGAGCGCTTTGAAGAAGCGGTCTCGGCGCTCCAGCAGCAGCGGCGCGACGGCCGGAGCCTCTACGATCTGCCGTGGTACCTCATCATCGGCGCCCCTGGGTCCGGCAAGACCACGGCGCTGCTCAATTCCGGCCTGCAGTTTCCGCTGGAGCAGCGCGTGGGCAAAGGGGCCTTGCGCGGCGTCGGTGGCACGCGCAACTGCGACTGGTGGTTCACCGATGAAGCCGTCTTCCTGGATACGGCCGGGCGGTACACCACGCAGGACTCCGATGCGGCGTCGGACAGCGCCGGGTGGAGCGAGTTCCTCGCGCTGCTCCGCAAGTATCGCGCGCGCCGGCCTGTCAATGGCGTGATCGTCACGGTGAACGCCCAGGACCTGCTCATCCTCGACGCGGGGGGGAGGGAGGCGCACGTCGTGGCGGCGTGCGCGCGGCTGAACGAGCTGACGCGGGAATTGCGCATCCAGTTGCCTGTCTATCTGATGGTCACCAAGTGCGACCTGGTGGATGGGTTCGCCGAGTACTTCGAGGACTTGACGGCGGAAGGGCGCGCGCAGGTGTGGGGGGTCACGTTTCCCTACGAGCAGACCCTCGCCAACGAGGGTCCGCAGGTGTTCCCGGCGGAGTTCGACGCGCTCATGACGCGCCTGAACGAACGGGTGTTCGGGCGCGTCGAGGACGAGCGAAACGCCCGCCGCCGCACGAAGGTGTTCGCGTTCCCCCAGCAGATGGCGACCATGCGGGACGCCCTCACGCAGTGGGTGTCGGACGTCTTCGCCTCCCGGGACTTCGGAGGACGGATTCTTCTGCGCGGCGTCTACTTCACCAGCGGCACGCAGGAAGGCACGCCCATCGATCGCCTGCTCGGCAGCATCGGCCGCACGTTCGGGACCTCGGACGCCGTCATGAAGCCTGCGGGACGAGGCAAGGCGTACTTCGTCGAACGCCTCCTGAAGCAGGTGATGATCGGCGAGTCGGGCCTGGCGGGCGTCAACCGCCGGCTGGAGCTGCGAAACGCCTCTCTGCAACTCGGCGCCTACGCCGCGGCGGGACTCGTCGCTGCCGCGGGTGTGGCGGCGCTGTCGGTCAGCTATCACGGCAACCGCGGGTATCTCGATCAGGCGGCCGCCGACATCGCGGTGTTCGAGCAGACCGCCGTGGTCACACCCGCCTCACCGCTCGATGCGATGGTCACGCGGCTGGACGCGATTCGCACGGTCGTCGACTCATCGGACAGATACCGCGACACGACGTCGTGGGCGATGCGCTGGGGCCTGTATCAGGGCCGGTCGATCGGCAATTCCGCTCGCGATGCGTACATGCGCGAACTCGACAGCATCCTGCTCCCCCGGTTCGCCGCGCAGATCAAGGCGCGACTGATTCAATACGCCACGGACCCCGAGACGCTGTACGCCTATCTCAAGGGATACCTGATGCTGGGGGAGCCTCAACACCTGGACCAGGAACACCTCCAGATGCTCGCGCAGATCGAATGGAAGGACGCCGGAGCCGGTGGGTCGCCCGTCGCGCCTGCGCTGTCGCAGCACTTCAAAGCGCTGCTGGAAAACGGCCACTCGCTCCGGCGGCTCCCGCTCGACGGCACGCTGGTCGCGCAGGCGCGCAGCAGCTTTCGCCAGACGTCGAGGACCAGGATTCTGTACGAAAGCCTCAAGCGCGCCTACGCGGATGAGGCCGGCCAGGGCCTGCGGATCGATCAGCTCGCAGGCGTGGAGGCCGAGAGAGTATTCAAGCGGAGGAGCGGCGTCCCGTTGTCGACGCCGATGCCGCGCGTTTATACCCGCGACGTCTTCAAGCAGATTGCGACACAAGGGCGCGCGGACCTCGTTCAGCAGGTTGCGAAGGATGCATGGGTGTGGGACGAGAGCGCGACGGCCTCGGTGGCGGCTGCGGGGACGCTGGTCTCGGGGGTGACCAACGAGTACGAGCTGGACTACATCCGGGCGTGGGACGCGCTGCTGGACGACCTGCAGTTTGTGCCCTTCCGGACCATCCAGCAGACCAACGACGCGCTGCGCATCCTGGCCGCTCCGACCTCGCCGCTGCGCGGTCTGCTTCGCGTGGTCGCCGATAACACGACCCTCGTGGAGGCGGTGTCGACGCCCAAGGGCGTGGTCGCCGAGACGCAGAAGAAGGTGACCGACAGCGTCGCGGGCGTGTTGAAGCCCCTGCAGAAAGCGACCGGCATGGCAGCGGTCGAGCCGGGCAGGCTTGTGACGGGCCACTTCCAGTGGCTGCGCCAGCTCTCCGCGGGCGAACCGGGGAAGACACAGCTCGATAGAATCATCCAGTCCATCGCGGACATCCAGCAGCAGCTCGACAGGCTCGGGCCCGATGTGGCGGGCGAAAGTCCCGTGCAGATCCTGTCCAACCCCTCATTTCGAGCGCTGATGCAGACGCTCCAGCAGCAGGCGGCCGAACTGCCGGCCGGCCTGCGCACGCTCGTGTCGCAAATCGCCCAGGCGCCCGCAGACGTCGTCATCACGGAGGCGACGCAGGAAGTCGAGGAGCTGTATACCCAGCAGATCGTGCCATCCTGCAGCCAGCTCATCGCCGGCAAGTACCCGTTTGCGAGTTCGCAGACGGACGTGCAGCTCGCGGATTTCGCGGCGGTGTTCGGGTACGACGGCCTGTTCGACAAGTTCTTCACCGATCGTCTCGAGAAACAGGTGGACACGTCGGGGCCCGAGTGGGCGTGGCGCCCCGGCTCGGTGAGCCCGTCCCGCCACCTGCTGGGCCAGTTTCAGGCCGCGCGGCGCATCCGGGACATGTTCTTCAGTCCCGGCTCGAAGACGCCGGAAGTGAAGTTCTTCGTGACGTTCAGCGACCTCGACAACAACGCTCAGCGCTTCGTGCTTCAGATCGACGGGCAGAACCTGGACGACAAGCATCTGAAGCAGCCGGTCTCGTGGCCGGGGCCTGTGCCGGGACATGCGGCGAGCTCGTTCGAGAGCCGCTACTTCGACCCGACCAAGACGTATGGAGGGCCGTGGGCATGGTTCCGGATGATCGACGACACCAGGGTCGGCGCTCCGGATCCGCAGCAGCGAATCCTGCTGAGGATCCAGAATCGCTACCATCGTGTCCACGTGACGGTCGAGCCGTCGCGCGCGTCCGACAATCCGTTTGCGACCGGGATCTGGCGTCATTTCAGCTGCGAATCGTGAACCGCCGATGCAGGTAGGGTTCTACGGCAAGCTGCCCAGTCATGGCGACTTCCTGCGCCGGCGGGTCTCGGACGCGTTCGTGGACGCGTGGGACGCCTGGCTGCGGGAGTGCCTGCCGGCCAGCCGCGGGGCGCTTGGCGCTCGCTGGCTCGACATCTACCTGACGAGCCCCGCCTGGCGTTTCGCGTGCGCGGCCGGAGCCTGCGGTCCGGCGCCGGTGATCGGGTTGCTCGCGCCCAGCGTTGACCAGGCGGGTCGATATTTCCCGCTCACGATCGTCTCCGAACTGCCCGCGCACGCCTGCCTCGTCACCGCCGCAGCGTCGTCGCGGTTCTTCGACGGCGCCGAGCGCCTGGTCATCGAAACGCTGGCCGCCGAGCGCGTGGATTTCGATCGATTCGATCGTGGGCTGGTCGCCCTTGAGCAGGAACTCCCCGCGATTGCCCTGTCGCCGGGGCTGGCACTCGACCCGGCCGCGTCCGCGGTCCTGACCGACACGCCGCAGGCCTGGCAGCTGCCGCTTGCCGCCTCGTCAGATGTCGGGTTTGCGTTCCACCAATTGGTGTCCCTGCACCTTGAGGCGGCATACAGGCCATTGGTCGTCTGGTGGACCGACGGGTCTGCGGTCGTCGAACCCTCCTGCCTCGTGCTCAAAGGCCTGCCTGGTCCGGCGCTCTACCCGGCGCTTCTGGAGGGCTCCTGGATGGCGCACCGCTGGCGATCCGTGCCAGCTCGCGAATCGGACGAACCGACGCTTCCCGCGGCGCGCGCCGACAAGGCCGAAACGCTGTTCTTCCGGTCGGCTGCTGCCACGGACGTGGGTCGGGCGCGGGCCAACAACGAAGACGGGTTTGTCGAGCGTCCGGAGGCCGGGATCTGGGCGGTGGCCGACGGCATGGGCGGCCACAGCCACGGCGAGGTCGCCAGCCGAATGGTGTGCGACGCGCTCGCGGACTTTCCGTTGGACGGTACATACGAACAGGCCATCGAGGCGATCACCAGGCGCGTGCGGGAGGTCAACGATCATCTCCTCAGGGCTGCAACGGCCGCCGATCCCGCCGATCGAAGCGGGAGCACCGTCGTCGTGCTGCTGCTGCGCGATCTGCGCTCGGCGGTGCTGTGGGCGGGCGACAGTCGCGTCTATCGCTGGCGCGCGGGCAGGCTCGAGCGGTTGACGCGGGACCACAGCCTGGCCGAGTTGGTGGGAACCGGTGCGGCGGAATCGAGCGTGATCACCAACGCCGTCGGGGTCGAGCCGGAATTGACGCTGGATCTCCACCGCGACGGCATTCGTGCGGACGATCGGTTCCTCCTCTGCTCGGACGGGCTGACGCGCGTGGTCTCCGATTCGGCGATCTGCGGCTGGATGGCGACGCCCGACATCCGCGAGGCAGCCGAGGGGCTGATCAAGGCGACCTTGCACGCCGGCGCGCCGGACAACGTGACCGTCCTTATCGCGGAAGCGTATCGATGACCGGCGCTATCTCCCGCGCGCTTTCGGGTGTAGAATACGGCCACCGAGGCATTTCAGTGGCACCGCATCCTGAGAAGAGCGAGGCTGGGTGATGACTGCTCCGTGGGACAGCCAGTCGCTGCGCGAGCCCATTTCTGGAGAGCAGCCCTGCGGTCAGAACCTGGACGACACGAGCGTTCTGTCCGCCTTCGACGCGCTTCGGCTGTTCGGCCAGCTCAGGTCCCTGGAAGCTCCGCCCGATGCCGACGACGAGGAGAAGGCCCTCGCGAAGGCAAGGCCGCCGCTCGAATGGGATCGGATCCGGGCGGATGCCCTCGACGGCCTCGCCAAAAGCAAGGATCTCCGGCTGCTCGCGTACCTCGGAACGGCGCTCCTTCGAACCGACGGCCTGCCCGCCTTCGCGCAGGTGCTCATGACCGCCTCGCAGTGGCTTGAGGCCTATTGGCCCCAGGTGTATCCTGTCGTCGACGAAGACGGTGTCGCCAGACGCAACGCGCTGAACTGCCTCGCCGATCCGATGGCGGTTGTGGACCGCGTGTGGCGGCTGCCTCTGGTGGTCAGCCGGCAGCACGGGCGCTTCAGCCTCCGCGACATCGAGATCGCCCGCGGACAGGCGTCGCCGGGCCCGATGGAGGCCAAAGCGGACGAAGCGGCCATCCGCGATGCCTTCGGGGAGCTCTCGCTCGAGGACCTCACGGCGCTCGATCGGAGCGTGACGGACGCGACGGCGGCGCTGAACAGCATCGATGCGCGCATGCGCAGCGAGGGCGGACCCGAGGCCGGGCCCGAATTCGCGCCCCTCGTGGCGCAGTTCGCGAAGCTGAATCGGATCTGCCGCGAACACCTGGCGCTTCGATCGGACGGCAGCGGCGCGGCTGCCGCGGGGCCGGAGGGCGGGGGTGCGGCGCAGGCGGGGTACACCGGAGGCGCCGTCAAGTCCCGTCAGGATGCCGTTCGCGCGCTGGACGCCGTCGCGGACTACTTCCGGCGCAACGAGCCTTCGAGTCCGATTCCGCTGCTGATCGAGCGCGCGAAGCGTCTTGTTGCGAAGGACTTTCTCGAGGTGCTGGCCGACATTGCCCCCGACGCTCTTCCGGTGGCACGGTCGGCGGGCGGGCTGAAGGACCAGTAACGCGTCACATTCCCTTCCGGGAGGTATGCCGTGGCGAAGGCGAGCAGTCAGAAATTCATCGCCCGCAATCGGGCGCCCCGCGTCCAGATCGAGTACGACGTCGAGCTCTACGGCGCCGAGAAGAAGATCCAGCTGCCGTTCGTGATGGGCGTCCTGGCGGACCTGTCAGGCAAGCCGACGGAGCCGCTGCCGCCGGTCATGGATCGCAAGTTCCTCGAGATCGACGTCGACAACTTCGACAGTCGAATGAAGGCGATGAAGCCCCGCGTGGCGTTCCAGGTCCCGAACACGCTCACCGGCGAAGGCAACCTCAATGTCGAGCTGACGTTCGAGAGCATGGAGGACTTCTCCCCCGCGGCGGTCGCCGGCAAGGTGGACGCGCTCAACAAACTCCTCGAGGCGAGGAAGCAACTGGCGAACCTGATCACCTACATGGATGGCAAGAGCGGGGCGGAGGACCTGGTGAGCAAGCTGCTGCAGGACCCCGCGCTCCTCCAGACGCTTGCCGCGACCAAGAACCCGCAGGGAGAGACCTCCTGATCCTGACGATAACCTGTAGCGGAGAACATCATGGCAGACCCGAAAGCCCAGCAGGACGCGCCGTCAGTGATTGGGGCGGTCGAAGTCAGCGACTTCGACTCACTGCTCAGAAAGGAGTTCAAGCCGAAAACCGATGAAGCGAAAGAGGCGGTCGAACGGGCGGTCCGCACGCTCGCGGAGCAGGCGCTCTCCCAGACCAGGCTGATCAGCGCCGACGTCGTCAAGTCGATCGAGGCGATCATCGCGCAGCTCGACAAGAAGCTCACCGAGCAGATCAACGTGATCCTGCACCACGACGATTATCAGAAGCTCGAAGGCGCGTGGCGCGGGCTGCACCACCTCGTCAGCAACACTGAAACGGATGAAATGCTGAAGATCCGTTTCATGAACATCAGCAAGGCCGACCTCGGGAAGACCCTCAAGCGCTACAAGGGGACCGCCTGGGATCAGAGCCCGCTGTTCAAGAAGATCTACGAGGCGGAGTACGGCCAGTTCGGCGGCGAGCCCTTCGGCTGCCTGGTCGGCGACTACTACTTCGACCAGACGGCCCCCGACGTGGAGATGCTGGGCGAGATGGCGCAGATCTCGGCCGCCGCGCACACGCCGTTCATCTCCGGCGCGTCACCGACGATCATGCAGATGTCGTCCTGGCAGGAACTGGCCAACCCGCGGGACCTGACGAAGATCTTCACCACGCCGGAATACGCCGCGTGGCGCTCGCTCCGCGAATCCGACGACTCCCGATATCTCGGCCTCGCGATGCCGCGGTATCTCTCGCGCCTGCCGTACGGTGCCAAGACGAACCCCGTTGAAGAGTTCGCCTTCGAAGAGGACACCGGCGCGGCGGATCACAGCCGCTACACGTGGGCGAATGCCGCCTACGCGATGGCGACGAACATCAACCGCTCGTTCAAGCTGTACGGCTGGTGTTCGCGGATCCGCGGCGTCGAGTCCGGAGGCGCCGTGGAAGGGCTCCCCGTCCACACCTTCCCGACCGACGACGGCGGCGTGGACATGAAGTGCCCGACGGAGATTGCCATCAGCGATCGGCGCGAGGCCGAGCTGGCGAAGAACGGGTTCATGCCGCTGCTGCACCGCAAGAACTCCGACTTCGCGGCGTTCATCGGCGCGCAGTCCCTGCAGAAGCCGTTCGAGTACACGGACCCGGACGCCACCGCGAACGCGAACCTGGCGGCGCGGCTGCCGTATCTGTTCGCGTGCTGCCGGTTCGCGCACTACCTGAAGTGCATTGTCCGCGACAAGATCGGGTCCTTCAAGGAACGGGAGGACATGCAGGTCTGGCTGCAGAAGTGGATCATGAACTACGTGGACGGGGATCCCGCCCACTCGTCGGAATCGACCAAGGCCCAGAAGCCGCTGGCCGCCGCGGAAGTCCAGGTGGCGGACATCGAAGGCAATCCCGGCTACTACACGGCGAAGTTCTTCCTTCGCCCCCACTACCAGCTCGAAGGGCTGACGGTGTCGTTGCGCCTCGTATCGAAGCTGCCGTCCGCGAAAGCCGGCTAGAGCGCTCCGGGCGGCGGCGTTCACTCGGACCCTGGAGATCGTTGTTCACTGGAGGAGCGTTGAATCATGGCATCAGACATCTTCGCGAAACTCGGGGACATCAAGGGCGAATCGCTCGACGCGAAGCACAAGGACACAATCGAAGTGCTGTCGTACTCCTGGGGCGTGAGCAACGCCGGCTCCATGGGCCATGGTAGCGGCGGCGGCGAGGGCAAGGCGCAGTTCCAGGACATCTCGTTCGTCCACATGGTTGACAAAGCGTCGCCCGTCCTGATGCAGGCCTGCGCCACCGGCGTCCACATCAAGGAAGCGACGATCACGCACCGGAAGGCCGGCAAGGGGCAGCAGGAGTACCTCATCGTGAAGCTGAACGACGTGATCGTCACGGGCGTCTCGCATGGCGGCAGCGGCGACAGCGGCCAGTCGGAGAACGTCACCCTGGGGTTCGCGAAAGTCAGCTTCGAATACAAGCCGCAGAAGCCGGACGGGTCGCTCGACGCCGGCATCTTCTTCAAGTACGACATCAAGGCGCAGAAGGAAGGCTAGAGACAGGGTAACCAGGTGGCAGTCCCAACTTCTGATGCCGCGGCTCCCCGGGGTGCTGGCGCCGGGGACATGTTCCTCTCTGTCAATGGCGCCAGGGCCGGGCCGATTACCGGTGAGTCGCAGGACAGCAAGCACAAGAACGAGATCGAAGTGCTCGCCTGGTCCTGGGGCATGCAGGGCAAGCCTTCCCTGGGCGGCGGCGGCGCCACCGGGAAGTCGACCATGCGCGAGCTGCGCATCACCAAGCGCGTCGACAAGGCGTCGACCGCATTGATGTCGGCGCTGCGCAACAACGAGCCGATCAAGGTGGCGACGCTGACCATCAGGAAGATCGGGAAGACCGCCCTCGAGTACTTGACGATCAAGATCGAGGACGGCCGCGTGATGTCGCTCGAGATCGAGGCAGGCGACGCGTCCAACGCTCCGGCGCTCCTCGAGCGGGTGAACTTCTCGTTCAACAGGATCACCGTCGATTACACGCCGCAGGGCCCCGACGGCCATCCGCTCGGCGGCACGAGCTTCTCGGACGAATGGACGGCGGGTTGAGCCATGGTTCTTTCAGACGCGGCTGAGCGGGACCTGAAGGGCGGCGATCCCCACGCGGCGCTCGCGCGCCTGCAGGAGGACGTCCGGGCGCGGCCGGCTGATGCCAAGCTCCGCGTCTTCCTCTTCCAGCTGCTCTGCGTCGTCGGCCAGTGGGAACGCGCCCTCAACCAGTTGAAGGTCGCGTCGGAGCTCGAACCGCTGGCGCTGCCGATGGCCCAGATGTACGGCGATGCGGTGCGGTGCGAAGCCGTCCGCGACGAGGTCTTCGACGGGAAGAAGTCCCCCATGGTGCTGGGTGAGCCGGAGCAGTGGCTGGCGCTGCTGATCGAATCCCGGCTGCTCGCCGGACGCGGCGAGCCGGCGCACTCGGAGGAGCTGCGCCTGCGGGCATTCGAGGAGGCGCCGGCGTCGGGCGGCAACATCGACGGCCGGCCGTTCGAATGGGTGGCGGACGCCGATTCACGTCTCGGTCCGGTGATGGAGGCCATCATCAACGGACGGTACTATTGGGTCCCGTTCTCGCGTGTGAGCGAGATGACGCTGGAGGCGCCGGAAGACCTGCGCGATCTCGTGTGGATGCCGGCGCACCTGCGGTTCGTGAACGGCGGCGAGTCGCTGGCGCTCGTCCCGGCGCGGTATCCAGGCTCGGAAGCCTCGGACGACGGCGCCATCGCTCTCGCGCGCAAGACCTCGTGGGAGCCGATCGGCCAGGACGCGTACCGCGGCCTGGGCCAGCGCATCATCGCCACCGACGCCGGCGAGACCCCCGTGCTCGAGATTCGCGCGATCGCGATCAGGGGGGACGGCGACCCGGCGCCGGAAGGCCCGGGCGCGGACCATGCCTGACCAGCGCACTCCCGAGGAACAGCTGCAGCCGGCGCTGCTCGATCGCCTGACCGACGAGGAGCCCGACAAGAAGCTCGAACCGCGCCGGGAGCGGGTGATGTCCAAGCGGCGCATGCGCGACGCGGTGCTGCGCGATCTGGCCTGGCTGTTCAACACCACCCGCCTCGATCCGGACATGGATCCCGTGACGCTCCCGTATGCGCGGCGCTCCGTGATCAACTACGGACTGCCTGCGCTATCCGGCCAGACGGCGTCCTCGATCGAGCTGACGGGCCTTGAGCGGGCCATCCGGCAGGCCATACTGGACTTCGAGCCGCGCATCCTGCCCGCGTCCCTGCACGTGCGCACCCTCGAGACCGGCCGCTTCGAGCATCACAACGTGATCGGCGTCGAGATTTCGGGTCAGCTCTGGGCACAGCCGATCCCCATCGACCTGCTGGTCCGGACGGAGATCGACCTCGAGACCGGACAGGTGGAGGTTGCCGATCTTGCGCCCGTGCAGGGCCTCTGATGGATCCCCGGCTCCTGAAGTACTACAACCTCGAGCTGCAGCATCTCCGCGAAATGGGGGCGGAGTTTGCGCAGCAGTTCCCGAAGATTGCCGCGAGGCTCGGCATGAGCGGGCTCGAGGTGACCGATCCCTACGTGGAGCGGCTCCTCGAAGGGACCGCCTTCCTGGCGTCGCGCGTGCAGCTGAAACTCGACGCCGAGTTTCCGCGCTTCACGCAGTCGCTTCTCGAGATCGTCTACCCGCACTATCTCGCGCCCACCCCGTCGATGCTCGTGGCGCAGCTCCAGCCCGACAGGAACGAACCCACGCTGGCGAGCGGAACTCGAACCGTGCCGCGCGGGACGACGCTGCACTCCATCGTCGGCCCCGACGACGCGACGGCATGCGAGTTCCGGACGGCACATGACGTCACGCTGCTGCCGGTCGAAGTGGCGTCGGCGAGCTACTTCTCCTACGCACCCGATCTACCGCTGAACACGCTGCCAATCGCGCAGCAGATCAAGGGCGGGCTTCGCATCCGGCTGAGAACGACCGCCGGCCTCACCTTCGCACAGACGGCAATCGATCGCCTGTGCTTCTACCTCGCCGGGCGCGACGATGTGGCGACCAAGCTGCTCGAGCTGTGCCTGGCGACGGGCCTGGGCCTGCTGGTGCGGCCGATTGGCGGCAGGCCGAACGACGTCGCGCTGCTCCCGCCGTCCGCGATCCAGCCCGTCGGGTTCACGGACCAGGAAGCGCTCCTGCCCGTCAGCCTTCGATCCTTCCAGGGGTACCGTTTGCTGCAGGAGTATTTCGCGTTTCCGCAGCGGTACCGGTTTCTTGAGCTTGCCGGGCTGGCACCGGCCATCCGCCGGGTGCAGGGCAACGAGATCGAACTGGTGCTTCTGGTCGGGCGGGGCGATCCGTCGCTCGAGAGCGTCGTCGACGGATCGAACCTGCAGCTGTTCTGTACCCCCGCAGTGAATCTCTTCGAGAAGCCGCGCATCGATCGCATACACGTGAACGACTCGACCTACGAGTTCCACGTCGTGGCCGACCGGACGCGTCCCCTGGATTTCGAGATTTACCAGGTAACCGACGTCACCGGACACGGTGCCGGAGACGACAGCGAGCAGAGGTTCCTGCCGTTCTACTCGGCAGTCAGCACCGACGTCAAGGATCGGCAGTCGGCGTACTTCACCACCCGCCGGCAGCCGCGCCTCATTCCGCCGGACCACAGGGGGCGAGCCTCGCGATCGAGCTACATCGGCAGCGAAGTGTTCCTGTCGCTTGTCGACTCCGAGCAGGCCCCCTATTCCGCCGACTTGCGGCAGCTCTCGATGCAGGCGCTGTGCACGAATCGCGACCTGGCGCTGCAGATGCCCATGGGCCTCGGGCAGAGCGACTTTTCGCTGGGCATCGCCGCGCCGGTGACGAGCGTGCGGGTGATCAGCGGGCCGAGCCGGCCGTTTTCGGCCGCCGTGGACGGATCGATCGCGTGGCGCGCGATCAGCCACCTGTCGCTCAACTACCTGTCGCTCGTCGACGCGACCGGGCAGCAGGGTGCCGCCGCGCTGCGGGATCTGCTCGAGCTCTATGCGACGACCACCGACGTGAGCGCCAGGCGTCAGATCGAGGGCATTCGATCCGTGAACGTCCGCCGCGTCGTCCGCCGGCTGCCGGCGCGGGGCCCGATTGCGTTCGGGCGCGGGCTCGAGATCGCGGTCGACGTGGACGAGATGGCGTTCGAGGGAGGGAGCGCGTTTCTGCTCGGCGCGGTGCTGGACCGGTACTTCGCGCGCTATGTGTCGATCAACTCGGTCACCGAGACCGTGCTGCATTCGCAGAGTCGAGGCGAGATCAACCGATGGACGCCAAACTGGGGCACGAGACCGACGCTCTGAATTTCCTGTCGGCCCTGTCCAGGGAGCCGTATCGCTACGACTTCTACCAGACGTTGCGACGGCTCGAGTGTCTGTACGACGCGAAGCCGCGCTGGGGCGAGGCGCTCCGCCCCATCGACGAGCCCGTGAGATTGGGGCAGGAGCCGGACCTGGCGTTCGCGCCGGCTCCGCTGGCGTCGCTCGAGTTCGGGAAGGAGGGCGCACCGCCCCGGTTGCAGGTGAGGCTGTTCGGCCTGCTCGGGCCCAACGGGCCGCTGCCGATTCACATCACCGAGTACGCGCGGCATCGTCTCCGCCACGCCGGCGACCCGACACTCAGCCGGTTCCTGGACCTCTTCAACCATCGATTCCTGGCGCTGCTGTACCGGGCGTGGGCGCAGGCGCAGCCCCACGTCAATCGGGATCGGGGGGGCCGGGACCGGTACGTGGTCTATGTCGGGGCGTTCGTCGGGGTGGCGCCGCCGCCGCTGCAGCATCGCGACACGGTGCCTGATCTTGCAAGGCTCTTTCACGCCGGCACGCTGGCCCGGCAGGTACGCAACGCTGATGGATTGGCGGCCATCATCCGCCAGTTCTTCGGCGTGTCGGTCCGCATCGAGGAGTTCGTCGGCCACTGGTTGCGCCTTGCGCCGCGCGATCGGACGCATCTCGGCCGGGACGGCAAGACCCTGGGCGCCGCCGCGGTGCTGGGCGCCCGGGTCTGGGATCATCAGGGGAAATTCCGCGTTCACCTCGGACCGCTGACGCTGCGGCAGTACGAGGCCTTTCTGCCCGCGGCGTGCGCCGGCAAGGACGGCGCGAACGGCGGGAGCACGTTGCTCAGAAAGCTCGTAGACTGGATACGGTTCTATCTCTGTTTCGAACTCGATTGGGACGTCCGGCTGCACCTGAAACGTGAGGAGGTCCCGGCCTTGACGCTGGGGCGCCGGGGACAGCTTGGCTGGACAACGTGGCTGGGCACCCGTACGTCGGCGTCCGACGCCGGCGACCTGTGTCTGGATGGCGAAATGCTCGTTGATAGGGACCGAGTCGCATGAGTGAGATCAGCCGTTCGGCATTGTTCGGCAAGCTCAACAGTCTGGCCTACAAAGCCATCGAAGGGGCAACCGTGCTCTGCAAGTTGCGCGGGAACCCCTACGTCGAACTCGTGCACTGGATACAGCAGATTCTGCAGACCCCCGACTCGGACATGCACCGCATTGTCCGGCACTTCGAAGTGGACGCCTCCCGGCTGGCGAAAGACATCACGGAAGCGCTGGATCGGCTGCCCCGCGGGGCGACGTCCATCTCCGACCTGTCAACGCACGTCGAGACCGCCGTCGAGCGGGGCTGGGTCTACTCGACGCTGATGTTCGGAGACGTCCGGGTGCGGACGGGGCACCTGATGATCGGCATGCTGAAGACCCCCTCGCTCCGCAATGCCCTGCTGGCGATCTCACGCCACTTCGAAGCCGTGAAGCTCGATACGCTGACGGATGAGTTCAGCCGGATCGTGAGCGGCTCTCCCGAAGACCGGCTTGGTGCGACCGACAGCTCGTCGCTGGCAGCGCCCGGCGAAGCAAGCGAGGCGATGGCGCCGGCGCAATTGGGCAAGAAGGAGGCGCTGAAGCGGTTTGCCACGAACCTGACGGAGCGTGCGAAGAAGGGACAACTGGATCCGGTCAGCGGGCGCGACGAGGAGATTCGCCAGATCGTGGACATCCTCATGCGCCGGCGGCAGAACAACCCGATCCTCACGGGCGAAGCGGGTGTCGGAAAGACCGCCGTGGTGGAAGGGTTCGCGGCGCGCATCGCCCGCGGGGACGTCCCGCCGCCGCTGAAAAACGTGCAGGTGTACACGCTCGACATCGGGCTGCTGCAGGCGGGCGCCAGCATGAAGGGGGAGTTCGAGAACCGGCTGCGCCAGGTGATTGACGAGGTGCAGGCCTCTCCCGAGCCGATCATCCTGTTCGTGGACGAAGCGCACACGCTGATCGGCGCGGGCGGTTCGGCGGGAACGGGAGACGCGGCGAACCTCCTGAAGCCGGCGCTCGCGCGCGGCACCCTCCGGACGATTGCCGCAACCACCTGGGCCGAATACAAGAAGTACATCGAGAAAGACCCCGCGCTCACGCGACGGTTCCAGGTCGTGCAAATCCTGGAGCCGAGCGAGGAAAAGGCGATACTCATGGTGCGCGGCGTGGCGTCGACGCTCGAGAAGCACCATCGGGTCCAACTGCTCGACGAGGCGCTCGAAGCGGCCGTCCGCCTGTCGCACCGCTACATTCCGGCGCGCCAGCTGCCGGACAAGGCGGTCAGCCTGCTGGACACGGTCTGCGCTCGCGTGGCGATCAGCCAGCACGCGGTCCCGCCGCAGCTCGAAGACTGCCGCCGCACCATCGAAGCGCTCCAGGTCGAACTCGGGATCATTGGACGTGAAGAAGCGGTCGGCGTCGACACGGCCGGGCGCCGGCACGCATGCGAGGAAAAGCTTGCCGCGGCAGAGTCGAGGCGCGCGGAACTGGAGCAACGATGGGAGGCGGAGCACAAGCTCGCCGACCGCCTTCTGGAGATCCGCGCGACGCTCCGGCAGGCCGCGGACCAGGCCGCATCCTCCAAGGACCGACCAGCCGATGCCGGCGCCGTGGAGGCGCTGTCTCAGGAGCAGCGCACCCAGATGCTGGCCGAGCTGGGGGGCCTCCAGTCTCAGCTCGCGTCGCTTCAGGGCGAGTCTCCGTTGATTCTCCCGAGCGTGGACGAGCAGGCGGTCGCCGCGGTCGTCGAGGACTGGACCGGCGTCCCCGTAGGGAGAATGGTGAAGAACGAGGTGGAGGCGCTGCTGCATCTGGCCGACACGCTCAACCAGCGCATCATCGGCCAGCGCCACGCGCTCGACATGATTGCGCGGCGCATCCACACGTCGCGGGCGAAGCTCGACAACCCGAACAAGCCGATCGGCGTGTTCATGCTGTGCGGCCCGTCAGGCGTCGGCAAGACCGAGACCGCGCTGACGCTCGCCGAGGCGTTCTACGGTGGCGAACAGAACGTCATCACTATCAACATGAGCGAGTTCCAGGAGAAGCACACCGTTTCCACCCTCAAGGGATCGCCTCCCGGGTATGTCGGCTACGGCGAGGGCGGCATCCTGACGGAAGCCGTCCGCCGGCGTCCTTACAGCGTCGTCCTGCTGGACGAAATCGAGAAGGCGCACTCCGACGTGCACGAGCTCTTCTACCAGGTCTTTGACAAGGGCTGGATGGAAGACGCCGAGGGCCGGTACATCGATTTCAAGAACACGGTCATCCTGCTGACCTCGAACGTCGGGACCGAGCTCATCGTGAGCATGTGCAAGGATCCCGAGCTCATGCCCGACGCGGAGGGCATCGCGAAGGCGCTGCGCGAGCCGCTGCTCAAGAAGTTCCCGGCCGCATTGCTCGGGCGCCTCGTCGTCGTCCCGTACTACCCCTTGAGCGACGCCATGCTCGCGAGCATTGTCAGGCTGCAGCTCGGCCGGATCACGAAGCGGGTGGCGGATCACCACAGGATCCCCTTCAGCTACGACGACGAGGCTGTGAAGTTGATTGTCAGCCGGTGTACCGAAGTGGAGAGCGGCGGGCGCATGATCGACGCGATTCTGACGAACACGATCCTTCCGGAGATCAGCCACGAGTTCCTGAGGCGGACGATGGAAGGAATGGCGCTGAAGGGCGTGCGGCTGGCCGCCGCGAACGGAAGCTTCGAATACCAGTTCGAATAAGGGAAAGAGGCCGAGGGGCGTCCGGTCACCGCTGGGACAGGAACATGTCTGGCGAGCACATGCAGGACTTGCTCGGGCAAACACTCGAGGATGCTGAAGAGCCGTCGCGCGAGCTCACCCTCGAGGAAGCGCTCGAGATTGCCATCCAGTTGCAGCAGGACGACCGGCTCGCCGAGGCCGACGCGGTGTACAGCCAGATTCTTGCGGCGGCTCCCGATCATCCGCGGGCGCTGCACTACGCCGGAGTGCTCGCGCATCAGCTCGGGCGCAGCAGCGACGGCATCGCCCTCATGGAGAGAAGCCTGGCGGCCGTTCCTGACCGGGCGGACTGGTACAGCAATCTGGGCATTGCCCTCCAGGAGTGCAGCCGTCTGGACGACGCGATCGAGGCCTATCACCGCGCGATCGCCCTGGACCCCGGCCACGCGAATGCGCACAGCAACCTCGGCGTGTTGTTGCGGGCGACCGGCAAGCCGGTCGAGGCG
>Ga0209254_10001468_pt1 | contig 21152 bp, 16 predicted proteins | sample FrelakmetDIP11DI_FD_187148 | JGI IMG/M metagenome (GOLD analysis project Ga0209254, IMG submission 187148) | Freshwater lake sediment microbial communities from the University of Notre Dame, USA, for methane emissions studies - DIP11 DI (SPAdes)... | ecosystem: Environmental > Aquatic >...
GCTCCTCCCCACCAGCCAACCTGCTGTAACACGCCCAGATCGACGGCGTGAGGATCGAAGAAGGTCTTGACCAAGATGCCCTCTTCAAAGATGCCAAAGGCCGCACCGAGTAAAAAGAGCCCGGCTAGCCCGCTTCGCCAGCAGACGTACAGCTCGCGGCACAGGATGGCGCCGAACCCATACCAGGGCACGACGATCAACAGACCCAGGGGAAAGAATTCGCTTGGCGGCATGGAACCGCTGAGCAGTTCGGCAGTGACCGGCGACAGCCACAACAGGGCAAACAGAGCAGGCCAATGGACACGAGCGCGCATGGCGTTAACTCCCTTTCTTGACGGACACCGCTATCAGCCTGTTTTCTATACGCCGGCCAGGCGTCTTGGTTTCCTGTGCTCGTTGCCTTTGACAGGCCGCCGTCCTGTATTGGGTCCCCAGCCCCTTGAGTTTCCCACACATTGTGCTATAATAGCGAACAGCCTCAAGAGGAGTCATTGAAAAACCATGGAACGCAGGCGAGTTGTAGTAACCGGCATGGGGATCATTTCCCCGGTGGGATTGGATGTACCCACAGCGTGGCAGAACTTGATCGCCGGACGGTCAGGGATCGGGCCGATCACTCTGTTCGACGCGAGCAACCTCGAGGTGCGCATCGCCGGCGAGGTGCGCGGTTTTAACCCGACCAACTATATGTCGGACAGAGAGGCTCGCCACACCGACCGTTTTACCCACTTTGCCATCGCCGCCCTGGCCGAGGCCCTGGCCCAGTCCCGCCTGACTGTCGACGAGCACAACGCGTACGACGTGGGAGCGATCGTGGGCTCTGGGATAGGCGGGGTGTGGACCTTTACCGAGGCGTTTGACGTGCTGCGCGAAAAGGGACCGCGCCGGGTGAACCCCCTGCTGGTGCCGATGATCACCGTGGACGCCGCGGCCGTCCAGGTTGCTTTGCGCACCGGCGCACAGGGGCCAAACCTGGGTGTCTCTTCGGCCTGCTCCACTGGCGTGGATGCTATCGGCCATGCCTACGAAGCGATCGTGCGCGGCCACGCCAAGGCGGTGTTCACCGGCGCCTTTGAGTCGGCCGTCACCTTGATATCGATAGCAACCTTTGACCGGATGCGCGCCCTGTCGCGCCGCAACGACGATCCGGCCGGCGCTTGCCGCCCGTTCGCCACCGACCGCGACGGCTTTGTCGCCGCCGAGGGCGGGGCGATGCTGATCCTGGAAGAGCTCGAGTTTGCCAGGGCGCGAGGAGCAGTGCCGCTGGCCGAGGTGCTTGGCTATGCCGCCACCTCCGACGCCATCCACATCGCCGCACCCGACGCCGAGGGCGCGGGCGCAGCCTGGTGCATGACGCTGGCCATGCAGCACGCCGGCGTGGCACCCGAGCAGATCTCGTACATCAACCCTCATGGCACCGGCACGGTGGTCGGCGACCCGGCCGAGACGCAGGCGGTCAAGCGCGCCTTTGGCGATCACGCCTACCGCGTGGCGATCGGCGCCACGAAACCGATGACCGGCCACCTGATGGGTGGAGCCGGCGCGCTGGAAGCGGCGATATGCGTCCAGGTTCTCCGCACCGGCATCATCCCGCCGACGATCAACCTGCACACGCCCGATCCGGCCTGCGACCTGGACTATGTGCCCAACCAGGCACGCCACGCTGAGATCGAAGTGGCCATGTCGAATTCCTTTGGCCTGGGCGGCCACAACGCAACATTGATACTACGGACCTGCCGTGAATGAGGCTCTTGGCCTGGAGGACAGGCTCGGCATCGTCTTTCGGGACAAGAGCCTGTTGCAGCGGGCGCTGACCCACCGCTCTTACATCAACGAACATCCCGACTTTCCGTTCGAGGACAACGAGCGGCTTGAGTTCCTGGGCGACGCCGTAATCGATTTTCTCAGCGGCGAGTACCTGTACCACCGTTTCCCCGAACTGCCGGAAGGGCCGCTGACGAGCCTGCGATCTACCCTGGTCCGGCGCGAAACGCTGGCCTGTTTTGCCCAGGACCTGGAGCTGGGCCAATACCTGCTGATGGGCATCGGCGAAGCTGAAAGCGGCGGGCGGGAGCGTCCAACGGTCCTGGCCGACGCCTTTGAGGCGCTGGCAGGAGCGGTGTACCTGGACCGTGGTCTGGAGGCCTTGCAGCGCTTTTTCCAGCCGTTCATGGAAAAGAAAGTAGCAGACGCGTTGCGAGACGAGGCCGACAAGGATGCCAAGAGCAGGTTGCAGGAGCTGGCCCAAAGCCAGACACGCCACACTCCTCGCTATCTGACCGTATCGGAAAGCGGCCCCGATCATGCCAAAGAGTTCACGGTCCAGGCGACGATCGGCGGCAAGGTGAATGGACAAGGCACGGGCCTCAGCAAGCAGCTCGCCGCCCAGGCTGCCGCCCAGGCAGCGCTCGAACGGATCGAGGCCGAAGGGCTCGACAACCTGAACGGCGGCGAGATCACGCCGCCGGACGAAGAATGATGTGCGCTCCCTGCTGATTACGGGCGGCTCTGGCTACCTTGGCCGCCACCTGGCTCAGCAAGCCACAGCCGGCTGGCAGGTGGTGGCCACCTACTTCTCCCATCCCCTGCCCCTGGCCGGCTGCCAGACCCTGCCCCTTGACGTGCGCGATGGGCCAGCCGTGGCTCGCCTGCTGGCCGATCTGCGCCCCACAGCGGTGATCCACACCGCCTACGACATGGGCTCGCCCGAGGCGATGCAGTCGGTCATCGTCGAGGGAACGCGCCACGTGGCGGCGGCCGCCGCAGCGGTGGGGGCGCGGCTGGTGGCCATGTCTACCGACGTCCTCTTTGACGGCGAGCACGGCCCATACTGCGAGGCCGATCCGCCCAACCCGGTCACCGCCTACGGCCGAGCCAAGGCTGAGGCAGAGCGCGCCGTCGCCGGGCTGTGCCCAAGGGCGGCCATCGTCCGCACCTCGCTCATCTACGGCTTTCACCCGTCCGATCTGCGCACGCGATGGGTGGTGGACAGCTTGCGCAGCGGCCAGCCGATCACCCTCTTTACCGACGAGCTGCGCTGCCCGGTGTGGGTTGAGCAGCTGGCGGCGGCACTGCTAGAGCTGGCTGCCGGGGATGGTGAGGACTGGAGCGGCATCTGGCACCTGGCCGGGGCGCAGGCGCTGAGCCGCTACGAGTTTGGCGTGCGGCTGGCCCACGCCTACGGCCTGAACCCGGCCGGCATCACGCCCGGCCTGAGTCGGGACAGCGGCGCGGTCCGGCCTCGCGACTGCCGGCTGGAGATCGGCAAGGCCCAGGCGCGGCTGCGATCGCCGCTGTGGGGGGTGGACGAGGTGTTGGATTGGACGCAGGTTAACGCTGATAGCTGACGGCCGTCATCTGCGGGAGTGGAGGAGGTACAAGAAGCCCGGTTTCCGTGAGGGAAACCGGGCTTGTTTTGGATGCTATACCGGGCGGCCGGGGGCCAGGTGCTGGACGAAAAAGTTCGTGATCTCGTTGTAGCAGCGGACCTTGTTCTCGATCTTGAGCACGTCGTGCCCCTCGTTCTCAAAGACCAGCAGCTCAATTTGCTTGCCCTGGCGGCGCAGATCCTCCACCAGGTCGCGCGACTCGACCTCGCGGACGCGCGGATCGTTGCGGCCCTGGATGACGAGCAGCGGGCAGGCCAGTTGGTGAAGGTAGGTGCTGGGCGAGCTCGCCACGAGTGCTTCGCGATCCTTCTCCGGGTGGCCGATCGACAGGTAAAAGTAGGTCTTCCAGGTCTCTGGCAGCCGCTCGACGAAGGTGATCAGGTTGTAGGGGCCGAACATATCGCACGCTGCCTGCCACAGCTCCGGGTGCCGCCCCGCCAGGGTCAGGGTCATAAAGCCGCCGTAGGAGCGGCCTACTACACCGGCTCGCCCCAGGTCGAGCCGGGGGTCCCGGCGCAGATGGTCGAAAGCGGCCACGTGGTCCAGCCGGTCCTGGCCCCCCCAGTCATGGTCCACCCGCTTCATGTAGTCCAGCCCATAGCCGGAGGAACCGCGGACGTTGGGCACATACACCGCCAGACCGTTCAAGGTCAGGAACTGGATGAGCGGCATCGAGAACCAGGTAAAGTCGGGGCGCTCCTGGCTCTGCGGCCCGCCGTGGATGTAGAACACGACCGGCCGCGGCCCAGCAAAGCCAAGGTCGGGCGCGGGCAGGTAGAGCCGGGCCGAGACGCGCAGCCCGTCGTGGCTGACGTACGACGCATCTTCGCCGCCCGACAGCAGGCGGTCGGGGATGCCCAAGATCCGCTGGCGGGTGCGCTGGACCGCCTTCTTTGCCGCTCCCTCGACCGTGTAGAGCTGTGCCGGCGAGGTGGCGGTGGAGAAGGAGGCGGCATAATCGCCGCTGGCCTTGTCGTAGCGGAGCGACTGAAGCACGCCATTGCTCAACGTGGCGGTGCCGCACCCCACAGCGTCGACCTGGAAGCGGAGGGCCGCCTCGTCAAAGACGCCTTCGTAGGCGTAGGAGCAGCCGTCGATGTTGTAGGTCAGCAGGTAGCGGTCGCCGGCCAGGTGCTCCAGGTTGTGCAGCTCGCCCTGGCCGCGATGGACGGTGCCCACCACCTCGACCGGCCGCACCTGGCGATCGTCGCCCAGCGGCAGGTAGCCCAGCCCGTAGGCATCGCTGAACAGCGCCGTGATCAGCAACAGGCCTTTGTCGCCCGGCGTAAAATGGCAGGCGCCGATGGCGTTCAGCGGCACGGTCTCTCCCGGCTGCCGCTCTTCGAGCGGCTTCCCGTACAGCAGCTTGCGCCCTCCCGCCCCCTTTTCCCACAGGTAGACGGCATGGTCGGCGGAGGTGTAGCCGTCGACCAGGACGATCCGGGTATAGTCGGCGTTGGCGCCGGTGTAATAGTTGCCGTACAGGCCGGTGCCCAGGCCAGTCAGCTCCATGGTCTCGAGGTTGAGCAGGTAGGATTCGTTGAGCGGGCTGGTGCGCGGATCGACGGAGAGGGCGGCCAGGCTGCGCTCTCCGTCGCAGTGGAAGACGTTGACCTGCTGGCCTTTGAACCGCTCGGCCAGGACCGGCTCGGGCAGGCCGCCGTCGAGCGGGATCAGGTTAGGCTGATAGTTCTCGTCACCGTCCTGGTCGATCAGGACCAGTATTCTGCCCAGCTTGGGAAAGACGTAGAACGACTCGCCGTTCATCAGCGCCGGATTCTGGAGGGCGATGTCGGGCGGCAGGAGCGGCTCGGGCACGCTGCCACCGCGATCCATGGCATACAAGCCAATTCGGCCGGAGAGGTCGCTCAGGAAATAGATGCGGTTGCCGACGAGCTGCGGGCTGACAAACAGCCGGGCGGCGAGCAGGGACTCGATTTTGAACGTAGTCATTCTTGCCTCCTCGTTTCAGCGTCATTGTAATGGGACGCAGATCAACGCTGATTCCATGTCTATCGCACTAGCAGTATCGGGAAATCTAGCTCTTCCACCAGCGTCGTCAATGCTTCGTCGCCCAGCAGGGCGCTCTCAGCCGGCAGAACCAGCATGCCACACCATTCTGTTTTCAGCATGTGCATCAGCTTGGGCACGGCCGCTTCGGTAAGCTGGCGGAAGCGAACCCCTACCCCACGCGCCTGGAGCCACCCGGCGGCCTGCGCCTGCAACTGCTCGGTTAATGGCAGGTCGTCGGCCGCCACCAGGACGAGCAGCTCTGCCTCCTTGGCCTGTGCCAGGCGCGCCGCGGTGGCCAGGGCCTTGGCGGCCAGTGCCGACCCGTCGAAGACGGCCACGATGGGCAGTCTCAGATGGACGCCCTGCCGGACGATCAGCGCCGACCCAGAAGCTTGCGACAGGACCGCCCGGGCCGTGGAGCCCACCCGGCACCGGCCGGTCGGCGACCAGCCTGCCCGGCCCAGGCTGATCAGGTCAGCTTCGGCGGCTGCCGCCAGCAGCTCGGCAGAGATTGTCCCACGCGCGACGCGGAACGACCAGCGCACCTGCGCCCTGTCGGCCATCGCCGCCAGCGCCTGCTCGGCCCGACGCGCCCGCGCCCGCAGCGCCCGCTCCACCTGCGGCTCGTCCAGGCGGCGAGGCGCAGGCGAATAGAGCCCCAGCTCCCGGGCAAAAGGCAGCCCGGCCAGCCGCAGCAGGTCGGCGTCCTCGACGAACAGCCCCATCAGCTCGGCCTGGAGGTCGGCAGCCAGGGCGACCGCTGCCTCTAGCGCCGCCAGGCTGTGGGGTGACGCATCAAGCGCTACCAGGATGCGCTGAATGACCGGCTCGCGCTCCTCGCCGCTCATGCTTCCTGCTCCCTGGCCAGCTCCACCCGCTTCTTGGCCAGCTCGGCCAGCCGCGCCTCGACCCGGTGGTTGATGCTGCCCTGAGGATAGCTGCCCGCCTTGTTCCGCTTGCCCGCCGGCACGCCGGTCAGCAGCTCGATGCCCTGGTCTATCGTCTCGACGGCATAGACCTGGAATTGCCCGGCGGCTACCGCCTCGACCACGTCTTGGCGCAGCATCAGATGCTTGACGTTGGAGGCCGGGATCAGCACCCCCTGATCGCCCGTGAGCCCCCTGGCCCGGCAGAGGTCGAAAAAGCCCTCGATCTTTTCGTTCACCCCGCCGATGGCCTGCACCTGGCCGTGCTGGTTCACCGAGCCGGTCACCGCCAACGACTGCTTGATCGGCGCCTCGGCGATGGCCGACAGAAGTGCGTACAGCTCGGCCGACGAGGCGCTGTCGCCCTCCACGCCGCTGTACGACTGCTCAAAGACCAGGCTGGCCGACAGGGACAGAGGGCGGTCGGCTGCGTAGCGGGCACCCAAGAAACTTGCCAAGATCAGCACTCCCTTGGAGTGGATCGGACCGCTCAGCTCGACCTCTCGCTCGATGTCGACCACCTCGCCCTTGCCCAGCCGCACCCGGGCCGTGATTCGGCTCGGCTGGCCGAAGGAAAAGTTGCCCAGTTGTAGAACCGACAGGCCATTGACCTGACCCACCTTGGACCCGTCTGTGTCGATCAGGATCGTCCCGCGCAGGACATTCTCTTGCATCCGTTCACGCACCCGGTCGGAGCGATAGACCTGGGCGTCGATCGCCCGCTGCACATCGGCAGCGACCGCGACGTCGCGCCCGGCCTGACCGGCCCAGTAGTCGGCCTCGCGCACCAGGTCGGCGATGGTCCGCATCCGGGTTGAGAGCCTGTCCGCATCACCCGCCAGCCTTGAGCTATGCTCGATGACGCGGGCCACCGCTGCCCGGTCGAACGGTCGCAGCTCAGCCTGGCGGATCATGGTGCCAATTAGCTTGGCATATAGGTCCTGGTTCCCCGGCGTGCGGTCCATCTCCTCCTCAAAGTCGGCCTGGACCTTGAACAGCTCGTCGAAATCGGGATCAGTCTCGAACAGGGTATAGTAGAGCGCATGGTCCCCCAACAGGGCAATCTTGACGTCCAGGGGGATCGGCTGCGGATCCAAGGACATGGTGCTTACCAGGCTGAGCGTCTGGCCAAGCGCGGTGATCTGGATCTGGCCCGCCTGCAGAGCCCGTTTTAGCTCCTCCCAGGCATAAGGCTGCATCAGCACCTTGCGCACATCCAGGATCAGATACCCGCCGTTCGCCAGGTGAAGCGCGCCAGGCTTAATCAGGCTGAAATCGGTCAGCAACGCACCCATCTGGGCGATATGCTCGACCCGGCCTACCAGGTTTTGATAGGTGGGGTTATCTTCGTAGATGACCGGCGCTCCCTGTGAACTGCTGTGATCGACCAGGAGGTTCACCTGGTAACGGCGAGAGATTGGCAGCTCCGCCTGCGATAGGGCGGCGTCGTCGCCAACTTCGGACATCACGGCCGTCGGCTGGCCCTCCTCTTCCTGGGGCAGAAACCCCTGCACATTGTCGGCCACATCCTGCTGCACGGCACTCAGGTAGCCTTCGACCGCTGCCAGGCCGGCGTACTTTTGGCGGAGCTCGTCGATGTGGCCGCCGATTGCCGCGTTCGTGATCTCTCCATCCAGCGCTTTGACCTTTTCCCGCGTTTCGCGCTGCCAGCGCGGGAACTGCTGGAGGGCCTTCTGGAGCGCATGCTGGAGCTGCTCCACGTCGGCCTCCATCCGCTGCTGCTCCTCATGAGACAGCTTTTGGACCTCATCAGGCGACAGCACCTGGCCGTCGCGCACAGGCGCTATGGCCAACCCGGATGGCGTCTGGAGCAGGGCCAGGCCTCGCTCCTGGGCCTGCTGCTCGACCTGTTTGAAGGCACTCTCTTGCCGGTCCTTGAACTCTTCTTCGATCGCCTGCCGGCGGGTGCGATACTCCTCGCTGTCGAAAGCCGCCGACAGGTCGGTGCGCAGTACCTCTACCAACTGGACCATGTCCCGGCGCAGCTCGGCGCCCTTGCCCGGCGGCAGGCACAGCGCTTGAGGCTTGTGCGGCTCTTGAAAATTGTGGACGTAGCACCAGTCGGAAGGCACAGGCTCGCCGGCGGCATGTTGCTCGAAGAATTGGCCGACGATCGAGTGCTTGCCCACCCCGACCGACCCCAGGGCAAAGATGTTGTATCCCTGCCGCTTCATTCCAATGCCGAACTGAACCGCCTCGACGGCCCGCGCCTGGCCGATGATCCCGACCAGGTCCTTCAGTTGGTCGGTCGTCTCGAAATCGAACAGGCCGGGATCTGTACGCCGGTACAGAACGTCAATTGGCAATGGCTTGACTTGGGTCATGGTGAATCTCCCTCCTGGGTGGATTATAACACAGACCTGGCAGGGCGAGGTCCTCTCCGCTTCGCTCTGGGACTCCCTCTGGTCGAAAACCTGCCAGGTCCAGTACGGGAGAAGCCTTTAGCTCCGATAGGGCAAGAACTCGGGCCCCAGCAGCTCCCGGCTGATAACCAGCCGCATGATGTTCATCGTCCCTTCGGCGCCGATCGAGTAGGATCGGATGCCGCGGATGCCCATCTCGACCGGGCACTCTTTGGTATAGGCCATCGCCCCGAACCAGTCGGCCACCTCGTTCATCAGCTCAAAGCCCATCTTGGGCGCCCGCAGCTTGGCCAGCGCCGCCGCCAGGGCGATGTCGCTGTGGCTGGCGGCTCCTGCCTCATACTTCTGATCCATAATCCAGGCCGCCTTGTAGACCAGCAGCCTGGTGCTTTCCAGGTTGGCATAGTGATCGGCCATCGGGAAGGAGACCCCCTCGTACGAGGCCAGCGGCCGGCCAAAGGCCTGACGCTGCTTGATGTGCTCGACGCCGAGATCCAGCACGGCTTCGCTGGCACCGACGCACGTCGCCCCGATTAATACCCGCGCCGCCGAAAAGCCCTCCATGGCGTGGTAAAAGCCCCGGTTCAGGTCGCCGACCCGGTGTTTGGCCGGCAGCCGCACGTCGGCCATGGCAAAGCCGCCGGTCGAAATGCCCATCCGGCCCATGTCCTTAAAGTAAGTGGGCATGATGCCCGGCGTGCCTTTGAGCGGCAGGGCAAAGAAGGTAAAAGCCCGGTGGCCGGCCGCCGGATCGGGATCGGTGCGGGCCAGCAGCAGGTGGACGCCGCCCATGGCCAGCGACTCACGCACGCCGCTGATATAGACCTTCTCGCCGTTGACGACCCACTCACCGCCCTGCTCCACCGCGCTGGTGCGGCAGGCGCCCAGGATATCAGAGCCGCCCTCCGGCTCTGTGGTGGCGATGCCCAGGAACGCCTCACCGGCCGTCACCTTGGGCAGGATCTCGGCCTTGAGCTCGGGCGTGCCGTAGCGGTCCAGGATGAACCCCCAGGCCGCCTCCACCAGGTAGAGGACCGGGATGGCCAGGCTAATGTCGGCCCGGCCCAGCTCCTCGGCGGCGATGGCGGCCATCGTCCAGTCCATTGCCGCGCCGCCAACCTCCTCCGAGCAGACCGGCGCTAACAGGCCCAAGGCGGCCATGCCCTTGATGATCTCGGGCGGAATCCGCTCCTCGGTGTCGATGTCGCGGACGCGGGGCGCGATCTCTTTTTGGGCGAAATCGCGCACCGCCTGGCGCCACAGTTTCTGTTCTTGGGTCCAGCCAAAGTCCATGAGCCCTCCTGTGAAAATGATCTAGCCAGATGCTAGGCGCGCAGCGCCTTTTCAAAGATGGCCAGTGCCGTGTCTATTTGCTCGGCGGTGATTACCAGCGGCGGGATCCAACGGATGATGTTGGCGTATGGGCCGCAGGTGAGCAGGATCAGGTCGCCGGCCAGGCAGCGGGTCTGGACGGCTTTGGCCGTGGCCGGGTCGGGGTCGCCGCTCTTGGTGGTGAATTCGACGCCAACCATCAGCCCAAGGCCGCGCACCTCGCCGATGACAGGATACTTCTCCTGGAGCGCACGCAGGCTGGCCATCAATCGCCGGCCCTGGCGGGCGGCGTTGTCCACCAGGCCTTCCTCCAGGAGAACCTGGACTGTGGCCGCCGCCGCCGCACAGGCAACGGCGTTTCCGCCGTAGGTGCCGCCGTGGGTGCCCGGCTGCCAGCGCTCCATCAGATCCCGCCGCGCGGCGATGCCGCTGATCGGCAGGCCGGAACCCAGCCCCTTGGCCATAACCAGGATGTCGGGCACCGCCCCAAAATGCTCCAGAGCAAAGAACTTGCCGGTACGCCCAAAGCCGGTCTGCACCTCGTCCAGGACCAGCAGCAGGCCGTGCTCGTCGGCGATCTGACGCAGGCCGGGCAGGAAGGACATCGGCGGCACCAGGTACCCTCCCTCGCCCTGCACCGGCTCGATCAGAAGTGCTGCCGTCTCACTGGGATCGGCGTGGGTATGAAGGATGTGGCGCAGCTCTTTCAGACACCACTGGCTGGCCGTCTCTGGGTCCCAGCCGTGGCGGTAAGGCTCGGGGAATGGCGCCACAGTCACGCCCGGCATGAGCGGCTGGTACCTAAGGCGGTAGATCGTCTTGGAGGTCGTTAGCGACATGGTGCCGACGGTCCGCCCGTGAAAGCTGCCCTGGAAGACGATCACACCTGGCCGGCCGGTAGCATGGCGGGCCAGCTTGACCGAGGCTTCAATCGCCTCGGCGCCGCTGTTGCTAAAGAAAAAGGTATCCAAGGCCGGGGGAACCACGCGCCGCAGTTCCTCTGCCAGGCGCAGGGCCGGCTGGTGGTAGTAGATGTTGATCTGGGCGTGGATCAGCCTGGCTGCCTGGTCCTGGATGGCCTTGACCACCTTGGGGTGGCAGTGGCCGGTGTTGGTCACGGCGATGCCACAGGTCAGGTCGAGCAAGCGCCGGCCGCCGGTGGTATAGACATAGGCGCCCTCGCCGCGCTCGATGACCTCGTTGCTCAAGTGGGTCCAGACCGGCGAAAGATGATCGAATGCGTTTTCGCTCATGATCTTGCTCCCTACAAGCGTAGGGGCGCACAGCCGTGCGCCCCTACCTGGTGTGTCATACTCAGCTATAGCTTTGCCGCAATGGCGTTGGCTATGTCTAGCGTGCCGTGGCTGCCGCCCATGTCGTAGGTGCGGACTTGGCCCTCGGCGATGACTGCGGCCACAGATCCCTCGAGCTGCACGGCTTTGTCCTTCTCGCCCAGCCAGTCGAGCATCATCTTGGCCGCCAGGATGGTGGCGATCGGATTGACCTTGAACTGCCCAGCGTACTTGGGCGCCGAACCGTGGGTCGGCTCGAACACGGCGTAGGAGGTGCCGATGTTGCCGCTGCAGCCAAAGCCCAGCCCGCCCACCATCTGGGCGCACAGGTCGGAGATGATGTCGCCAAACAGGTTGGTGGTGACGATCGCGCCGTAGTTGAGCGGATTCTTGACCAACCACATGCCCATGGCATCAATGTTGGCGTCCTCGAGGGGGATGTCTGGGTAGTCGGCTGCCACCTTGCGGGCCGCCGCCATGAACACACCGTCGGTCTGGCGCAGGACGTTGGCCTTGTGCACGGCCGTCACCTTCTTGCGCTTGTCCTTGCGGGCGAATTCAAAGGCCGCCCGCACGATCCGCTCCGAGCTTTGGGGGGTGATTGCCCGTAACGAGATGGCGGCGTTGCGCGGAACCTTGTCCATGCCCTTGACAGCATAGAACTCTTCTGGCACCTGGGGGTACTCCACACCGATGTACATCCCCTCGGTGTTCTCGCGGAAGATTACCAGATCGATCCCATCTTTGTAGTTCAGGGGATTGCCGGGGTAGGCCTTGCAAGGCCGCAGGCAGATGTAGAGGTCGAGCAGTTGCCGCATACGGACGATGGGGCTGCGATAGCTGTAGCCTTTGCCCTGCAGCTCAGGCTTCAGCTCCTTATCTGCCTTGTCCGTACCCTTGGACGTGATGGCGCCGAAAAAGGCGCAATCGGTCCCCTTCATCAAGTCGATGGTACGCTGGGGAAGCGCCTCCCCCTCGTTGCACCAAAACTCCCAGCCAATGTCGCCGTGGATGTAGTCGGCGTCCAGGCCGATGCGGTCCAACACGATACGGGCCGCAGCCATCACGTCCTGGCCGCAACCGTCGCCTGGCAGCCAGGCGATCCTGTATTTTGCCATATATCCTCCCAGATATTTGTCCCGGCCTTAGCCGGTCAGTCCCAGTTTTCGCTTGACGTACGGCACCAGGCCTCCTGATTGGAGGATCTCCAGCACCGACGGATCCAGTGGTGGGAAGGCGTATTCGCCGCGCGGCGTGAAAACCTTGCCCGCGCCAAAGTCGATCGTGATCTCGTCGCCATTCTCGACGCCATCCACGGCATCGCAGGCTGCGATCGGCAGGCCTTCGTTGATGCAGTTTCGAAAGTAGATGCGGGCGAAGGACCGGGCCACGATGGCGCCAACGCCTATCGCTTTCAGGCAGATGACCGCCTGCTCGCGCGAGCTGCCGCAGCCCCAGTTCTTGCCGGCGACGATGATGTCGCCCGGCCGGACATTCTTGACAAACTCGGGGTCCAGATCCTCAAGGGCGTACTGGGCCATCTCTTTGCGATCCAGTTTCTTGTAGGTGTACTTGCCGGCGAAGATGACGTCGGTGTTGACATCATCTCCATATTTCCAGACTCGACCAGTGATTCTAGCTTCCAATTCTGCTCCTCCTCGAGCTTTAGTCAGTACCCAGGCCGGGTAGTTCTGCCCGGCGCTTCCAGCGTTTCCAGATAACCGTACCTGATCACTAGGGTGAGGTCGCACGGGACTGCCATATCAGTGGCAGCACGACGATCCGCAGTTCGGACTCTGACGCGGTCGCCGTTGCCGACGGCAAAGTCGAAGACGTGGCCGTCACAATAACCGGAGGCAGAGGAGAGGGCGTGGCTGTCACGATCAGCACTGCCGGTCCCGGTGTAGGTGTGGCCGTGACCAGGGTTATCCGTGGCGTCTTTTCGCCGCCACAAGCGCTCAGCAATACCAGTACGACCAACAACAGTGAGCAGACGGCAAGCCGAGAGAGCATAGGGCGTTGACAGGCCACGGTTCGACTCCTGAATTCTAAGCAAGCAGATGTTACCACCAACCTGCCCACATGCGGGCAAACTGCCAACGCGGCGCAGTACCGACCTTGCGCAGAGTTTTGATGTCTGAGCCATCGGTCCGCATGACACGCAGCGCCCACGCCGTACCGTCCTGATCGCTCAGGTAGAAGATATAGCTGCCATCGGGCGAAAACGCCGGGTTTGTGTCGTTGCCCTTGTTCTTGGTGAGCTGCTTCACCCCACTGCCGTCCAGGTTGACTATCCAGATCTCCGAGTCGCCGTCCGCGGAGCTGCAGTAGGCGATCTTTTTCCCGTCGGGCGACCAGGCGGCGTTGCCACCCGCGTCGCTGGTCACCTGGCGCACTCCCTGTCCGTTGGGCTTGACGACAAAGATGCCGCAGTTGTTACCCTGGCAGGAATCGTACGCGATCAGGTCACCCTTGGGCGACCATACGGGCCGCTCGCCCGGGGTTACTTTGTAGCGGCCACTGCCATCGACATTGACCACGTACAAGCTGACATCGGCGCTCCACCAACTGCCCACCCATTCGTGAAAGACGAGCTGCCTGCCGTCGGGCGAAAAGGAGGCAAACTCGGCCAAGTTGCTCGGCACGGCCATGGTGGTCGTCTTTTTGTTGAGATCGTAGACGGCGATGCCCTCGAAGGTCTTGTAGTAGGCGATCTTTTGGCCGTTGGGCGAATAGGCCGGCATAGTGGCCGTGTCTATGATCTTGGTGGCACTGCTGCCGTCGCCGCGCACCACCCAGACGGTGTACTTGGTGGCGTCCTGCTCTGAGCCGCCGGCAAAGTTGCTGTAGATGAGCCCGTAAGACGCGAGCGACGCAGCAGGCGGCTTGGTGGCTGTTGGCGCCGCGGTAGGCTGCACCGCAGTTGGAGCAGGCGTGTCCGTCGGCGGAAGGGGCGTATCGGCCGGCGTGGCCATCGCCGTAGCGGTCAGATCCGCCGCCTGCGCGGTCAGGATGGCCTGTGCGGTGGCGATATCTTCAGGGCTGAGTGTCGGCTGCGACGGCGTGGCGGTTACTACGACCACCGGCTCGGGTGAGGGAGTAGCCGTGACCACTATCACTTCCGGCGAGGGGGTAGCCGTCACTACGATTGCTGCCGGTGAGGGAGAGGCCTGCCCTAGGGATACTTGGTGTTCCGCCTCGGGCGTGGCCGTAACGACGACCACCTGCGGTGCTTGCTCGCCCCCGCAGGCGGCGGTCAACGCCAACAGCATCAGGAACAGCACCAGGATAGCGATCTTGCGCATTTGTCAACTTCTCCTTTTGTCCAGTTCTCACACTCCTCGCGGATCGGCGATGGCCCCGGTCAGCGCCGAGGCGGCCACCGTAGCCGGGCTGGCGAGGTAGATCTCGGCGTCGCGGCTGCCCATGCGTCCCTTGAAATTGCGGTTGGCCGTGGAGATGGTCCGCTCGCCGGGGGCCATGCAGCCCTCGTGAGCACCCAGGCACGGGCCGCAGCCAGGGTTGATCAACGTCGCACCGGCAGCAACCAGGTCAGCGATCACGCCGGAGGCCATCGCTGCCAGCAGTATCTCGCGCGACGCCGGCAGGACCAGCAGCCGCACCCACGGCGCAATCTGCTTGCCCCGCAGGATCTCGGCCGCCGCCTGGAGGTCCTCCAGACGGCCGTTCGTGCAGGTACCGATGAGCGCCTGGTCGATAGGCATACCTACCACCTCAGTCACCGGCACCACGTTATCCACGCGGTGCGGCTTGGCTACCTGGGGCACCAACGTGGGCGCGTCGTAGTGAAGCACCTGCGCATAGTGCGCGTCTGGGTCGGGCAGGACCTCGGTGTAGGCGACAGTAGCCCGGCCGGCCAGCCATGTCCGCGTCACTGCGTCGGGCGCGACGTAGGCGTTCTTGGCCCCCATCTCGGCGGCCATGTTGCACAGCACCAGCCTGCCGCCGACGCTCATCGACTCAATGGCCGTCCCGGCAAACTCGACCGAGCGATAGTCGGCGCCGTCGGCACCGATGTCGCCGATGATGCGCAGCACCAGGTCCTTGGCCGACACCCGCGGCGAAAACTGGCCGTCGACGACGATCCGCATGCTATCAGGCACGCGCAGCCAGATCTCGCCGGTAGCCATCACCGCTGCCGCTTCGGTCCGGCCGATGCCAGCAGAGAATGCGCCGAGCGCCCCATAGCTGGGCGTGTGCGAGTCGCTGCCGACGATCAACATGCCGGGCAGGGCATGGCCCTTCTCGGGGAAGACCTGGTGGCAGATCCCCTCGCCGATATCGTAGAAGGCCTTGATGCCCTGCTCACGGACAAACTCACGCACCTCTTTGTGCCCCTGGGCATACTCTTCGGTGGCAGCCGGAGTGACGTGATCGAGGACGATCACATGTATGTCGGGGTTGGCCACGCGAGCCACGCCGATCTTGCGGAAGGTCTGGGCGATGGCCGACGTATTGTCGTGGGTCAAAAGCTTGTCAGGCCGGACGGTAACGATCTGACCGGCCATGGTCTCGTCTAGCCCTGCCTTCAGGGCCAGAATCTTTTCAGCGAATGTTTTGCCCATATCTCCTTCGACTCCTTTGTCTGAAGCTGAAGACCTAACCTGTAGCTTAACATTGTATTCGACTTGCAGTGCCGTGTCAAACCACAGGGCATCACGGGTGCGGCCACCGCGGCGCGTCACGGCAACCAACTTGCCAACCCTCTAGGCTGATGCTATAATGGCTGCCTATTTCACCCAGGAGCAAGCAGGACTTGGAAGCCTTGGAGCAACAGCTCGTAGATTTTCTGATGAACCTATTCCAAACGATCGGCTGGTTCGGCGTCGTGGTCATCATGACCCTTGAAAGCGCCAATATCCCCATCCCCAGCGAAGTGACGATGCCCCTCGCCGGTTGGATGTTGGTCCGCGGCATCGCGGAAGTGCCGCAGGTTCCGGCGTGGCAAGCGCTGTGGCTGGGCGGACTGTTCGGCGCCATCGGCTGCACGATTGGCTCGGTGATCTCCTATGCACTGGGCGCGTGGGGAGGGCGGCCCCTGGTGAAGCGCTATGGCAAGTATATCCTGGTCGACGAAGAAGACCTGGAAAAGGCCGACCGGTGGTTTGCCCGCTGGGGTGACTGGGCAGCCTTTATCTCTCGCCTGCTGCCTATCGTGCGCACCTTTATCTCCTTCCCGGCCGGCGTGGCGCGCATGAATTTTGCCCGGTTCACGATCTTTAGCTTTATCGGGTCGTTCGTCTGGTGTGCGGCGCTGGCCTGGGGCGGCTACCAGTTTGGCCAACACTGGGAAGAGCTGCGGGCCATCATGCGCCCCTTTGACATCCCGATCGCCATCATCATCGCCGCCGGCCTGGCTTATTATGTCTACCGCCACGTCCGCAAAGGCAGGGAAAAGATCGCCGCCGAGCCGAGCGGTGACGCCGACTGAAAGGAAGCAGCCATGTCTCAGCCATCGCGGGCGGCCGCAGAGCACCTGCCGCTACCAGACAGCTACGAGGGCCTCTTTATCCAGGCACGCAGCCTGGCGCAGTCCAACCTGGTGCCTGACGCCATTGCTGCCTACCAGCGCCTGATCCAGAAGCTGGGCGGCCTGAGCGACAAGATCCGGAACCGCCGCCCTGAGCTGGCAGACCTGCACATACAGGCGCTCGCCGAGCTGATCGACCTGCTTGGTTGGGAGCGACGCTTTGCAGAGGCGGTGGAGTACCAGAAGGCGTTGCTGGATCTGGACACCGACCCAAAACGGATCACTTTTTGGCGCCGCCGGCTGGCCAGCCTGCGCATCCAAAAAGGCGAGACCGAATCGGGGCTGGCCGACCTGCGCGCTCTGGCCGAGGAGGCGCCCGACGACCCGTGGAGCTGGCTTAGCCTTGGAGAAGAGGCCCGCCTCGAAGGGCACCTGGCGGAGAGCCTGGCTGCCTTTGACCGGGCAGTGGCCGTCGCCGGCCAGGTCCAAGAGGAAAAGGCCAAAGCAGAAGCGCTGACCAGCGCCTACTACCGGCGGTTCCTGGTGTTCAAGGAGATGGCGCGTTGGGACGACGCCGCAAAGGCGTGGGAAGAGGCCGCAGCCCTCCAGCCAGATGAGGTGGCCGAGACGCTTCCCGACCTATACAAGGCGCTGACCGATGCCGGGCTGTATGGCATGGCCCGCACTTTTGTCGATCGAGACGCCAACAGCCTGCGCGCCGGCCTGCAGCGCGGGCAGCTCGATCTCATGACCGGCAAGCCTGCGGACGCCATGCAGGGGTGGCGCGCCGTCGCCGCCCTCGACCCACTCAGCTTTGACAGCGGCCAGGAGGCATGGATGGAAGCGGTGCTGCGGGTGGGTGACCCCCAACCCGTGCTGGACCGGCTGGACGATCTCTTGTCCGGTTATGGGTCGACGCGGGTGCTGATCCTGGGGGGCATGGCGTGGGCCATGAGCGGCAAAACAGAGACGGCAGGAGCATTGCTGCAACGGGCCGTCGATCTGCTGCGCCACGAGCGCCCGCCCAAGAGCAAACTGGATGGCGCCGATTGGCGCCTGCTTGCCGAGCTGGTACCGTACACCGAACAAAGAGCAGCTCTCAAACCCTACTTTGCCGTGATCGAGACTACGTGGGAGCAGGCAGCACGCTGACCAGGGGCAAACCCAAGAGACCGGTCTTGGACAACCGCTTGAGTTATGCTATAATGCGGCGGTGCCCGCCCGCGGCAACCTTTTGAGGTACGACGATGCATTTTGCAGAGGCAGAAGAACAGTACCGCGAGCTGCAAGCCAAACTGGATCGCGGTGAGCTGTCGGAAGATGAGTTCATAGCCCATACGGCCGGGCTGAGGGTGATCGATCAGCATGGCCGGCGTTGGATGCTGAGTGGGGAAACTGGCCAGTGGTGCATGTACGACGGCCAAAGATGGTCGCCTGCCCAGCCACCCCCAGACCCCGAACCAACGATAGAGATCGAGGAGCCTTTGACGGCCTGGCAGGAAGCCGATGCAACTGCCGAGACCTCGGCCACCGGCTGGGAGGCGGAGGGCCCAGAGCCTCCACAGGTTGAGCTTGGCGGACCCAGGCTTCTCATTTCCAGGCTCCTGGCTTCCAGATTCCTGGCCGTGGCCGCTGCGACTCTGGCTATCGTCGGCTGCCTGGTCGTCGGCGGGGCGGCCATCTGGGTCCTGTTCCTGCGCGACAGCGGAGAGGTGGTTGGCACGCCAACGGCGATGGCGCAGATCGACGTGGTGGAAACCTTCACCCCGCGGCCGGCCACTGCAACCTACACACCCACCTTTACCCCAACGCCCAGCCGGACCCCTATCCCGACTGATACACCCATTCCGACCGACACGCCGATCCCGACTGAGACGCCGATCCCAACCGAGACACCGATCCCGACCGAGACGCCCCTCCCTACGGTCGCCACACCGACTCTGCCGCCGGTCACCCCCTCACCCAGCAAGACGGCCACGGCCACAGGCGTACCGGGCACAGTGACCTACACCGTCAAGAGGGGCGATACCCTGTGGAATATCGCCACCAGCTTTGGCATCAGTGTTGCCGCCCTGGCCCAGGCCAACGGCATCTCGACCACAGACCCGATCCACGCCGGCCAGGTGCTGATCATCCCTGCGCCTGGGGCGACGCCCGCAACGCCCAAGCCGACGGCCACGCCTACACGGCCGGCCAGCACTCCGACCGGCCGCACGCCCACACCGACCGCCACGGGCAAGCCGACCGGCACACCCGGGCCAACCAGCACACCCAAGCCGACCGCCGTACCGACCTCGCCACCGGCCTCTTTGAAGGGCAAGATCGCCTATACCGTGTGGAATCCGTACGTCGGCATCGGCGTGTACGACCTTTACATCAGCAACATTGACGGCACCGGGCGCAACCTGCTCGGAACGGGGTTCCGCCAGCCGCAGTTATCGCCTGACGGCACCATGCTGGTTGCCAACGGCGATGGGCCAACCGGTTATGTGAACCTGGTCGCTATGAATACTAGTGGGGGCAGCCTGACGGAGGTCAGCGACCATAACGAAGACAGCTATCCCACCTGGCAGGCAGACGGAACACTGGTGGCGTTTTCCTCACTGTCGTGGGGAGATGGGCTCAGCCGCGTGGGTGCGGTCAATGACATGCAGAGTAAGACCTGGCACTGGATCTCGATTGGCAACACTGAGATCCGAGGGGAATATCCGTTCTGGATGGCCGATGGGCGGATCGTTTACCACGGCTGCGATTTCCTGGTCCCGGACGGCGCCTGTGGCCTGTTCTGGGTGGCTGCCGGTGGTGGTGAGTATCACCGCATGACCTCCAGCCCGAACGACACCGCACCATCCGGCTCTGGAAACCGGGTCGCGTTCATGTCCGACCGAGATGGCAATTGGGAGGTCTATGTCGTAGGCATGGACGGCAGTGGGCTGAAGCGGCTGACCAACAACGCAGCCCGCGACGGCCTGCCTACCTGGTCGCCCGATGCCAAGTCGATCGCGTTCGTCTCGGACCGGAGCGGCGCCTGGGCCGTCTGGGTCATGAATGCCGACGGCAGCAACCAGCGCAAGCTGTTCGATCTGGGCGGCGGCTATGGTGCCGGCGAGTACGACTGGACGCGCGAACGGATCTCTTGGGGCCGGTAGGAGACTGCGGAGATCGGTACTGGCATGTCGAACGGAGCATCAGCACGCCGTCTGACCAGCGGGGCGGCCTTGCTGTTGGTCGTTGGGCTGGTAGCCGTCCTGGCTGCCGGGGGGGCCACAGCCGCGGCCAATCACCGCCTGTTAGGCACGCCAACCTTCACGCCCACACCTACCCACACACCTACTCCCACCGCGACCGCCACGCCTACCCCGACCCCAACCCCAACCCACACGCCGACTCGAACCCCAACGCCTACCTCAACCCCAACGCCTACGGTGACGCCAACCGTGGCCACTCCAACGACAGCGCCGGCCTCGGCCCACCTGTGGCTGCTGCGGCCTATCGGGCCGGACGCGACCGGCGACCGCCAGCCCCAGTCCTACTTTCCCTATGGCGCCACCGGCGGCGGCAAGTACCACCTCCACCACGGCGGAGACTATATGAACCCGACCGGCACCCCGGTGTTGGCTGCGGCAGACGGCACGGTGATCATCGCCGGAGATGACAAGACAGTGGTGTACGGCTTGGAACCGGATTTCTATGGCAACCTGGTGATCCAGGAGCTTGACCAGCGCTTCCAGGGCCGGCCGGTCTATGTGCTGTATGGCCACCTGTCGCAGGTGAATGTCCGGGCCGGACAGCACCTCGACGCCGGCGACGTGCTGGGCCTGGTGGGCATGACCGGGGTCGCGATCGGCAATCACCTGCACCTCGAGGTGCGTCTCGACGCCAATACTTACCAGAGCACGCGCAATCCGGCCTTGTGGCTGCGCCCCGATCCCGGTCAAGGAGCAATCGCCGGCCAGCTCGTGGACGCCAAGGGCCGACCGATCCTCGAGACGCCGGTTACCTTTTTCCGCGCCGCAGAACCGGCCAAGTGGTGGCGCCAGACCCAGACCTACGGTGAGGGCGACATCAACGGCGACGACGCACGGGCCGAGAATTTCGCCCTGCCCTACGTGCCGGCCGGCGAGTATATAGTCAAGGCCCAGGTGGGGGGCAAATCGTACACCCAGCGGGTGACGGTTGTGCCCGGCCAAGTGGCATTTGTCCAGCTCGTGGCTGGAAAATAACTAACTCGACTGTTGTGTTTTGATCGCACTGCTTTGGGCCTGTCTCGGAAGATCATTTGACTTTTCGACTATCATGACTAAAATGTCTCTCAAGGTCCGTCG
>Ga0209254_10001469_pt1 | contig 21149 bp, 17 predicted proteins | sample FrelakmetDIP11DI_FD_187148 | JGI IMG/M metagenome (GOLD analysis project Ga0209254, IMG submission 187148) | Freshwater lake sediment microbial communities from the University of Notre Dame, USA, for methane emissions studies - DIP11 DI (SPAdes)... | ecosystem: Environmental > Aquatic >...
GACCTTCGGAACCGAATCGACTGGGTACAGCGACTGGTCGGGGTACATCGCCATGTAGCTGTTGTTGTCCGCGGCCACCTGCCAGCCCGACAGGTAGATCGCCTTGATGCCCGCCTTCACCTGCTGCATCGCCTGGCCGGCCGTCAACGCGCCGAGGCAGTTCACGTAGGGCTCGGTGGTGACGAGCTTCCACAGCTTCTCCGCGCCGAGACGCGCCAGCGTGTGATCGACCTGCACGTTGCCGCGCAGCCGAATGACGTCCTCTGCCTTGTAGGGTCGCTTGACGCCCTTCCAGCGCGGGTTGTCGTGCCAGTCCTTGCGCAGTGCGGTCGCAGCCTTGTCGGTCATTTCTGGTTCCTCGTTTGAGCGAATTCTGTCAGTCGATGGCCCGGTACGCGGGCAGCGTCAGGAAGGTCTCGAACGCCTCGGCGGTGCTGATCTCGTCGAGGATCCTCGCCGCCCGCTCGTAATTTCCGGAAGCAAAGGCCGCCTCGCCGAGCCTGGCACGGAGCTTCGCGAGTTCCTCGCCGGTAATCTTGCGGTAGAGCTCGACGGTGACCTTTCGACCATCGTCGAGCACGCCGGTCGGGTGGTGGATCCACTGCCAGATCTGGGCCCGCGAGATCTCAGCCGTCGCGGCATCCTCCATCAGGTTGTGGATCGGAACGCAGCCGTTGCCGCCGAGCCAGGCGGCCATGTACTGGATCGAGACGTCCACGTTGTTGCGCAGCCCGGCCTCGGTGATCGTGCCCTCCGGGATCGCCAGCAGGTCGGCCGCCTTCACGTCCACGTCCTCGAGCATGCGGTGCAGCTGGTTCGGTGTCGGCATCAGTCGATCGAAGATCGCCATGGCCACCGGCACCAGCCCGGGGTGGGCGACCCAGGTGCCGTCGTGCCCGTCGCCCGCCTCGCGCTCCTTGTCGGCGCGCACCTTGGCGATGGCGGCGTCGTTGGCCGCCGGGTCATTCTTGATCGGGATCTGCGCCGCCATGCCGCCCATCGCGAATGCGCCGCGGCGATGAGTGGTCTTGATGAGCAGCTTCGAGTACGAGCGCAGGAAGTGCGTCGTCATCGTCACCTGGCTGCGGTCCGGCAGCACGAAGTCGGGGTAGCGGCTGAACTTCTTGATGAAACTGAAGATGTAGTCCCAGCGGCCGCAGTTGAGGCCGACGATGTAGTCGCGCAGCTCCCACAGGATCTCGTCCATCTCGAATGCCGCGAGGATCACCTCGATCAGCAGCGTCGCCTTGATGGTCTGCGGCGCGAGGCCGAGGCGCGCCTCGGTGTGGCGGAACACCTCGGCCCACAGGCGGGCCTCGAGGTGGCTCTCGGTCTTCGGCAGGTAGAAATAGGGGCCCGTGCCGCGGCGCTTCAGTTCCGCGTGGTTGTGGAACACGTAGAGCCCGAAATCCACGAAGGCGCCCGGCACCGGCTTGCCGTCCACGAGCACGTGCTTTTCGAAGAGATGCCAACCACGCGGCCGTACCTTCAACGTGGCGATCGACGGGTTGAGCCTGTACTGCTTGCCTTCCGGGCTCGTGAAGTCGATGCGCCGCGCCACGGCGTCGCGCAGGTTGATCTGGCCCTGCACGACGTTGTCCCAGGTCGGGGTCATGGAATCTTCGCAGTCCGCCATGAACACCCTGGCGCCCGAGTTGAGCGCGTTGATGATCATCTTGCGTTCGGTCGGGCCGGTGATCTCGACACGGCGGTCCTGCAGGTCCGCGGGAATCGAGGTCACGTGCCATTCGCGCTCGCGGATCGCGCGCGTCTCGGGCAGGAAGTCCGGCAGCTTGCCGGCATCGATCTGCTTCTGCCGCTCGACGCGCCGCGCCAGCAGTTCCTCGACGCGGGGTCCGAACTTACGGGCCAGTTCGACGACAAACTCGAGCGCCTCGCGCGTCAGGATGGTTTCGAATCCGGGGCGCGGCGCGGCATTCACCGCGCATCCCGGGGGCAGGTCGAGATTCGTCTGTGTGCTCAAGGCAGGCTCCCGGGGCAGGCGGCCGCCGACCGACGGCGCGACGTGAAATGTTGCGGCGCAATAATGAGGATAGACTTGGATTCCGACCGCGGGCAAGAGCAGATTCCGCAATGCGCCTGATCCTGCTGAACAAGCCCTTCCACCTACTGCCGCAGTTTACGAGCAGCGACGACCGACGCTGCCTGCGCGACCTGCTGCCGATCCGCGGCGTGTATCCCGCCGGACGTCTCGACTACGACAGTGAAGGCCTGATGGTCCTCACCGACTTCGGCCCGTGGCAGGCACGCATCAGCCAGCCGGGCGCCCCGTTCCCGAAGCGCTACCTCGCCCAGGTGGAGGGCGATGCCGGCGAAGACGCGCTGCAGTTGCTGCGGGCGGGCGTCGTGCTCGCCGACGGACCGACCCGGCCCACCGGCGCACGTCTCGTGGATGAGCCGGACTGGCTGTGGCCGCGCGACCCGCCGATCCGACATCGCAGGTTCATCCCGACAACGTGGATCGAGCTCACGCTCTCGGAGGGTCGGAACCGGCAGGTGCGACGCATGACCGCGGCGGTCGGGTTGCCCACGCTGCGGCTGGTTCGCGTGGCCGTGGGACCGTGGAGCGTCGAAGGACTCCCCCCCGGCGCCTGGCGGCAGGTGCCGGTGCCGGAAGCGGAAGCCGTGCTGGCGGATGCGCGACTCAGCCGGAGCGCGCATAACCCGCGATCCGCATCGCGAGTTCGAGGGCCTGCTCGACGTTGAGCCGTGGGTCCACCTGCGAGCGATAGTCCCGCGCGAGGTCGCCGTCCGACAGGCCCCGCGCCCCGCCGGTGCACTCCGTCACGTCCTCGCCGGTCAGCTCGAAATGCACGCCTCCGAGGTAGCTGTCCGCCTGTCGGTGGATGCGGAACGCCGCCTCGAGTTCCGCCACGATGTTCTCGAACCGGCGTGTCTTCGCGCCGGACGCGGTGGCCTCGGTGTTGCCGTGCATCGGGTCGCAGACCCACAGCACGGGTACGCCGGTCGCCTGCACGCATTCGATCAGGCCCGGCAGCCGCCCCTCGATCTGCGCGGCCCCGAGGCGATGGATCAGGATCAGGCGCCCGGGCTCGCGGTGCGGGTTCAGCGTCTCGCACAGGCCCTGTACCCACGCGTCGTCCATTGACGCCCCGACCTTGACGCCGACTGGATTCGAGATGCCGCGGCAGTACTCGACGTGCGCGCCGCCGAGCTGGGCCGTGCGCATGCCGATCCACGGCAGGTGCGTGGACAGGTTGTACCAGCGCCCCCATCGCTCGAGGTAGCGCGTCTGGGCCTGCTCGTAGAGCAGGTGCAGCGCTTCGTGGCTCGCGTAGAACGGCGCGCGGCTCGCCTCGTGCACGCGGCTGCCGCTCATCGCCTCGTAGAAGTCGAGCGAGTCCGAGATCGACGCCACGAGCTGCCGGTACTGGTCGCGCCACGGCGAGTGATGCATGAACCCGAGGTCCCAGTACTCCGGGTGGTGCAGGTCGGCGAAGCCGCCGTCCACCAGGGCGCGCACGAAATTCAGCGTCAGCGCGGCGCGCTCGTAGCCGCGCAGCAGCAGCTCGGGATCGGGTTCGCGCTCCGCAAGGGTGAAGCCGGGACGGTTGACGAGGTCCCCCCGGTAGCTCGGCAGCGTCACGCCGTCGCGGGTCTCGGTGTCGGCCGAGCGCGGCTTGGCGTACTGCCCGGCGAAGCGCCCGACGCGGATCACCGGTTTCTTGAGCCCGTGCAGCAGCACCAGGGACATCTGCAGCAGGATCTTGAGCTTGCGGGCGATCTGGCCCGACTCGCAGTCGGCGAAGGTCTCCGCGCAGTCCCCACCCTGCAGCAGGAAGCGTTCGCCGCGCTGCGCCTCGGCGATCTGGCCCTTGAGTGCGTCCACTTCCCAGGACACGACCACGGGCGGCAGGCGGCCCAGCTCCGCGACGACGCGCGCGAGCCGGGCGGGATCACGATAGACCGGTTGCTGCTCGGTGGGCCGCGCAGACCAGCTGGTCGGCGACCAGTCGGCGGTGGGAGGCAGGCGTGTCATGCGGGGATCGTACCCCGGAACGCTGCACCGCAAAAGAAAGCGGATTCGAGCCAGACATGTGACGCGGCGCCGCGGTTTCGTCAGAATCGCGGCCCGCCATCGGCATCGGAGTCCCATCGTGCACAAAGTCATCGTCCTCGGCGCGGGGAAGATCGGTTCATTGATCTCGGGTCTGCTCGCCGAATCCGGGGACTATGACGTCCAGCTCGCGGACGTGGACGCGGCCGTCGCCGGCCGGGTCGTGGCAGCCCACGGCCTCGATCACCTGCAGGCGCACGGGCTCGACGCCCGCGACACCGCGGCGCTCGCGACCCACCTCGCGGCGCACCCGGTGGATGCGGTGATCTCGAGCCTGCCTTACTACTGCAACGTCGGCGTCGCCGAGGTGGCCGGCCGGGCCGCCGCCCACTACTTCGACCTCACCGAGGACGTGGCCGTGACCCGGGCCGTGCGCCGCATCGCGGACGGCGCGGAGCGCGCCTTCGTGCCGCAGTGCGGCCTCGCGCCGGGATTCGTGAGCATCGCCGCCAATGCGCTCATCGGCCACTTCGACGAGGTGCGCAGCGTGAAGCTGCGCGTGGGTGCCCTGCCCCAGCACCCCAACAACGTCCTCAAATACTCGCTCACCTGGTCCACCGAGGGGCTCATCAACGAGTACGGCAACCCCTGCGAGGCGATCGTGGACGGTCGCGCGACCGAGGTCGCGCCGCTCGAGGGCCTCGAGGAGATCGAGATCGACGGCACCCTCTACGAGGCATTCAACACCTCCGGCGGCCTCGGGTCGCTCGGCGACACCTACGGGCAGAGCGCCCAGGGCATGGACTACAAGACCATCCGCTATCCGGGCCACTGCGAGCAGATGCGCCTGCTCATGAACGATCTCAAGCTCAACCAGGACCGCGCCACGCTCAAGCGCATCCTCGAGAATGCGGTGCCGCAGACCCTCCAGGACGTGGTCGTGGTCTACGTCGCCGTCACCGGGCGACAGGAAGGCGAGCTGCGCGAGGAGAACTACGTGAGCAAGATCTATCCGCAGGTCATCGCGGGCCGGCTCTGGTCGGCGATCCAGGTGACCACCGCCGCCGGGATCACTTCCGTGGTGGATCTCGTGCTCGGGCACCCGGGACGCTACCGGGGCTTCGTGCGCCAGGAGGACTTCAGGCTCGTGGACGTGCTCGACAACCGCTTCGGGCGGCATTTCGCCAACGGCGGCACCAAGGACCTCTCGGCGCGCATGGTCGTGGCGGGACAGGCCGGCCAGCAGCGGGCCGCCGGGGCGGTGCGATGAATCCTTTGCTCGCCGACCTCGGGCTCGAGGCGATCAACCCGGCCGCCTGGTCGTCCAAGGACGGCTGGCTGGCGGACCCGGCGGCAGCGCTGATCGAATCGGTGAATCCGGCGAACGGCGAGGTCATCGCGTCCGTGCGTGCCGCGACCCCCGCTCAGTACGAGCGGGTGATCGCCTCCGCGTGCGCGGTGGCGGAGGCGTGGCGGCAGGTTCCGGCGCCCAAGCGCGGCGAGGCGGTGCGACTCGTCGGCGACGAGCTGCGGCGACACAAGTCCGCACTCGGCAGCCTCGTGACGCTCGAGATGGGCAAGATCAAGGCTGAGGGCGACGGCGAGGTCCAGGAGATGATCGACATCGCCGACTTCGCGGTCGGCCAGTCGCGCATGCTCTACGGACTTTCGATGCACTCGGAGCGGCCGAGCCACCGCATGCTCGAGCAGTGGCACCCGCTCGGCGTGGTGGGCGTGATCAGCGCCTTCAACTTCCCGGTGGCGGTGTGGGCCTGGAACGCCTTCCTCGCCGCGATCGGCGGCAACGCGACGGTCTGGAAGCCCTCCCCCAAGACCGCCCTGTGCGCGGTCGCGGTGCAGCGGCTGTGCAACCGCGTGCTCGAGCGCCATGGGTACCCCGGCATCTTCCAGCTGTTCGTCGACGCGGGCCACGAGCTCGCCACCCGCTTCGTCGAGGACCGCCGCGTGGACCTCGTCTCGTTCACCGGCTCGACGCAGGTGGGACGCGACGTGGCCGAGCGCGTCGCGCGCCGGCTCGGCAAGAGCCTGCTCGAGCTCGGCGGCAACAACGCCATCATCGTGGACGAGTCCGCGAATCTCGACCTCGCCGTGCCGTCGATCGTGTTCGGCGCGGTCGGCACGGCCGGTCAGCGTTGCACCAGCACGCGCCGCGTGTTCGTGCACCGCTCCCGAGTCGATGAGCTGGAGAAGCGCCTGCTGCGCGCCTATGCGCAGGTGCGCATCGGCGATCCGCTCGAGGCCGGCACGCTGATGGGACCCCTGATCGACGCGGCGGCCGTGCGGCGCTTCGAATCCGCCGTCGCGCAGGCGGTGGCGAGCGGCGGGCGCCTGCTGACGGGCGGCCGGGCGCTCGCGCGTCCCGGCCACTTCGTCGAGCCCGCCGTCGTGGTCGCGAGCCACGAGTGGGAGATCGTGCGGACCGAGACCTTCGGGCCCGTCCTCTACCTGGTGCCGATCAGCTCGCTGGACGAGGCGATCCGCCTGCAGAACGACGTGGCGCATGGGCTGTCGTCGGCGATCTTTACCGACCGCCTGCAGCACGCCGAGCGCTTCCTGTCGGCCGCCGGCTCGGACTGCGGCATCGCCAACGTCAACATCGGCACCTCGGGCGCGGAGATCGGCGGCGCCTTCGGCGGCGAGAAGGACACGGGCGGCGGACGCGAATCGGGGTCGGACGCTTGGAAGGCCTACATGCGCCGCCAGACCTGCACCATCAACTGGGGTTCCGATCTGCCGCTCGCGCAGGGCATCAACTTCGACGTCGCGGGCTGACAGCTCAACGGCGGTCGGCGAGATCCTCGACAAGGACGCGCACGAAGCGCTCCGCGCTCACACCGCCCTGACCGTAGCGGGCGTCATACGGAGCCGTCGGCGCGGCCGCGAGCACCTCGTCGAGGCTCCGTCCCTGCTCGGTGAGCTCCCGGATCCGGCTGCCGACGGCGACCAGCATGTCGCGGTACGCGACGAGGTCGGCACGCGTCGAGACCGGCCCATGTCCCGGCACGATCAGCGTGAGCGCGTCGGCCCGCGACAGCACCGTCTCGAGCGCCGCGACGAGGCCGGCCAGCGATCCACCGCTCGTCGTGTCCAGGAACGGGTAGCCGCTCGCGTAGAAGACGTCGCCGAGGTGCACGACGTTCGCCTCCTCCCACCACGCGATGCCGTCGCCATCCGTGTGAGCGGCTGGCGCGTGCAGCAGTACCAGCCGATCGCCGTTCAGATTCAGCGTCACGGAATCGTCGAAGGTGACGATGGGGAGCGCGACGGCCGATGCGGCCGGGACCTCGGTGGCGTACTCGCGCAAGTCCTGCGGTTCCGACATGCGCAGTCGCACGTTCTCCTGGCTCACCGCGAGTGCGCCGGATCGCGCGAGCCGCTCGTTGCCGCCGGTGTGGTCCGGGTGCCAGTGCGTGTTGACCACGAAACGCACGCCGTCCGGCGCGAGTCGTGCCACGGCCTCGAGCAGCTGCGGCGCGGCCTCCGCCGAGCCGCTGTCCACCAGCACCGCGCCGTCGGGTCCACTCCACATGACGACGTTGCACCCCGCTCCACTCAGCAGGTGCAGGTCCGACCGCAGGCGCTGGACCTCGATCTTCACCGCGGGCACATCGGCGGATTGCGCCTGCGTCGATGGCGCGGTGAACACAAACGTGAAGATCGTCCCGGCGCAGAGTGCGAGTCGGCAGCTCGATCGAGGCATGTGGCGACCTAAGGGATGCTCCGGGCTTCCCGTGCAGTATACGGCGGCACGATGCGAACACGACCGGCTGTTATCATCCCGACATGAGCAATCCAGTCAGCACACGTCGGCGCGTCGCGCTGTGGGGAGGCCTGCTGCTCGCAGCCGCAGGCTGGGCCCTGGCGGCGACCGACTCGACACCCCCGGCGGGCCGGACGGGAACGCTGCTGCCCGTCTCGGGCGCCATCGGGCCGGCGACCAGCGACTATTTCGTCCGCAAGCTGCGCGAGGCGCAGGAGCGCGGCACCGAACTGGTCGTGGTCACCATCGACACACCCGGCGGCCTCGACACCGCGATGCGCGACATGATCCAGGCCATCCTCGCCTCCGAGGTTCCCGTGGTCGCCTACGTCTCGCCGAGCGGCGCGCGCGCGGCGAGCGCGGGCACGTTCCTGGTCTATGCCAGCCACGTGGCTGCGATGGCGCCGGCCACCAATCTCGGTGCCGCCACGCCCGTCCAGATCGGCGGGCCCGCGCCGGCCGGCCGGCCGGGCGAAGGCAAGCCCACGGCGAAGCCGTCGGATGCCGGCGGCGTCGGCAAGGACGGCGATGCGGCGGCTGCGCCCGGCTCGGCCATGGAGCGCAAGGCCCTGAACGACTCGATCGCCTACATCCGCGGCCTGGCCGAGCTGCGCGGCCGCAACGTCGAGTGGGCCGAGGCCGCGGTGCGCGACGGCGCCAGCCTGCCGGCCGACGAGGCGCTCGCCGCCGGCGTCGTGGACCTCGTCGCCAACGACATCCCGGAACTGCTGCGCCTGATCGACGGGCGCAAGGTGAAGCTGCGCGCGCAGGAGGTCGAGTTGCGCACCGCGGGCCTGGTGCTCCACGAGCTCGAGCCCGACTGGCGCACCAACCTGCTGTCGCTCATCACCAACCCCAACGTGGCCTACCTGCTGATGCTCATCGGCATCTACGGGTTGCTGCTCGAGGGCTACAACCCGGGCGCGATCGTCCCGGGCGTGGTGGGCGCGATCTGCCTGCTGCTCGCGCTGTTTGCGTTCCAGGTGCTGTCGGTCAACTATGCCGGGCTCGCGCTGATCGCCCTCGGGGTGTTGCTCATCGTCGCGGAGTCCTTCGTGCCCTCCTTCGGCGCGCTCGGCCTCGGCGGCATCGTCGCCTTCGTCATCGGATCCGTCATGCTGCTCGACAGGGACGTGCCCGGCTTCTCGATTGCATGGCAGATGATCGCGGCGATGGCGCTCGCCGGCGCGCTCGTGCTGCTCGCGATCGTCTCGTTCGCCGTTCGTGCCCGGCACCGGCCCGTCGTGAGCGGCGTCGAAGGACTGCTGCGCGAGACGGCCGAGGCCACCGAGGACTTCGACACCCGTGGCCTCGTGCGTGTCCAGGGCGAGCTGTGGAACGCCGTCAGCCACGAACCCGTGCGAGCTGGACAGCGACTGCGGATCCGCAAGGTGGACGGGCTCACCGTCGAAGTCGAACCTGCCCGGGATTGAACTCCAGGAGAACCCGCCCATGTTGAACAGCCTGCCCATCGTCGCCATGGTCGTCGTCGCACTCGTGGTGCTGGCGACGCAGATCTTCAAGGTCCTGAACGAGTACGAGCGTGGCGTGATCTTCACGTTCGGCCGCTTCACGGGCGTCAAGGGCCCCGGCCTGATCATCCTGATCCCGCTGGTGCAGCGCATGGTCAAGGTGGACCTGCGCACCGTCGTGCTCGACGTCCCGACGCAGGACGTCATCTCGCGCGACAACGTGTCGGTGAAGGTCAACGCCGTCGTCTACTTCCGCATCGTCGATCCGTCGAAGGCGATCATCCAGGTCGCCAATCCGTTCGAGGCCACGAGCCAGCTCGCCCAGACCACGCTGCGCTCGGTGCTCGGCCAGCACGAGCTCGACGAGATGCTGTCCCAGCGCGACAAGCTGAACGTGGACATCCAGAAGATCCTCGACAGCTCCACCGACGCCTGGGGCATCAAGGTCGGCAACGTCGAGATCAAGCACGTGGACCTCGACGAGACGATGATCCGCGCGATGGCCAAGCAGGCCGAGGCGGAGCGCACGCGGCGCGCCAAGATCATCCACGCCGAGGGCGAGAAGCAGGCGGCCCAGCAGCTCGTCGAGGCCGCTCGTACCCTCGGCTCCGAACCCAAGGCGCTGCAGCTGCGTTACCTGCAGACGCTGTCCGACCTGTCGAGCGAGAAGGCGACCGTCATCGTCTTCCCGCTGCCCCTGGACCTGATCAAGCCGTTCCTGGAAAACAAGTAGCCTGCAAGCAGCGGGCGGCCCGGGGGCGGCGGCTCAGCCGCCCTCCGATTCCTCGCGGGCACGCGCGAGCTGCGCCTCGAGACGCCTCGCGGACACCGGTCCCGAAGTGCGCAGGTCCTGCGCGAACAGCGACAGCCGGAATTCCTCGATCATCCATCGCAGGCGCCGCAGCTCGGGGCCCGGCCCGGCCGCGGCCGGACGGGCGGCGAGGCTGCGCCAGGCGGCATCGAACGCCGTCACCTCGGACTCGAGCCGGCGATCGCGCGCGACGTCGTCGCGCAGGCGCTGCGCCCTGCGGGCAGCCGCAAGCAGGTACTTCGGCAGCTGGCGAAAGGCCGCAGACGGTGTGTCGCGCACCCAGCCCGGGGCGAGCAAAGATTCGATCTGTCGCCCGATCGCCTCCCGGCCCGCCGCGAACGCCGGGTTCGCGAGGTCGCCCAGCGCGGCCCGGGTCTCCTTCACCGCGAGCAGCACCGCCCGCACCGTGCGGACCACCTCCTCGCCCCGCGCGGCAATGTCGGCCCGCGCCGCCTGGAGCCTCGCTGCGAAGGTCGCCTCCGAGCGTGGGAGCTCCTGCTCGTCAAGGCCCAGCGCATCGGCCACCGCGCGGTCGGCGATTTCCCCGAACAGCTTGCGGTCCAGCCCTGCCGCCGCCGTGAGGAGTGCCAGCTCCCGATCGTGCGCGCACTGTCGCAGGACGAACTCGTGCTGTTGCGGCAGCGCCAGCGCGGCGAGCCGTACCACCCCCTGCCGCGTCGCTGTCAAGGCTGCGTTGGCGTGCGGAAACAGGCGTAAACGGACCGCGCCGCCGGCATCCTCGAGTCCCGGGAACAGGCGCAGCGACACGCCCCCGCTCGACACCCGCAACTCCACCGGCAGCTCGCCGAAGTCCCAGCGCCGCACTCCTTCCCGCTCCCAGCCATGGGAGGCCGCGGGGCGCATAGCGCGCACCGAGTCCACGCGGAGTTCCCGGCGCAGCGTGTCGAGGTCGCGACCTCGGCCGACCTCGCGACCCGTGCCATCGAGCACCCGCAGGTTCATGCGCAGCCACGATGGGAGCGCGATGCCCGCGAGCTGCCGAGCCTCCACCCGGCTCCCCACGGCCGCGGTGACGAGTTCCGCCAGGCGCTCGAAAAACGCGCCCTCGCCGAACGGCACGAGGGCGTCGCGCAGGCGCGCGGCGGCGGCCGGGACCGGCACCAGCTCGCGACGCAGGTCCTTCGGCAGGCCGCGCAGCACGGCGACCAGCTTGTCCTGCAGGTAGCCCGGCACCATCCAGTCGAGGCGACGCGCCGGCAGGGATGCGAGCAGTGGCAGCGGCAGGTCGAGCGTCACGCCGTCGTCCGGGTCCGTGGGGTCGAAGCGATAGGCGAGCGGCAGCTCGTTGCCGTCGATTTCCAGTCGGTCCGGGTAATCGACCGCTGCATGAGGCGGCAGCGGTCCCGCCAGCAGCACCGCGGCGGGGACGTCGAGTCGATGCGGGCTCCGACCTTCCTCGTGACCCCACCAGCGCTCGAAGGCGCGCGTGCTCGCTACGTCCGCCGGGATGCGCTCGAGGTAGAAGTTCACCAGCGGGTCCTCGGCCGCGAGCAGGTCGCGGCGACGGAGCTTCGACTCGATCCGCTCGAGATCCTCGCGCAGGCGCGCATTGCGCGCGAGGAACCCGGCCCGCAGGTCGGACTGACCGCGCACCAGCGCCTCCTCCACGAACATGCGCCGCGCAAGCGCCGGATCGATCGTCGCGAAGTTCACCTGCCGGCCGCTGCTCAACACGCGGCCGTACAGCGACACGGTCTCGCGCGCCATCACCATGCCGCGCGCAGCGACCCACTCCGCCTCGCCGTAAGTGCGGCGTACCAGGTGGGCGCCGGCCGACTCGATCCACGAGGGTTGCACCTGCGCCACCATGCGCGCGTAGAGGCGTTGCGTCTCGACCAGGCTCGCGGCGACGATCCAGCGCGGTGGGCGCCTGGCGAGCGGCGTACCCGGTGCGATCACGAAGCGGGCATCGCGCGCCCCGAGATAGTTGCGCCCCTCGTCGAGCACGCCGATACCGCCGAGGAATCCGCTCAGGATCGCCTGGTGCAGCACGCCGGTCGGTGCCGCGACCATGTTGCGCTCGAGACGCTGGGCGGTCGCGATGTCCGCCAGCTGCTCGTGCAGGTCCTGCCACTCGCGCATGCGCAGGAAGGACAGGAAGTGCTCCTTGCACCAGCGCCGCAGGGCCCGGTTGCCCGACGCCGCCTGTTCCCGCGCGGAACTCCAGAGATTCAGCACGGTCACGAAATCCGAGCGGGGGTCGGCAAACGACGCGTGAGCCTGGTCGGCGGCCTCGGTGCGGTCGGCTGGGCGCTCGCGCGGATCCTGGATACTCAGGAACGACGCGATGACCAGGGCCTCCGCGAGGCAGCGCTGCCGACCGGCCTCGAGCAGGATGCGTGCCAGCCGCGGGTCCACGGGCAGCGTGGCCATCTGCCGCCCGAGCCGCGTGATGCGCCGGTCGCCGTCCACCGCACTGAGTTCCTGCAGCAGGCGGTAGCCGTCGTTCAGCAGCCGCGTGTCGGGCGGGTCCACGAACGGGAAATCCTCTGGCACGCCGAGGCCCAGCGCCGCCATCTGCAGGATCAGGCTGGCGAGGTTCGTGCGAAGGATCTCCGGGTCCGTGTAGTCGGCCCGCCCTGCAAAGTCTTCCTCGGAGTACAGCCGGATGCAGATGCCCTCGCCCATGCGGCCGCAGCGTCCCGTGCGCTGCTCGGCGCTGGCCCGCGAAACGCGTTCGATCGGCAGGCGCTGGAACTTGGCTCGAGGGCTGTAGCGGCTCACCCGTGCGAGGCCGGCGTCCACGACGAAGCGCACGCCCGGGATCGTGAGCGAGGTTTCCGCGACATTGGTGGCGAGCACCGCTCGGCGCCGTGGATGCGGCTCGAAGACGCGCTCCTGCTCCGCCGCCGACAGCCGCGCATAGAGCGGGAAGACGTCCCAGTCGCGGCTGCCCGCCCGTTCCAGATAGTCGCGCGCCTCCGCGATCTGCCGCTCGCCTGGCAGGAACACCAGCGCGTCGCCGTCGATGCCCTGGGTGTTGGTGCGAAGCTCGTCGAGGGCCGCGCCGATCGCCTCCGGCAGTGAGGGCGCCTCGGCCGCCGCCTCCTCGTCGAGCGGCCGGTAACGAACCTCGACCGGGAAGCTGCGGCCCTCGACATCGATGACGGGCGCGCCGCGGAAGAACTCGGCGAAGCGGCGCGTCTCGATGGTCGCCGAGGTGACGATCACGCGCAGTTCGGGACGCCGCTCGACGAGGCGCCGGCAGACGCCGAGCAGGAAGTCCACGTTCAGGTTGCGCTCATGTGCCTCGTCGAGGATCAGCGTGTCGTAGCGCTCGAGCAGCGGGTCGCCCTCGAGTTCGCGCAGCAGCAGGCCGTCCGTCATCAACTTGACGAGCGTGCGCGGCCCGGTGCGGTCCGCGAAGCGGACCTGGTAGCCCACGAGGTCCCCCGGTGTCGTGCCGAGTTCCGCGCTCAGGCGATAGGCGAGCGTCTGGGCCGCGATGCGCCGTGGCTGGGTGTGGCCGATCTGGCCCGCCGCGCCGCGGCCGAGCTCGAGGCAGATCTTGGGGAGCTGGGTGCTTTTGCCGCTGCCCGTCGCCCCGCTCAGGATCGTGACGGGAGCGCGGGCGATCGTCGTGGCGATCTCGGCGCGCCGGGCGTGCACCGGCAGGCTCTCGTCGTAGCGAATCTCAGGAATCGACGCGCGACGTACCGTCACGCGCGCCGCGGAAGCTTCGATCTCGCGGCCGAGCCGGCCGACCTCACCGGCGTCGGCTGACCGGCCGCGCCTTGCGAGCCGGTCGAGCCAGGCGGCGAGCCGGCGCCGGTCGCGGATCGAGCACTCGTCCAGCCGGTCGCGCAGGGCCGCGAGCGGCGCGTTCAGCCGATCTCCCGCTTGGCCTGCGCCCACAGCGCCTCCAGTTCATCGGGGGAGGCGTCGCGAGGGTGGCGGCCGTGCTCCGCGAGCCGGTGTTCCATGTGCCGAAAGCGCCGCTCGAACTTGGCGCTGGCGGCGCGCAGCGCGTCCTCCGGGTCGGATTCCAGGTGGCGCGCAAGCTGCGCGACGCTGAAGAGCAGGTCGCCCAGTTCCTCGCGGGCCAGCACCGCCTCCCCCGCCGCAAGCGCGCTGCGCAATTCGCGGCACTCCTCCTCGACTTTCTGCAGGACATCGTCCGCCCGCGTCCAGTCGAATCCAGCCGCCCCGGCGCGCCGGCCGAGCTTGGCCGCCCGCGTCAGGGCCGGCAGGCCGAGCGTGATGCCGTCGAGCACGCCCTCGCCACCGCCTGACGAGCGGCGCTCCGCCGCCTTGTGCTGCTCCCAGGCCGCGCTCTGCTCCGCGGCCGAGCGGACGACCGCTTCTCCGAACACGTGCGGATGCCGCCGCTCGAGCTTCGCGCCGATGGTCGCCGCGACGTCCTCGAGGCCGAACAGTCCGCGCTCCTCGGCGATGCGCGACTGGAACACCACCTGGAACAGCAGGTCGCCGAGTTCGTCGCGCACCTTGACCGGATCGCCCTGCGCGATCGCGTCGGCCAGCTCGTAGGCCTCCTCGATCGTGTGCGGCGCGATGCTCGCCCAGGTCTGCTCTAGGTCCCAGGGACATCCGTGCCCAGGATCGCGCAGCGCCGCCATGATCTCCTGCAGACGCCGAATGGACACGAGTCAGGTCTCCTGCAGCCGCGAGGCGAGATTGAGCAGCATCGCCGCGGTGGCGCCCCAGATGTGGCGCTCGCCGTAGGGGATGTCGTAGGTCGTGAAGGCGTGGCCGGCATAGATCCGCTGGCGCTCGACGCGGTTGGCCGGGTCGAGCACGAACTCGAGCGGGACCTCGAAAGCGTCGTCGACCTCGGTCAGGTCCAGCACGAGCTCGAAATCGGGGCGGACGAAAGCAACGGCCGGCGTGATCAGGAAGCCGGTCAGCACCACGTGATCGCGCAGGTAACCGGCCAGCGAGGCGCGGTCCGGCGCGAGGCCGATCTCCTCGCGGGTCTCGCGCAAAGCGGCTTCCCAGGCACCGGCATCGCAGGCCTCGACCCGGCCGCCGGGGAAGCTGATCTGCCCGGGATGGGCCTTCAGGTGTGCGGCACGCCGGGTAAGGAGCACGGTGAGGCCCTCCGGTCGCTCCACGAGGGGCACCATCACGGCGGCGCGCGTCCATTGGCGGGGCAGATGGCGCCGCAGTTGCGCGACCTCGTCGGCCGAAAGGTCGGCCGCGAGGCTCTCGAACGGATCGCCACCCGGGATCGTGCCGTGCAGCCGGCGCTCGATGCGTTCCCGAAGGCTCATCCCGCGAGCGTCGGTCAATCAGTCCCCCGTGCCAAGGCGCACGCCGCCGCGCGTCAGTGCCCCCGGGGCGAGCAGCTTCGCGAGGCGCTCCGGAGTGAGATCGGTCATCTCGGCCGCCACCTCGCGAATCGGACGCCCCTCGGCCAGGGCCCGCTTCGCGATCGCAGCCGCCTGGTCGTAGCCGATGACCGGACTGAGCGCGGTGACGAGCATCGGGTTGCGGTCGAGGGTCGTCGCGATCTGGCGCGCATTCACCGTGAAGCCCGCGATGGCGCTGCGGCCGAGCATGCGCGCCGAGGCCGCGAGCAGCTCGATGCTCTGCAGCAGGTTGTGGGCGACCACGGGCAGCATGACGTTGAGCTGGAAGGCACCCGACTGCCCGGCGACCGAGACGGTGACGTCGTTGCCGATGACCTGCGCCGCGGCCATCGCCACGGCTTCCGGAACCACCGGATTGACCTTGCCGGGCATGATGCTGCTGCCCGGCTGCAGCACGGGCAGCGCGATCTCGCCGAGTCCGGCGAGCGGGCCGCTGTTCATCCAGCGCAGGTCGTTCGCGATCTTCATCAGGCTGACTGCGACCGTGCGCAGCTGGCCGGACAGCTCGACCGCGGTGTCCTGTGCAGCAATCGCGGCGAACAGGTTCCGGCTCGGGTGCAGGTCGAGGCCCGTCTGCCGCGACAGCAGCGCCGCCGCACGAACGCCGAATTCCGCCGGCGCGTTGATGCCGGTGCCGACTGCCGTGCCGCCGAGCGCCAGCGCGTGCAGTCGGACCCGGGTGGATTGCAGCCGCGCGATGCCGTCCTCGACCTGTGCGCGCCACGCACCGAGCTCCTGCCCGAGCGTGAGCGGCATTGCGTCCATGAGGTGTGTGCGCCCGGTCTTCACGGTGTCGCCCACGTCGCCGGCCTTGCGGGCGATGGTCTCGGCGAGCTCCCTCAGTGCGGGCACGAGTTGTTCGGCGAGCGCGAGGGCGGCGGCGACGTGAATCGCCGTCGGGACCACGTCGTTGCTGCTCTGGCTGCGGTTGACGTGGTCGTTCGGGTGCACCACGGTGCCGCCGGCGTACTGGGTGGCCAGCCGCGCGATCACCTCGTTCGCGTTCATGTTGCTGCTGGTGCCGGAGCCGGTCTGGAACACGTCCACCGGAAAGTGGGCGTCGTGACGCCCCTCGGCGACCTCGAGCGCCGCCTTCTGGATGGCGAAGCCGCGCACCTTGTCGATCTCCCCGAGTTCGAGGTTGGCGCCCGCCGCAGCCCACTTCACCAGCCCGAGCGCGCGCAGGAATCCCCGCGGCATCGGCAGGCCGCTCAAGGGAAAGTTCTGCACCGCGCGCTGGGTCTGCGCGCCCCACAGGGCGTGGGCCGGCACGCGCAGTTCTCCCATGCTGTCGCGCTCGACACGAAACTCGTCTGCAGCCATGCCATCGCACTCCGAAGGGCTTCGCAGGCACCGTGCCGCGGGCCTGCGGTATGATCTAAGGATCGTATCACCTCCCGGAAGATGGCATGAGCGTCACCCCCCTGACTGCGTTGTCGCCGGTGGACGGACGCTACGCCGCGCGCTGCGACCAGCTGCGCGCCCTGTTCAGCGAGTCGGGACTGATCGGCGCGCGCGTGCGGGTCGAGATCGCCTGGCTGCACGCGCTCGCCGCGCCGGGCGGACTCACGGAGATGCACGGGCTGGGCGCGACAGACCTCGCGCTCGCCACGGCGATCGCCGTGCAGTTCAGCGAGGCCGATGCCCTCGAGATCAAGGCGATCGAGCGCGAGACCAATCACGACGTGAAGGCCGTCGAGTACTTCCTCAAGCGCCGCCTGGGCGCCCACGCGGCGTGGACCTCGCGGCTGGAGTTCGTGCACTTCGCGTGCACCTCCGAGGACATCAGCAACCTCGCCTACGGCGTGCTCGCGCACGAGGCGCGCGAACGCGTCCTGCTGCCCCGCCTCGACTCGCTCATCGGGACCCTGCGGGCCATGGCGCACGCCCACGCCGACGACGCGATGATGTCGCGCACGCACGGACAGCCGGCGACGCCCACCACGCTCGGCAAGGAGGTGGCCGTTTTCGTCCACCGGCTGAGGCTGGCGCGGGAGACTCTCGCGCGCGTCCCGGTGCGCGGGAAGATCAACGGCGCCGTGGGCAACTACAACGCCCACGTCGCGGCGTGTCCAGACGTCGACTGGCCGGCGCTCGGTCGCCGCCTCGTCGAATCGCTCGGCCTCGAGTGGAATCCCTACACGACCCAGATCGAGCCTCACGACTGGATGGCCGAGTACTTCGACGCGCTGGCCCGCTGCAATACGGTGCTGCTCGACCTGTGCCGCGACTTCTGGGGCTACATCTCGCTCGGATATTTCCGGCAGAAGGTGGTCGCGGGCGAAGTGGGCTCCTCGACCATGCCGCACAAGGTCAACCCGATCGACTTCGAGAATGCCGAGGGCAACCTCGGGCTCGCCAACGCCCTGCTGCGCTTCATGGCCGAGAAGCTGCCGGTATCGCGCTGGCAGCGCGACCTCACCGACTCGACGGTCCAGCGCAACATCGGCGTGGCGCTCGCCCATTCGGACGTCGCCGTTCAGTCGGTGGCGCGCGGGCTCGCCCGGCTGGCGGTGGATCGCGCGCGACTCGAGGCGGATCTCGACGCGAACTGGGAACTTCTCGCCGAGCCCATTCAGACCGTCATGCGCCGTTACGCCGTGCCGGAGGCCTACGAGCAGCTCAAGGAGCTGACGCGGGGCCGCCGTGTGGATGCCCGGGCCGTCGCCGACTTCGTGGACCAGTTGCCCATTCCGGCTGCAGAAAAGGCGCGCCTGCGCAGCCTGACGCCCGCCACGTACATCGGCCTGGCGGCGCGCCTCGCACGGAGCGTGTGAGGCCTTGGCGTTGCCCGGCGCGTCCGTTGCGGTGCGTCCTGCGAGCTGGCAGCGTGACTGCGAGTCTCTCCAGGCCGTGCGCCGCTGCGTATTCGTCGAGGAGCAGGGCGTGCCGGAGCACGAGGAATGGGACGCGGCCGACCTGACGGCGCTTCACGTTCTGGCCGTCGCCACGAACCGTGAGCCGGTCGGCACCGGGCGGCTCGAGCCCTGCGGGAAAATCGGGCGCGTAGCCGTGCGGCGGGAGTGGCGGGGCACCGGGGTCGGCGGGGAAATCATGCGCCACCTCGTGAACCAGGCCACAGAATTGGGCTTCGAGGCGGTTTATCTTCACGCTCAGACCAACGCCACCGGCTTCTACCGCCGGCTGGGCTTCCGGGCCGAGGGGCCCGTCTTTGACGAGGTTGGCATCCCGCACGTGCGGATGCGCCTGGGGATCGAGCGACGCAATGGAAACGAGACCGGACGGCACCAGCACAAGGAGCATCCTCTCGACCCTCGATGAATATCGGGCGGCCGTCGCCGAGCTTGCGACGCGCGCCCAGCGCTCCCTGTCGATCTACACACCGAACCTCGAGCCGTTGATCTACGACCAGGACTGCTTCCTCGAGCCCGTCAAGCGGCTGGTGCTGGCCCGCGGGCATGCGCGGCTGCGCGTGCTGATTTCCGATCCGGCCCGCGCCGCCCGCGAGGGCAACCGTTTCATGCAGATGGCCCGTCGTCTCACGAGCTTCATCGAGCTTCGCAACGTGCCGCCCGAGTATCGCAACAATCCGGCCTCGTTCATCGTCGCCGACGACCGGGCGATTGCCTACCGGCAGCAGGCCACCCGCTGGGACGGCATCGTCGATTTCGACGACCAGCCGATCGTCCGCCGGCACCTCGCCTATTTCGACGAGGTATGGGCGGTGAGCCTCACCCAGCCCGAGCTGCGGGCCACCGCGATCGATTTCTGACGGTTCCGTTGTTCCAGCCCGATTACCTATACTGGCGGGTATGAGCTGGAAGCCCGACGTGACCGTCGCCGCCGTCGCGCAGCGTGACGGCAAGTTCCTGTTCGTCGAGGAGCGTTCCGGCGGCCGCGTGGTGCTCAACCAGCCGGCCGGTCACCTCGAGGATGGCGAGACGTTCCTGGAGGCCGTCGTCCGGGAGACCCTCGAGGAAACCGCCTGGCGATTCGAGCCGCAGGCGGTGGTCGGCGTGTACGTGTGGCGTCCACCCCATGCGGCCCGGACGTTCCTGCGCGTCGCCTTCAGCGGCGAGCTGCGCGACCACGACCCGGCCCGACCGCTGGACCGCGGCATCCTGCGAACGCGCTGGTTGACGCGGGAGCAGCTGCACGAGCCGCGCCTGCGACTGCGCAGCCCGCTCGTCACGCAGTGCCTCGACGACTACCTGGCGGGTGTGCGCCATCCCCTCTCGCTCATCAGCCACCTGATCGACGCACCGGCCTCACTCGCCGCCAGCGGCTGAGGCGGGCGTCGCCACGGGGTTACAATCGCGCGCATGACCGAGGCGCAGCGAGTGGTCCTCGCCCTTTCCGGCGGCGTGGACTCCGCCGTCGCCGCCGCGCTCCTCAAGGACGCGGGGCACGACGTGCACGCGCTGTTCATGCGTAACTGGGACGAGGACGAGGACGGTTACTGCACGGCGGCCGCCGACCTGCAGGACGCCCGCCGCGTCTGCGAGTCGCTCGACCTGCCCCTGCACACGGTCAATTTTTCCGGCGAATACCGCGAGCGGGTGTTCGCGCATTTCCTCGACGAACTGCGCGCCGGACGCACGCCGAACCCGGACGTTGCCTGCAATCGCGAGATCAAGTTCGGCGTGTGCTTCGAGCACGCGCGTCGACTCGGTGCCCAGTGGTTCGCGACGGGCCATTACGCGCGATCGGCGATCGTGGACGGTCGGCCGCGACTGTTGCGTGCCGCCGATCGCGACAAGGACCAGACGTATTTCCTGCACACGGTCCCTGGGGCGATGCTCGCACGCACCCTCTTCCCCATCGGCCACCTCGACAAGACGGACGTCCGGCGCATCGCCCACGAGCGAGCGCTGCCGGTGCACGACAAGCGCGACAGCACCGGTATCTGCTTCATCGGCGAGCGGCCGTTCGCGGAGTTCCTGGCCGCCTACCTGCCGGCCCGGCCAGGACCCATGGAAACCACGGACGGCCGCGTCGTGGGCGAACACCGCGGCCTGATGTACTACACGCTCGGCCAGCGCCAGGGCCTCCTGCTCGGCGGGGTGCGGGGTGCCGCGGAGGCACCCTGGTACGTCGTAGGCAAGGACCTCGCCCGCAACGTGCTCGTCGTGACGCAGGCGCACGACGACCCGGGCCTGATGAGCCTCGAGTTCGAGACCGAGTCCGTCCACTGGATCGCCGGGGATCCTCCGGCGGAGCAGTTCTCCTGCACCGTGAGGACCCGCCATCGTCAGTGCGACCAGGCCTGCGCCGTGAGCGTGCGGGCCGACGGCGGCTGGCGCGTCGCGACCGAGAAGCCCCAGCGGGCCGTCACGCCGGGCCAGTCGGCGGTTTTCTACGACGGCGAGACCTGCCTCGGTGGCGGCGTGATCGCCCGGGTCCGTGCGGCCGCTGCCGCAGAGCGACTCTGAAACGCTATAATTCCGCGGTTACGTCGGGCCAGTACGGCTCCCGGAGGTTCCATGCGCGACAGTTTCAAGACCCGCCAGTCGCTGGCGGTGGGTGGCCAGTCCTACGAGATCTTCAGCCTGCCCGCCCTCCAGGGCCACGACCTCGGCCGCCTGCCCTTCTCGCTCAAGATCCTGCTCGAGAACCTGCTGCGCACCGAGGACGGCGTCAGCGTGACGCGCGACGACATCGAGGCGCTGCTCAAGTGGGATGCCAGGGCGGCCCCGAGCCACGAGATCGCGTTCACGCCGGCACGCGTGATCAT
>Ga0209254_10001470_pt1 | contig 21131 bp, 20 predicted proteins | sample FrelakmetDIP11DI_FD_187148 | JGI IMG/M metagenome (GOLD analysis project Ga0209254, IMG submission 187148) | Freshwater lake sediment microbial communities from the University of Notre Dame, USA, for methane emissions studies - DIP11 DI (SPAdes)... | ecosystem: Environmental > Aquatic >...
AGAATCATGGAGATTGTTTACCTTTATTGAAGGAGATATCAGAAATCTGAAAGACTGTCAAATGGCTTGTGATGGTGTCGATTATGTTCTCCATCAGGCGGCACTCGGCAGTGTGCCAAGATCCATTGATGACCCAATCAGCACCAATCAGTCAAATATCGATGGATTTCTCAATATGTTGCTGGCATCACGCGATGCAAAGGTTAAACGATTTGTCTATGCTGCATCTTCATCCACGTATGGTGATCATCCTGGTCTTCCCAAAAAAGAAGATATTATTGGCAGGCCGTTATCGCCTTATGCAGTTACAAAATATGTGAATGAGCTTTATGCTGATGTATTTGCCCGAACATACGGAATAAGAAGCATAGGTTTAAGATATTTTAATGTTTTCGGTCGTCGTCAGGACCCAAATGGGGCTTATGCTGCGGTAATCCCATGTTGGATTGGTGAATTATTGAATGACAAAGTTCCAACAATCAATGGTGACGGTGAAACAAGCAGGGATTTTTGTCACATCGATAATGTAATACAGGCTAATCTTTTATCTGCTACAACAGAAAACCCTGAAGCAATTAATCAGGTCTATAATGTCGCGGCAGGAAGCAGAACAACATTGAACAAGTTATTTAATATGATCAGAGAATTACTCAGCGATTATGATGCTACTATCAAGAACATTACACCACTTTATGGACCGTTCCGTTCTGGGGATGTAAGACATTCTCAGGCAGATATTCAAAAGGTAAAAAATCTTCTTGAATATAACCCAACTCATGATGTTAAAAAAGAGATGACGGAGACTGTAAGATGGTTTTGTAGCAGACACATTAACGATCATCAACCCCTAACCCTCACCTCATAATCAGCGCTTAGTAAAATCCAGTGATAAATGACGAAAAGCCATTGCGATTCCAACGTGTCGGGAGTGGCAATCTCCTTGAAAAACAGTGAGATTGCTTCATTTCACGTAACCCGCAACTATTAACATTATGAACCAAACAACCACTCAAACTTTAAACAATTCAACGAATCAACATATTAACCATTCAACCGTTTTTTGGAAGGTTGGAATTCTCATAACCGTTTTCATATTTTCCTATTTGGAAGTAATATTATCACTTATCAGAACCTGGTCAGGTCGTGACGATTATTCACATGGCTTTTTAATACCGTTTATCAGTCTTTATTTTGTATATGCTAAAAGACATGGGCTTAAACATCTTCAAATACAGCCTCAATTTATATTAGGAATATTCTTCACTTCTGCTGGATTACTTATGCTTGTTATCGGAAGTATAGGTGGCATCATCTCAATTCAACATATCTCTATTCTTATTACCATTCCAGGACTTGTATTGCTCTTTTTAGGCACTGCATATCTCAGAGCGCTCTCTTTATCTATAGCATATCTTGCCTTTATGATTCCGTCTCTTCTGGGTATAATTACCACTAGAATGCAATGGCCTCTTCAGCTTTTTTCAGCAATGACAGCTGCCAAAATGCTTAACGCACTTAATATGCCTGTTTTCCAACATTCTAATTATCTGGATTTACCTACCATGACTCTTGAGGTTGCACGTGCATGCAGTGGCGTTAATTACTTGGTGTCAATAATTGCATTAGGTATACCCTTAGCATATTTCACACAAAAAACATGGTTAAAAAAAATTGTGCTTGTTGCATCTGCAGTTATTGTGAGCATTATTCTAAACCCTATTCGTGTAACTCTCATAGGTATTTGGGCATATCGAGGCGGAGAAATAGTTCACGGACCTTTACATATTTTCCAATCCCTTTTCGTCTCAGTAATTGGGTTTATTTTCCTCATTATTTTTTCAGTGATATTGAATAAAATTCCTTATACAACCCGTTACGCAAATGCCAATATCTCAAAAATGTCATGCTGAACTTGTTTCAGCATCTTATCAAATAAATGGGTTATGAGACCCTGTATAGAGTTCAGGGTGATAAAAACCGTTTTGTGCAACAGGCTCTATAATCATAAAAATTCATTACGCATAAGAAATAAAGACATATTGTTTAGATTACATGCTGATATGAAACGATTTAATCATTCATGGATTATAGCAATGATTCTCTTCCTTTTCCCTCTTATATATATATTTTTTTTGCATTCAAAACCTGTTGTTTTACATGTTCCATTGCATGACCTGCCATATGTATTTGGTCAGTGGAGCGGAGAAGATATTCATGATCCTGAAAAACAATTTAGAATCGATGGTGCTGATTCAGAATTAAATAGGATTTACCGTAACGCTAACGGAAGAGAGGTTCAAGTCTATATAGGATATTTTGAGATTCAAAAGCAGGATAAAGAGTTAATAACCTACAAACTGGGAGATCTTTATGAGAACGCCAAAGAAATTACAATACAGATTGATACTCTTAATAACATTCAGGCAAATAAAACCATTACAACAACAGGAATACAACAAGCTTTAGCTATTTACTGGTATAACCTGAATGGACAGATTATAGCAAACAATAACAAGGCAAAACTCATTACGTCCATTGATGGACTTTTACATAGAAGGACAAATGGCGCTTTTATCATAATATCAGGGAAATTTATTAGACAAGAAGAAGTAGATAAGCTTTCCGTCGATGAGGTTGAATTTGCCAAAATCTTCTTGCCTCTTCTTCAAAAACATTTTTCTTAAAATCCTTCTTCAGATGATTTTTACACATATAGTTTAGTCTTCATATTGAAAATTTACCTAGTTTAGAATGGAAAAATATAAGATATCGATTATTGATTCTTTCAGCGATTGGGAAAAGTTGTCACAGGCATGGAATGAACTCCTCATTAAAGCAAGTTCTCAAACCATTTTTCTCACCTGGGAGTGGCTCTTCTCATGGGCTGAAATCTATCTCAGCAGAGACCGCCAGCTCTTTATTGTTACGGTCTCACAAGACGGTGAATTGCTTGGCGTAGCACCTTGGTACATAGACCGCACATCTTCCTCTTTCTTCTCACTGCGGGAAATCGCATTTCTCGGGTCACCTGAGGCGGATTCTGATTACTTGGATGTTATTATAATAAAGGGCAAGGAAAAAAAGGTAACACAGTGTATATATGACTTCCTCTTTACAGAAGGATCATCCTTTTGGGACTGCTTTTCCTTGCGGGATATTCCTGCTGAGTCTCTTTTCCTTCTGCATTTCTTGGAGAAGATTGAGGAAGCGGGTAAATATGCGGAGATCGGCTGGGGTTCCTTTTGTCCTTCAATAGCTCTGCCTGGGACAAACGAAGCTTTTCTTGCGGGACTTTCCTCGCATCACAGAATGCATATCAGACGGTACAGGAGAATGATAGGAAAAGAAGAGAATCTGAAGCACCATTGTTTTCTCGGATCTGAAAGTGAAACTTCGCTCGATGCGTTTCTTTCATTTCACAGGGATAAGAAAGGCGGGGGCGACGAGCGTTTTTTTTCTCTGCTTAAAACGTTTGCAAGGAAGTGCCGGGGAAAGAACTGGGTTCAGATCGATATGCTCTCTGCCCACGAAAAACCTGTAGCTGGTTTTTTTCACTTTCGCTATAGGAATGTTTTACATCAGTACATCATGGTTACAGACAAAACCTTTAATCCAAAGGTTAGTATTGGCAATATCCTTGTTGGACTATGCATAGAAAAAGCTATCAGTCACGGTATTTCGTCTTACGATTTCCTGAAAGGAACGGAGCAATTCAAATTCAGTTGGGCTAACGGGGGAAGGAGGTCTCTCACGTTTTTTTGCCCGCAGAGAAAAATCCCACCGTTGATCTTTACCCTGGGAAAATTCGTGAAGGCTGCGGCTAAAATTATGTTGCGCTGATTTTTTGCGTGACCTTTTAAACCGAATTATTAAGATTAGATCATTATGAATATCCGTTTATTCAGAGAAGAAGATAAAGAGCGATGGGATGCATATGTGATGAAATCAGATTTATCAGCGTGTTATCACCTTTCTGGATGGAAGACGGTAATGGAAAAAAGTTTCGGTCATAAGACATATTACTTGCTGGCTGAAGATGCGAAAAATGAAATAAAAGGGATTCTGCCCCTGGTTCATCTAAGAAGCATCCTATTCGGTAATTTCGTGGTCTCCCTTCCCTATTTTAATTACGGAGGCATTTGCGCCGATAATGAAGTGGCTTTCGATCAATTACTGAAAGAGTCTGCGAACATTGCTACAAAAGCAAATGCAGAGCATATCGAATTAAGGCATACGCAAGACATCCGCAATGGATTGCCTGTGAAGATGTCAAAGGTTTCCATGAGATTGGCGCTTCCAGGCGACCCGCAAGAGTTGTGGAAATCCTTCCCCTCCAAATTGCGAAGCCAGATACGGAAGGCCTCAAAAGAAGACATGTATGCGAAGGTGGGAAGAGAAGAAGAAATAGAAAGTTTTTACCAGATATTTTCAATTAATATGAGGGACCTCGGCACGCCTGTTTATCCAAAGGTCTTTTTCAGAAACATCCTTGAGGCATTTTCAGAATCCTCCTATATCTGCACTGTGTACACCAAGGGTGGACAACCAGCGGCTTCAGGGTTTCTTGTGGGATTTAAAGAAGGGATGGAGATACCCTGGGCATCATCTTTAAGGAATTATAATCAGCACAGCCCTAATATGCTTCTTTATTGGAGTGTACTAAAGTTTGCCTGTGAAAATGGATACAGATATTTTGATTTTGGCCGCTCCACTCATAGCGAAGGAACTTATAAATTTAAGGAACAATGGGGAGCAAAACCTGTTCAGCTTTACTGGCATTACTGGATGCGGAATGGCGGTCCTCTTCCAGAACTAAATCCAAGGAATCCAAAATATCAATTGGCAATTAAACTTTGGCAGAAACTGCCGGTAAGCGTGACAAAGATTATTGGACCGAAGATTGTGAAAAACTTACCTTAAAGGTTGGGGTAAAGGTAGAGGGAAAAAGATGTATAAAAGTTTTAAAGAAATGCCCATATGGCAAAAGGCCATGGAAATTGCAGCAAAAATACACAATATGACGGATGACTTGCCGAGGAAAGAAGATTATGGATTTACTTCACAAATTAAGGAGATCGGCCTTAAGTATTTCGGCTAATATAGCTGAAGCGTATGGCAGAAATCATACCTTAGATAAAATCAACTTTTACTATATGGCCAGGGGCTCTTTAACAGAAACTCAAAGTCATATGGAGTATGGTAAGAGAGTAGGATATCTTGAAAAAGATAGCTCAAAAGAATTAGATAAAGCTCTAAAAAGAAAATATCTCAATAATGTTAAAAGAATAGATAGAGGTAAATAAATGTTCAAATTTACTTTGACCTTTACCTATACCTATTTTCAACTGTGAAAATCCAACGCACCATTCCCCCTGTTGCAGCGCCAATTGATGTAAAAAGCTTGTTGCATGGCTTAGCAGGCTTTTTTTTCGGTAAAAGTTATATGAGAAGACTCGAAGATGAATTTAGAGAATATTTCAGTGTTAAACACGTCTTTCTGGTCTCTTCGGGAAAAGCGGCCCTCGCCATCATACTCAATGCGCTCCACTCCTTAGCGCCTAATAAGCGCAAAGTGCTTATTCCTGCGTATACCTGTTTTTCGGTCCCCTCTGCTATTGTAAAGGCAGGGTTGAAAGTCTCACTTTGTGATATTGACTCTACAACTTTTGATTTTGATTACAAACTTTTTGAAGAGGTTATTAATAATGACATCCTTTGTGTCGTTCCTAACCACATCTTTGGCATACCGGCAGAAATAGATAAAATAAATAGCCTCTGTAGAAAAAAAGGTATCTTTGTTGTAGAAGATGTGGCTCAGGGTATGGGGGGAAGCTATAAAGGGAAAAAACTTGGTGCCGTTGGCGATGTTGGATTCTTCAGCCTCGGCAGAGGTAAAAATATAACTTGCGGTTCCGGTGGGATTATTATCACAAATTCTGATCTCATTGCCAGTGCGATCGGGAAAGAGCATGCCCGGCTTGGAAGTCTCGGTATAACTGAGACCATTAAAGAATTTTTTAAGGTCATGATCCTGAGTATTTTTATTCACCCTTCACTATACTGGTTTCCCTCTGGGTTACCTTTTTTGGCATTAGGAGAAACCATCTTTTATAAAAAATTCCCAACAAAAAGATTCTCTGGAATGCAGGCCGGTCTTTTAAAAGGTTGGCAGAAACGACTTGAAGAATCAAATAGAATTCGTAAAGAAAATGCAAAATACTTTTGTTCAGCCTTAGCCTCAACCTTAACCTTTCACAATTGTGCTTCAATTCCCTATCTCCGCATGCCTCTCATATTAGAAAACAGAGAAATAAAGGAGAAGCTTTATTCCATATCCCATAAGAACGGTTTCGGGATAAGCTATATGTACCCGACTCCTATAAATGAGATTGAAGAGATTCAAGACCATTTCAACGGTAGGACATTTCCTTCTGCCAGTAAGGTTGCCGAAAGGCTTTTAACTATACCTACTCATCAATTGCTCAAGCAAAAAGACAGAGAAGAGATTTGTAAGCTATTCAATGTCGGTTAGCATATAGCGAATTGAATTCGAGGTGAATATGTCCAGAAAAATACGATTGCCTTTTGTTTTTATGCTTTTAATATTATTAATCGGCTGCAAAGGAGGAACAATGCCTGGCAAAATTGTTTTGTCTGATCCAACCAAGAGTATTCCTGGATCGACATGGAAAAAGCTCTCAGAGAAAAAAATCTATTTCGGCCATCAATCTGTAGGCTTTAACATCATTGATGGAATCAAGGATGTTATGAAGGAGGATCCCCGGATTAAATTGAATATAGTCCAGACCTCTGATCCTTCCGCATTTAAAACGCCTGTATTCGCACATTCCGCGGTTGGTGAGAATACCGATCCTGGCTCCAAATGTGATGATTTCGTAAAATTAATGGAAAAGGGAATAGGCAAAAGTGTAGACTTTGCATTTCTGAAATTTTGTTACGTAGATGTGACAGAAGGAACCGATATGCAAAAGGTATTCGATACATATAGTAGCACTCTGAATCTTTTAAAAGAGAAGTATCCGAAGACGACTTTTATTCATATAACAATACCTCTTACATCCAAACAGACAGGCATTAAGACCTTTGTAAAAAATATGATAAAAAAGGTTATAGGAAAGACGGTTCGCAGTTATAGGGATAATATCAAAAGAAATGAGTTTAATGAGATGCTCATGAAAGAATACGAAGGGAAAGACCCGATTTTTGATCTGGCCAAAATAGAATCCACCTTTCCTGATGGAAAGCGGTCAACAGTCACAAAAGAAGGAAAATCATTTTATTCCCTGGTGCCTGAGTATACATACGACGGCGGTCATCTGAACGAATTGGGCCGGAAAATGGCAGCGCAGAAACTACTTGTGCTGCTCGCAAAACTCTCCGAAAAGGATGAACGGAAATAGACTCACGCAGTACCTGTGAGGAAGAAATAGATATATGATATATCTATTCTGGCTTTCGATAGTGGTTATCCTCTATAGCTATTTTGGGTATCCAGCTATACTGTGGCTTCTTACCAAAACGGAAAGAAAAAAAGGGCGCGGGGATCAGGTCCGAACTGATAAAAGCCTGCCGAAAGTGTCCCTTCTAATTTCAGCATATAACGAAGAGAGAACCATAGAAGATAAAATCCTGAACTCATTGAAACTGAAATATCCAAAGAAACTGCTGGAGATTGTTGTGGTATCAGATGGGTCTGTCGATAGGACAGATCAGATTGTGACGAATTATGCGGGGAAAGGTATTATCCTGAGAAGCTACGGAGGCCGCATAGGCAAAACAGCCTGCATTAACAAGGCTGTTCCGTTAGCCGAAGGAGATATAATTGTATTTTCCGATGCAAATTCAAAATACGATAGAAATACACTTAGAGAATTGGTAAAACATTTCAAGGATGAAACAGTCGGCTTCGTGACAGGATTTACAAGATATATTTCTGAAAAAAGTGATGGGGTAATTGATTCAGTCAGTTTATATTCAAGAATTGAACTCTTTACAAAACAATTGGAAAGTACAATCGGGTCTTGTGTCGGAGCTGATGGCGCAGTTTTCGCTATTAGAAAACCACTCTATAGAGAACTGAAGGATACCGATATCAATGACCTCGTCATACCCTTCATGATTATCAAACAGGGCTATAAAGGTATTCTCGAAGAAAAGGCATCCTGCTTTGAGAAAACAGCAAAAACTGCAAGGGGAGAATTTTACCGGCAGATGAGAATAACAAATAGAACAATTCGAGCTATCTTTAATAACAGAGATCTCTTAAATCCTTTCAGATTCGGCCTTTTTTCATTCCAACTCTTTTCACACAAGATTTGCAAATTAATAGTACCATTTTTTCTTCTGATCCTCTTGTTGGCGAATATATTTCTTTTTTCACGTGGCTTATTTTATTCATTTACTATGTTTGGTCAATTCCTTTTATATAGCCTCTCCTTTGCAGGAAGTTTATCTTCATCTTCAGGGAACCCATCACGTTTATTGTCTGCAGCCAGGACTTTTACAGTAGTTAATTGTGCAATTTTGTTTGGATGGTTTAAGTTTTTTAAAGGTGATACTTATACACAATGGTCGATATGTCGTTAAACAAATCCGAAATATCATGAGGTTATCTTTAAGTTATGGGTATACGTAGAAATCTGCTTTATGCATCTTACATAACACTGAAGAAATTAAAGTATATACGCCTGAAGAATAGTTCTTTCCAGGCTGCAAGCATATTAATGTTTCACCGTGTCAATGATACTATCCAGGATTCACTAACAATTTCACCGAAATTCTTCGATGATCTGATGTATGAGATCAAAAAAAATTACATCCCTGTATCTTTACAATCTATTGTTCGAATAATAAAAGATAAAGGAACTATAAAGCCTGGGACAGTAGTTATCACCTTTGATGACGGCTATCGCGACAATTATTTATATGCGGCACCTATACTTAAAAAATATAATCTTCCTGCCACATTTTTTATTACCAGTGGATATATAAATACTAAAAGAACATTCCCATGGGATAAAAACACACCCGGTGAACATTTGCTTATGACTTGGAATGAAATAAAAGAACTTCTGCACATGGGGTTCGAAATGGGCGCCCATACTGTTAATCATGTTAATTTAGGTGAAGTTTCACTTTCTTTAGCAATGGAAGAAGTAGTTGGGTCAAAAAGGCAGATCGAGAAAGAAACGAATACCGGAGTTACATTGTTTGCCTTTCCTTTTGGAAGAAAGGATTGCATCAGAGAGGAAGTATTAGATGTTATAAAAAAATCCGGGTTTGCTTGCTGTTGTTCCGGCTATGGAGGAAAAGTCACTGTCCAAAGTGATATGTATAATCTTCATCGAGTTCCGTTATACCCTAATGTAATTGAAACGTTAATGGAACTGGACAATTTCATGACCTATTTCGATGGGTCTATGAGCTTTCACATCATCTGATTATTTTGTAATGAACTTAAAAAACAGCATGAAACAGGAGAGGATGGAAAGTATCTTCATCATTGATAAATATCGAAAGGCATCAGAGGGCTTATTGCCGACTGACGAAATGTATAAAGGATTGCGTATTCATACCATCAACGGTCTTCATTTTTTTTTGGCGGGCAAAATACGGGAATACCTCGAAAAGGGATCACGGGTTGTCGATCTCGGGGCGGGAAGCGGAGACATGAGCCTCCGCCTTGTTGACATGGGCTATACTGTTGAGGCGGTGGATATTGTGCCTGAAAATTTCCGGCTGCACGGTCAAATTCCATTCGTTATTGCCGACCTGAACCACTCATTCTCTCATGCTATCAATCCAAAATGTGACAGTCTCATCGCTACTGAAATCATTGAACACTTAGAAAATCCCAGAAGTTTTTTTAGGGAATGCCATAAACTTCTGAAACCATCTGGAATATTGATCATCTCTACGCCGAATATCGATTGCCCCGTCTCTAAAGCCTCTTTCATTCGCGACGGGACCTATTTATGGTTTACCGACAAGGATTATTCTGATGAGGGCCATATTACACCCATTTCTCAGTGGATGTTAAAGAAAATTATCTCTGAATCAGGATATATTCTGGAATGGATGGGCACCTTCGGTGATCCTTTTATATATACAACAAAATGGTGGAAAATAAGGCTCTTTGCAAGGTTTATCCGGAAGATTTCTCATACTCGTAAAGATCTATCTGGTGAAATATTGGTTGCAATTTTAAGAAAATCTTCTGATTCTGTGTGAAAATGGAACTTGTATCTGTCATAATGCCAACTTATAACAGGGCTAAATATATTTCTGATGCTGTAGAGAGTGTTCTGGCTCAGACTTATAGGAATATCGAACTTCTCATTATCGATGATGGTTCATGTGACAATACTTACGAAGTTGTTTCTCCCTTTTTAAAAGATCATCGTTTGCATTACATTAAACAGCAAAACTCCGGAGCTGCGGCAGCCCGCAATAAAGGATTAGAATTAATGACAGGAAGATATGTCGCCTTTATTGACTCAGATGATATATGGAATAGTAATAAGCTTGATATTCAATTGTCGGTTCTTCATGAGCTTCCCGAAGTTTCCCTTGTCTGCTCTGATTTTTCTTGTGGCGATAATAATAATATAAAAGAAAAATCTCATATCAAATCTTATTTTTCTGTATTCCATGATTACAATTTGGACTATGACGATGTTTTTGCAAATAGGATGACGACTAATATTAAGGGACTTGCAGCTTATGAAAAAGTCTACTGGAGTAATATATACAATACAATTCTCTTTGGTAATATGATATTAACATCAACATGTATTTGTCGAAAAGATATTTTCAAATGCGTAGGGTTTTTTAATTCAAAATATAAAACATTGGAAGATTACGATTTATTTTTAAGGATATCAAAATATTATAAAGTGGCATTTATTGATAAACCGTTAATAGTCTATAGATATAGTCAGAATCAACTCAGCGGCGAAGCTTTTTTCGAAAAACTTTGCAAAAACCTTATTGATATATTTAACGCTAATCTCTCAGGCATTGACGATAAGGAATTTCATCGACGATTTTCAGAAAGGATAAAAAAACATTTTAGCCGGATATATAGTATGCAGGCATATTATTATTTCAGCCATTACAACATGAAACCAGCAGCTCAGAGTTATTGGAAGAGTGTCCGCTATAACCCGACAGATTATAAATCTTTTATTTATCTCCTATTTTCCTTAATGCCAGCTAATGTAACTCGATTTATTAGAAAAATGAAATCATCTGTTTTATTGTAGTATTTATACAATTTATCATGTTGTCCTCAATAATTTTAAAAATTAAAAGAAAAGAGAATCTATTTTATGCATTCTTATATAATATGGCTAAACATATTCTCTCTTTTAGCTTGCCGAGCATAAAATTTATCCATCTCCCCCTTTACTATTGCGATTATTTTGTTAGAAATGCCGTCAGATGGTTTGTTCAGGCCATCTGGTCAGTTCCACTTTTTAAAGCTCGTTGTCATAAAGTTGGCAAAAATCTGAAGCTGCCAAATGGTATACCTCTTATAATCGGACATCACCTTAAGATTATTCTTGGAGATAATGTAACGATTCTACGATCAACTATTGGAGCAAGTAAGGTATTTGATAATCCTGTGCTGATTATAGGAAATAATTCATCGGTAGGATACGGCACCGTAATCAGTGTGGCAAAAGAGGTGATTATCGGTGACAATTGTTTGATAGCTCCAGGCTGTATCATCATGGACAGCGATGACCATCCGATAAGGCCAAAAGAACGAATGAATGGCGAGCCTGTGGCGAAAGATGCAGTTCATCCAGTACGGATTGGAAACAATGTCTGGATCGGCGCGAACTGTGCGATTTTGAAAGGGGTTACCGTCGGAGATAATTCGATAATCGCTACGCATTCCGTTATCACAAAAGACGTTGTCGAAAATTGTGTCTATGCAGGCTATCCGGCAAGGCCGACAAAGCGCGACATCGATAAACTTGATGTCGTAAAAAAATATGGAGGAGAAGATGGAATACAGACTTGATCTTTCGATCATCGTCCCGGTGTACAATGAAGAGGAAAACATTGAGCCAATGCACAGGGAGATCACAGAAGTGATGAAAACTCAGAGCGCAGGGTATGAACTGGTCTTCGTCAATGACGGAAGCGTCGATTCGACAGCGCAAAAACTGAAGGAAATTCAAAAGAATGACCACAATGTCGTGGTCATCAACTTTCGAAGAAATTTCGGCCAGACAGCCGCCCTATCGGCTGGTTTTGATCATGCACGGGGAGATGTCATTGTTACACTTGACGGCGACATGCAAAACGATCCCCATGACATACCTCTTTTGCTCGAAAAGATCAAAGAGTACGACATCGTCAGCGGCTGGAGAAAAAATCGACAAGACAAGGCTCTTTCCAGAAAGCTTCCCTCCATGATCGCCAACAGGCTCATCTCGGCAGTAACCGGAGTGAGGCTCAGGGACTATGGCTGTACGCTCAAGGCATATCGACGCGAGGTCGTGAAGACGATCAAGCTCTACGGCGAGATGCACAGATTCATACCTGCCATTGCAAGCATGATGGGAGTCAGCTATTGCGAGGTCCCTACACATCACCGGGCGCGAAAATTCGGAAAGACAAAGTACGGCATTTCAAGGACCATAAGGGTCATCCTCGACCTTATTACCGTAAAATTCCTTCTCAGCTATCAGACCCGTCCGATTCAAATGTTCGGTCCCATCGGCCTCGCCTCCGGCTTTCTCGGCTTTGTGATCTGCCTGTATCTTACGTTCCTGAAGTTAGGGGGGCAGTCCATCGGGCAGCGGCCACTGCTGCTACTCGGAGTATTGATGATCATCGTCAGCTTGTTTTTCATCATTCTCGGTTTGCTCGGAGAGATCCTCATCCGACTTTATTACGAAGTCCAGAACAAGCCCATCTACTATATAAGGGAAGTGAGCAGGTTCGAGCAATAGACGCCGGATCAAGATGAAAAAGATACTTTTGAAAGTCGGGGGAAGCCTTATCCTCCTCAGTCTCGTCCTCAGTATGACGGATATCGGGCTGGTCTTGGAACGAATCAGGCACGTTAACGCACTGGTCATAATCGCCTGCATGTGCATGCTCGGGATTGCCCAGGCTGTCAGCTCTCTCAGGTGGCAGTGGATACTAAGGGCTGAAGGGGCTACAATCCCCCTGGGGTATCTGTTCTCTTCTTATATGGTCGGGATGTTTGCAAACAATTTCCTGCCGACAAACATAGGCGGCGACATCATCAAGACCTATGACGTGTACCGCGTGACCAGGAACCTGTCCCTGTCGCTCGTTTCCGTCTTTATCGAGCGCTTCAGCGGCTTCCTTGTCCTTATCGTCTTTTCATGGATCGGCATCAGCCTCGTGTGGCACGTATCATCATCTTTTGTTTTCTGGATCTGGATCGTTATGAACGCGATAGCAGCCTTGGCGCTCATAGCTTTTTTCGAACAGAAATTTATCGAAAAGACGATGCAACGCATGGAGTCGGGGATGTTAGCTAAAGTAGTTCCGGTAGTCCGCAGGAGTTTCGAAACCCTGAAGGCATACAGGAACCGGAAGGCGCTTTTCGCAAAACTCTTTCTGGTTTCCATACCAGTCCAGTTGTTTACGATCCTCGTATACCGGACGATTGCCGGTTCGGTTTCCGTTGATATTCCATTCGTCTATTACCTCTTCGGCGTTCCGCTCATCGTTATCGTGTCATTGCTACCTGTTTCTCTGGGAGGACTGGGTGTCAGGGAAGCGGTAACGGTCCTCTTATTCGGCGTTGCAGGAATTCCATCCGATGCAGCCCTCAGCATAGCCCTGATATTTACAGCAGTTACCTATTTGGCCAGTCTCCTGGGCGGCATCTTTCTGTTCTTCCGGAACATATCGATCAATGAGATTTCAAAGATCTATAAATCTCTTCTTGCGAATAACGGTTAACGATTAGGATTCTCATGCATTCCCTTTTTGACAAAGTATGACCTCAGTTCAGATTCACACAGTAAAAGAGTTCATTGCCGACACCGTGCAACGGCATAGGCTATTGCTGTTTCTTCTGGCATTGGCTTTCCTGCTCCGGATCTGGGGAATATGGAATGCTGACAGCTCAGATGAATATAACGAAGTTTTTGAAGCGTTGAGAGTGTGTTCAGGACATCTGAATTATGAACGGTGGTTCAAGCGATTTTATCTTTATATATTGTCGATTGAATATAGTTTCTTCTATGCCGTGGGATGGCTCCTCCAGCAATTCGCCTCCCCGGCGGATTTCGCCGCAAAGATAATACGGGATCTCACCCCGTTATTCCTGATAGGTAGAGTTACTTCCGCTGTAATGGGAACCATCTCTGTTTTCATGACCTATCGTATTGGAAACAGCCTGTATGGCAGAAACGTTGGGTTGATAGCTGCCCTTTTTCTTTGTCTTAACGTTGTAAACATTGAATTATCCCACTATGCCCGGGTTGATGCGACGTTGTGCGCAGTCGTTTTGATATCCTTCTATTTCATTACGAAGATTTTTCAGGGTGGGGAGATCCGAAGCAATAAGTACTATGCACTGGCAGGCATTTTTATGGGGATAGCCTTTCAAAACAAGATCCCTTCAGTTGTACTGACCATTCCCTTTATGTTTGCCCACCTCGCGGCATCTGGTTTTAGACTCTCCCCGAGCACTGTGCTGAATCGAAAGATGGCGTGTTTTGCTGTGTTGTTTCTCATCGGGATGATAATAGGTAATCCCGCCATTCTTTTTGCACCCGTTAAATTTCTCCTTGGAGTATTAGCAACTGGAAATGTATTTACAACTCCGGTCAATGAGACAATGAGCGAGCACATCGGCTACATAGCGTATCTCTTATCTTTTTACAAAGAACTGGGAATTCCACTCAGTGCATTAGCTATTTATAGTCTTTGGAATGCAGTCATCTCAAAAAGTCGAGAGGACCTCCTGCTTTTAAGCTTCATCGTGCCGTTTTATGGACTGATGGGCGCTTCTCAATATATGGTATCTAACAGCTACATGATTCCATTAATGCCCTTTTTGTACATTTTAAGCGCCGGATACCTTATTTCTTTACTGAAGAAACTCAGACATGAGCAGTCCGTGTCTCAAAAAGTCCTGGTTTTTGTCTTGTTGCTTCTGCTCATTCATCCTGTTGTCAACGCAACAAAATTGCTTCTTTCGTTCTCAGGCAAGAATACACGTTATCTATCAAAAATATGGATAGAAAACAATATCCCCTTTGGAAGCAATATTTTGATGGACTCCGGCAAGACAATAAATTCTAATGCACCCCTCATCGCACAAAATAAAGACTCAATTCTAAGGACTATCTCATCTATCGAAGAGACCCTGGCAACGGGAACGCTCAATGATCCGACAAGAATGGTGGACAAAAATGCTGTCACTTACTATAAGATGCTTTTGGAGAGTGTACCTAAAGAATCATATGACATAACCTCAACTAAATTCGGACTGGATGTGAAATCCATCGGGTACTATATAGAGAACGATTATCAATACTTTGTGATTGCAGAGAGCATGAAGCAAAGCAGGACTAATGAGTTTTTCAGACAGAGATATCCCGACATTGCCTATTTCTATTCCTCGTTAGATATGGATTACAGAATACGGCTCATACAAGTATTCGAGCCTTCTCAAATGAATAGCGGGGATACATTTTATATTTATAAAGTTTTAAGAGGCAAGAGTCTTAGTAGTGATGACAGTGTGGTTGAGCGAAAAAGATAAGAAAATTAAATATGTATACATCTGATAACAGCATTAAAGTTAATGTGCCTTCATATTCTACTGAAAAAGAGGAAACTGCGCACTTCGGGGAGAATGAACGCACTGGAATTGTCAGCCTTATACTTCTATTTTGGTTTATAAGAATATTCAAACCAGAATGGATAATTTCATTTTATATCCCTTCGCTGAAAGTTCTCAAACCCATACCTACCGCGCTATTGCTGCTCTTCTTTCTTTACATGGTGGTTACTTTCAAAAAAGTGCGCTTTGATAAGCCGATGTTATTTTTCGCTGTCGTAACCCTTATCTCGACCCTGTTTTCTTCTAACTTTGGATTTTCGACTAAGATACTACGATGGGTCTTTGAAACGCTGTTCATATATTCCTTTGCTGCCACCTTTATAACGTCCGAAAAAAGCATTAAGAAGCTTTTTGTCATCTATATCGCCTCTCTCATAATCTTCAGCGTTTGGGGTATTGTTGGCGGCGGGAAAGTGCAAGCCTTTTTACCTTTGGATGATGAAGATTCATTCGGCCCATTTATGGCAATAGGGGTTTCTCTGTCATATTTCATTATGCTTTCCGATGAAAGCCGTTTTCTGAAAAGCCTCTGTTTTGTAAGTTTTTTTTTATGTTTGGCTGGCGCTGTAGCTTCTTTTGCCCGTGGCACTTTTTTATCCCTGGTGCTTCTCTTTGGTTACATTTTTTGGCGATCAGAAAATAAAGTGAAATTCATTGTTCGCTCCATTGCCGTTGCTTTGGTATGCTTTGTCCTCGCCTTAGCAATGTTTTCAGATTTTTTCGTAAGATATAAGGCAGAGGTGAGTACGATTTGGGAGCAGGGAAGAGAGGAAAACACAGCAAATGATAGGTTATATCTATGGTCAAGGGCTTGGAAAATGTTTGTTGATAACCCTGTTCTCGGGGTTGGCCCCGGCTGCTATGGCTTCAAAATACCTTTATATATCACGCGGGAAGAAGCAGCTCAGTGGGGCGTCAGATTTCAGATGTATGGCAGGGCCATCCACAATATTTACTTTGAGCTGTTGTCTGAAATGGGCAGCCTGGGAATTGCCGCATTTCTTTCACTCCTTTATGCCTTCTGGAAGCGGAACAGGGCAGTGAAGAGGATCTCAAGGATAATTGCCAGTGAACGAGAAAATGGGAATGTGGAAAAGAGTGTCAAAAATGCCCCATACTATGCCCTGGCTTTAGAAGGCAGCATGATCGCTTTCCTGGCAAATAGTCTTTTCTTTAATCTGCTTTTTTATTCCTGGTTCTGGGACATAATGATTTTGAATACTCTCCTTTATCAGAGGATTAAGAATATTGAAGCGGATATTGCACGATGAGCGCCCAGCGAGATACGGCTGTCGACTTCTTCAGAGGAGTCGTAATTATCAATATGATTCTTGTACATTTCAGCAGCAATTTTCCAGGAGGTATTGCGTTTATAATAGAATCGCTCGATTTCGCTATCGAAGGATTTGTGTTTCTTGCCGGAGTTATGATCGGAAAGCACTACCTGCCGAAGTTCACAAGAGATAAGCGAGACGTTGTGAAGAGGCTATTTTCAAGGGCAGCAAAATTAGTGGTCATTCAGTACATAATGATCCTGACGATCAGCCTGCCCTTTTATTCTTACTTTTACCTTAACGGTTATAATGAGAATTTCCAGTTTGCCGTATCGTCATTTCTTTTCCTGAATCAGATACCGATCCTGCATATACTTCCAACTTTCATCCCCCTCTTTATTTTAAGTCCTGTTATCTTGTTCTTGTTGTTTAAGAATTATGATTTTCTGTTGATGGCTATAAGTGTGGGAGTTTTTTTGCTGGGATGTTACGATCCATATATTTTCATAATCAAAGAGAAAGCAATTTTCCCCGTTGTCCTCTGGCAAATATACTTTGTTGTTGGTAGTATTGCAGGCAAATTCAGCAGTAAGAATATGCGCCTGGACTACAATAGGTTATTCATTTCTGCAGTTTTACTGTATATGATTTGCTTTTTAATGAAATATGGGGGTTACTACAGGTTTTTTCATGATATTAAAGCGCAATTTGATATCTATCCGAAGAAATTCCCACTAAATGTGTATGGCTTTTTGTATGGCAGTTCCTTGCTGTTTTTGTTGTATGCCCTTACTGTGAAATTATGGTCAGTTCTGAAGAAATGTGCTTCTGTCTTTAACGTTTTATCTCTCTTTGGAAGGTATAGTCTTTTGGTATTCATTATTCATGCTTATTTTGTATATTTAATAAGATCAGCAAAACAATTGGGAATGGAGACGTATATTGTTTCTGCATTGATAGCTGGAACTTTTATTGTTACCTATAAACTTTCTTCACTCATAGACCAAAGATACCAAAGAAATGAGCTTCCATTTGCATACCGGTGGCTTCTTTCTTGAGCAATTTTTTGTTTAATCGAAGAACGATTTGTTTTGTGATGAAATTTCTTAATCTTTTTCTTGAGAACAACGGCGTGAGGAAATAAAAAACGACTATGATCGGCGGGAAAAAAATTGCGTTAAATACTTTTTTTCTTATACTCTCTTCTCTCTTTAATGTCAGCATTTCGCTCTTTACCACCGCGATCATCGCAAGGAGCATCGGCCCTGATTTGTACGGGCGGTACACCTTCGGCCTGACCTATATTCTGATGTTTAGCGTCTTTGCCAACTTCGGCCTTGAGTCTCTCTTTATCCGTGAAGCTGCTCGGGACAAGGGAAATATAGGGATCATTAATGATATTTTCCACCTAAAAATAATACTTTCTGTTTTCACGATTGTTTCGATTATTGTTTCGGCACACCTTCTGAATTACCCTTCTGCCACGATTGATGTACTATACATCCTCTGCACCGGACTGTTCTTCCAGATCCTCTCTGAATCCTTGCTGTCAGTATACCGTTCGATTGAGAAAATGCATATTACTGCGTTCTTTTCGACCCTCTTTCGTGTATTTAGTGCCATCATTATTGCGATCGCGGTTTACTCTGGAATCGGCTTCCTTGGTATCGTATCGGCCTATTCGATTGGGAATGCCCTTGTCTTTGGAGGAGTATTTCTCTCGTTTTATCGGGATTTTAAAGTGTTGCATCTGCACATCAGTCTTTCAAAATGGGTTGCCCTTATCAAGCAGGGGATTCCTTTTTACCTCTCCGCTCTTCTCACCATGTTCTATACAAAAATAAACATTATTATTCTCTCAAAGTTCGTGTCCGACAAGGAGATGGGGTTTTACATGGCTGCGCTCAACTTGATAGAAAACCTTTATTTTATCCCGACGGCTTTTAACACTTCTATCTTTCCCGCTTTTTCAAGGTTATATGGTAGTTCTTTTGAAGCCTTAAGAAAGGCTTATTCGAAGATGACAAAGTACCTTATCATTCTAACTGTTGCAGTTTCTGTCGGGACAATTCTCGTCTCCGAAAAGATTGTCCTCCTCATCTACGGTCAGGAATTTATGCCAGCGGTTCCAGCTTTGAAAATTCTTATATTCCTATGGGTCTTAACCTTCTTTTCAAACACACAGTCGAGCCTGCTCTTTTCGATCCAAAAGGAGAGAACTCAAGTAAAGATCATGGTCATTGCATGTTTTGTGAATATCATCCTGAACTATGTCCTGATCAAGTCCTATGGTTATCTCGGAGCGGCTTATGCTTCTGTGCTGACAGAGGCTGTTGTTGTTATCCTTATAACCGTTGCGTTATGGAGGCTGCAGTTTCGATGGACGCCGGACTTTTATCTGCTCCGCCTGATTGTTGTTGCTTTTGTCATGATCCTCTCTGTCAGGTTTCTTCTGCAGTTCAATATTATTATTGCTGTTGCCGGAGGCGCCGTTTCATATGCAGCCTCTCTTTTTCTCCTGAAAGTGTTTGATGGCGACGATATTTTTCATATGAAGTCTCTCATCAGGAGAAAACCAGCCAGTGGATAATATTATAAAAATCCTCGTTGTATCTCCAGACTTTCCCTACCCCCCCATTGACGGCCATAAGGTGAGAATTTACAATCTGTTCAGGCAGTTTCCAGCAGATTACAGGTTTGATTTTATATCATTTGGAGAAGCAGCTCTCCTGCCTGACAGCGATACTCTCAAAAAAAAATTGGGACCGTGTTTCGACGACGTGGAAATAGTATCCCGCAATACCTTGGAGCGAATTAGATCAAATGGTAAACTCTCGAGCATCAAAAATATCTTTTTCCCCTATGAGGCGAGCATTGGTGAGCCTCACATCTCGGCTGTTCTGGCCGAGCGGATCCGGGAAAAGATGGCCTCAAAACACTATGACATTGTCTTTCTTTGTGGACTTTATATCTCGCTTCATTTCGATAAAAGCTCCAAAGATATTCCTTGTATTGTCGATATCGGTGACTCAATGTCGCTTCTTGCAAAGAGTTATTTTGAAACGGAGCGTAATCTAATCAAGAAAGCAAAAAAATATCTCAATTATGTCTGGGCCGACCGTTATGAGAAGATCCATTGTTCCCGGCCTAGAAACATTATCATGATCTCTCCGGTTGATGCTAAAAAGATAGAGAAAAACTGTCCTCGCTCCAAGATATGGGTAGTACCTAATGGTGTTGACACTGAATACTTCAAGTCGAACAACTCCAAGTCAGAACCTAAAAGAAGCCTCTTGTTTACAGGAGTTATGGATTATCCTCCGAACAATGGGGCTATGCTTTACTTTATCAGGAAGATCTTTCCTCTCGTGAGGGAGAGAGTTCCAGATGTTACACTCACTGTTGCTGGGAGAAACCCTACGCAGGAACTGCAGGCGCTGGCAAAACTAGACCGGGGGATACGATTGACCGGCTTTGTTGACGATATCCGCCCTTGCTTTGACTCTTCATTGGTCTATGTTTCACCCCTCCTCTCCGGAGCTGGTATCAAAAATAAAATACTTGAGGCATGGTCCATGTCCATGCCCGTTGTCGCAACGAGCGTGAGTTGCAGCGGGTTGGAAGCTAAGAATGGAGAAAATATACTTATTGCAGATAAATCAGAAGACTTCTCAGAAGCTATCTTCACCCTACTTTCTGACAGATCTCTAATGAAATTAATTTCGCAAAATGGTAGAAAAACAGTGGAACAGTCTTATTCCTGGGAAATCCGTGCGAAGATGCTTATGGATATATTCAGAGATGTATTGACTAATCGCTCATAGCACATTACTCAATTTTAGAAAACTGAGTAACTGTCATCATAACAATCCAAACAAGAAATTTATAATGAACTACCCCGCCGCAAGCGGACGGGGTATCAAAGAGCCTCCGCACAAGGCTGAAATATGCGCCCCAAGGGGCGGGGAATTGACCCAAAAGAGATT
>Ga0209254_10001471_pt1 | contig 21116 bp, 20 predicted proteins | sample FrelakmetDIP11DI_FD_187148 | JGI IMG/M metagenome (GOLD analysis project Ga0209254, IMG submission 187148) | Freshwater lake sediment microbial communities from the University of Notre Dame, USA, for methane emissions studies - DIP11 DI (SPAdes)... | ecosystem: Environmental > Aquatic >...
CCTCGTAACTCCGTTTACCTTTAAGTACCATTGATTAATCCTCCATCGGCTTAGAAATAACACCCATCCCCGGGCAAGGCCAGAGCGGTCGTCCGAGGAAGGAAACATTTTGTGCAAAACTCACCACTAAACGGGTTTGTTCGTATGCTGCGGTATGACGGAAATACGGCTTTAATCCCGCAGCAGCATGATAGGCAGTGGCACCTGCTTCAATTGGTACCGTCCACTCACCTAAATAACCAGCCTCATCTAATTTCATGGCTATATTTAAATCATTTATCTTTTCTGGATCGTAGGTAACTTCAACCATATGAAATGCACTGCTAGCATACACGTCAACGACGCCAGGTAACTCTAACAGGATGCGTCTAACTTCTATTACATGGTGATCCCCATAAAGAGCGGGTGTCTCGTAGGTCACATTTTTCATAAATACCTCCAAAGGCAATATTTTAGTTACGAATGATGATTGAAAACAATAATGTATCCTTTATAAACGGATCCTCCTGAAAAGAATATCATCTCACCTGAGATAGACTAAATTAGAATTGATCATCCGATGCTCTTAAACGCAGTATTAAATGTGTGACATCGCGTAAATCGCCATCGGGTAACATGAAGTAATCATCAAATACGGTTTTTGGCTCAAATCCAAGATTTTGGAATGAACGAATAATGGGAGTCTGGTCACTTGGAATTTGTGCTTCAATCATATATAGATTATGACGCTTTGCTAATTCAACCAATCCTTGTAGCAATCTACTACCCACGCCACGATGTCTGAAATCTTTAGGAAGAAATACACGAACTTCCGCACGGTGACGGGCTGGTCCAAGGTTGAGATGCAAAGATGCCAAACCTACAATCCGGCTCCCAAAAACCGCTACCAGCGGAAAAACTTTGGAATAATCCATTCCATCTACCCACTGACTTATAACCTGGCTATCTGTTACATTGTGGCGCATGTATCTCAAATCTTCCGAAGACAGCGGTGCAAATAGATCAATCAATGCCTGACGATCATCCCGAGTCAGCGGACGGATTAAGATCCTTGCCCCATCCCTTAGAGTGAATACCTGTCGGTAAATTAAGTCTTCTTTTGTTGCCATGACCTCAGCTCCTGGGTTATGCAATTTACGCCACAGCAGCTAACTAAAACTAGCACAGTTACCAATGAAGGAGTGACCACTGCTTACAGTTTGTACAAGCTATGCCACTCTCCTTGATGCTATACTAGGATTAGCTTGCTGCGAGTTGGACACGGAGGGCGATCAAACGATCCATCATAACAATAACGGTTTGCCGTGTCAAATTATAAGCCAATTGTAAATCCTGTTCCAGCAATTTCCTCAATTCGATAGCATCAACCATGATTACTCGGGATGGCTTAGATGCTCTGGCTGTTGCATTATTCGTATAAGGTTCTATTAGAGCACTTATACCGAAGACTTCACCTGGATTGACGCTGCCAGCATAGAATTCCTTGGGCGGTGCGACATATGTATGAAATTCATCAATAGAGCGATAAGATAGATCAACATTTCCTTCAATAAGCAGGTATAAATTATCTGAAATACCACATTCTTCAAATATTAAAGCACCTGTCTCTACGGTTTTTTCATCGCATATGATTGACAATACTTTTAGTTGTCCATCTGTAAGTCCGCTAAAAAATGAATATCGTCTAAGCAACTCAGAAGTAACCATAACTTATCCTCCTAATAAATCTATAATAGCTTGAACTGCAGCCGGAACTGCAGCAGCAACTGTTGGGGTCAGTTGTTCTGAAAAATCATAAACATTCTGCGCTTCCACTACTACAACAGTGATCTCGTTTGGTAATTGAGCCCCCAATTCCTGCCCGATCTTTAGCGCATTTTGGAGCGTGGTATCATGTGCTGAATAAATATGCCCGAGTGCACGGTTGGGTAACTCATCAAGGGAGAAGCATGATAGTGTACCAATTGGATTTTTGCTGGTTACGAAAGAATCAATTAGTATAGCCCGTTCGTATCCAATCAATCGCTCCATCAAGCTGATCCCACCAACAGAAAGACAATCAACATCGACATCAGGAGGAAAGTCACTTCGCTGTTGTACCTTTCCTACAATCTGCCAGCCTACTCCATCATCACCAAGAATGGGATTACCCAGACCAATTACAATCGTTTTCACAGAATAATACTTCTTATTTTCTGGCTGGTCCGTCGGTACTTCCAACAGACCAGCCAGAATAGATAACCCTTAACAATTTTGTTTTAACACCTGAACCAAATTACCTTGGACATCATGAATACTGATTTCCAATGGCATCTGGCCAGGCAGGCTATGTGTTGCGCATCCGAAGCAAGGATCGTAAGCCCGGAAAGCCATCTCCACCATGTTCAGCATACCCTCAGTGATGGGTGTACCTTTCTTAATCAGATTTTGGGCAGCTTTCTTGGTGGACATTTGTATCGAGGCATAATTGTTGGTTGTACCTACGATAAGATTAACCTTCGTAGTCACACCGCGTTCATCTGTCGTGTAGTGATGAGTGAGTGTGCCACGCGGTGCTTCCACAATACCCACACCTTCGGTTGGAATTTCAGTCGGGATGGTGCGATAGTTATCGCTGGTGATTTCTGGATCCGTTACAAGCTCTACCCATCTTTCCGCGGCATAGAGTAATTCGATCAGGCGTGCCCAGTGGATTGCCAGGCGTTGGTGGACTGGTTTTCCTCCCAAGGTGCTGTAGAATTTCTCATATTCAGCCTGGGCTAAGGGTGTAGCCATTCCATCTGCAGCATTGAGGCGGGACAGGGGAGTGGCCATATAGACACCGGAATCCTTGCCATCCACAAAACCCTTCCAGCCAACTTTTTTTAGGTAAGGGAACTTCAGATATGTCCAAGGTTCCACATGCTCGGCAATCCAATCCGTGTACTCATTGGCAGCATATTTTCCAAGTCGCTTCCCTTCAGGGTCAACTACACTGACTTTTCCATCGTAGAAGTTGACTTTATTATTCTCATCAACCGTACCGATATAATAGGTATGGTGCGTGTAAATGTCTCCCAAGATCAGGTCGACATATTCCTTGTTTCCAAGAACGATATCATTGAATGCCTGTAGGGTGAATTGAGCAAATTCGATCGCCCAGCGACCCATTTTCTCAATTTCATCGCGCTGTTCCTTGGTGATACCTTTAGTCAGGCCACCCGGGATGGAAGTACAGGGGTGAACTTTCCGCCCACCGATCATTTCAACGACCGTATGACCATACTTCCGCATTTGGATGACCTTCCCACCGATCTCCAATCCAACCTTATGAATGACACCCAGGATATTACGTTCAGCTACTGGTGCATTGGGTCCCATTATGAAATCGGGACCTGCCAGGGCATAAAAATGGGTGGTATGGTCTGTGCAGTAGAATGCACTGTACAGCAATTCCCGGAGCATTTTGGCTGTACGCGGTGGATCGACATGGTAAACAGCATCCACAGCTTTGGCACCAGCCATGTGGTGGGCTTCCGGACAAACACCACAGATGCGGTTGGTAAGAATTGGGACTTCCTCAACCTGTCTGCCTACGCAGAAGCGCTCGAAACCGCGTAATTCAGGGATTTGGAAGTAGGAGTTAGCGAAATTGCCCTCGTCATCGAGGAAAATTTCGATCTTTCCATGGCCTTCCAGCCGGGTGATAGGGTCTATCGATATTCTTTGCATATAATCCTCCTCCGGTTTAGTCTTTCCACGCGGATTTACTGAAGCGCAACAATGAACCTGCTAGATTGAAGCGATAAAATTGTCCGGCTGGATCAGGGATGCCTTCGAAGATACGTTCGATTTCAACCGGATCATTACTGTCTATCACAGATGCGATCGCGGTCATCAGGCGCGAACCATAATCCTCCGCTCCTTCGGCGGGTCCGTAACAACCGATACAGGGTGCACCAGCTATCGGGCAAAGAGCAACACAGCCACTTCGGGTAGCGGGACCACTACAGAGTACACCTTGCTCCAGGATACACAGATCCGGATCGATCATGATGTGTTGTATGCGCTCAAATTTCTTGATCTTCTTCTCATTACGCTTGCGCGGGCACTCATCACACACTGTTGAGCCGCCTGCACCAATCACAGAACCCGCGGGAGGTAATTCAGCCTTACCTTGAAGAACTTGAATTACCAGGTCGATCACCGCTGCAATTTGGGGAGATTCAGGTGGGCATCCAGGCATGTAGTAATCCACCGGTACCACCTGGTCCAATGTCCTGACTGCCGGAAAAATGGTTGGGATGTGCAGTTCACCTTCTGGTACAGTGTAGCTAATACTTGGGCGAATATTTTGTGGGTTATCGGTCGAGATGGTAGTGAAAGCAGTATCCACCATATCTTTAATGCTGCTCAGGTTTGCCAAAGCTGGCATACAACCTTCATTAGCGCAGGAACCGAATGCAACCAGGATTTTGGATTTTCGGCGTAAGAGCCTGGCAATATGCTCATTCTCATCATTGCGGATAGCGCCATTGAAGAGTGTCAGTAAAATCGAACCATCTTCCATAGCCTCGACATCTTTATATTTAGCGTCCATTGCCACAGGCCAGAAAACAACCTCGAAGTTTGCATCCACATCCAGGATTTTCTCATGAATATTTAGGACAGCTATCTCACAACCACCGCAAGAAGCTGCCCAATACATGGCGAATTTTGGTTTTCCATTCGTGCTCATACCGTCACCTCCTTTACAAGCATGTTCTCCGGTACAGCAAACATCCTCTCTAAACCGTCTCCGCTGGTTGGCCATGATAACGGTCCAAGCGCTCTGACCTGCTCAATGAATTTGTTTACTTCGTCAGTGAAAATGGCACCCTCAGCAGCGCTAGCCCAGAGCAGTTTTATCCGCCCCGGTTCAATACCAAATTGTTGCAGGGTTTTCTTCAGGATAATGAAGCGGCGTAAAGCCTTGTAATTTTGTTCCACATAGTGGCAATCACCAGGATGGCAGCCTGTGATCATTACTCCATCTGCGCCTCCAGCAAATGCTTTAAGCACAAAGGTTGGGTCAAGGCGCCCAGAGCACATCAGACGGATCAGCCGGATATTGGGTGAATACTTCATCCTGGCTGTGCCTGCCATATCTGCTGCGCGGTAGCTACACCAGTTACAGGTGAAGCCAATGACCACAGGTTCAAAGGGTTTATTAATATCTGTTTGCTCACTCATAATGTTCTTCTCCTTAAGCTGGTATTTCTTCCAGCCGTTTAATGTTGAGCAGTAAAAGCCCATCAAGTTGAGCCAAGATTTGCTCATTGCTAAAGCCCGTACCACTAATCGCACCTGCTGGACACGCTGCTACGCATGTTCCACACCCCTGGCACAAGGCTGGATTTACTTCTGACACCATTTTATCCTCGTGGAATAAAATGGCATTAAATGGACAGAGGTTGTTGCATATGCGGCATCCAGAGCATTTATCTTCGTTGATGGTTGCACGGATAGGTTCCATGGCAACCTCTTTTTGTTGGATCTTGCCTAGAGCACGTGCTGCGGCTGCAGCTCCTTGAGCTACACTAGCAGGAATATCTTTTGGTCCTTGGACAACACCGGCAATATATACTCCGTCTGTCATGGTTGCCACAGGATCTAACTTTGGATGGCGCTCAATGTACCACCCATCTGCACTACACGAAATTCCAAAAAGGCGTCCGACTTCTTTGGCATCATGACGTGGTTCCAGACCAGCAGATAGTATCACCATATCCACAGGGATACGCCGCTGCTTGCCGATTAATGTGTCTTCCACCTGAACTATCAATTTACCTTCTTCTTCAGGCACTCTATATGCATTGGTAACTTCTGCTACTTTACCCCGAATAAAATGAGTTCCTTCTTCCAGAAGTCGCTGGTAGAATTCTTCATACCCCTTGGAAGGGGTTCGAATATCGATGTAACAGTTATATATTTCCGCACCAGTGCGTTCATGTACAAGGTGGGCGAATTTTAGACTCTGCATGCAGCAGATACTTGAGCAGTAGGGATTGTAATTTTTATCGCGACTTCCCACACAATGAACAATTGCGACCGATGCAGGAGCTGTGACCCCATCGCGAAGAACGATTTTTCCGCCAGTCGGACCAGATGCGTTGGATAGTCGCTCAAACTCCAGGCTGGTAAACACATTAGCCAGACGCCCATAACCGTATTGCGGCATTCGTCGAACATCAAATAAATCCCAGCCTGTAGCCAGAATAATCTGACCCACATCAATTTGTAAAAACTCATCTTCTTGAGTGAAGTCAATTGCACCGGTGGGGCAGAATTTTTCGCAGGCTTTGCAAGTTCCCTTTAGAAAATAGGTGCAATTTTCTTTATCAAGCACTGGATACTTGGGTACTGCCTGTGGGAAGGGAGTGTATATCGCCTTACGTTTCCCCAATCCTGCTTCAAAGACATCGTCAATCACCTTCTTGGGGCATTTTTCCCAACAGATACCACAGCCTGTGCATAATTCTGTTTTGACACACCTTGCCTTTTGACGGATGGTGGCTTGGAAATTTCCCACATAACCATCCACGTTCGTCACTTCCGCCCAGGTTAGTAAAGTAATGTTGGGATGGTTACCAACATCCACCATTTTTGGGGTCAGGATACAGGCAGAGCAATCTAAGGTGGGGAAGGTTTTGTCAAACTGTGCCATATGCCCGCCAATTGATGGTTCCCGTTCTACCATATAAACATGGTAACCAGCATCGGCGATTTCCAGGGCAGCCTGAATACCAGCAATGCCACCACCGACGACCAATGTTGCCGGGTGGATTGGGACACGGAATGGCTCGAGAGGTTCGTGCCAGATAACACGTTCAACTCCACCAGAAACAATGGCTTTTGATTTTTCGGTAGCAACAGCTTTGTCGGTGTGAACCCATGAAACCTGTTCACGTATTGAGACTAATTCACACAAGTAAGGATTGAGACCAGCATTTTTGCAGGCATTCCGGAAGGTCTTTTCATGTAGATGGGGTGAACAAGCTGCAACAACTACCCGGGTCAAACCAAGTTCTTTAATATCTTTCTCAATCAATTCTTGGCCAAGGCTTGAGCACATGAATTTATAATCGCGTGCAATCACAACACCGCGATGTTGGAGCTTTTCCGCTGCCCACTTGGCTACACCCTCCACATCCACTGTGCCAGCAATATTCGTACCACAATGACAGACATAAACGCCAATTTTTTCAGTCATAATATGTACTCCCTCGAGCGCTGAGCGATATTTACTGTAGATATGAAGGTCACTAATTTTTTATATCGACTCATTGTGTTATTACCTCCTCCTGATTTTTAATATTTTTAATTGCATCAATCGCCTTCTTTGGGCTGAGAAATTCCTTTCCAAACCCTAGTTTTTTCGGTGGAATTCCCATCGATAATCCAATAAGCTGGGTGAAATAAACTACAGGAATGGAGTAATGGGTACCGAATTCCTGATTAACTTGTTGTTGATAGCACTCCAAATTTACCTGACATAACGGACAAGCTGTCGCGATTACATCTGCTTGTGCTTGTTGTGCATTATAGAGTAAATTATTAATCATGGAATATGCTGCAGGTCGGCTGGAGATTAATAATGAACCTCCACAGCAGGTTAATTTAAGTGGAAAATCCACAGGTGTAGCCCCAATCGCTGACATTAACCCCTCAAAGAATTGGGGTTGCTCAACATCTTCATGGTCTTTTTTCGGGCGTAATATCTGACATCCATAATATGCTGCGACTTTCAAACCATTCAATGGATAGACAACCTTGCTCTTAAGCTCTTCTACTCCAACATCGTTTGAAAATACTTCGATGAGATGTTTTACCCCAACTGTTCCTGAGTATAACAAATTATCTTCCTGTAAAGCCTCATTAATGTGCTCAGTTAAATCTGGATCTTCACTTAGATGAAGCTTGGTGAAATACATATTTTTATAACATGCACTACAAGGAGCGACTACTTCAGATCCTACTTTTTCAGCCATAGCTAGGTTTCGGGCTACCAGAGTATATGCTAACAACTCATCGACATGGAAATACGCCGTGGCCCCACAGCAATTCCAATCCTCTAACTCTGTCAGCTTTATTCCAAGCTTTTGAGTTGTCTCAATGGCAGAGAGATGATAACTGATGGCTATTTTCTCAAGGGAACAACCAGGAAAATATACATATTCTTTCATTCTACCCCTCCTATCGGGATGATATGGGCAATCATCCGCCTGAAATTCTCAAGCCGTTTTATCCGTGGAGGTAGAATAGGGATTCTCCCTTTTAACATCAGGTTCGTTGCATTTAAGGCTTCACTAAAAAATTCACGTATGCCATAGCTAAATATGTAGGTGGGTGCCAAGAGAGGTTCGTAAGATCGTCCACTTCTCACGATCGTTTTGACAAAAGTCTCAGAGAAGGTTGGTCCAATCAGCCCTTCCTTATATTGATTTTTCCACATCGTATATCGTTTTAAGGCATACATCGCTTCGGCGATGTCGATTCCACTTGGACATCTCACCGTGCATTGATAACATGAGGCACAGTACCAGAAAGTATTGGTTTTGAGAACCTCATCTTTTAGTCCTGCATTGATCATACCAATGATACGCCGTGGTGTTTGGTCCATATACTTCACTACTGGGCAAGAGCCTGAGCATGTTCCACATTGTATACAGGTCTGAAGCGGATTTCCTTCTGCATGCTGCAGAAGATTGGCAACTTCGTCGCCAAATGAAGGTTTGGTCGCCATAAAATTCCTTTCTATCCCGCTTTGGCTTTTCTTGCTTCTGACAAGCCGATGAGAGTACTAACCTTCTCCAGTAGTAATTTTGGCTCTACTGGTTTTTCAACTAACTCATCGACTGCAACAAAGCGAGGATGCACTGGTTCACCAGGGAAGAGAAATGCCATCTGTTCCCGAATACCGGTTATGATTAAAACTGGCATCTCCCTAAGTTTGGGATCTTTTCGCAGCTTGCGAGCGATCATGATCCCTTCCGCACCACGCCCCATCATAATATCGAGTAATAATAGGTCGTAAGTTTTGGATTGTAGGGCTTGCAATCCATCTTTTGGGTTATATGCGACATCAACACTATAATTCGCAGCATCCAGAATGGACTTGATTCCCTCAACAAAGTCGGGATCATCGTCAATCATTAATAGCTTTTTTTGTTCATCCATGAGATATCTCCTTTCAATAATTCAGCATAAAACCAGTCTTTTACAATTGGCTTTAGGACTTTCCTTTCTGTTTAATAGGCACATTGATGTAAAAGGTTGTACCTTCACCTTGTTTACTTTCGACAGAGATTGTTCCCTTGTGTGCCTCGATGATGCGTCGGCTGATAGTCAATCCTATTCCATGACTATCTTCAATTTCCTGACCAGATTTTCCTCTAAAAAAGTCTACTAAAACATAAGGAAGTTCTTCTTTTGATATACCAACGCCAGTATCGGAAATGGAAATTAGAACATGATCATCAACTTGTTGTGCTTTAATTATAATTTTGCCACCTGGATAAGAATATTTAATCGCATTTCCAATTATATTAACCAAGGCTTCTTGGAAACTCACCTCCTCTCCTTCAATTGGTTCTATAGATTCATCAATCAAAGTGACGATTTGGATGTCTTTACGGATTGACTGTGGCTCATTAATTTCGATAGCTTTTATAATAACCGAATTTACCGAGATTGTTGAAAAATTTTCGCTAATTTTCGAAATATCAACAGACATTACTCTTAGCCATGAATTAATAAGTTTTATTAAATCCTCGATACGCGATTTCATTCTCTCAATTCGAGCTTGCTGATTTTCGTTGGTTACTCCCAATAATTCTGCACTTAATGCATATATATTCTGTTGGATAGCTCCCAATGGCGATTTTAGCTCATGAGAAATAATCGCAGTAAAGTTCTCCCTAAGCATTTCCTTTTCTTTCCGCAAGGCAATGGTTTCTAACATCAACTTCCTTCTTTCAAGGCCCCGTTTGGTGATTAAGCGGAACTCATCGGGTGTAAATGGCTTTGGAAGAAAATCATAAGCGCCTTTTTTCATCGCCTCAACAGCTGAGTTGACCGTTGCATAACCTGTAATCACAATCGATACAATTGTAGGGTTTGCCTCAGTGATTTTTTCGAGCACCTCAATACCCGGAATACCGGGCATTTTTAAATCGACAAAGACCAGGTCTGGTTGGATCTTCTCAACAAGTTCCAACCCAAGTGTTCCATTTGAGGCCGTTGAAACGGAATAATTTCCACCCTCCAAAATCATAGTACAGGAGTCTAATACGACTTCTTCGTCGTCAATAATAATTATCTTGGGTTGCTTATCCATTTTCCGTACCTATCTGAACCGCGGTTATAGGTAATCTAATAATAAAGGTCGTTCCTATACCAACCTCACTCTCGACAGAGACTGTGCCTCCATGTTCTTTGATAATCCCGTAGCTGATCGCTAATCCTAATCCCACACCATGACCAGTTTCCTTCGTAGTAAAGAATGGATCAAAGATTTTTTCAAGATTCTCTTCAGAAATACCAGTACCAGTATCGGAAAAGGTAATTTCGATGCAATCTTTGGCTAGATCGCGCTTTGTCGAAATCGATAATTGACCATTACCATTCATTGCTTCAGCAGCATTCACGATCATATTAATAAAAACCCTTTGGACTTGAGATGGATCAATCACAATCGAAGGAAGATCATTGTCGAGTTGTGTGATTATCTGAATATTGTGCATCAAAGCCTGGTTTTCTAAAAAAGAAAGGGACTCTTGTAAGAGGTTATTGATATTACATAAAGTCTTATCAGGTTTCCTTTGTCGTGAGAAATCTAATAATCCACGGATGATATCCCTGCTTCGGTTTGCTTGGACAACAATCTTTTGGAGGGATTGTTTCGTTGGATCATCAATGGAATTTCTTTCTAACAGCAAGTGAGAGTATGTAACAATTCCTTGCAGAGGATTATTCAATTCATGGGCTACATTGGCAGCAAGCTGTCCGATTAATGCCAATCTTTCTGACTCCATAAATTTTTTCCGAGTAAATTCTTTAAGTCGTTCATCTCTTTCTCTGAGGGCGTTTGCCATTGAATTAAAAGCATCCGCAAGCAGTCCTATTTCGTCATTGGAGGTTTTTTCTACTTTAACCTCAAGGTTTCCATTGGATAAATCTTTCGAAGCAATGACAAGCCGATGTACCGGAACTGAAATGCTACGTGAAAGTATATATGATAAACCGATTGAAAAAAGGACCACTAAAGCAGAAATAATCATAAATGCCAAAATTGCTTGATTACGTAAGTCGTTATACTTTTGTTCCAGAACACCAACGTAGAGTATCCCGATGACATCACCACTCACATTTCTAATCGGTTCATAAGCTGTGATGTACCAGTCATTAACTACATATGCTCTTCCAGTCCAAGGTTCTCCCTGAACAACTACCTGATTGTATACATCTTCTGCAATTCGTGTTCCAACAGCTCTTGCTCCATCAGTATTCAATACATTCGTGGATATCCTGACATCATCCTGAAAAATTGTCGCTGTTCCAATGTCTTTCCCTTTGTATACAACATTCTGGAATACTGTCTGTTTTACCTTATCAACCAGGTCATAATTCCGATTCAAAAGCAGACCACCGTATAATATCCCGATCAAGTTTTGTGAGGAATCAAACACGGGTGAAGCTGATACAATCGCCATACCCGATGTCTCTTCAGTCTTTGTTGACGGTCTCGCCTTCGGGGTGTCAATGATATTAAAATGAGCCTTTTGGGCGAGAACTGTTGATTCTGATTGGAGCTCTCCTTCTGTTAATATTGTTGTTGTAGTAACAGTACCTTTTGTACTCATGACATTGTTAATCACTTCGTCCTGAGCAAGGTTATCGCCAATGGAATTAGGGTAATTAGTGCGCATGACTACATTACCGTATTCATCAGTAAGGGTAAGGAAATCAAGTCCTTCACTCTCCTTGACATTGATCAAATCATTTTCGATATTCGCAGAATCTTCAGATAAAAGTGCATCCTGTATGATAGGCCGACGGGCGTTCAATCTGACTACATCATTGATATGGCGAGCCTCTCCGTAGTAAATTTCTCTGGCTGCATTTAAGTCGTTACGTATCCTATCTTGTGTTTCTGCTACAATTCGGTTCGCCATCAACCGAATACCAGCGAACGTAAAAATGGATGTGGCAACAATACTAACAAGTAAAAAGCTAAGGATAAGTTTATGGGCAATTGGTATTTGAAAGCCACTATTCGTTTTAGAAAATAAACCCAGCTTTTTTTCCTTATCAGTATTCGCCATTCTATAATGCTTCAGCAACAAGTTCGATCAAGTCTTTGACGGCAATGCAATCTTCTTTGCCAGTGGTTTTAACTGCATCGCGATACATCGTGATATCCTTAGGGCAAGCAACCACAAAAATGTTTACTCCGTTGAGTTTTACAGCTTCGTGTATACGTGCTTCGCTGGGTCTTTCTTTTATCGTTCCTTCTTCCATCCATATGCGTCCACCGCCCGCACCACAACAGTAGGAGCGAGCACGGTTACGAGGCATTTCTATCAATTCACAACCAGTTGCAGCAATCACACGACGTGGAGCATCAAAAATACCATTATAACGACCCAGATAACAAGGATCATGATAGGTGACTTTATACCCCAATTTCTTTGAGAATTTGAGCTTACCAGATGTTATTAGTTGGTCTAATAATTCGCTATAGTGAAGAACAGGATGTTTACCATTACCAGTGTATTCGTTCTTCAATGCATTGTACGAATGTGGATCCGTAGTAATAATGGTCTGAAAGAGGCTTTTATTCAAGACGGCCATATTTTTCTCTACAAGCATCTCAAATAAACCTTCTTCACCCACCCGTCGTACATCATTTCCGGCATTTCGTTCACCTTCATACAATATTCCATAATCCAAACCAATTTTTTGAAACACATTGGAGGTTAATTGCGTAATCTCTGTCAGACTGGCACTATAGGATGCATAATCACCTACAAACCAACAATATTCAACGGCTTCTCTGCGTGCATCCTTGATTTTAGGTTGGATTGGTTGGGTCCATTTGGCGCGCATACGATCCGATTGACCAAAAGAGTTTCCATAACGACCCAAATTAGCAAGAGCTTCCTGAAGCATGCCATCCATCTGCCCTTCGATGACCAGATGGCGACGCATATCCACGATAGAATCCACATGTTCAATGAGAACCGGACACTCTCTAACGCATGCTCCACAGGTTGTGCAAGACCATAAAATTTCCTGCGTGATTTCATCTCCGACGAGTAGTTTAATACTTCCTTCTTGCCCGTTATTTTTTCCAGCTGCTAAAATCGGTCCGTCGCGATGGAATGCCTGACGGATACTCAGAATGAATTGTTTGGGACTTAATGGAGTACCAGCTGCATGAGCAGGGCATGCATCCTGGCAGCGCCCGCATTCAGTACACGCATCTCCATCCAGTAATTGTTTCCAAGTGAGGTCCTGAAGCGAATGGACATATATTGGCTCATTTTGATTATTCTGTGCAACTGGTTTGAGTTGTCCTACAGGGCGATCCAGTTGGGCAAAAAAAATGTTCAGAGGACCGGTCAATGTGTGCCATAAAGTACCGACCGGGAGAATCGCCACAGTGAATGCTGCTAGAAGAAGATGAGAGCCCCAAAGTGCTGTATGCCAATTTGTTAAAGTTTGATCTGATGCTCCGATACTTATCCATACTTGAGCAAGGAGCCATCCAACAGGCGACCATATTGCCCAATCTGGTTGTTCGATTGCCAATCGGAATGATTCGACAGTTAAACCTGCCAGTACGATCACAGTTATTAAGACTAGTGATATTGTGAACCTGGATTGTAAAGTTAGACGGGGTGGTTTTTGGATAAAACGCCTGTAACCTGCCAGAACAGCACCAAATAGGAAGAAAACTGTGAATATATCCAGTACAAATTTATAGAGCAGGTATGGATTGCCCTCCAGGAATTTATAAAAGTGAGAATCAATGGTTGCCAGACCTGTTCCGAGGAAGAAGACAAAGAAACCCCATGCCAGACCAATATGCATCGCGCCAGGATATCTTTGGCTTAAAACCCGAGTTTGAACGATAGCAAATTTGATAAGAATGAATATGCGTTGGTGTATTTTATTCCACCGCATTTCATATCGCCCGACTCGCCACCATAAGCTTCCTTGTTGATAAAATCGGATCAACAAAATTATGGCAGCTAAGAACATTAAGGAGTAGACGATTAAATCCGGTCTCCAATTTAGAGGGATCCCCCAGTAATCAGTTCGCTCTGGCATAGGACTTGGGCATCTCCTTTCTCGTATCTATTTCAGCCTTTAATATTCCTGATCTGCTCGGTAAGAGCTGGGACGAGATCGAAGAGGTCAGCTGTGGTACCATACTTCGCGATATTAAAGATGGGAGCAGCTGGGTCTGTGTTTATCGCAATAATTACATCACTACCAGTGATAGCTTCTACGTGTTCTGGTGCTCCACTTATTCCAATTGCTAAATAAATCTTGGGTTTAACTGTGGAACCAGACTTACCCACCAGGCGACTTGTTGGCAACCATCCTTGATCTACAACTGGTCGGGAGGCACAAACTACCCCACCTATTGCCTGAGCTAGTTCTTCTGCCAGAGAAATATTGTCCTGGGTCTGAATACCGCGTCCAACTGCGATCAATAAAGATTCTTTTGAAATATCCACATCACCGGTTTCCGGTTCTATATATTGATTCAACTTTATTCGTAAATCATCGAGCTGTTGCACAGGGATAGTTGTTACAGGTGGTGATTGTGTGCTTTGTCCTTGCTCAGGTTTATAACCACCGGGAACCAATGTGATTAATGCAGTTGTCGCAGGTAGGTCGCACTCAGCCATAATCTTGCCACCACAGATTTGGCTGATTAACTTGCTATCTGCCTCTATTGTTCGTACGGAACTTACCAGGGGTAGACCAAGACGTGCAGAAATCCCACCGACAATATCCATACCAATAGTTGTCTGCCCAAAAAAGACAGCTCTTGGTCTATACTCATCGATAATTCCGGTCAGTGTTTTCTGATAATCCTCGGGATTGAAATCCAGTAATAGGGGGTGGTCTACGTACAGCACTGTATCGGCATTAAATTTGCTTGCAAGGCTTTGAGCGTCTTTACCAAGGAGAATCGCTACGACTTTTCCCCCAGTTGTTTGGGCCAGGACCCGTGCGGCTGCCAGCATGATATAAGATATATCAGATACCTTACCCCGTAGATGTTCGATGGCGACGAAAATATCTTGGTTCATCGACTCCTCCTTTTACAACGTACCCAAATCTTTAAATATATTGATCAGCTGATTGGCTGCTTCGTCTGCATTCTCAGAAAGCATCGTGGCTCGTTCACCTGTTTCAGGTTGGAACATACGGTTGACAATTGGGGCTCCAGAAGAATCAAGTGTGGATAATTCTAATTCTTCGATGCTCACGGTTTTCATCATCTGTCGAACTTTACTAATGGCTACGTAGCGTGGAGGTTGTTCAGCAGCCTGGATACCAAGCAATGCCGGCAATGAAACTTGCATTTCACCAATCAATCCTCCGGGATACTCTTTACGTACAATAGCTTTATCACCGCTTACATTCACACCTGATATATATCCGATGTAGGGCATTCCCAAGTATTCTGCTAACTGTGGTCCGATCGATCCATCTAAGTCATTGTGTGCCTGTACACCAGTTAAGATCAGATCAGGTTTGAGATCTCGAATGATGGTTGCCATCGCACGAGCCAATGCGTGATTGTTTATTCCACTTTCGATGTCACCATTTAATTTGATTATTTTATCTGCCCCTTTTGCAGCTGCTGCAAATAGAAGATCGTCAACGCCTTCAACATTCGTTGACAGTATTGTCACAAGGGCACCTGTTCTTTCTTTTAGTAAAATTGCTTGTTCGATCGCATGGTCATCAAATTCATTGATGATCATACGCAACCAAGCTGTGTCTAATGCAGTGCCACTAGTGTCAATGGAGAACTCTTCGACAAGATCAGGTACTAATTTAACCGGAACAATGATGTTCATAATTATCTTTCTCCTATGCTAGCCGAGAGCCTCAGCAATTAGCTCGACGATGTCTTTAACCATTAATTGACTTGCTTGTGGTATCGTTTTTACAGCATCTTCGAAACGTGGTGGCTCGTATGGACAAGCCACAGCGAGGATATTTGCACCAACATCAACTGCCTCATGTACGCGCCATTCGGATAAACGAGCATGGGCTTTCTCCCACTGGAAACCATCCAACCACATTCCACCTCCACCACCACCACAACACAGACTGGTGGTTTGATTATGTGCCATTTCGACCAGGTTTAATCCTGGGATAGCTTCCAGTAATATCCGCGGCTCATTAAATATCCCATTTACACGCCCGAGATAGCATGGATCATGATAAGTAACCGCTGCCTTTACTTCCTGTTTTAATAATGGTTTGAGTTGATCAATGCGTTCTGCCAGGAATTGGGTGTAATGCTGAACTGGATAAGCTATGCCAAGCGATGGATATTCGTTTTTCAATGCGTTGTATGCATGGGGATCAGATGTGATAATTCTTTCAAACTGATACTTGCTGAACATTCGTCCATTTTTTTCAGCAAGCATTTCAAACAGTCCTCGTTCACCTGCCAGACGTTGGGTATCACCATCGCTATTTTCCTCGGGTCCAAGAATGCCGAAGTTTATTCCTAGGGCATTCAGGACTTTCGCCAATGCCTTAGTGACTAATTGGACGCGTGGATGATAGGATGGGTAATCACCCACAAACCACAATATATCAACAGGGCTTTTATCCCTTCCAAGAACAGTTACTTGAGGTTGTATGCCCATGGTCCAATCAGCTCGCTTGCGGGGCGATTCCCCCATTGGATTACCATAACGCTGCGAGTTTTCCAAGGCACTTTGTAATTCGGAAGGAACATTACCAGCTAATAGCAATTCTTCTTTCGTTCGAGTCATCAATCCAGCAGTTATCGGGATTTTTGAGGGGCAGATTTGTGCGCAAGCATAACAAGATACACACATCCAGACGGTATCGGTTTTCATCACAAGATCGAACTCGTCTGCACGCAAACCCGCAATCATCCTGCCTGGTGGGAAATCCATCAGGTATCCAAACGGACACACACCACTGCAAGAACCACATTGTAAGCAAGTACGGAATCGTTCACCGTTTTCTCCTTTATATAAACTATTAAAAAAGGTCTCACTGAAAGACGGTGTATGGGAGATTGCCGTTGTTGCCATCAATTCACCTCCAGGTCACTTTATGGATTGATTGGATCTACTGTGTTGATGATAAATTTCCTTTAATAAAGCAATATACTATTGATGATAAATTCTGAATGGTTTTATAAATTTCCACTAAATACCCAGTTTAAAAATAGTCTTAGTGCACTAAATAATAGGGTGGATAACCTATAATAATTGTTTCACAGAAGGTGATTAATATATTATCGGATAGTAAAGTCAACTCCACTAGTGGAATATAACATGCATATATAGTGATAATACTCACAGCCAATTTCTTTTGCATTAGATTAAGTATGGATTAACAGGGCTTAGTTTTATCAAGATTTTCAGGCTTAAGCGGTACAATAATCTAATCTTAAGCGCAAGAGGTGAGCATGAAAATACCGAAAGATTTGGAGAACAGAGCAATTAATACCATTCGTTTTTTATCTGCAGATGCAGTTCAAAAAGCGAATTCTGGTCATCCAGGTTTGCCAATGGGAGCTGCCACCATGGCATATATCCTTTGGACGCGTCACCTGAAGTTTAATCCTCGTAATCCGAAATGGCCAGGCAGGGACCGGTTTATCCTTTCCGGTGGACATGGCTCTGCTCTTCTTTATTCCTTGTTATATTTAACAGGTTACGATCTCCCTCTGGACCAAATTATGAATTTTCGCCAGTGGGGCAGTCTGACCCCCGGTCATCCGGAATATGGTCTGACGCCCGGAGTCGAGGTGACGACTGGACCCCTTGGTCAGGGCTTTGCCAATGGGGTGGGTATGGCAATTGCCGAAGCTCACCTGGCCGCTGAATTTAATAAGCCTGATTATAAAGTGGTGAATCATTATATTTATGGAATTGTCACCGATGGAGATTTAATGGAAGGCGTGGCCTCCGAAGCAGCCTCGTTAGCAGGTCACCTTGGATTGGGGAAGATTATCTATCTGTATGACGATAATCGGATCTCAATAGATGGGAGCACAGATCTGGCATTCACTGAAGATAGGGCTGCCCGGTTCAAGGCGTACGGATGGCATGTCTTGAATGTCTCTGATGGAAATGATATGGAGGCCGTAGATTTTGCGATCATCCAGGCTAAGAAAGACCCTCGCCCTTCATTGGTCATCTGCCGGACAATAATCGGTTATGGATTGCCCACGCGCCAGGGCACTGCAAAAGCCCATGGTGAGCCTCCAGGTCAGGAGGAATTGGATGGTGCCAAGAAAAATCTGGATTGGCCCATCGAGCCAAAATTCTACGTCCCGGATGATGTGCTGGCTTTATTCAGAAAGGCAATCAAACGAGGGAAACATTATGAGGATTTGTGGCGAAAACTGCTGAAAGCCTACCTGGCTGAGAACCCTCAACTGGATACTGAGCTTGAAAGACGGCTAATGGGTGAACTTCCAGAGAATTGGGATGCAGACCTGCCGATCTTCCCTGCGGATCCTAAAGGAATGGCCACTAGGGCAGCATCTGGAAATATTATAAATGTCCTTGCTGGTCGCCTGCCAGAATTATTGGGTGGATCAGCTGACCTGGCTCCTTCCAACAATACCTGGATCAAGGATGCTGCAGATTTTCAAAAACACACACCAGAGGGGCGGAATTTCCATTTTGGAGTGCGGGAACATGCCATGGGAGCAATTATCAACGGAATGGCGGTTCATGGCGGAGTCATTCCATATGGAGGGACATTTTTAGTCTTCTCAGATTATATGCGACCAGCAGTGAGGCTCTCGGCCCTCTCTCATTATCCCAGCATTTGGATATACACACATGATAGTATCGGCCTGGGCGAGGATGGTCCAACTCACCAACCAGTGGAGCATGTGGCTGCTTTGAGGACTATCCCAAACCTGGTTGTCATACGCCCGGCAGATGCCAATGAAGTCACCCAAGCCTGGAAGGTTGCGATTTCACGCAGAAATGGTCCGACTGCATTGATTTTAACCCGACAGGCAATTCCCACCTTGGATCGTTCAATTTACGCACCCGCAGACGGATTAGTTAAAGGCGCTTATGTGCTGGCGGAAATGGGTGATTCTAAACCGGACCTGATCCTGATGGCATCTGGATCAGAGGTTTCTCTGATCATTGAGGCAGGGGTACGATTAGCCAGTGAGGGTGTGAATGTGCGTCTGGTTTCATTCCCAAGTTGGGAATTATTTGAAACTCAAGAACAAACCTACCGAGACCAGGTATTTCCGCCTGAGATTAAAGCACGCTTATCTATAGAAGCGGGGGTTTCGCAGGGATGGGAACGGTGGGTGGGTGATTCTGGCGAAATTATCTCAATAGAAAAGTTCGGTGCATCAGCGCCCTATAAAATCATTTTTGAAAAATATGGATTGACAGTTGATAATATTATTACTCGCTCACGACAGATTTTGTCAAAAAATATTGGATAAATGCATTATTTTCACCAAAAGTAGAAGGCATTAAGAATAATTTGGAGCACATTATGCAAATTGCCCTTGCTTGCGATCATGGTGGTTATGAATTAAAAAAAATAATCAAAGAATATGTTGGATCCTTAGGATATTCTGTGATCGATCTTGGAACCAACAGCATAAAAAGTGTGGATTTCCCTGATTATGCAGAGAAACTCGGAAGGGAAATTATCAGTGGTCATTCAGATCGAGGGATATTAATTTGCGGGTCTGGCGTAGGGGCTTGCATCGCGGCTAATAAAATCAGGGGTATTTATGCGGCAGTCTGCCATGATACCTACTCAGCTCACCAAGGGGTACAACATGACAATATGAATGTCTTGTGCCTTGGTGCGCGGGTTGTTGGGCCTGAATTGGCAAAGGAGTTGGTTGAAGCATTCCTTTCTGCGCAGTTTTTAAGTGATGAACAACGTCATGTAAGGCGGGTGAAAAAAATATATATGTTAGAAAATACTGGTATATAAAACCAAAAGGTGGCAATATGTCCTCAAAAATAACACAATTGACTGATCTAGGTCAATCTGTCTGGTACGATAATGTGGAACGTCGGATATTGGAAAATGGCGAATTGGCTGGCATGATAAATCGTGGTGATATCCGAGGCCTGACTTCCAATCCGAGTATTTTTAACCAGGCCATTTCAAAGTCCAGCGATTATGATTCGGCACTCACCCCAATGGCATGGTCAGGTTACGCTGATAGAGATATCCTTGAGCAATTAATGGTCGAAGATATCGTGAGAGTTGCAGATTTATTAAAACCATTGTATGACAAAACGCATGGAAGGGATGGGTTTGTAAGCCTGGAAGTCAGACCTGACCTGGCTTTTGATTCAGAAAAGACAAGTGCAGAAGCACAGCGTTTATGGAATATGGTGAATCGTCCCAATTTAATGATCAAGATCCCAGCTACAAAACCTGGATTACAAGCGGTACAACAATCCATAGTAGCAGGAATAAATATCAATATTACATTGATTTTCTCGATAACCCGTTATCTAGAAGTGATGGAGGCTTATATAAATGGACTGGAAGAAAGAATAAAGCTGGGAAAACCGATCGACCACATAAATTCGGTAGCATCCTTCTTTATTTCACGCATTGATTCAAAAGTTGATAAATATCTTGAGACAATCATCCAGGCATCTGGACAGGATGGACAAAAAGCCAATGAATTGTTAGGGCAAATTGCTATCGCAAATGCCCGTCTTGCCTATCAGGAATTTCGAAAAGTGTTTGAGAACGATCGTTTTCTCAGACTGCAGGCAGAAGGGGCAAATTTACAGCGACCTTTATGGGCTTCAACGAGCACAAAAAATCCAAGATAT
>Ga0209254_10001472_pt1 | contig 21114 bp, 17 predicted proteins | sample FrelakmetDIP11DI_FD_187148 | JGI IMG/M metagenome (GOLD analysis project Ga0209254, IMG submission 187148) | Freshwater lake sediment microbial communities from the University of Notre Dame, USA, for methane emissions studies - DIP11 DI (SPAdes)... | ecosystem: Environmental > Aquatic >...
AATCGGACGCAGCCATATCGCGCCCCTTCGCGACGGCATCCGCTTCCTGATCATCATCTTCAAGATCGCGACCCTGTTCTCGCCGCTGAAGCTGTTCCTGCCCAGTGCGGCGATGCTGTTCCTGCTGGGCCTGGGCAACTACGCATACACTTACGCCAACGACGGCCGCTTCACCAACATGAGTGCGTTGCTGATGAGTGCTGCCGTCGTGGTCGGGCTGATGGGCCTGCTTTCGGAACAGGTGTGCGCGCTGACCTACGCGGCGCTCGATGCGCCCGACGGCGGCAGCGAATCGTCGCGCGATCAGGATGGACGTCTTCCCCGCGGCTGAGCGGGCGCGACGCCACGATCCAGCATCCATGCCTGCGCTTGAGGGCATTGCGCGTATTTCGCCGATCCGGCTACTGGTCCTGTCATCGACCTATCCGCGTCACGCGGCCGACTCGGAGCCGCGCTTCGTCCATGAACTGGCCAGACGATTGGTTGGCCGCTTCGAGGTCAGCGCCCTGGTGCCCAGTGCGCCTGGCTTGGTCGCGAAGGAGCGCATGGACGGCGTGGCCGTGCATCGCTTCCGCTATGCCCCGGGCCGACTTGAGCGCCTTGCGTACGACGGCGGCATCGTGCCCAAGTTGCGGCGGAATCCCTGGCTGCACTTGCTGGTTCCGTTCTTCGTCCTTGGCGAGTTGGTGGGAACCTGGCGTGCCCTGCGACGGCTCGATCCACAGGTCATCCACGCCCATTGGTTGCTACCCCAGGGCGCCGCTGCATGGATGGCGCTTGCACTTTCGCGCAAACGGGTGCCGCTCGTGGTTACCAGCCATGGCGCCGACCTCTTCACGTTCGCGCGGGGCCCGCTGCGCCATTTGCTCGGTCGAGTCGTGCGGCGCGCGGCTGCCGTCACGGTGGTCGGACGCCACATGGTGCCGGTGATCCACGGCCTGCCGCATTGCGCCGGGATCGAGGTGGCGACGATCCCGATGGGAACCGACGTCGAGCAGCTGTTCGTGCCGGACGCGACGGTTTCCCGCGCGCGCAACACGCTGTTGTTCGTCGGACGGCTGGTCGAGAAGAAGGGCCTCGATGACCTGCTGCATGCCGTGCGGCTCGCGCGCGAGCGTGGCTGCAGCGTCACCCTGACCGTGGTCGGGAATGGGCCCATGCGCCCGCAGCTGGAACGGCTTGCATCGGAATTGGGCCTGCAGGATGTCGTCGGCTTCCTGGGCGCCGTTCCGCATTCGGAGCTGCCGCGGATGTACCGGAGTGCGGCGGCATTCGTGGCGCCCTTTCGCGTCGCCCGCGACGACGACCAGGAAGGCCTGGGCCTGGTCATGGTCGAGGCGCTGGCCTGCGGCTGTCCGGTGATCTCCACGCGGATTCCCGCGATCGAGGCCGCGTTCGCCGACCTTGGGCCGCTGCTGGTCGCACCGGGATCACCGTCGGCGCTGGCCGAAGCGATCATCCGCGTCGTTGGTGAGCCGTCCGCGTGGCAACCGGGACCCGAGCTTCGCGGGGCTCTGGCGCAGCAGTTCAGTTGGTCGGCGGTGAGCCGACTTTACGGCGAGCTGATCGCCAGGCAAGCGGGCGGGACCTGCGACCGGATGCGAGGATAGCCCGCAGGATGCACTCGACCCACGCAAGTCTCGACCTGGACTCACGCAGGCGCAAGGCCGAGAAGGTCCTTCGCATACTCGAGCTCGATCCGAGTGCCGGGCCCACGCTCGATGTCCTGGAAATCGGCTGCGGATCGGGCGGGATCTCGCACTACCTCGGTACGCTCCCGGGTCCGCGATTTCGTGTCAATGCGGTCGACGTGGAAGACCTGCGCGTGGTGAAGGACGGGTACGCATTCACCCGGGTTGCCGGCACGAAATTGCCGTTCGATGACGGTCGATTCGACCTCGTCGTCAGCAATCACGTGATCGAGCACGTCGGTCCCAGGGAAGAGCAACTGGCCCATCTCAGGGAAATCGGACGCGTCCTGCGCTCGACCGGGACGGGCTATCTTGCCGTTCCCAGTCGCTGGCAGGTGGTGGAGCCGCATTTCCGCCTGCCGTTCCTGGGCTGGTTGCCGCGCCGATTGGGCGACCTTTACGTGCGGATCGCGCGGCGGGGCCGGGCCTATGATTGCAGGCCCCTGTCGTTGCGGCAGATCGACCGGCTGGTCGCCGAGAGTCGCATGGTCGGAACCAATGCCGGTGTGTCCGCCGTTCGCGCGATGTTGGCGATCGAATCCGGTGGCTGGCGGTTGGCGCGGTCGCTATTGCGCCATGTACCCGACGGCGTCCTCTCGATGATCCTGCCGCTGTTCCCTACCCATGTGCTGGTATTGCAACCCGATCCAGGCGCGAGGAAACCGGGACAGGTTGCTGCGGGAGGCGGTCACTAGGGCAACCGGCGGGTAGGATGCCGCCGAAGCATCACGTCGTATTGTTGCGCGACCTCTGGCCAGGTCGCCTGCGGCGGGTAGTCGTTGGCGCCCGAATCCAGCAAGCCCAGGATGCAGCGCGCATAGCCGGGTGCATCGGCCACGTCGGCGAGATGTGCGCCGCGATTGCCCAGCATCCAGCGAACGGGCTCGGTTGCCGTGGCGGCCACGGGGACCTTGCACGCCACTGCTTCGCACAGTTTGGCCGGATAGCTGCCGCGCCCGAAGCGTGTGTCCGCGGTGACTACGCAGGCGACATCGAGCGCCGCGACCAGCAAGGGCAATTGCTCGTCCGCGACATAACCCACCCCGATGACGCCAGGCTGCGCCAGCGCCTGTGCCGGCGGACGTCCGCTCAGCACCAGCCGCAATGCAGGACGCTGGTCGCGAGCAATCCGGAACGCATCGAGCAGCATCCGGGTGCCGCGGTTCGATCCCCAACTGCCGATGTATCCGATCAACGGGGCGTCCGTGGGCAGTCCCAGCGCGGCGCGGCACGCGGCACGCTCCCGCGGCACGAACTCCGGATCGGCGGCCATGGGCAAGACGTCGACCTTGGCGCCGTCGCGCCGGTGTCGATGCAGCAACGCCGCCAGTTGGGGGCCCGCCGCAGTCACAAGGCCGGCGTCCCGCACCGCGCGCCGCCACAGCCAGTGCAACGGCAGGTTCCAGGGTGAATAGGCTTCGAAATCGTCGTAGGCATCCAGCGCCAACGCAGCGCGCTGGCGGATCGCGATCCGTCGCGCAAGCCATCCGTACTGCGCGTCGGAAATTCCAATGACCCAGTCCGGGCGAAATTCCGCAGCCGCCTCGTCGATGCGTCGCAACAGGGCACGCCAACCCAATGTGCGAATGTCGTGATTGGTCCAATGCACGCCGCCCATCGCCGATTCCGCAGTTGGCAGGTTGCGGTGGCTGCAAAGCGCGACGCGAACCTCGTGGCCCAGGGCCGCGAGCTCTACCGGCAGGTGGTGGAAGCGACCATAAGGTCGCTCGATCAGGTCGCGCTGCTGCGGATGCCGCTTGCCGACGAACATCAGCTTCATTGCGGGCCAGCAGCTTGGGCGATCGTCGATACACGGTTGCGCGACGTGCACGCAACTACCCAGGGTCGTTCATCGCGCAGCGTCATGGGGTTCGGTCAGTCGCGAAAGTAGATTGCGTCCATCTGCAGCATGCGACCGCTGCGTGGCTCACGGAAGCCAGGCCAAAACGCCCAGGCCGAATACCCGGATTCCCGCAGGCGCGCGTGCATCGCGTCGAACAGCTTCTGGCCTTCATAGAGCGGCACCATCGACATTTCCAGCTGCAAGCCGACCAGCTGGTCCATGAGTCCACTTGCCCCCTCGAGCACGCGATCCTCGTAGCCTTGGGTATCGATCTTCAGGAACGGCACGGTACCCGGTCTCAGGTAGCCCGGCGCCAGAGCGTCGAGGCGTGCCACGCGCACGCGCTCGGCGCCGATATAGACCGATTGCGGCGCTGCGTCGGCATGCCGCTCCAGCATGGGCAATGCCGAGCTGCTCACCGAATTGCCGGCGACATGGATCTCGATTTCGCCTTCATGATCGCCGACCGCGACCCGTTGCGCGGCGTCCCATTGCGGATCGGAACTGCACGCGCGAACCAGTTCGGCATGGGCGTGGGCAAGCGGCTCGAACGAAACCATGCGTCCGGCGTATCCAGCGTCGCGCAGCGCGTGCCCGAACTGTCCGACATTGGCGCCCACGTCGAAGACGAGGTCGACCTTGTGGATCGCCAGCATCGCCGCGAGTCCGCCGATCTCGGTCGCCTCGGGGCGGTATCGGCCAATCTCGAGGCCGAGGCCGTTCGAGGCGCGCCGGATCCAGCGCTTCATTCGCTCACTGATCATGGACGCGTAGCGTCTCGCCCGATCACGATGCACAAGTGATCGTCGCCAACTCCATTGCCTGGAGGGCTGTACAGGCCGGGCCTTCCGATCAATCGTGCAAGCATGTCGCCCACGTAGAGGTAGGTTGCGGGAAACCATCCATAGCCGTAGGTCAGGACCGTCTCGAGCAGGCGGCGAAGCGGCGGCAGCGCGCGGTACCTGAAGGTTTCGCAGCGCACCAGCGTCCATCCCTGAGCCGGACAAACATAGCGTAGCCATGCCGCGGAAAGAAACGCGACATGTTCAGGGTAGTAGCAATACCACCAATTGGCGCCGAACCGGTTCCACAGGCGATTGTCCGCATCGCCGGTGGTGAGGACCAGGACGCCGTCGTCGGCAAGCAGCGCGCACAGGCGGGCAATCAAGCCCGTCGGGTCGCCCAGGTGTTCGACCACGTCGGCAGCGATGACGACGTCGAAACGCAGGGCAGGCGGGATCAAGTCGGGCGAGGTCCAGACTTGCGCGCCGCTTCGCGTGCCTGCGACCGCGGCTGCGGCATGATTGACCTCGACCCCGTATCGATCCAGTCGTGCATCCATCCGCGCGAGCAAGCCACCGGTATAGCAGCCGAAGTCGAGCACACTGCCGCCCTGCGGCAGGCGCTCGCGTATGAGATCGGCAATCAGGTCCCAGTCAAGTCGCACCGCATCGACCGACCAGCTCGTCGTCGCGGCGTTGTCGTACAAGCGCTCGTATTGCGCGGGATCGAGCGCCGGGTGGCGGAACTTCAGCTGGCAGCGCCGGCATCGATACAGCGTGCCGCCTGGCAATGCCTGGGCGAGCCACACGCCTGCGAAGCGACGGCGGTCCGGTAGCGGTCCGATCCGAATGGGGCCTGTCTGGCCGCAGCAGGGACAGCCAACGGTCGATGTCGCGGTCACGGCAGGGTCTCGTTGTACGGCACGGGAACGGGCGGCCGCTCGCCGCGCATTGCGCTGCGCTCCCGCAGCAGGTGCTGCGCCAAGGGCCAGGCCAGCGCCAGTGTCAGCAGCGCATAAACGCCCCGACCCAGCGGCGCCCCCGCGAGTCCGCGATCGATGACCGCGAAGTACATGGCGATGGTGGCGACGATTCCCGCCACCAGCACGGTCAGTCCGACGAAGCGCACGCGCCCCATGCCCAACAGGACGTAGTAGGGCACGATGTTCAATGCCAGCAGCCAGTACGCGACGACCAGCCACGGCAGCACCTGCGAGGTCGGTCCGGCCGCGTCGCTACCCAACCAGAGGTGCAGTAGCGGCGTGCCCAGCAGCAACAAGGCGATCGCAATCGCGGTGCTCAGCAGCAGATTGGCGGATACGCTCAGCCAGGTGACGCGCCACAGCGTGAACGGCTTGCCATCCTCGCGCTTTCGGCTCACGGCAGGAAAGATCACGCTCAGGCCAGCGGCCGAGACCGCATGGGCCTGCATCGCGAGCTGCGAGGCGATGGAGTACCAGGCGAGGCTGGCCGCGCCCAGCAAGGATCCCACGAGCATCCGGTCGGCAACCCCGAAGAGGACACCGCCGATTCCCTGCAACCAACCCCACTTGGCGTAGTGCAGCAACTCGCGCGCGCCTTCCCATGCAGGAAACATGCGGCCCAGCCCCAGCAACTGCCTCGCGAACAGGGCCTTGGCCAGCAGCCGCGCGAGCGCCACCACGACCAGCGCCGCATACAGTGCCCACAACCGCTGCCAGGCCAGCAACACCAGGGCTGCGAACAGCAGCTGCACGGTCTTGGCCGCGATTTCCAATCGCGCCGAATGGCCGAATCGCTCGGCGCCCCTGAGCGCCGAGCTGTAGACGTTGTCGACCTGCTCCAGCCAGAGCAGCACCACCGCCGCGATGGCCGTGACCCGCAGCAGCGCCGGGTCGCCCATCCGTCCCAGCAGCGCGGGGCCCCCGATCAGGTAGGCGCCGGCCACCAGCAGCGCCAGCATGGCTCCACCGAGCATCGCGATCGCCAGCGATGCCCGTACGATGCGTCCCGCATCGGCACGATCGCCGCGCCCGATCCCGGCCGACACCATCTTGACCGTTGCCGCGCCCGTGCCGACGTTGAGGACCCCGCCCAGGCCCACCGTTGCCGTCAGCAGCATCCAGTGGCCATATTGCTCCGCGCCCAGGCGGTGCAGGAACCACGGCGTGGCGGCGAACAGCAGCAGGGGATACCAGACGTACTCGGCCACGGCCCACGAAGGGCTCACCAGTCGCCCGAGCATGTCACGCAGTCCGGAAGCGACCGGGCGCGCCCGGCGGATTGCAGGAGACGCTCACGCCCGGACCTGGTCCTGGTGCGCGAGGAACCAGCGGTAGGTGTCGGCGATGCCGCTGCGCAGGCTGATGCTTGCGCTCCAGCCGAGGTTCCGCAGTCGATCGACGGCCAGCAGTTTGCGCGGAGTCCCGTCGGGCTTGCTGCGGTCGAGCGCGATGCCGCCCTTGAATCCGACCACGTCGGCGATCATCCCGGCAAGCTCCAGGATGCTGAGATCCTCGCCCGTGCCGACGTTCACGCAATCGTGGCCCGAGTAGCGTTCAAGCAGGAAGAGCACGGCGCTGGCGAGGTCGTCGACGTGCAGGAACTCGCGTCGCGGCGTACCGCTTCCCCAGATCACGACCTCGTTGTCGCCGCGCAGCTGCGCCTCGTGGATGCGCCGCATCAGGGCCGGAAGCACGTGCGATTGCTCCGGATGGAAGTTGTCGCCCGGCCCGTAGAGGTTGGTCGGCATCGCGACGATCGCGTCGAATCCGTACTGGCGCCGGTAGGCCTGGCACATCTTGAGTCCGGCGATCTTGGCGATCGCATAGGCCTCGTTGGTGGGTTCCAGCGGACCGGACAGCAGGTACTCCTCCCGGATCGGCTGGGGGCAGTCGCGCGGATAGATGCACGACGATCCGAGGAACAGCAACTTGCGCGTGCCGTGTTCCCATGCGCTGTGGATCAGGTGGGTCTGGATCGCGAGATTGTCGCGAATGAACTCGGCCGGAAACGTCTGGTTGGCCAGGATGCCACCGACCTTGGCAGCGGCCACGATGGTGCAATCGGGACGCTCTTCGCGATAGAAGCGATCCACGGCTGCGGCGTCGCGAAGATCCAGCTGGTCGTGCCCGCGCAGGACCAGGTTGCCGAATCCCCCGGACTGCAGTCGCCGTACGATGGCGCTGCCGACCAGGCCGCGGTGGCCGGCGACAAAAATGCGTTCGTCCTTGCGCATGCGCGCCTCAGTCGCGGTTCTCGAAGGTGCGATAGCCCGCCCGTGCCACCAGCGCATCGCGACGCGCCAGCTCGAGGTCGTGGGCCACCATTTCACGCACCAGTTGGTCGAAGCGGATGCGAGGCTCCCAGCCGAGCTTTGCGCGCGCCTTGCCGGCGTCCCCCAGGAGGTTCGGCACCTCGGCGGGCCGGAAATAGCGCGGATCGATCCGCACCACGACCTGGCCTGGCTTGAGCTGCAACTCCGCGGGCGCCGCCTCCACCCTGGCCACCTCGTCGACGCCGGTGCCGTGCCACGACAGCGCGGCCCCCAATTCGCCGGCCGCGGCCTGCACGAAGTCGCGGACCGAATACTGGCTGCCGGTGGCGATCACGAAGTCCTCGGCCTGGTCCTGCTGCAGCATCAGCCACTGCGCTTCGACGTAGTCGCGCGCATGGCCCCAGTCACGGCGCGCGTCGAGGTTGCCCATGTACAGGCAGTCGTTGAGCCCGGTGGCGATGCGCGAGAGTCCGCGGGTGATCTTGCGCGACACGAAGGTCTCGCCGCGCAGCGGCGATTCGTGGTTGAAGAGGATGCCGTTGCAGGCATACAGCCCGTAGGCTTCGCGGTAGTTGACCGTGATCCAGTACGCATACAGCTTGGCCACGCCATAGGGCGAGCGCGGGTAGAACGGCGTGGATTCGCGCTGCGGAACCTCCTGCACCATGCCGTACAACTCGGAGGTCGAGGCCTGGTAGAAGCGGGTCTTGCGCTCCAGCCCCAGGATGCGGATCGCCTCGAGCACGCGCAGCGTGCCCAGTGCGTCCGAGTTGGCGGTGTATTCGGGCGTCTCGAAGGAAACCGCGACGTGGCTCTGCGCGCCGAGGTTGTAGATCTCGTCGGGCTGCACGAGCTGGATGATGCGGATCAGGTTGGTGGCATCGGTCAGGTCGCCGTAGTGCAGGACGAAGTTGCGGTTCGCTTCGTGCGGATCCTGGTACAGGTGGTCGATGCGTTCGGTATTGAAGCTCGACGCGCGGCGCTTGATGCCGTGCACCTCGTAGCCCTTGCCAAGCAGGAACTCCGCGAGGTAGGCGCCGTCCTGCCCGGTGATGCCGGTGATCAATGCTCGCTTCATGGGGTGACCAGCTCGGACTCGGGCACGATGGTGCCATCAAGCATAGTGGCGACCGCGCGGGTCTTCACCTGGCTGGTGCCCCCAGGTCCAGAAGGACCGCTGCGATCACGCGGCGTCCGTCATGCATGAACTCGGAATGCAGCACCGGGACGGCGCGCGCGCCGAGCGCTTCGAGGGGGAAAAGGGCCGGCATGCCGTGGCGCGTGCCGTGCAGGTTGACCGCAATCACGTACCGGCATGCGCGCAGCTCCCCGAGTGACGTACCGGCGTCGCTGACCTCGAGCGGAATCTCCTCGACCCGCGTCTGGCGTCCGCTCAGGAACCAGGTCATGCCGGGAAACAGCGAATAGACGCAGTCGCCACCCGGCACCACGTCGGGCAATTCTGCTGCCAGGGCCACGATGCGGGCCCACGACTCGGCGTTCGCTACCGCGAGGGAGTCGGATTCAGCGGCGAAGTAGGCCGGCGTGCGGATGTAGGGTGCCAGGACCGGGTCGCGCACGAGCCGCGCACGGTGGATCGTCGTGGACCAGGCCGGGACGCAGGCCCCGACGAGCAGCAGCAGCGCGACGGCGGGCAACGCGCGCGCAACGGGCGCGCGCTCCCGGGTCCACGCGGCCAGCAAGGTGGCCCCGGACCATGCCTGCAGCATCAAGACCGGCGCCAGCACCAGGAGCAGGCGACCGGTTTCGGCCGGATAGGGCCAGACCAGCACCAGCCCGGCATAGATCGGCGTGAACCAGGCGTCGAGCTTGTTGGCGCGCATGCGTTCCGGCAGCGCGACCGTGGCCAGTATCGCCATCACGCACGCAACGGACAGCGACAGCAGGCCGGGATTCGGGCCGAATGCGCTGGCCAGCCCGCGCAGCATCCACGCGGGCTGGTGCAGGAATCCGGACCAGCCACCGAAGGCCGCTGTCGCGCGTTCCAGGGACAGCGCGGCTACATAGGACTCCTCGATGGGCAGGAGGCTGCGGTACACCAACCAGGCCGCCATTGGCAGCGTGGCCACCGACAACGCGGCAAGTCGGCGCCTGGTTGAAACAGCGCTGTTGCACCACAGCCAGAGGGCAAACGCCGCGACCAGCGCGGCACCCGCCATGCGGGCCATCGGCACCAGTCCGACCAGTGCTGCGAGGACCAGTAGCGACGACTCGCTGGCCCGGACCCGCGCCGACAGCAGCAGCGTCGATCCCAGCAACACCATCATGAGGGGTTCCGAGACCGGATTGAGCAGCAGGTGGATCTGCCCGGCGGCTACGAACGCGGCAAGTCCCAACAGCGACGCGACCGCAATACGGTGCGTCTCAAGCAGGAACCAGGCGACGAATGCCAGCATGGCCGCGATCGCCAGCAGTTGGGTCACCACGTGCGCCGGAAACTCGTTGAGCGGCACTGCACCGGCGGCAGCCAGGACCAGCGGGAACAGCGGCGGAAAGCGCGACTGACTGAAGTAGGCGCTGGTTTCGCCGGCCGCCTCGCCGTGGAAGTAGCGGGCGTAGAAATCGCTCAATACCAGATAGTCGATCGAGTCCGAGAAGGTGCCGATCGGCGACACCTGTGCCAGCGACCATGCGGCCCAGGCCGCGAGCGCGGCAAGTGGCAAGGCCCACGCCAGCGCCAGCTCCAGTGCCGTCCTGGTCCAGGCGGGACCGGCAGGTGTGGAAAGCGGGCTGTCCATGTCGCGCCGCCATGAGGGCGCCATGGCTCAGGAATCCACGAACGTCTGGAACTTCGCCAATGCCCCCGCCAGTGCGAGGTCGCCAGGATTGGCGGTGGCGCGCAATCTGTCGAGCACGCGGCGGCAACCGGCCTTGTCGCCGACGCTCGCGTGCAGTTGGAACACGAACACGCCGACGCCGTTGTTGTAGGCGCTGTCGGTCCAGGCACGCTGGCCCTCGGCCAGCGCCTCGGGCCAGCGCGACTCCGAAGCCAGCAATCGCGCGCGGTGGTAGCGCGTGCGCCAGTTGCCGTGGTCGGTGGGCGCGGAACCAGTCCGTGCCAGCAGCTGTTCCAGCGCGGCGGCGAGGCGATCCCGCTCGATGCCCGGGCAGTCGCCGGCCTCGGCGCTGGCCGCGACGCGTTCGATTCCCTTGAGTGCCGCCAGGCTGATCGATGTTGCGTCGACCGAGCCGATGCGGTCGACCAACTCAAGCGGCGGCGGCACCTTGATGATGCAATGTGCCAGCACGCGCCACGCGGCAGGCGCGAGGGCGTCCTCCGGCGACAGGCGCTCGGCCGTGTCGATGTAGCGCAAGGCGCCCTGCAGGTCGCCGGATTGCATCGCACGGGCCGCCAGGATCGCCTGCAGTCGTGGCGAGTCCGGTCGACTCGCTTCCAGTTGCCGGTACATCGCAGCTTCGTCGGCCCAAAGTGCCGACCTCGCCATCGTGGCAAACGCATAGGCGCACCCGACCAGCACCAGGAGCACGGCGCCCGCCCGGCGAAAGCTGCGCGTGCGTTCCGGCACCAGGCGTTCCAGCAGCCAGGCCACGCCGCCAGCCGTGGCCAACAGGATCCCCACGGCAGCCAGGTAGTTGCGGTGATCGAAGCGGATCTCGAGCGGCAGCACGGTGGATTCCATCGCGTGGCCAGCGAGGAAGAACAGGATTCCGGTGGCGAACGCAGGCCGCCGACCGCATTGACGCAGCGCTGCCGCGAACGCGACCAGCCACGCGGTGATTGCAAGCGCCGTGGTCCACGGCTGCAACAGCGAGCGCGACAGGGTGTAGTCGTCCTGGACCAGTCCCAGTGCGGAGCCCACCGGCAGCAGGATTCCGCGCACGTAGTCCCACAGCACCCGGGTTTCGGTCAGCACCCGCTGGCCCAGGGTGAAACTGCGGCCCGCGTAGCCCGCCGTCACCAGTTCCGGATGCAGCGCGAGCCAGCCGAGCAGCGCGACCGCCGGCGCCGCGACGAACAACGTGAAGAACACCTTGATCGCCAGCGATCGATGTTCGGGTTGCGCGCGCCACAAGCCGAAGCAACCCAGTTCGATCGCGAGCGCGTAGGCAGGCGCGAGGATGCCATTTTCCTTGGACAGGGCCGCGAGGGCGGTCAGGGCGGGAAAGGCGGCGAACAACCAGATCCATCCGCCGCGTTCACCGGCCTGGACCCGTCGACGACCGGCGAGGTAGGCCAGGAGCGCCAGCACGATGAAGATCGCGCTGAGCATCGCCATGCGCTGAACCACGTACAGGACGGTGCTGACGTGGATGGGGAGCAGTACCCAGCCGACCGCGATTGCCGGCGGCAGCCACTGGCGCGCGCCTGCGAGCGTACGATCGCCATGTAGAACTTGCTCGACCAGGCGCCAGACCAGCAAACCGCACAAGGCGTGCAGCGCGATGTTGCCGAGGCGAAATGGCGTGACATCGAGCCCGGTGGCCCAGGCATTGAGCACGAACGACGCCATCGCGACCGGTCGCCCGAGCACGCCGGATCGATTGCTGAAAACCGTGTACTGCCAGGTGACGTCGCCGGCCAGCATGCGCTGGACCGGTGCGAGGTTCTCGATGTCGTCGAGCTGGAAGTTGCCCGCGATGCCGGGCAGGAAGGCCAATGCCGCGCTGACGATCGCCGCCGCGACGATGACGTTGCGTCGATCGATCGAATTCAACGCGCTTACCCGCCCAGGCCCGGAAGCCCGGAAACTAGCACGCGGGTGGAATCAGCGGCAGCGCGCCGGCCGGTAGCGCGGCGCGACCGCGCCCGCGGAGCACTCCCATCTCACGGTTGAGTCGAGAAACGTGGGATCCATTCTCAGGTCGACGTCGGAGCCCAGTTCCGGCACGCGGCCGATGCCGTTGTTGTACGTGATGGTGATGCTTCCCCCCGCGCCGATGGTGACGCTGGACACGAAGGTGCTGGTGATGGTGTCGGCCATCCCGGCTTCCTGGTTGGTTGCCGGGAAGGTCCCGGTGCTGAGCCGGGTCTCCGACACCTGGGTCTTGGCTGCGGTCGCCAGGTTCAGTCCTTCGGATACGCGCGCGCGAACGGTGTAGTCGCTGTAGGCGGGAATCGCGATGGCGAGCAGGATGCCGAGGATCGCGATGACGATCATCAGCTCGATGAGCGTGAAGCCTTTGACGGTTGGCACGGGAACCCCCAGGTCGCTGCGCGGTGCCGAACTGCGCGAGCCTCGTCGTGAAAAGGCCGCCGGTATGACAATGTGATAAGCACGATCCATGCCAGCATGGTTCACAAAAAAAAGCCCCGGGAGCAACTCCCGGGGCCCGAATTGCAGTCGCTTGCAGCTTGCGCTTACGGGCGGCAACGCGCCGGGCGGAAACGCGCCTCGACGTCCGAACCCGCAGCGGTACCGCACTCCCAACGGACCGTGTTGTCCAGGAAGGTCGGCTCCATCACCATCGTATCGCCACCCGCTGCCAACTCCGGAATCTTGCCGGTATTGGTGTCGTAGGTGATCGTGATCAGGCCAGGGTCGGAGACCTCGACGCTGAGCACGTAGGTCGACGCGATCGTGGCGGCGAGGCCGGCGGTCAGGTTGTCAGTCGGGAACGAACCGGTGCTCAGGCGCGTCTCCGACACCGCAGCCTTGGCGGCAGCAGCAACGTTCAGGCCTTCCGAAACGCGGGCGCGAACGGTGTAGTCGCTGTACGCCGGGATGGCGATGGCGAGCAGGATGCCCAGGATCGCGATGACGATCATGAGTTCGATCAGGGTGAAGCCTTTCATGTTCTTCATGGGTGAAATCCCCTTCAGTTAGCTAACCGCAGAAAAATTGGACCGGTTGTACAGGATCTTTCGAAACTGCAGGTCGGCGAAACTGGATCCAGGGCCTCGTCGGCCAGATCCTGCAACCGCCCGGATAGGCTATAGCATCATCCGTGCCAGACGCCCCCTGGGCCCGCGGAAAGTGTGCAATCCGTCACACTTCGCCGCCCATCGGCGACCAGCGGCGCGCGATTGTGGGGAGAGGGTGAGGTCGCACCGAGATCTGGTGATTCCGCGTAATCGGAGTGTCACTCCGCAACGGGCCGCCGGGTGCCCGGTTTGGCGCCATTTCCGCTGACCGAGCCGCTTCGCATGCGAAAGTTGCCCCGGCAGGTCACAAAGTGACGTCGCCGGTCAGTTTTCCGGGCACCGACCCTACTCGATCCCCAGCTTCTTGAGCTTGTAGCGCAGCGCCCGGAACGTGATCCCGAGGTTCTTGGCGGCCGCGGTCTTGTTGTAGCGGGTCTCCTGCAGCGCCTTGAGCAGGGCCTCGCGCTCGAGGGTGTCGATGTAGTCGTCGAGCGAGGCGCCGGCCGCGACCTTGGGATCGGCGATGCCGGCCGGCACCGGGCCGCCGGCGGCCGCGCGCGGGGTCAGGCGCAGGTCCTCGGGCTCGATCGTGCTGTTCTCGCACAGCGCCACCGCGCGTTCGAGGATGTTCTCGAGCTCGCGCACGTTGCCGGGGAAGTCGTAGGTCTTGAGCGCCTCGATCGAGCGCGTCGACAGTTGCGGCTTCTCCACGCCCCAGTCGGGCGCGATGCGGTCGAGGAAGCGCCCGGCGAGCAGCGGGATGTCGTCGCGGCGTTCGCGCAGCGAGGGCACCCGCACCTCGATCACGTTGATGCGATAGAACAGGTCCTGGCGGAACGCGCCCTGTTCCACCAGCCGGCCGAGGTTCTTGTGCGTGGCCGAGAGCACGCGCACGTCGACCGGGATTTCCTGGCGCGCGCCGATCGGGCGCACGGCCTTTTCCTGGATCACGCGCAGCAGCTTGACCTGCATGTGCATCGGCAGGTCGGCCACCTCGTCGAGGAACAGGGTGCCGCCATTGGCGGCCTGGAACAGCCCGTCCTTGTCGGCGGCGGCGCCGGTGAAGCTGCCCTTCTTGTGGCCGAAGAACTCGCTCTCCATCAACTCGCCGGGGATCGCGCCGCAGTTGACCGGCACGAAGGGGCCGCTCGTGCGCGGGCCCAGCTCATGGATCTGGCGCGCGACCAGTTCCTTGCCCGAGCCCGACTCGCCGGTGATGTACACCGGGGCCTGGCTGCGCGCGACCTTGCCCACGGTCTGGCGCACTTCTTCGATCGCGGCCGAGTTGCCCAAGAGCGGCGAGGGTCCGGTCGCGACCGGCGCGGGCTCGGCCTTGCGCTCCTCGGCCAGCTTGAGCGCCGACTGCACCAGCCGGCGCAGCACCGTGAGGTCGACCGGCTTGGACACGAAGTCGAAGGCGCCGGCCTTGAGCGCGCCGACGGCGATGTCGACGCTGCCGTAGGCCGTGATGATCGCGATCGGCACCTTGGGATAGTGCTTCGCCACGTGCTCGACCAGGTCCATCCCGGTGCCGTCGGGCATGCGGAAATCGGTCAGGCAAATGGCATATTCCTGCTCGGCCAGCCGGCGCTTGGCTTCGGTGACGTTGCCGGCGGCGTCGACCAGCAGGCCCAGACGGGTCAGGGTCAGGGTCAGCAGTTCGCGGATATCGGGTTCGTCGTCGACGACCAGGGCGGCTTGGCGGGACATGGAGGCGCGGTCGATGGATCGCTAGTCGTGGGGTCGCGGGTACAAGGCCTGCAACAACGCCGGATCGTACCGGAACGGTCGCTTACCCGGGGTTGCTGCGCCCATCACGCCGATGCGGCGCGTTGGCGCCCGGCCACGCTGGACGGCGTGACCGCCGCGGCCAGCGTGATGCGGAAGCAGGCGCCGCCGCCGGCGACCGGGACGTATTCGAGCGTGCCCTGGTTGGCCTCGGTCAGTTGCTTGGCGATGTACAGCCCCAGGCCGGTGCCGTGTTCGTGGGTGGTGTAGAAGGGATCGAAGACCTGCTCGGCCACGCGTTGCGGGATGCCGGGCCCGCGGTCCACGATCTCGAGCACCGGCGGGCCGTTCTCGTTGAGGCGCCGGGCCACCACGGCCACGCGCGCCGGCTGCTCCGGCAGGCGGCCGTAGCGGCGCGCGTTCTGGACCAGGTTCCAGGCGACTTGTTGCAGCTGGCCCGGGTCGGCCAGCACCTGCACGCTGCGCGGCGCCAGCACGGCGCGGACCTCGTCGGCTTCCATCGGGTTGGTGGCCTTGTAGTCCTCGACGAAGTTGTTGGCCCACGACACCAGGTCGAAGGGCTCCGGGCGCGAGCGTTCGCGCCGCGACAGTTGCAGGATGTTCTCGACGATCGCGTTCACGCGCTGGCATTGCTGGCGCACGATGTCGATCAGGCGCTTGTCGGTCTCGGGGATCTGCTCCGATTCGGACAAGAGCTGCGAGGAATAGCTGATCGCCGCCAGCGGGTTGCGGATCTCGTGCGCCACGCTGGCCGAGAGCCGGCCCAGCGACATCAGGGTCAACTGCTCGGCCTGGCGCGACAGCAACGAGGTGTCGTCGAGGAAGATGATGACGTTGTCCTTGTCGTCGGCGCCCAGGCGCGCGAAGCGCGGGATCACCTCCGGCAGGCCGTCGGCCAGCGCCACCGGCACGGTGTCGGCCTTGCCGAAGCTGCGCCAGTGGTACAGGCGCCGCGAGAGCTCGGGCGCCGCGTCGCCCAGCTCGCGCTTGGACTGCGAGGGATTGCCCATCAGGTGCCACGCGGCCTCGTTGTGCTGGTGGATGCGGTTGGTCGCGTCCACCACCAGCACGCCGGTGCGCATGCGCCGGATGATCATGTCGTTGAGCTGGGTCAGGTTGGCGAGGTCGACCTCCTGGCGCTGCACGCGCTCGCGGGTCTCGGTGTGCTCGCGGCGCAGCAACTGGCACAGGATCGCGGCGGCCAGGTAGCTGGCGGCGAAGAGCCCGGCTTCGGTCCAATTGCGGGTGTCGCCGGGCTCGCCGCTGCCCAGGCCGATCGTGATCGCCACCGAGATCGCGGCCAGCGTGGCCACGGCGTAGGCCGTGACCGTGGGCATCAGGAGCGCGCCGCAACTGACGTTGAGGACCATCAACAGCGCAATACCGCTGTCGATGCCGCGCAACGAATAGAGCGCGACCGCGAAGGCCAGCACGTCGAGCGCGAGCCCCAGCAGCACGCGCAGGTTGGCCGGTCCGCTGCTGCGCCGCCCGGCCAGGAACACCAGCGCCGAACACACCAGGTACACCACCGCGGCCACGCGCGCCGCCCACGGCGCCTCGACCGCGATGACGCGGTCGGCCAGCGGGCTGAACACGAAGCCGACGAACAGCGTGGCCTCGAACACCCGGTAGAGCTCGAAGAAATAGAGCTCGCGCAGGGTCGTGGCATCAGGGGCGGTGAGCCGGTCGGCGCCACCGGTCGGCCGCAAGGCCGCGAGGCGCGCGACGGGCCCACTGGCGGGATTGGCGCGCTGCACGGCCCGAGTATAGCCGGCGGCCGCGGGCGCATGGCCCTTCCTAAAGGCCCGCGCCTTCGCCAGAATGGCGCGCCCTTTCCGCGCCGCCGCCCCGGCGGCCGGTCTACCGGCGCCTCGCTTTGCCACGCCGTGGCCGACGCGCTGTCGCCGTCAGCAGGAATCCCGCATGAACTTCCACGAATACCAGGCCAAGGAACTGTTCGCGCAGTTCGGCATCCCGGTGCCCAGGGGCATCGCCGTGTCGACGCCGGCCAAGGCGGCCGAGGCCGCGCGCACGCTCGGCGGCGCGCAGTGGGTGGTCAAGGCGCAGATCCATGCCGGCGGCCGCGGCAAGGCCGGCGGGGTCAAGCTGGTCAAGACGCCCGAGGAGGTCGAGGCCGCGGCCGCGAAGATGCTGGGCACGCGCATGGTCACCTACCAGTCGGCCGGCGTGGCGCTGCCGGTGGATCGGGTGCTGATCAGCGAGGCCACCGACATCGAGCAGGAACTGTACCTGTCGGTGCTGCTCGACCGCGCCAGCAAGAGCGTGGCCTTCATCGCCTCGGCCAGCGGCGGCGTCGACATCGAGCAGGTCGCGCGCGAGCGCCCGCAGGACATCCACACGGTGGTGGTGGACTACGTCCAGGGCCTGATGCCGTACCAGTGCCGCAACGTCGGCTTCGCGATGGGCCTCAACGCGAAGCAGGTCGGCCAACTCACGAAGATCATGCAGGGCCTGTACCGGTTCTTCGTCGAGCGCGACCTCTCGCTGGTCGAACTCAACCCGCTGGCCATCGTCAAGGGCGGCGACCTCATGGCGCTCGACGGCAAGGTCAACGCCGACGACAACGCCATGTTCCGCCAGCCGGCGCTCGCGGCGATGCGCGACGTGGCGCAAGAGGACCCGACCGAGGCCACCGCCGCCGACCACAATCTCAACTACGTGACCATGGACGGCGACATCGCCTGCATGGTGAATGGCGCCGGATTGGCCATGGCGACCATGGACGTGATCAAGCTGGCTGGCGGCGAGCCGGCCAACTTCCTCGACGTCGGTGGTGGCGCGACCAAGGAACGGGTGGCCGAGGCCTTCAAGCTGATCCTGTCCTCGGACAAGGTGCGCGCGATCCTGGTCAACATCTTCGGCGGCATCGTGCGCTGCGACATGATCGCGGAGGGCATCATCGCCGCGGTCAAGGAGGTCGGGGTCACGATCCCGGTGGTGGTGCGGCTCGAAGGCACCAACGTCGAGAAGGGGCGCGAGTTGCTCGCGGGCTCCGGACTCAAGATCACGCCGGCCACCGATTTGAACGATGCGGCCGCGAAAGCGGTAGCTGCCGCCAAGACCGTCTAGAACCCATCAGCCCTGTAGGAGCGCGCTCTGCGCGCGATAGGCATCGCTTCGAGCGAGACGCCCATCGCGCGCAGAGCGCGCTCCTACAGGGCAATACCCGGAATTCGAAACATGAGCGTCCTCGTCAACCAGAACACCAAGGTCATCTGCCAGGGCTTCACCGGCCAGCAGGGCACCTTCCATTCCGAACAGGCGATCGCCTACGGCACGAAGATGGTCGGCGGCGTCACCCCCGGCAAGGGTGGTACGCAGCACCTCGGGCTGCCGGTATTCGACACCGTGCAGCAGGCGGTGAAGCGCACCGGCGCCGACGCCTCGGTGATCTACGTGCCGCCGCCGTTCGCGGCCGACGCGATCCTGGAGGCGGCAGATGCCGGCATCGGCGTGATCGTGTGCATCACCGAGGGCATCCCGGTGATGGACATGCTGAAAGTGCACAACGCGCTCAAGTCCTATCCCGACACCGTGCTGATCGGGCCCAACTGCCCGGGCATCATCACGCCGGGCGAGTGCAAGATCGGGATCATGCCCGGGCACATCCACCAGCCGGGCAGGATCGGCATCGTCAGCCGCTCGGGCACGCTGACCTACGAGGCGGTGTTCCAGACCACCAACGTCGGCCTCGGCCAGAGCACCGTCATCGGCATCGGCGGCGATCCGCTGCAGGGCATGAACTTCATCGATTGCCTGCGCCGCTTCCAGGACGATGCGCAGACGCAAGGCATCATCATGGTCGGCGAGATCGGCGGATCGGCCGAGGAAGACGCGGCCGAGTTCATCGCCAGCCACGTGACCAAGCCGGTGGTCGCCTTCATCGCCGGCGCCTCGGCCCCGGCCGGCAAGCGCATGGGCCATGCCGGCGCCATCGTCTCGGGCGGCAAGGGCACCGCGGCCGGCAAGTTCGCCGCGCTGGAGAAGGCCGGCGTCACCACCGTGCGTTCGCCGGCCGACCTCGGCAAGGCGCTGGTCGGACGCATGCAGGGCTGAGCGGCGCGCCGACATCCCGGATGACAAGTCGCGAGGGCCGCGCTAGCTTGGCGCGGCCCTTTTTCATTGGCGCCGGTCCTTGACTCCGATCCGCATCGCGCTTGCGCAGTTCGACTTCCCGGTCGGGGCCGTGGCGGCCAATGCCGCGCGCATCGTCGAGCTGGCCGGCCAGGCGCGCGACCGCCACGGCGCGCACATCGTGCTGTTCCCCGAACTGGCGCTGTCGGGTTACCTCGCCGAAGACCTGTTCCTGCGCCCGGGCTTCCTCGAAGCCTGCGCCCGCGCGCTGGCCGAACTCGCGCCGCGCCTGGTCGGCATCGATGCCCTGGTCGGACACCCGCTGGCCGAGGGCGGGCGGGTCTACAACGCGCTGAGCTGGATCCGCGATGGCCGCGTTCTGGCCACCTATCGCAAGCAGGCCCTGCCGAACTACATGGTGTTCGACGAGCAGCGCTATTTCGACGCCGGCGACGCCACCCTGGTGGTCGAGTGCCGTGGCGTGCGCTTCGGCGCGCTGATCTGCGAGGACATCTGGGAGGAGGCGCCCGCGCGCGCCGCCAAGCGCGCCGGCGCCGAGGCGCTGCTGGTGCTCAATGCCTCGCCCTGGGATCCGCGCAACCGGGCCGAGCGCATGGCCGTGGTGCGCCGGCGCGCGCGCGAGCACGCGCTGCCGATCGCCTACGTCAACATGGTCTGCGGACAGGACGACCTGGTCTTCGACGGCGGTTCGATGGCGGTGTCGTCCGGCGGCGCGCTGCTGGGCCCGGCGCCGTCGTTCGCGGATGCCCTGCTCGTGGCCGACTTCGATCCGGCGCAGGGCGCGTTCCGCGCGGTCGCGTTCGAATCGGCCGACGAGGACGAGGTCGCCACGACCTGGCGCGCGCTGGTGCGCGGCACCGGCGACTACGTGCGCAAGAACGGTTTTCCGGGCGTGTTGCTCGGCCTGTCGGGCGGCGTCGATTCGGCCCTGACCCTGGCGATCGCGGTCGACGCGCTGGGGCCGGCGCAGGTGACGGCGGTGATGATGCCCTCGCGCCATACCTCGCGCCTGAGCCTGGACCTCGCGCAGGAGCAGGCGCGCGCGCTGGGCGTGGAGTACCTCAACATCCCGATCGAGCCGGCTTTCGGCGCCTTCACCGAAGTGCTGGCGCCGGCCTTCGCCGGCCGCGCGCGCGACCTCACCGAGGAGAACATCCAGTCGCGCTGCCGCGGCGTGATCCTGATGGCGCTGTCGAACAAGCGCGGCCGCATGGTCCTGTCGACCGGTAACAAGAGCGAGATGGCGGTCGGCTACGCGACCATCTACGGCGACATGTGCGGCGGCTACGCACCGCTGAAGGATTGCTACAAGACCACGGTCTACGCGCTATGCCGCCATCGCAACGCGATCTCGCCGGTGATCCCCGAGGCGGTGATCGCGCGCGCGCCTTCGGCCGAGTTGCGCGATGGCCAGACCGACCAGGAATCGCTGCCGCCCTACGAGCTCCTCGACGCGATCCTGCGCCGCTACGTCGAGGACGACCGCTCGGTGGAACAGATCGCGGCCGAAGGATTCGACGCCGCGACAGTCGAGCGGGTCGTGCGCATGGTGCTGCGCAACGAGTACAAGCGCCGCCAGTCCGCCCCGGGGCCGCGCGTGACGCGACGCGCCTTCGGGCGCGACCGCCGCTATCCGATCACCTCGGGCTGGCGGCCGTAACACGCCGACCCGCCGTACCCCTGTAGGAGCGCGCTCTGCGCGCGATAGGCCTCGGTCGCGGCTGAAGCCGCTCCTACAGGGTGCTGCGCTTTCGCCGTCGGCTTCAGCCGGCCTTGCTCTCGCCGAAGCCCGGGATCAGCTGCCACCACTTGCTGCCGCGCGCCGGCCAATC